>Ga0209108_10000771_pt1 | contig 18004 bp, 18 predicted proteins | sample Rifsed10ft1_FD_184003 | JGI IMG/M metagenome (GOLD analysis project Ga0209108, IMG submission 184003) | Soil microbial communities from Rifle, Colorado, USA - sediment 10ft 1 (version 2) | ecosystem: Environmental > Terrestrial > Deep subsurface > Rock core/Sediment | place: Rifle, Colorado...
GGCGCGGTGTTCGGCCACATTGCCGGGCGCAGCGCGGACTGGTCACGCGGCCCTCGGTGAGTGAAGTCTTCGAGTACCGGGATCGTGTCGACGACGCCATGCGCCGACTCTGCGAGCGGATCGCGGACGACCAGGACCATCCCGCCTGGAAGATCATCGAATTGGGAATCCACCACGAGCAACAGCACCAGGAGCTCCTGCTGACGGACATCAAGCACGTCTTCTGGATGAACCCGTTGCGGCCGACGTACAGACTCGAGAAGGGAGATGGGAGGGGGGAAATACGTGCCACCGTGCTCACATGGCGCGACTTCGCTGCCGGCGTCCGGCACCTCGGCCACACCGGGACCGGCTTCGCGTTCGATAACGAGGGGCCGTCACACCGCGTCTTCATCGAGCCGTTTCGCATTGCCTCACGACTGGTGACCAACGCCGAGTATCTCGCCTTCATGGAAGACGGCGGGTACCGGCGTCCGGAGTTCTGGCTATCGAACGGCTGGGCGACAGTGCGCGAGCATGGATGGACGGCTCCGCTCTACTGGGAGCGCGCCGGCGACGGCTGGAACGAGTTCACGCTCGCCGGAGAGGGCAAGCTCGACCGGTCGCTTCCCGTCTGCCACCTGAGCTACTACGAGGCGGACGCGTACGCCCGCTGGTCAGGGCACCGGCTGCCGACGGAAGCCGAGTGGGAAACGGTTGGGGCGCACCAGCCGATTGAGGGGACGTTCGTGGACAGCGGCCGATTCCATCCCGACGCTGATCGTGGTTCGGGACAATGGTACGGTGACGCGTGGCAATGGACGCAAAGCGCGTATGTGGCGTATCCGGGATTCCAGCCGTCGGCGGGAGCCATCGGTGAGTACAACGGCAAATGGATGTGCGATCAGTGGGTGCTTCGGGGCGCGTCCTGCGCGACGCCACAGTCTCACGCACGACTGACGTACCGCAACTTCTTCCCCAGTGAAGCCCGCTGGCAGTTCAGCGGAATTCGCCTGGCAAGCGGCGCATGACGATACGAATTGGAAACACGGCCGGCCTTCGCGTAGGCCAGTACCAGGCGACGGACAACATCCGTGCCGAGGTGCTCCGCGGATTGCTCGGTGATCCCAAGGCTCTTCCGCCGAAGCTCTTTTACGACCATGCCGGCGCGCGGCTGTTCGAGGCAATTTGCGAACTGCCGGAGTACTACCTCACTCGCACCGAGCTGGGAATCCTCCGTCATCGCGCCGAGGACATCGCGGCACGATGCGGCGAACACACGGCGCTGATCGAGTACGGCAGTGGTGCCGGGGTAAAGGTCCGAATCCTGCTGGACCATCTTCGCCATCCATCGGCGTATGTGCCCGTCGACATCTCGATGGAGCAGCTCACCGCGGTGGCTGCCGAACGGGCGCGCCAGTATCCGCACTTGCGTGTAGCGCCGGTGTGCGCGGACTACACGATCCGCTTCGCGCTCCCGAGCCTTCCGCCCGATGCGCGCCGCGTGGCCTTCTTCCCGGGTTCGACAATCGGGAACCTGCACCCGGCGGAAGCGACCGCGTTCCTCCACCGGATTCGGGCCACGATCGGACCACGTGGGGCGCTCATCCTTGGTGTGGACCGTCGCAAGGATGTCGGCGTGCTGCGCGCGGCGTACAACGATGCCGCGGGCGTGACAGCGGCGTTCAACCTGAATCTGCTGACGCGACTCAACCGTGAACTCAACGCCACGTTCGACTCGAGCACGTTCCGGCACAGGGCGCACTTCAACGACGGCGACAGCCGCATCGAGATGCACCTCGAGTCGACGATGGCGCAGCGTGTCTACGTCGCGGGAACGCCGATCGACTTCGATCGCGGCGAGACCATCCTCACCGAGTGCTCGTACAAGTACGACCTTCCCTTCCTCGAGGCTGTCGTGCGTCCGGCGGGATTCAGAATCGAGGAGCTGTGGACGGACGAGCGCGACTGGTTCTGGGTAGGGTTTCTGGAAGTCAACTGATTTCTGCTTGCTGCTTGCTGCTTGCTACTGGCTACCTGCAAGCAGCAAGAAGTAAGAAGGAAGCAGCCTCTATTGCTTCCGCGACAACCATTCTCCACCATCGACCACGAGGATCGCTCCGGTGATCCACGAGGCCCCGGGTGAAGCAAGGAATGCCACGGCGTTCGCGATGTCCTGGGGCGTGCCCCAGCGCTGGAGCGGTATCGCCTTCTTCGCATAGTCACCCATCGCCCGTTCCACGCCGAAGAGGTCGGTCGCGCCCTCGGACGGTGGCTTGAAGGCTTTCCGGACGCCTTCCGTCGGAATCGGTCCCGGCGCGACCGCGTTCACCCGAATGTGCGGCGCCCATTCGACGGCGAGCGTTCGCGTCAACGCGTCGATACCCGCCTTGGCGGCGGTGGCGTGTGCCATCATCGGCCAGCCGCGGTAATGCAGCGTCATGGAGATGTTGACGATGACGCCCCCGCCCTGTGCCTTCATGACGGGATGCACCGCCTGCGAGCACCAGAACGTTCCGTACAGGTCGATCTCCACCACGGACCGCCACGCGTTAGGGCTGAGCGACTCGCTTGGTGCATAGAAGTTGCCCGCCGCGCAGTTGACCAGCAGGTCGATCCGCCCTCGCGCCGACGTCACCTCGGCGACCACCGCCTGCACCCGCTCGGGCTGCCTGACGTCCAGTTCGTGGCCACTGGCGGAAAGTCCCTGGGACGTCAGCGCTTCGACGGCTGCCCCGAAGTGGTCAGGCTTGCGGCTGGCAATGGCGACATGGGCGCCGAGTCGCGCCAGGAGGGTCGAAATGCCGAGGCCGATCCCGGTCCCACCGCCGGTGATGAGCGCGACCTGGCCCGCGAACAGGTCGGGACTAAACAACGGATGAGATGGGAGATGGGAGATGGGAGATGGGAGCAAGGTCCATCAACACCGCTTCTCCCTGATCACTTTCAAACAGGAGCTCCAGCTGCTTGTTGCGGAAGGTGGTGCGATGGTGCGGCGTGCCGCCTATCGAGTCGAGCACGGCGATGTGCTCCAGCGTGGCGTAGCCGCAGTTCCGCTCCCAGCCGTACGCCGGGTAGCGGCGGGCCAGGCGGCGCATGAGGCCATCACGCAGCACCTTGGCCACGATGGATGCGCAGGCGATGGCGTAGCAGCGCGCGTCGCCGTGAACGACGGCCGTGTGTACGATGCCTAACGCCCGGATCGGGTTGCCGTCGAGCACCACGTGATCGGGGCGCCGAGGCAGGCGCTCCACCGCGCGGCGGATGGCTCGGGTGCTGGCGTGATAGATATTGTACGTGTCGATCTCGCGAACCGACGCCGCGCCCACGCCGATCGCAATCGCGGTATCGCGGATCTTCCTGGCCAGGCGCACACGATCCGGCTCGGCTACCCGCTTGGAATCATCGACGCCGGCAATCGCGCGCCGATCGGGCGGCATGATGACGGCACATGCGACGACGGGGCCCGCGAGGGGGCCCCGTCCGACTTCATCGACTCCGGCGAGCAGTGGACCATGCGTGGCGCGCAGTTCGCGCTCGATGCCGCTCCACCGCTTTCTGCCGTCAGCCATGCCCGAAATTATGTCATCGCGAGCATGAAAGCGACGGCGCGAAGAATCAGCTCTCGGCGGTGTTGGTCTCGGGAACGGCCACGCGGACTTTCTTCTCGCGGATCCGTGTGGCCTTGCCGGCCAGCGACCGCAGGTAGAAGAGCTTGGCCCGGCGCACACGACCGCGACGCAGTACCACAATCTCGGCAATCATCGGGCTGTGGACCGGAAAGATCCGCTCGACGCCAACGCCGTTGGAAATCTTGCGCACGGTGAACGAAGCACTCACGCCACTGCCGCGGCGCGCGATGCACACACCTTCGAAGGCCTGAAGTCGCTCCTTGTCACCCTCGCGCACGCGCACACTGACACGAAGCGTGTCGCCGGCGCGGAAGGGCGGGACGTCCTTCATCCACTCTTTCTGGGTTTCGATGAACGGGTGCATGGGGGTGACCCGGTGGAAAGTCTGTTTGAGAGAGACTGGGTAAAGTAGCGGACCACATGCGGTTACGCTAGGGCGGAGCGTAGAGCGCTGAGCGCACCGCGCAACGGGGGTTCCGGGTTCTAGTCTTTCCGCTTTGCGCTTTGCGCTTTGCGCTCAGTCAGCCTTTGTCCTTCTTCCCGCCGCCAATCCTCGATCCGCTTGTGGTCCCCGGAAATCAGCACGTCCGGAACGGCAAATCCACGATACGTGGGCGGGCGAGTGTAGCTCGGAGCGGAGAGTCCCCGGTCGTAAAACGAGTCGCCGAGGGCGCTGTCGATGTCACCCAGCGCTCCGGGGAGCAGGCGCACGGTCGCGTCGATGACCGCCAGGGCCGCCGCTTCGCCGCCGCTGATGACAAAGTCGCCGAGCGAGATCTCTTCGGTCGCCAGGTGATCGGCCACCCGCTGATCGACGTCCTTGTAGTGACCGCACAGCAGGGTGAGCTCGGTCCCCGCCGCATAACGACGCGCATCGTCCTGCGTGAATCGCCGACCGCGTGGCGAGAGCAGCACGACCGGGCCGGAGGGCGCCAGGGCGTCGATGCACTCGAAGAACGGCTCCGGCTTCATCACCATCCCCGCGCCGCCACCATACGGGTAATCGTCGACGGTACGATGCCGGTCGTGGGTGTAATCACGCAGGTCGACCACGCGATACACCACGGCTCCGGCCGCGGCAGCCCTTGCCGGAATGCTCAGCGAGAGCGGGCCGGCGAAGAATTCGGGGAAGATGGTGACGACGGTTATGAGCACGATGACTCCGAGGCCAGAGGCCAGAGGCCAGAGGCCAGAGGCCAGAGAACTACGGGAGGTTTCTCACATCCGACCTCCGACATCCGCCATCCCTCACAGCAAGCCCTCCGGCGGATCGACAACCAGGCGTTTCGACTCGAGATCTACCGATGAAACGAACCGATACGGAATCATGACACTGCCGCCCGGGCGCGCGACCTCGATCATGACGTCGTGCGGCAACTCGTAGTAGGCCTCCACGTTGCCAATCACGTCGCCGTCCGTGCCCTCGACTGTGAGGCCAACGAGGTCGTACAGGTAGATCTGGTCCCCGTCGGGCTCGGGGAGCTCGGCGCGGCGTGACAGGACATAGCGATCGCGCCACCGGTCGGCCTCGTCGCGACCGGCGATGCCCGAGAACTGAACGCGGAATCCGCCCTGAAACGGCTCGGCCATCTCGATCCGGAGCACCCTCTCGGGCGCCGACAGATCTCCCTTGACGGTGCCCGCAATGAGTTCACGCCCGGGGGCAAAGACCACTTCGGGACTTGCCGTCATCGGCTCCACCACGAGGACGCCGTGCACGCCGTGGGAACGGCGAATGCGGCCGACGACTACGAGCTCATCGGAAGGGCCGGATTGTCGCATGACATCAGGCACCAGGCATCAGGCACCAGATTCGGGGCTCAGGGGTTCTGATGCCTGATGCTGTTGCCTGATGCCTGTTGGGTATTACGCGCTCTCTTCGGTCTTAAGCGGGATCGCGGAGCCCAGGAGCTTCTTCGCCAGCCGTTGTTCGTGCCGTGCCTTGAGGATGCCCGCGCGCCGCAGGAGCGAACGGACGGTGTCCGACGGCAGCGCGCCGTTATCGAGCCAGTGATTGGCGCGATCCTTCTGGACGTCGAGGCTGTTCTCCGCCTGACGAGGATGATAGTGGCCGATGATCTCGACGAAGCGCCCATCGCGGGGGCTCGTGCTGTCGGCGACGACGATGCGGTAGTGCGGCTGCTTCTTGCGGCCGACTCGGCGAAGACGAATTCGAACTGCCATTTCATTATCCTCGTTCAGGTGGTACTGCACTTCACCGGGCTCATCGCGCCATCGGCGTTTCCGATGCGCACCCGGATCCCAGCGACAAGCGATCAGCGATCAGCGTCAGCTTTCGTCGATCAGATTCGCGGTTGATCCTGCTTGTCGCTGATCGCTTGTCGCTACTCGCTGCTTCATCTCAACAACCCCGGCGGCAGCCCCATGCCACGGCCGCCTCCAGATGTTGCCTTCTTCATCATCTTCTGCATCTCCCGGAACTGGTCCAGGAGCCGATTCACTTCATTGATTGGCCGGCCGGCGCCTTTGGCGATGCGGGCGCGCCGCGAGCCGTTGATGATACCTGGTGTCTTCCGTTCCTGCGGCGTCATGGACAGCACGATGGCCTCCACGTGCCTCATGCGCTTGGGATCGGAATTCACCTGCTTCAGCATCTTGGCGTTCACGCCGGGAAGCATCTTCAACAGCCCCTCCAGCGGTCCAAGCTTCTGCATCTGCTTCATCGCGGACAGGAAGTCCTGCAGGTCAACGCCTTCCTTCCGCACCTTCTTCTCGAGCTTCTTCGCTTCGGCGGCGTCGAACGCCTCCTGGGCCTTCTCCACCAGCGACACGATGTCGCCCATCTGGAGGATCCTGCCCGCCATCCGCTCGGGGTGGAACTCCTCGAGTGCGTCCGACTTCTCACCTACACCGACGTACTTGATCGGCTTCTTCGTGACTCCGTAGATCGAGAGCGCGGCGCCGCCCCTGGCGTCACCGTCCATCTTGGTGAGGATCACGCCGGTGATGCCTAACGCGTCGTTGAACCCCTGGGCGATGCGGACCGCGTCCTGCCCGGTCATGCCGTCGGCGACCAGCAGGATCTCGTCGGGATGGACGGCATCGCGCAACCGGACGAGCTCGTCCATCATCTGCTCGTCGATCTGCAGCCGGCCGGCCGTGTCGAGCAGGACCATGCGATCCCGGGCGCGACGGGCCTCCTCAATACCCGCGCGGGCGATCTTCACCACGTCCTTCGTGGTGCGGTCGGCGTGAACCGGCACCTCCAGCTGCGCGCCCAGCGTCTCGAGCTGATCGATGGCGGCAGGACGGTAGACGTCGGCGGCCACCAGCCGCGTCGCACGTCCCTCACCCTTCAGCCGCCGAGCCAGCTTGGCAGCGGTCGTTGTCTTGCCTGACCCCTGCAGCCCGACCAGCATCACAACGGTGGGTGGGACGCTGTTGAACGTGAGCCCTTCGCGACGCTCACCCAGCATCGTCGTGAGCTCGTCGTACACGATCTTGACGAGCTGCTGGGCCGGCGCGACGGTCTTGATGGCAGAGATGCCTGACGCCTTTTCCTCGACCCGCTCGAGGAACTCGCGCGTGAGCTGGAAGCTGACGTCGGCCTCGAGCAGGACGCGGCGCATTTCGCGAAGCCCTTCCTTGATGTCAGCGTCCGAAAGGACGCCGCGACCGCGGAGCTTCGAAAAAACGCCGGAGACCTTCTCGGAAAGTTCGTCGAACATGAGCCCAAAAAAATAGTCTGGGCGCTACCTAACAACAAGTCCAGATTGGACTTCGGCTGCAGGCGCCTTCAGGTCGCGGCGAATCGTTTCACTCGATCGACTGATTCCGCCACCGAAGCTGGACCATGGCCCTCCGGCCCGTAAACCCGGGCCAGCTATCGCCCATCTGCCGGTCGAGCAGGTTGGTCACCTCGGCGCTAAGCTCGAACCGGGTACCGATCAACCGTGACAGCCGCGCATCCAACTGCGGGTACGCCCCCCGAAACACCGTCACCGTCCCGACAGAGTCCCGCGAAATGGGTGTCCGCGCGATGTACGCGAAACGTAACGTGGCGCGGGTCCAGGAGGCGACGGGCCCGGTTCCTGAAGCACGGACCGTGAACGGTGTGCGTCCAAGCAGCGAGCTGCCGGTCGAGGCGTCACGAGTCCAGAGTCGCTCACCGGCCGCCTCCAGTCGCCAGTCGCCTGCCATCAGGCCGCTTTCGATCTCCAGGCCGCGTGTCCACCCCCTCGCGACATTGTTATAGGTGTACGTGCCGGTAGCGTCCGGGGCCCCTGTCTCGATGAAATCGCGGTAGTCGGCGTTGAAGCCCGTCGTTTGCAGGAATGCGTTCGCTCCGGACCACTCCGCACCCAGCGAGGTGCTCGTCGAGCGTTCCGGTCGCAGATCGGGATTCCCGTAGACCGCGTATCCGGCCGCGGCGTTTACAAACGAGAGATACAACTCCTTGAAGTCCGGCGCCCGGAATCCGCGTCCGATCGAGCCGCGAAGAGCGAGGTTCTCACGCGGACGGATCAGGGCCGCGAACCGGGGCGCGACGAACCGCCCCCAACGATCGCTCCACGACACGCGCGCACCAGGCGTCACGATGAGTGATCCCACGGAGACGGTGGCCTGCGCGAACGGCTCGACGCCTGTCAGGGCGCTCGTATTCTCCGACAGGCGATCGGCGTCGATCCATTCCCGGCGAAGGGCAACGCCCGCATCCAGCACGCCCGGACCACGGGCGCCACTCCAGTGAAGCTCGCCTTGCAGAAGTCGCTGGCGGTCGCGCGACCCACTGTCGGAGGCTGGTGTGTCGCGCGTGGCGGCGCGCGAAAGATGATCGAACGCAGAGCCGGCAATCGTCAGGCTCACCTTGTCGACCCGCCCGTCACGATGGCCCGCGAGACGCAAAGACGATTGTACGTTGTCGCCAAAGTGAAAAAGTTGGCCGGTGCGGTATCTCTGCCGTTCGATAATGGAGAGCGCGCCCCATTCGAGCCGCTTCAGCGAATCAATGTCCCAGTGGCCGCGGGTCGAGCCGTAGGCGCGGCGCGAATAGGTCGCGACGTCCGACGACACGCCGGAAACGAGGTCCATACCCTGGTAGCCGCCATCGACCGCGGCCGAGAGGGTGCCTTGGCGCCAACCGGCATCAGCAGAAACTTCCTTGCGACCGTGTGAGCCAGACGTTGTCGTGAGGCCGGCCGCCACGCCGGTTTCGGGGCCGGACCTGGTGATCACGTTGATCACACCGCCGATCGCGTCGGTGCCGTACAGCGTCGACTGCGGTCCCTTCACGATCTCGATGCGCTCGATGCCTGAGACCGGGATCCGGGCCAGGTCCATCGTACCGTTCACGCGCCCGATCAGTGGCTGCCCGTCGAGCAGCACCAGCACTCGGCGTGACCCGAAACCGCGCAGCTGTACACCACTTCCGGACGGAACACCGCCGTCCAGCTGTATCCCTACTCGTTCAGTGAGCACCGCCGCCAGGTCGGACGGACCCTGCCTGAGGTCGCGGGACGTGATCAGTTCCGTCTCGACCACCGCATCGGCGAGCCGCTGCTCGCGGCGTGCGGCCGTCACGATGATCTCGCTCAGCGGCACGATCGCCTGAGGCATCGCCAGCTGCACCGTCAGACTGGCTCCGTCAACCACGATCACCGTGTCGCGATGCCGGTATCCGATCGCGAGCACGCGCACCCGATGCGTCCCGGAAGTCACTGACCCGCGCCAGCGACCGAACGCATCCGTCCGGCCAACGGGAGCGGAACCACTGTCCATCACGATCGCCGCACCAGGCACCGGACGAAGATCCGCGCCCGTCGTCGCATCGACGGTGAGCGTCACGGCTCCCTGCGCCCCAATGTTCACGTGCGCGACGACCAGGACCGCCGCCAGGGCCGCGGCATGCATTACGGCACCCGCGAGGAACGTATCGTGATCTGCCGGGGTGCCCCGGAGGCCCCATAGTAACTCGTGATGTGGACCTTGTAGACCGCGTCATCCCGCTTGACGAGATAGACGTTGAAGTTGGGCCAGATCTGATTGTCGGTTCCGGTGATGTTGTAGCGATACCAGGGAGACGACACGAAGACGCCGCCGTACGAATCGGAGCGGTAGGCCACGGCGGGAGCGGACGATGCGTACTCGGACGTGATCAGGCTGAACGCCGTGGTCTGATCCAGGACCGCGCTCACGCCGCCGGAACCACTCACGCCTCCATTGATGCGAATCTCGTAGCCGGAGAGTCGCAGGTCCCACGAGCTCGTCGACGCGACCGGACCAAGCGCCACGTCCAGGTACACCGGACCAGCCGACAGGTCCAGCGTGCGTGTCGAAACCGCGCCGAACGACGCACCGCTCGAAGGTTGAATGGCGTATTCCACCGTGACGTTCCCGGCGCTGGTTGCCGTTGCACCAGAAACCGCGGTGACTCGGAATTTCGCCAGGATCACCCCACTCACAGTCCGCCTGACTATCCACGCGCGTGAGGGCGCGGCGGCCGCGGCGCCTCCCGTTCCGGTAACCCAGCCACTGATCGCGGGGTTGAGCGCGTCCGCGATGAACGTCGCCGCCGCCGGGACATTGGCCGTGGTGACTGCCTCAAACGCGGCCAGCTGGTTGGCTGGCGTCATGGCCTGCAGTTCCGCTACCGTCGCGCCGGAGTTGGCGCAGAGGCAGTACGCCGTGACGCCGCCCGGACCGGCGGCTCCGCCGTTGACGGTCACGGATGTCGCGAACAGCGCCATGTCCCACGCCGTCGAGGTGGTGGGATCATTCACGGAGACGGTGCTGGCCGGATCGCCGAGTTTTACGTAGGCTGGCGACGCCGATGCGTCGACCGTGATCTCCGCGGTGACCGGAGGCGGTGGAGGTTCCGTGGTCGAGTCGGAGCAGGCGGCGGCGAAGAACAGGCCGGCGGCCGCGGGAGCGCCGACGAGCGCGCGCCTAACGAAGGGCCGGCGCGGGAAGCGGAGCATCATGAGTGGAGGTCTCCATGGCTGTCGGGCCTCGGGTGGCGCGACGGTAGCCGAGATAGATGAGGATGATCCCGAGGAACTCGGTGACGTAGAGGACTTCGGTGTGGCCGAAGCGCGTGAAGCTCCCACCGATGCCGGGCAGCAGCGCTCCAAAAGCGATCAGCGCGTTGCCCTCGGCGCGCGCCCGGGTCTCACGCCGGCGCCAGAAGTACACGGCCGACTTCGCCGCCCCTCCGACCAGGAAGATGAAGGCGTAGAGGTTGATGAACGGGCTGAATGCGCGCACCCACGGCCAGGCCATGACCCGGCCGGTGAGCCGGTACGGTTCGACGAGTTCATACTGCAGCGGGACGATCAGCACGAACGCAGCCGCCACCGTCACAGTGGCGACGAGCGCGACCGACAGAATGTCCGCAACTCGACGAGGCACGTGGAGGTAGGCGGCGCCTTGCGCCAGTGGGGCGCCGCCCAGCAGCGCACCGGTGATGTACCACGCGCGGAACAGCCATTCCTGCCAGCCGAAGACCGTAACCGAGGCCTCAACCGCCGTTCCCGCCGCGTAGGTCAGCGCGCCAATCGTCCACCACAGCAAATGCGGGCCGCCGCGCGCGCGGTATCGGCGCGCCAGCGAGGCCGCGAGGGCGAGCGCGATGACCGTCGTGACGATCGGGATGTAGTGAACGAACGTTGGCACGGCCGCAACCTGCGGCCGCGGCCACATCTCCGACTATCCGGTCTTCTACGGTGGGGGATCCACCGAGACCGTGTAGGGGGTTCCCCGTTGGCGTGAGGATAGCCCGCCGGGCGGGGAACACCGCCAAAGCCGCTTTGACGTTGCCCCGCCAACCACGTCCGTTTCGTTGAAGCGGATCGCGCCGACGACTGCCCGCGAACGAATCACGATGCTATGTTCATGCCCGTGAACAGGTTGGACCTGCGACACATCGGGTGGAACGGGCGAATTGCGGGTCGTTTCTCCCAGCTCCCATCTCCCATCTCCCATCTCCCAAGTGGCCCGTCCCCAACGCCGTGACGAAATCCTGGGCGCGGAGCTCCCGCCCTCGCTACCGATCATGGCGCTCCGCTCCACGATCGTGTATCCGCTCGGCACGATCGCGGTGCAGATGGGCGCTCCGGAGAACCTCGCCCTGCTCCGGGACAATGAAGACTCGGGACTGGTCGTGGGGCTCGTGGTCGCCGGCGGCGAATCGGACGAACCGCTCGACCAGGAGAAGTTCGTGGGCCGCGTCGGCGTCGCCGCTCGGGTGCACGAGCGCATCAACCTTCCCGGCGACACCGTCCAGATCACGCTCCAGGGCCTCCGCCGCATAACGATCGAGTCGATCGAGAAGACGGAGCCGTACGTCATCGCCAGGGTGAAGCCGGCGCGCGAATCGCCGGCCGATCCGGCGGAACTCGACGACCTGGTCGCGCGCATCGTGGCGGCGGCCGAGACGCTGGCCAACCTCATCGACCGCATCCCTGACGAGGTGCCGCAGATCCTGAAGATGAACGTCTCCGACCCGGGGCGGTTCGCCGACCTCGCGGCGACGAACCTGAACTTCCGGATCTCGGACAAGGACGAGGTCCTCCAGCGGCTCGACGTCGGTCAACGGCTCCAGTTCATCCTGTCGCGGCTCGAGCGGGAAGTGGGCCGGGCGCGCGTGATGGAAGACGTGAAGCGCACGACCGAGGTGAAGATCGAGCAGCACCAGCGCGAGTTCTACCTGCGGCAACAGCTCCGCGCGATCCAGACCGAACTTGGAGAGACGGATCCCGGCGAGAAGGAAGCGATCGAGATCCTGAAGAAGATCGACGAGGCGAACCTTCCCGAGCGCGCGGGCCAGGAGGCACGGCGCGAGGTCGAGCGGTTGCGCATGCTCTCGCCGGCGTCGTCGGAGTACCAGGTCATCCGCACCTACCTCGACTGGATCCTGACGCTGCCCTGGAACAAGAAGACGGGGACCGAGGAGATCGAGCTGAAGAAGATCGAGGAAGCGCTCGATTCGCGGCACTACGGACTGAACGAGGCGAAGGAGCGGATCATCGAGTACCTGGCGGTGCGCAAGCTGCGCGGCGGCGATCCGCACGGTCCGATCCTGTGCTTCGTGGGGCCGCCCGGGACCGGAAAGACTTCGTTAGGCATCGCGATCGCCTCGTCCATCGGGCGGGCGTTCTATCGCATCGCGGTGGGCGGCGTGCGGGATGAAGCCGAGATCCGCGGCCACCGCCGCACGTACGTCGGGGCGATGCCGGGGCTGCTCATCCAGGCCCTGCGCCGCGTCGCCGTGCGCGACCCGGTCATGATGATCGACGAGATCGACAAGATGGCGGGGGGCGGCGCCTCGGGTGACCCGACCGCAGCCATGCTCGAGGTCCTCGATCCGGCGCAAAACCATGATTTCGTGGATCACTACCTCAACCTCCAGTTCGACCTGTCGTCGGTCTTGTTCATCTGCACTGCCAACAACCTGTTCGACATCCCCGCCCCGCTCCGCGACCGCATGGAGGTCATCCGCATCGCCGGGTACACGGTCGAGGAGAAGGTCGAGATCGCGTGGCGCTACCTGCTGCCGCAGCTCCTCACCGACCACGGTATCTCGGTGACCGACATCCAGTTCACCGACGAGGCGTTCGGATTCATCTCGAGCCGGTATTCGCGCGAGGCCGGCCTCCGGAACTTCGAGCGCAACCTCGCGGCGATCATGCGCAGGCGGGCGCGCAAGAAGGCGGAAGGAGAGGAAGGCGCCTGGATCATCGACAACGACAAGGTCGAGGAAATCCTCGGCGCCCCTCGTTATGCATCGGAGGAGGCGGAGAAGGAACCCGAGGTGGGCGCGGTCACCGGCCTGGCCTGGACGTCGACGGGCGGCGACATCATGACCATCGAGGCGCTGCGAATGCCAGGCACCGGCAAGCTCACCGTCACCGGGCAGCTGGGCGACGTGATGCGCGAGTCGGTCGATGCGGCGTATTCGTGGGTGCGCTCGCGGTCCGTCCACCTTGGCGCGGTCGAGAAGGAGTTCAAAGAGACCGACCTGCACATCCACTTCCCGGCGGGATCCGTGCCGAAAGACGGACCGAGCGCCGGGGTCGCCGTGACCCTGGCGATCGCGAGCGTGCTGTCGCGGCGACCGGTACGGCGCGACGTCGCCATGACGGGCGAGGTGACCCTGCGCGGCAAGGTGCTGGAAATCGGCGGCGTGAAGGAGAAGACCCTGGCCGCGTACCGCGCCGGGCTGCGCGAGGTGATTCTCCCCAGGGGGAACCAGAAGGACCTGCGCGAAATTCCCGATGAGATCAAGAAGCACATGGTCTTCACCTTCGTGTCGACCATGGATGAGGTGCTGCGGCACGCACTCCTGCCGAAGGTGGCCGTCGCCGATCAGGTGAAGGAAGCGGCGATCGAGCCGGCCACGCGGACGCCTACTTCAACCGCGATAGCGCCTCCCTGGCCTGCTTCAGGTTCGGGTCCATCGTAGTCGCGGCCTCGAAAGCCTGGCGCGCGGCGGCGGAGTCTCCACGACGCTCGGCGATCATTCCCAGTCGCCAGTGCGTTAGGGCCAGCGATGGTTCGTCAGGTTGCGGCGTGTGTAGCTGGTAGAAACGCAGCGCTGATTCCCCGCGATCGAGCTGTTCTCCGGATTCGGCGGCGACGCGACCGATGGCATACAGGACCACAGGCAGCTCCGGCTGGATCCGTTCGAGACGATCGATGGCCGACCAGGCCAGCGCCCATTGCTTCCGCGTGAGCTGAACGTCCACCAGCACGAGGTATGGCGCAGTGCTGTCGGGGAATTGGGTGATCAGCCCCTCATGGGCGCCGATCAGGCCGAGCGTGTCTCTGGCGGCGAACGCCACGTTGGCGTAGGCCATGCCGCCCCGGTACGGGTCGAGCTTCGCGATCTCCTCGGCCTGTTGTCGCGCGCGGTCGATCCCGCCGCCTACAAACCGCGGCGCCAGAAGGTAATAGCGGACCAGTCCCTCGCGCGGTGCGACGTAGGCTGAATCGAGCGCCACAGCTTTCTCGAATTCCCCCTTCGTCCGCCGCGCGAGACCCGGTTGGCGAAACGGGTTGGCGCGCGCAACCTGCTCGCCGGATGCTCGGCCGAACCAGAAGTGATATACAGCGTTCGCGGGGTCCGCCTTGACCGCCCTCTCGAACTCCGCGCCCGCCGGGCCGAATTTCTGTTCAGCGAGAAGACGGCAGCCTCGCAGGAACGCTGCCCGGTCGCCCGTCTCGCGTTCGATCAGGGGCTGAAGTGCGTCGATGTTCGCCGGCCGGGGGTCGTCGCTGACGCGAATGCAGGCACGCTCCAGTTCGCGAGTCCCGTCCGCCTGCGCGCCGAGCATGTTCCCGGTGGCGAGCAAGGCAAAGATCGGAAGGACTGTAACGCGCATCGGAGATCGCGGAGGGTCAGAGCCGATAAGATAGAGAAGCAAGCTTCGCGCCAAACAGTTGCGCTCAGCCCTTGGCTCCAGACCCAACTACGAAAGCTCCCGGGAGCCGGAGACGGAAGATGTGGTACCCGGAGCACTTACCCGTGATTTCGCGCGTCGCCATTCTCCAGCCGGCGCACGGTGAGGGCGGTCGCCACAACCCCGGCCGAATCCAATGACCCCACGAAACTGGCTGGCCCTGCTGTTGACTCTCGTCTCGATCGGCCTGCTGATCCCCGGATTGACTCAGCCCGTGCTGACGATCGTCGCGAGCGTCGACCTGCTCGGCGTCACGAGGGAGATCTTCCGGCAGACGCAGAGCGTGTTGCAGGCAGTACGGACGTTGCACGAATCGGACAACGACTTCGTCGCTGGGCTCATCCTGTTCTTCAGCGTGACGGTGCCGTTCCTGAAGGGCCTCGCGCTCCTGATCATCCTGGCACTTCGCAATCCGAAGTCACGTTACCGGCTGTATCTCATAGTCCGGTCACTGAGCAAATGGGCGATGGCCGATGTCTTTGCGGTCGGCGTGTTCATCGCCATGCTTGCGGCCCGGGGGTCGACCAACCTGGACGGAATCTCCGGGCCGGGTTTCTACTATTTCGCGGCGTACTGCCTGGTGTCGAACCTGGCGTTCCAGGTTCTCGAGGTCAGGGAGCCGTTGATGGCGTAAGCCTATTTGGCAACGGAATCCGGCTTCGCCACAACAACGATATTGACCGTATCAGTCACCCAGGGACGCAGCGGGATGTGACCAGGGTCGGCAAGGACGGCGATGATGCGATGCGGTCCCGGCGCGACATTCTCCCAGTGGTAATCGGTCTGCGCCTGGCCGAGGTGCACCACTCCGCCCACTCCCATTGGGATTGGGTTCTCAAGAGCCGGGAAATCGGCGTCGAGATACAGGTGGTGATGCGCGGTCTCGGGACGCGCGTCGGCGGCCGGCGCGATTTCGATCCCGGTGGCGGCGAGCGTTATGTGGACGTCGGATCCGGTAATCGTGTCGCCTTCGGCTGGCGAGGTGATCGACACCGTTACGTCCGACGTAGCCGGTACCTTCGCGCACGCCGCCGCGCCGATGCCGAGTGCGATTCCGATCACTGCCTTACGAGTCGCGTGGTACACGAATCCTCCGCGTTGCGGTGCTGACCAACCGTTTCGAATCAGTTGCCGGATGACGGGAAACATCAGCCACGGAAGGTTCCGGCGAAAGGCAGACGTAGCCGACCCGGCAATCGGGCAACGGTTCCAGGCACAGACGTGACAGTAGTCATATGATCGCGGTCGCCTTTCTCCTTGCCCTGGTTCCACCGCCTCAGGACCGGGTTACAGAAATCACTCTCGGCACCCGCTTGGCGGCCATTACAGAGCCGTTCAGTGATGCGATGGGAATGGCAGAGCTGTCCGACGGTCGCGTTATCGTGAGCGATCGCGTTGAGCGGGTCTATTCACTAGCTGACTTCCGTACCGGCCAGCGTCGAACCATTGGCCGGAATGGCACCGGACCGCGCGAGTATCAGATCCCGTTTGGCCCGATCAGGTGGCGCGGGGACACGCTGCTGGGCTATGACCCGAACAACCGGCGTCTGTTGAGAATCGATCCCGACGCCTCGATCGGCGACGCCTTTCCCTTCCCGGACGGACGAGCAACCGGCCTCACTGGCTGGGCCCCGCCCCGGGGCGTCGATCCTGACGGGCGGATCTACTGGGACACGCCGATCATCGAGATGCAGCCTGTCGTGAAGCGGTCGATGATGGCGCGCCTGGTTCGCTGGCTCCCTGGTTCGGAGTCGGCCGAGGTCGCGCTGGAGTTCGCTGACCACGGCGAGTTCGAGCACGCGTTTCGCTATCGCCCCATGCCGCAGACCGACGCCTGGGTCGTCGCCGCCGACGGCCGCATCGGAATCCTTTCCGCAGCCGAGTATCGACTACACTGGTACAAGGACGGCGCACTGGTTGAGACCGGGCCGCCGGTTCCGTTTACGCCAACGCGTGTGACCTCGGCCGAGCGTGACGCGTTCCGCGCGAAGAAGGCGCTCGAACCGGCGGCTGGCGCAAGCATGCAGGGCGGCGCGCCTGCCTCCAGTCCGACAGCAATGGGTGCGCGCGTCAGGGCGGCGTGGCCCGATTCGATCTTCCCCGCGGTGATGCCGCCATTCGAAGCAAGCGGCGCCCTCCTCGCTCCCAGCGGCGATGTGTGGGTTCGTCGCACCGGACCGGCGTCGGCCGCATCAGCGCATGTGGATGTCCTCGACCCTCACGGAAAACTCCGCGCGACGCTGCGCCTCCCGCCCAGGGCGAGACTCTTTGCACTCGGCGCGAGGTCCGTTTACCTCCTGGCCGTGGATAGCGACGGTTTCCAGACGCTGGAGCGTTACGAGTACCCTGCGTTGCTGCGTTAGGCAGCGAGCGGGTCGAGTTCAGCGCTTGCGCGCGAGGATGGTCCCGCGGCACTTCGCGGATCCACAGCGGCACGGGTAGCGGCGCTTGGCCGCGGGAGAGTGGCGTTCGGGCAGTATGAACGCGTAGTCGTAGGCAAGCTCCTCGCCCGGCGGGATATCGCGTATGGCCTCGATCCAGATGCGGCCGTCTTCGACGATGGCATCACAGTTGGGATCGCAGGAGTGGTTGATGAACCGCGCGTCGTTGCCATCGACGGAGGCGTCGATGACGATGTCATCATCGATCGCGAACAGCTCGGTGTGGTGCTGTTCGCCCGGAACTTCCGGGTAGCGGGTGTCGGCCTCGGCGGGAGTGATTCGTGCGCCGGCATACTCGATCAGCCTCGTGCCGCTGGAAATAGGCTGCATCGCAATCGCGCCCATGCCATGGATGGGCGACGAACGAATCTCGAAGAGGCGATCCAGCGACACTGCGGACAGTCTAGTGTACCGATGCGAAAGTCTCGTTCACCAGGATTCGTCGAAGTCTGGAACTCGGATGTGTCGGATGAGACGGATGAGACGGATGAGACGGATGCGGCGGATCGGCCACCCGCGGACTTGCCGCCGACTG
>Ga0209108_10000774_pt1 | contig 17988 bp, 11 predicted proteins | sample Rifsed10ft1_FD_184003 | JGI IMG/M metagenome (GOLD analysis project Ga0209108, IMG submission 184003) | Soil microbial communities from Rifle, Colorado, USA - sediment 10ft 1 (version 2) | ecosystem: Environmental > Terrestrial > Deep subsurface > Rock core/Sediment | place: Rifle, Colorado...
ATAAACGCAAGAGTGAGGATGCGCGGCCCCATCAGCCGCAGGACGCGCCGCACGCCGTCGTCCGCGAGGGTGAGACGCGGGGTCCATTTGAACTGGTAGCGCACGAGGCCGGGGACCTGTATCGCCAGATGCAAGGCCGCGCCGAGGATCACGCCGTAGGCGAGGCCGTGAATGCCGAAGGCCGGTTTGAGCCAGATCACGCCGACGATCTGGCCGATGTTGTAGAAGATCGGCGCGAGGGCCGGGAGGAAGAAATGCTGGTTGGCCTGCAACGCGCCCATCGCCAGCCCGCTGATGGAGAAGATCAGCGTGGCAATCAGGTTGAGGCGCATGAGGTCGGCGACGAGCAGTTGCTGTTCGAGCGAGAAGCCGGGGGTGACGACGCGGCGCACGAGCACGAGCGGGAACAACGCGATGAGCGCAGCACAGAGCGCAGTGACGACGAAGGCAAGGTTGGCGACGAGCGAGAAGAGCTTCCACGCCCCGGCGCGGCCCTCGCGGTCGAGCGTCTCGATGAGCACGGGGATGAAGGCGATGGCGAGCGCGCCGCCGGAGATGAGCGCGAAGAGTGTGTCTGGCAGGTTGTTGGAGGCATTGTAGGCGTCGAGGACCGGATCGAGGCCGAAGTAGCGCGCGATGATGACTTGCCGCCCGAGCGCGACGATTTTGTCGAGGCCGAAGAACGCGCCGACCAGGAGGGAAGTCCTGACGAGGCGGTAGGACAAGTATCTCACGGGTGCAAGGCTTCTTTTACAAGCAGTTTACAGTGGAGCAGAACGCAATTAATGCCGCGCCTCTATTCTTCGAGCAACAAGCGGAAAGGTTCAATCAGGAGACAAAAATGAAACCCTTCAACTTCGGAACCAAACTTGTGTGGCGCGTTTTCGGCGCGGTCGCCGCGCTGGCCATGCTGGCCGGCTTCGTGTTCACCCCCACCTCCACCGCCTACGCGGACGACGGGATGGCCACCGCCCCCGGCGGCGGCAAACGGCTGGAGGCGGCGTTCAAGGCCGAGCAGAAGTGGCTGTCCATCCAACAGGAACATCTGAACAAAGCGGGCGAGTTCGCGGGCAAGGTGCAGACGTTCATTGACGAGCAGAAAGCCAAAGGCAGAGACACCTCCGCGCTGGAAGCGGCGCTGTCCGCTTTCAATCAGCAGGTCGCCGCAGCGCAGGGCAAGCACGACAACGCCGCCAGCATCCTGAGCGCGCACGCCGGGTTCGACGAGAACGGCCAGGTGACCAACCGTGAGGCGGCGAGGGAGACGGTCAAGAGCGCGCACGAGGCGCTGGCCAATGCGCGCAAGACCCTGCGGCAGGCCGAGCGAGATTTGCGCAAGGCCTTCAGGGAGTGGCGGCAGGCGAACAGAAGCAAATAACCCTCACGACGAGCCTCCATCCTCCACCGAACGAAAGGCTGGCCGAATGCGCCGGCCTTTTTGGTTGGGCGCTTCCAGCGATTCAAATCGCGGCAACACAAGGCAAAGTCGGCCTCCGCCGACTGGTGTTACTCGCCCTTCGCGAACTCTTCCCAATCGTCATCCGTATCTTGGATTTCGCAGCGTTCCCAATCCGGCCAAAGAGTCTGCGAGGCGTGATGCTCTTTCTGGTTGCGGATATAGTCAATCACGCGCGGAACTTCGTCTTTGGAAAGCGTGAACGCGCCGTAGGCACCCTGCCACTTGAAGAACTCGCCGGGTTTGATTTCATGCGTGACCAGATGCGACGAGGCTCCTTTGACTTCCTTGAGCAATGTCGCCACCGCGAGGGTCGTCGGCAACCGAACCAGCAGGTGCAGATGATCGGGCATCCCTCCCAGAGCCAGTGGATGGGCTTTCAGCGCCCGACACTTCTCGTTGATCTCTCCATACAAGCGCAACTCAACGTCGGGCGTAATCAGCGGCAGCCGATCCCACGTGGCCCAGACTGCGTGCAGATACAGCTGTGTATAGGGAGCACGCATGGTGGATTATCCTTTCTCTCTGGCGCTGGAAATTGCAATCCGGCTCCGGCAATTGAAATCGCGGCAACACAAGGCAAAGTCAGCCTCCGCCGACTGAGCTCAGCCGCCGCAGGGCGGCTTCGCCTTCTGTAGGTGCACGCTTCGCGTCAACTGCCGCAGTGCAATCTCACGATCTCACGGACTCACCCCCAGCTTGGCCAGCGCGTCCAGCGCGTTCTGGTAATCGGGATGGCGGACGAGGGCGGTGCGGTAATCTTCAATCGCCTGGTCGCGCTGGCCAAGCGCCTCCTCCGCCTGCCCGCGCCAGAAGTAGGCCTCTTCGAGGCCGGGTTCGCCGATGGCCCCGCTTATCGCGAAGGTGGCGAGGTCAATCACGTCCTGATAGCGCGCCATCTGGTAATACGAGCGGTACGGGCCGAACTGATACCACAACATGCGATAGGGCAGCCCGGTCTGCCGGGCCTGATCGTAGGCGGCGGCGGCCCCGGCGTAATCCTGAAGATAATACAGGTTGGTGCCCACGTTGAACCACGCAAACGCCGCGTCCTCGCCTGTGAGGGCGAGCGCTTCGTTCTGCGCGCGGGCGAGCGCATCGTGATAGTTGCGGTTGAGGTCGGCGGCGGCTCCCAACAGCGCGGCGACCTCGGCGTCGCGCTCCGCGCCTGCCGGGAAGACGACGAGGTACAGATAATCGAACGCGCGCCAGTTAGTCAGCACGTAGTCGTACGAGAGTTTCAAGTCCGGCCCGCGAAAAGTATCCTGCGTGATAAAGTAACTCTCTGCGTCGTCGTAGCCAGTGAAAACCGAGTAATGGCCGAACCAGCCCGAGCAGCGTTCGCCCTTCTCGCAGGTGTAGCCCTTTTCCACCAGCACCGGATACCCGGCGGCGATGAAGCGCTTGAGCGTGTCGAGGTCGCCGTTCACGCGGATGTAGGCGTCAAAGCCCTGCGTAAGGAGATATTCGTACAGCTCGCGCGGCGAGACGTTGCGGTCGTACTGGTTAGGCTTGATGACGGCGGCCACGTCTTTCTGATTGCCTTTCCATTCCCAATAACTGAGATTGATGGAGAGCGAGGCCGGGCCGCAGTTGTTGAACAACTGCGGCTCGTACTTGAAGCCGGTGAGCGTGACCTTCGATGGGAGCGGCGTGGGAGTGGGAGGCAGATCGGTCGGCTCGACCATGGGCGTGGAGAGGCCGGTGATCGCCGTGGTCGCCGCGGCGGTCGCGGTGGCCTCAGGCGAGGGTGTGGGAGGAAAGGCAACGGTGGGAATGCCCGCCGCCTGCATGGGCGTGGGCAGGTTCGCCGGGTGCGGGGCGACGACGTCTCGCACCTGCCCCCAAAACTCCAGGACGTTATCCTCCACGCGCCAATAATAAGTCGTATATGCCCACCACCCGGTGAGCGCGGCGAGCAGCGTGAGGCCCAGCGGCACCCCGAGGATCAATCGCCACGAGGCGCGCTGCCGCTGGCGGGATTGAACGCGAGTACGCATGCGGGCGATTATACCAGTGAGGAGATTAAGCAACTGTCAAATCCCAATCTCAGAATCCCAAGACTCTTTTGTTGAGACAAAATTCGCAAAAGATCAACGGGGTATAATCGTCCACTGATGGCGACCTATTCTCCCAACAAGGCCGCGCTGCGTGGCGAGCCGTCTTACGTGTGGCGCGCGGGGCAGGAGCGGCGCTTGAAGATGATCCGCGAGGCCGCGCCGCAACTCGCGCTCGGAACGGCGCGCGTGCTGGAGAACGGCTGCGGCCTCGGCGTCTACGTCGAGAAACTGCGCCAATTCACCCCGGCAGTCTTCGGACTGGAATACGATTTCGAGCGCGCCGCCGAGGCCGGACGCCGCCTCGCTCCTCCGCTCGTGGTCTGCGCGGCGGGCGAGCACCTGCCCTACCCCGACAACGCCTTCGACGTGATTCTCTCCAACGAAGTCATCGAGCACGTGCAGGACGACGGCGCGGCGGCGGCGGAGATGGTGCGCGTGACGCGGCCCGGCGGGCGCATCCTCCTCTTCTGTCCCAACCGCTGGTACCCGGTGGAGACGCACGGCGTCTACTGGCGCGGGCAATACAAGTTCGGCAACATCCCACTCGTCAACTATCTGCCTGACCCGCTGCGGAACAAACTCGCGCCGCACGTCCGCGCGTACACCGCGGGCGGCCTGCGGAAACTATTCGACGGATTGCCGGTGCGCATCGTCACACGTACGCGCATCTTCGGGGGCTACGACAATTTGATCGCGCGCTTCGGGACGATAGGACGCCTCATCCGCGACGCCGCGCAGGGGCTGGAGCAGACCCCATTGAACGTTTTGGGGTTGTCCCATTTTGTCGTGCTGGAGAAGACGGCTCAGGGGGGAAAATGATTCGTCGTTCGCTGCCGTGGCTCGCCGTGGGGTCGGCGCTGGTCATCGTAGGGCAGCCCCTCCTGGGCCTGCCGCCCAAAGGCCACGACACCCTGCTCCACTTCTACCGCATCGCCGAGATCAATGCGTTGCTGCGGCATGGCGTGTGGTTCTCGCGCTGGTCGCCCGATCTGTTCCTCGGCTACGGCTATCCCCTTTTCAACTTTTATCCCCCGCTCAGCGCCTATCTGCTCACGCTGGCCTATTGGCTGGTCGGCGCGCATGCGCCCGCCGCGCTGAACGTCGCATTCGGCCTGACGCTGATCATGGGGGGCGTGGGCATGTTCCTGCTCGCGCGTGAACTCTATGGCGAGGCGGGAGGCGTGTTCGCCGCCGCGGCGTACGTGCTCTCCCCGCACCTGCTCTATCACACCTTCGAGCGGGGGAGCCTCTCGAACGCGCTGGCGATGGGGCTGTTCCCGTTTGCGGCGCTGACGCTCGTGCACGTGGCCAGGCAACCGAACGCGCGACAAATCGTCTGGGCCGCGCTCCTCTTCGCCGCCGTGCTCCTCTCCCACACCGCCTCCAGCCTCGTGTTCGCCGCGCCATTGGCCGTCATCGGTCTCGCCGCAGCTCTGAGCCATGACGCGGCAGGCGGAACAACGCGCAGCCCGCGCGTGGCCGTTGTGGCGCTGGCGCTCGCCGTAGGCGCCGCTTTGTCCGCATTCATCTGGCTGCCAGCCCTCTCCGAATATCGCCTCACGCAATATACCCTCGTCCTCACTTCGCCCGATCTGGACTTCCGCCATTTCTTCGCCGATGTTTTGCGCTGGCCCGAACCCGCGCTGGCCGGGCTGACCAACCCGCCCCTGCCGGTCACGGTGGGACTGGGACAACTGGCGCTCGGCCTCGCTGCGCTCCAGCCGGCCTTGATCCAAATGGCGCGTCGTCGCCAGCTCGAAAACGCCGAAGTCATCACCCTCCTCGGCGGACTGATGGGGCTGGGAGCCGTTTTCCTGGCTTCGCCCCTCTCGACGCCTCTCTGGGAAAACCTGCCCCTCCTGCGCAACTTCCAATTCCCGTGGCGCTGGCTCGACCCCGGCGCGTTTCTGCTCGCCCTCGTCTGCGGGAGCCTGGCCCGTGAGGCCGGGCGGCAGCGGTGGCGCATAGGGCTGATCGGCCTCGGACTGGTCATCTTCTTCGCCAACGCCGCGCCCTACCTGTATCCTCCGCGCACGCAATCCCTGCCTGACCGGCCCACCCTCGCCGACGCCTCCAGCGCGCAGCTGCGCTACGGCATTTACGGCCTCACCAGTTGGGGCGAATACGCGCCCGCCGCCGCGCGCTTCAGGCCCACGGAACCGCCCTTCCCCGGCGCAGATTTAGGCGCGACGCTCGACGTGAAATTGAAGCGCGACGACTTGCCGACCGGGGCGTTGATCGCGGCGACCGGCGGACCGACCCGCGCAATTCTGCGCCTGAGTCTCCCCGCCGCGCAGACGCTCGTCTTCCACACGTTCTACTTCCCCGGCTGGTCGGCGCGCGTGGATGGAAAGCCTGTCCCGACCGGGCCAAACGACGATGGGCTGCTCCAGTTGTCCGTTCCGGCAGGCGAGCACACCGTCACCGTTTATTTCGGCGAGACGCCCCTGCGCGCCCTCGCCGATGTTCTCTCCCTTGTCGCCGCCGCTCTCGTCGGATTAACTCTGCTCGTCCCCCGGCGTTGGATGGCGCGCCCGCATCGCCAACCCGACCCTGAAGCACCTGCCCGCCCTGAGAGTCCACTCCCCGCAACGATGGGTTACGCTTCAAGCGTGAACTACCTGCTATCACTCGCCGCTGTGCTGTTCGCGCTCGCCGCGCTCAAATTCATCTGGCTGGATCACTTCGACTCGCCGCTGGTCATCCATTTGCAGGACGAGAAAATCAGCGGAACCACCGCGCCGGAGTGGCGCGATTTCGGCGGCGAATTGCGCCTCGTCGGATACCGCGTGGACGTGCCCGACCGGCTCACGCTCTACTGGCAGGCCGAGCAGCCGCCCACGCGGGACTATGCCGTCCAGGTTACGTTGATGGATGCGCGCGGCATCCCCGTTGCGACAGTGACCCACGACCACCCCGGCCTCAGCCCGACCTCCTACTGGGAAGCATCTCAACTCGTCCGCGACGAGTACGCGCTTCCGCTCGACGATGCCCAGCGCCCCATCGGCTACCGCCTCGCCGTCGCCGTCGTTGACCCGGCGACCGGCCAGTTCCTGCGTCTGCTGGATTCGCCCGACGCCTCGGCGCGCGCAAGTCCCATCGGGACAATGAAACTCGCGCCGAGGAAAGTTGATGCGGGGAGTGGCGCTCAGGCGGTGGGCACAGTCTTCGGAGAAGCCATCGCACTTGACCGCGCCGAGTTTCCAACCGAAGTGGCGGCGGGCGCACCCGCGACGATCACCTTCTATTGGAAATCGCTCGCGTCGGTGGCCGAAGATTACACGGTGTTCGTGCATCTGCTCAACCCGGACGGCGCGCTGGCCGCAGGCGACGACGCGCGACCGCGCGGCGGCCTATACCCGACATCGTTCTGGTCGCCCGGCGAGGTCATCGCAGATAAGCGGCAATGGATTCCCTTGGTCGCGCCGGGCGAGTATCAGCTCGAAGTGGGTTTATATCTGCTAGAAACGGCTGAGCGGCTGGCGGTCTCCGGCCCGCACGCGGAACTGGGGGATCGGGTGATCCTGGGGAAAGTCATAGTAAAGCCGTAATTCGCGGCGTGCTATACTCGGCGGAGAAGATGACGAGGAATGGGTTGACCAAAGCGTGGGTTGAGCGGGCGCTGCTGTGTAAAAGAGAGTAGGCGACAAAAACGCTATGTTCATCGTTGACACCCAGTTTTCTAGAAGATCGAAACCTTTTCGGTGATCTATGCCCTCCACCACCTCCGTCCTTCGCCGCCGCCAGGCCCGCCGCGCGCTCGCCCGCAGGGGAACACAGCGTACGCTGCGCGCCGCCGCGGGAGCGGGCTTCTCCCTCGCGCTTGCACTCCTGCTCGTCGTCGTCGCCACCGCGGGCGTGCTCGCCAGTATCTATGCCTACTTCACGCGCGACCTGCCCTCGGCGGAGGCCCTACAGGCCGCGTTCAGCTCCGAGAACAGCGATTTCTTCCAGACCACACAAATCTACGACCGCACCGGGCAGCACGTGCTCTACGAGGTGATTGACCCGCGCGGCGGCGACCGGCAGTACACCGGCTACGACGCGCTCCCGCCCGGCGTCATCAGCGCCACCGTCGCGCTCGAAGACAAGACCTTCTTCACCAACCCCGGCTACGACCTCGTCGGCATCGCACGCGCGCTCGTCTCCAATCTGCGCGGCGAGTCCATTCAGGGCGGCAGCTCCATCACGCAGCAGTTGGTGAAGAACACCCTCATCCCGCTCGAGCAGCGCACGGAGCGCAGTTACGCGCGCAAGGTGCGCGAAATCCTCCTCGCCGCCGAGATCACGCGCCGCTACGAAAAAACGCAAATTCTAGAGTGGTATCTCAACACCAACTTCTACGGCAACCTCGCCTACGGCGTGGACGCGGCGGCGCTCGTCTACTTCGGCAAGCACGCCACCGACCTCACTCTCGCCGAGGCCGCGATGCTCGCCGCCGTCCCGCAATCGCCGGGGCTGAACCCGGTGGACGCGCCGGAAGAAGCCAGGCAGCGGCAAGAAATCGCGTTGGACGTGATGGCGCGCGAGGGCTTCATCACGGAAGCGGACGCGAACGCGGCCAAAGCAGAGAAGATCACCATCCAGCCGCCTGTCCAGCGGTTCGACATCCAGGCCCCGCACTTCAGCGTGTATGCACGGCAGCAAGTCATCAAAATCCTGAATGGACTCGGCCTGGATGGCGAGGATTTGGCGAACCGGGGCGGGCTGAAGGTGATCACCACGCTCGACCTCGACTTGCAGCATCAGGCCGAGTGCGCCGCCCGGACGCAGATCGCCCGGCTGAGCGGCGGCGACCCCAACGGCGTCGTCCCCGCCGAAGGGGGTGGGGGCTGCCAGGCCGCCGCGTTCCTCCCCCCGGTCAACGGGTCCGATGCGGGCGTGGATCATCACGTCACCAACGCCGCGCTTATCGCGCTCGACCCGCGCACGGGTGAGATCCTCGCCATGGTCGGCTCGCTCAACTATTGGAACGCGGCCATCTCCGGCAACTTCAACGTCACGGTGGACGGCCTGCGCCAGCCGGGGTCGGCTTTCAAGCCGTTCACGTATCTCGAAGCGTTCCGGGTCGGGTATTCGCCCGCTTCGATGCTGCTCGACATCCCGACGAATTTCCCGCTCGCGAATGGCGACATCTACGTGCCCGAAAACTACGACCGCAAATTCCACGGGCCGGTGAGCATGCGCACGGCGCTCGCGCGCAGTTACAACATCCCGGCGGTGCAGACGATCAACCTCGTGGGCGTGGACTCCGTCGTCCGGCTCGCGCACCAGCTCGGCATCAACACGCTCGAACTCGGGCAGTACGGACTTGCGCTCACGCTCGGCGGCGGCGAGGTCACCGTGCTCGACATGACGTATGCGTTCAGCGTCTTCGCCAACTCGGGCGTGATGGCCGGGCAGCCCGACGACGATCCGCGCCCTCTCTATCGCACGCTCGACCCCATCAGCATCCTGCGCATCGAGGACCGCTTCGGGCGCATCCCGTACCAGATGGACGCGCCGCAGACCCAACTCATCCTCAGCCCTGAACTCGCGTATCTGATCAACAACGTGCTCTCGGACAACGAGGCGCGCGTGGGCGCGTTCGGGCGCGGCAACCCGCTGGAACTGCCAGACCGCCCGGCGGGCGCGAAGACCGGCACGACCAACGACTTCCGCGACAACTGGACGGTGGGCTACGTGCCGCAGCTCGCGGTGGGCGTGTGGGTGGGGAACGCGGACAACACGGAGATGAAGGGCGTCACCGGCCTCACGGGGGCCGCGCCCATCTGGCACGCGGTGACGGCGTATGCGACACAATCATTGCCGCCGCAGGGATGGGACGCGCCCCCCGGCATCGTCACAGTGAAAGCGTGCGAGCCGTCGGGCCTCCTGCCCACCGAGGACTGCCCGCGCACGCGCGAGGAGGTTTTCATACAGGGCCACGAGCCGACCACGCCCGACAATATGTGGCAGGCGGTGACGGTCAACAAAGAGACGGGCAAGCGCGCCACGGTCTGCACGCCGCTCGAACTGCAGGAGAAGCGGGTGTACGAGATTCTGCCGCCGGAGGCCGCGGAGTGGGTGCGCACGGTGGGGCTGGAGCAGCCGCCCACCGAGTACGATCCAGTGGGGAGCTCGTGTCTGCCCACCGGGGACGTCGCCATCCTCGACCCGCAGCCATTCGAATACCTGCGCGGCACCATCGCCGTCTCCGGCACGGTGAAAGGCGATCCCGCGACTTACGATTACTTCTGGGTGGATTACGGGCCGGGGCTGTTCCCGCAGGAGTGGACGAAGATTGAAGGTAACCGGGGAGAGCAGATCGAGCACGGCGTCCTGCAGGTGTGGAACACCGCCGGGCTGAACGGGCTGTTCACGCTGCGGCTGGTGCTGGTGAAGAAAGACCCGGCGGGCGGGCCGCCCTCGTTCGAGAACTCCATCGTCCCGGTGACGGTGGACAACTCACCGCCCGCACTGAGTTTGCTCACGCCCGCGCCCGGCCAAACGGCCACCGTGGGCACGGACGAGTCCGTCGTCATCCAGGCCGAGGTGCAGGACAATCTCTCCGTCGCGCGCGTGGTGTTTTTCATTGACGGCTTCGGGTCGGAGGGCGCGACTGCGCCGCCTTATTCAACGCGCTGGAAGATCACGGCGGCGGAGAAGGGCGACCACGTCATCTTCGTGCGCGCCTACGACGCGGCGGGGAATTACACAGACAGCGAGAAGGTGACGATCACGGTGAAGTAAAACACGGGTTGGCAGAATGAAGCGGATCAGCCCCGGCCTGATCTGCTCATTTTGCTTATTGGTGCTATCATAGGGGCGCACCTCCCCGTTCGTCTTTCCTCTTCTGCGGAGGCAGTCTTGAGCACTGATGCGAACGCACAAAGCAAACCGGTCATGCGTTTGCACGGCCGTGCGCTCCGCCTCGCTCGGCTAGCCTGGTCCCTATGGGCGCTCTCCGTGGCGCTCGTGGCGCTCAGACTGCTTCTTCAGTACGTAAACGATCCCGCCTCATTCTTAGGCAATCTCTTCAAAGTACTGTCCCTGGCGTTCGCGACGGTGGGGGCGCTGATTGCCTCGCGCCGCCCCGAGAACCCCGTCGGCTGGATTTTCGGGGCTGGAGCACTCCTGCTCGCACTTGCTGATTTCGCGGAACAATACGCGGTCTACGCGCTTGTCACGAGGCCGGGCGCGCTCCCGGGCGGTGTGATGATGGCGTGGATCAGACTGTGGGCCGGCACCCTCGGCTTCTCCCTCATATTTACGTTCACGCTCTTACTCTTTCCCAATGGTCGGCTGCTATCTCGGCGCTGGCGGTCTGTGATGTGGCTCGCCGTTGGAGCAACAGGGTTGGTGACGATTACGGCAGCGCTCCAACCCGGCCCCTTCAGGCTTATTCCATCCATCAATAACCCGCTTGGCATCGAGGGGGCTGCTGGTCTGTGGGTGCAGGGTATCGTCGATGTTCTCGTTCTGGCAGCAGTGGGAGCCTCCGCAATTTCCCTGATCTTGCGCTTCCGCCGTGCGCGGGGGGAGGAACGACAGCAACTCAAGTGGGTTGCCTACGCGGCCGCCCTCCTCATCTTCTTTGCCATCGTCACCGGACTAATCGAGGGCCTCGCGCCTCAATACCAACTCGCTGTGGACGTGGCGGAAGCCCCTGTCTTTGTTGCCCTTCCCATCGCCGTTGGCATCGCGATCCTCAAGTACCGGCTGTACGACATTGATCTACTCATTAACCGCTCGCTGGTCTACGGCACGCTCACCGCGCTGTTGCTCGCCCTCTTCGGCGCCAGTCTCATCGCGATCTCGCAGGTCTTTCAGAACTTCGCGGGCGGGCCGCTGGTCGCGGTGGCCGTGTCCGCGGGGGCGTTTGGAATAATCTTCCAGCCCGCCCGTCGCCGCCTGCAACGCTTCGTGGATCAGCGCTTCTACAACATCCAGATTGATTACCAGAAAACGCCGCTGCCTGCCCTTGCGCCCACCAGCGTCACGAGCGTGCTCACCCAAACCCGCTTTGGCGCGTACACCGGGTTGGAACTCATCGGGCGCGGCGGCATGGCCGAAGTCTACAAGTCCACGCACCCCACCCTCGGCACGCCCGTCGCCATCAAACTCCTCCCCGCCCACCTCGCCGCCGAGCCAGACTTCCGCAAACGCTTCACGCGCGAGGCCGAAGTCGTCTCCAAACTTCAGCACCCCAACATCGTCCGCATCTTTGATTTCGGCGAAGACGCGGAAGCGGGGACGCACTACATGGTGATGGAATATCTCGGCGGGAGGGACTTGGGTGTATATCTGGGTGAAAAGGGGAAACTCGTGCTCGCCGAGGCGTTGCCCCTCGTCCGTCAAATCGCCAGCGCGCTCGACTACGCCCACGCGCAGGGGCTGGTGCACCGGGACATCAAGCCGTCGAATGTCATGTTGGATTCCATAGAGACGCGGCATGCCGCGTCTCTACCCCAATACCGCGCCGTCCTCACCGACTTCGGCATCGCCAAAATTCTCGGCGGGCACACGGCCATGACGCGCACGGGGATGCTGGGGACGTTTGACTACATCGCCCCGGAACAGATTCAGGCTTCGGCGGATGTAGATGGGCGGGCAGATGTCTATGCCTTCGGTGTTCTGACTTACGAGATGCTTACAGGCGAGTTGCCATTCAAGCATAATAACGTCGGCGCGCTGCTTCTCGCCCATCTGAATCAGCCGCCCCCTGACCCGCGCGATCTCGTCCCCGACCTGACGAGCAACGCGGCCCACGCGATTCGACGCGCCATGGCGAAAAGTCCGGCCGATCGTTTTGCCACGGCGGGCGCGTTCGCGGCGGCGTTGGCGTAAGTATCCGTACGCGAATTATCAGAGGTGGGATACAATGATCAGCGGTCGAGTCCGTGAACGCCCAGGCTCTCAGAAAGCAAGGTCACCATGGCACCGAAGAATATCCATCCCATCCTCGCCGGGCTGCGGCAAATCATGCTGGGCCAGGAAGCGTTGGATTTGCTGAACGTGTACAAAGGGGTGCCGGTCGTTTATCCCGCCGCCGTTCAGAGCATCGCCGACGAGCAAGTCGTCGTCCACGTTTCCGCGCCTGAAGCCATCTGCCTGACGCTGGAGAAAACCACCACGGTGCTCCATCACCTGCTGGACGAAGCCGTGACCGCGAGCGTCGTCGCGGTGAACGTCGGCGCCCACACCGCCACGTTGAACAAGTTGCGTTACGCCGCCGGTCACATCGGCGACCGGATGACGATCCGCGTAGCGCCCCTGGGCGCTGTCGAAGTGCCGATCGAATGCGGGGGCCGCTCACTCACCGGCTCTCTGATTGACGTCTCCATGGATGGCCTGGGAGTGACCGTCCCGGCCCAAAGCGCCGACGTACTCCGGCCGCGCGCCATCGTTCAACTCACCCTCGCCCTGCCCCCGGCGACGCTCAAGTTATCCGGCACGGTGCGCTTCGCCAAATCCACGGGGGACTCCGCTCGCGTGGGCATTAATTTCGCGCAGAATACGCAGGTGCTGCCCATCCTGCACTACGTGCGCGAACGGCAGGCGGAGATCGTGCAGGAACTGCTGGCGCTGCACCAGGCCGCGGTTGCGGACGCGTAATCCGCCCGCCTCAAGGCGGGGGCGTTCGATGGCGCGGCGCTGGATTGGCCGCGCTCACTTCGACAGCTGACGGGACTCTGCCAGCGCCATCTCGATGAACAGCGCCGACGACCAGCCAAAGATCGAAGCGGCCTTGGGTGAACTTCTGCCGGTCTCCGGATGGTAGTACTCGAAAATGTCGTCTTCCCCCAGCATCATTTCCAGTGAGCGGCGGCGGAGTTCGCGGGCCAACTCGGGGTAGCCCGCGCGCTCCAAGCCTTCCACCAACAGATAATTCACGTTCACCCACGTCGGCCCACGCCACATTTGCTGAGGGCTGTATTTCGGGTCGTCGCGGGCGACGGTGGGGACGGGATAGCGCGTCCAGAACTGCCGCTCGTCGGTGAGGTGCGCCACCAGCCGGGCGGCGACTTGGGGCGGCATCCGCCCCGTAAGCAGCGGGAACAGGTTGAACGGGGTGCGGACGTTGACCGGCAGCCCGCTCGGTGGCCGTTTGGCCCAGAACAATCCGGCGGTTTCGTCCCACATCTTCTCAATCATCCGCCGCGCCAGCGCGTCCGCGCGCTGTGCCCATCGTTCGGCGTCCGCGGTCTCGCCAATCGCGGCGGCGATCTTCGCCAGCGCTTCCTGCTGCAAGCACAGGTACGTGTTCAGGTCCGGCGACTCGACCGGCACGCCGTCGTCCCACAGCGGGCTGTCGTCCAGCCCCGACGAATACGGATGCTGATACTCGCACAGCCCGTTCCGGTCCACGTCGTTCTTCTCGAACCACCAGTTGTTCCAGCGCACAATCGGCTCGTAGACTTCGTCGAGGAACTCGCGGTCGCCGTCGGTCTCGCACACCTTCCACACCGCCCAGGCGATGAGCGGCGGCTTGGTCACGTCGCCCTCGATCGGATGGGCGAGGCGAGTGACAACACCTTCGTCGTGGACCGCGTCCGGGATCATGCCGTCCTCGCGCTGATGGTCGAGCAGGATGCGAATCTGATCCTTCGCCAGCTTCGGGTCCAGGTGGCGATAGGCCAGCGCGTGAAAGTAGGCGTCCCACTGCCACACGCCGACGTAGTGAATCTTGGAGGGCGTCATCGCCTCGCGCGTGGTGTAGAAGCGGGTGGAGATCAGCCCGGCGCGCATGATCCACCAGGCGTAGTAATACTGGGCGCGATAGGCGTCGGCCACCGGGGGCGCGGCGGCGAACCACGCGTGCCAGCGGAGCGCCGCCGCTTCGAGCGTCGTTTGCGGGTCGGGAATCCAGCGATTGAAGCCGAGGCGAGGGGTGATGTTGAGCAAGAATGCAGAGCCGTCGCGCGAGTCGAAAATCAGGTGAACGCGCTGATTGTTTTCGTTGATGGGTGTGACCTGGTTGGCGAGCAAACGTGTGTTGGTGGTGTAGGCGATGTTGCGGCGGATGTCGCCCGTGAGACGGAGGACGCCGCCACGCCGGTCGGTCTGCGCCCGATCGAGGTTGGCCCGGAACGTCATCCCGCACCGGCCTGGCGGCAGCGCGACGAGCAGCGTCTCGCTGTCTACAAAGGTCAGGGTGAACATGCCCAGCGCCGTCCGGCAATCAAGCCGGTGTGGATACGTCGTCAGTTCAAAATCGAGTGGGCAGCCCTCGCCGTCCGTGAGATGCCACTCGTCCACGAGCGGCGGGCGCTGGCGATAACTGCTCAACTGCCCCTCGCGCTTGAACCAGCGCTCGGCCAGCCGCACGGCGAGGTGATCGTCGGCGCGAAATACCATCAGCCGCGAGCCGCGCTCGCTAAACGGAATCTGGCGCAGGTTGATGCGGTTCTTCAGGAGAGCGAGATAGGGCGAGTCAGTCGTCATCGTCTTCACCAAAGCAGTCAGCCAGCAAGGTCTGTAAGTGACGCTTCAGCACGGCGTAGGAGTAGTAACGCTTCGCCACGCGGTAGTTCTGTTCCGTCATCTCCCCTCTGAGCTTCGGGTCGGCCAGCACAACTCGAGTTTGGCGGACAGTGGCCGGGGCAATGTAGCCGTCAAATTCGATCACCCGGAAGCCTTTGGGTTTAATGTCCACGTCGAAGATGGAGTAGTTATTGACGACGAGGGGCCGCCGAAAGTAAATGGCTTCGAGAAAAGCGTTGCCGAAGCCCTCCAGGCTGGAGGGATAAGTCACGAGATCAGCGTACGGATACACATCCCACAGGGTGTAAACCTTGCGGCCATCGGGTGCTTGGCCGCGCCGCTCACGAATGATATCCGAAACAAAACTGACAGGCACTTCCAGCATTTCGGCAAATTCGCGCACCCGCCTTTCGTAGTCGTTGCCCTCGTCGCCGGAGGCATGTGAGATGATCAGACGGGCTTTAAGCCCCACCCGCCGCGTCAGCTCAATCGCGTGCTCGATGCCCTTGCGCTGCACCACGCGCGTGGGCTGAAGGAACAACAACTCGCCTGGGGCAAGGCCCAACGCGGCCCGCGCGTCCTGCGCGTAATCGTCTGGCGGCGCGGGCGGATGCTCGAAATCCATCACGTTGGGGATGACCATCGCCGCGATGCCCGTGCGCAGACTCAATTGCTGCGCGGCGAGTGAGTTGATGGCCACGTGGTGAATCGAGGGCAGGTTGGGCGGGAAGGCCATGCTCAAGTAATCGGCGACACAATTCACCAGGAACCGCTGGCGTTCCCAATAAAAGTCGTGGTGGTGGGCGATGGTGGGAAAACCCGTCTCGGCGATGAACTCGGTGAGGGCCACCCCGAGCGGTATGTTCATGGGGATGGTCAAGGCGTTTTCGACGATCAGGAGATGGATCTCAAAATCGCGGACAAAGGCGTACAGTTGTGTCTTGAGATAGCGGGCCAGTTCGTGGATGCGCTCGGTGACGCGCGGGGGGCGAATGTGATGATACCTGGCCGGGGTGTGGAGGCGGTGGATCTCGGGATTGGCGAACTCGAGCAGGTCGTCTGTGCCCCACTCGTTGTCAAAGGCGGAAGTGCCTATCGCAGCGATGATCGCATGCCCGAAGGAGGCCTCCGGGACCACCCGGCTGCGCTCGGCCGGCCGGTCGCACTCCCCGGCGAAATAGAAGCACGTATGCCCGAGGCCCTCGAGTACGGCGGCCCACTTTTCCGTTTCGAGCGAGACGCCATCCGTCCCCGCAAAACGCGTGGAGATAAAGCCGATGTGGTGGTGGGCCAGGTGAGGCTCGGAGTGGGTCATCCCCTCACCATCCACATGACTTGATAGGGGCGCAAATATAACCCTTCTCCTCGAGGCAGATGAACGCGCTGGCCGCTGATCAAGTCGGTCAAATTTCCACCCTGGGGTACGGAGTCGAAAGTATTTTCCCAGGCCCTCTCCGCCCTCCAGGCGTCGCCGGAGACATTGTGCAAGCATAACACACGCTCGCCACCATCGGGCGAGAGCCGCAGAACCGCAAAGACAGCCTCGCCACACTCTATGACGCGCTGACGGCCATGCGGATGAAATGCGGGTGAAGACGCGCGCGCCTTGAGCAACTGCGCGTAGCGCGTGAAGACCTGATGCCGGAGCGAAGCCGGGTCGGCCAACTCGCTTTCGAGCGCGGTCCAGTCCAGTTTCTGCCGGTTGATCGTGCGGTTGCGCCCGGTCTGCCGGACGCCCTCGGGCCAGCCGCGCGAGCCGAACAGGCTGTGAAAGTATATCCCCGGCACGCCCACGAGCGAAAGCATGATGGCCTGCGCGGCGATGAAGCGGTCAACTTGCATTTCAACGGGTTCATTCTCATCCGGGTTCGAGAGCGCGTCAAAGTAGTTGATATTCAACTCGTAGGGGCTTTGGGCGCCGTCCGGGTTGTGCTTGTACGAGACGAAACCGCCGTGCGCGAGCGTCTGTTGCCCGAGCGCGTCAACATCGCTTTGAGGCAATAGGCCGCGCGCCGGGTTGAGGCCGATACCATCGTGCGAGGCGAGAAAGTTGAAGAAGGTGGTGCGCGCGGAGGGCAAAGTCAGACTCGCCGCCCAGGCCGAGAGCACACGCGCGTTGCCCGCGCGGAAAGTATGCAGCGTGAGCGGCGGGAGCGCGAAGTTGTAGACCATTTGGGCTTCGTGGTAGCCATCTCCAAAGTAGAAGACGTTATCCGCATGCGGGACGTTTGTCTCCGTGATGAGTAAAACGTCAGGCGCGACTTCGTCCAACACGGCCCGGAAGAGTTGAATGAGGTGGTGAGTCTGTGGCAGATGAATGCAGGGTGTGCCAATCTCTTTCCACAGGTAGGCAATCGCATCCAGCCGCACAAACTCCGCGCCGCGCGAAACGTAGAACAGCAAAATGTCAATGATCTCCAGCAGCACCTCGGGGTTGCGGTAGTTCAAGTCAATCTGGTCGTCGCTGAAGGTCGTCCACACCGATTTTTCACCGGAGGGCGTGGTGAATTTCGTCAGCAGCGGGAGGGCGCGCGGGCGGACGACGCGCGACAAGTCGCGGGAAAGATCAGGGGCGCCTTCGACGACGATGAAATAATCCCGATACGGTGGATCGTCGCGCAGGAAGGCGCGGAACCACTCGCTCTGCGCGGAGATGTGATTGACGACCGCGTCGAACATCAGCCGGAAACGGCGGCCCACGCGCGCCACGTCGTCCCAATCGCCGAGCGCGGGGTCAACCGCGCGGTAGTCCCTCACCGAGAAGCCGTCGTCCGAACTCCACGGGTAAAACGGCAAGATGTGGATGCCGCTGACCACACCCGCAAGATATTTTTCGCATAATTCGGCCAGCGTCCGCAGCGGCGATACGCCCAGTTCGCGCACCTGATCGGCGTAGGTGATGAGGATCGAGTCGCGCTGGGTGACCTCACCCCCCACCCCTGTCCCCTCCCCCCTCTCCTCGGCCCGGGGCCGAGGAGAGGGGGCAGGGGGTGAGGTCTATATCAC
>Ga0209108_10000775_pt1 | contig 17980 bp, 12 predicted proteins | sample Rifsed10ft1_FD_184003 | JGI IMG/M metagenome (GOLD analysis project Ga0209108, IMG submission 184003) | Soil microbial communities from Rifle, Colorado, USA - sediment 10ft 1 (version 2) | ecosystem: Environmental > Terrestrial > Deep subsurface > Rock core/Sediment | place: Rifle, Colorado...
GGGGGGCTCCGAGGGCGAGCACCAACAAGCCGATAGCCGCTCTCATCGCGCACCTCCCCGGATCCCCGCGGCTACGTTGGGGGCGACGTTGCGCCACGGCTCGTCGGGCGCGGCCCGCTGCCGGGGCCAGAGCTCGTTGAGGGTGTCTCCCTCGTAGAGCCTTCCGTTCATCATCACGTACCTGATGGTGTTGGTGTTCCGGATGTTCTCCAGCGGGTTCGCGTCGAGCACCACGAGGTCGGCGAGTTTGCCAGGTTCCAGGGACCCGAGGTCCCGGCCCAGCCCGATCGCCTCGGCGCCGAGGATCGTGGCGACGCGGAGCGCGTCGTGGTTGCTCATTCCGCCGCTCTGGACCGACCAGAGCTCCCAGTGGTAGCCGAGTCCCTGGAGCTGGCCGTGGCTGCCGATCCCGGCGCGGCCCCCGGCTTCGACCAGGTCCTTGATCCAGGCCGCGTGCTTCCGGAAGGCGTACTCGTTCTTGTGGAACCAGCCGCCCGGGCCCGGCCCGGGATTGCGGCGCCGGATCTTGGAGTCCAGCTCCTCCTTCATCGTGAAGCGGGCCAGCTTGGCGTCGCCCACGACGTTCTCGTTGGTGTAGTAGTAGTTCTCCGCCCAGGGGCCCCCGTACGACACCAGCAGGGTGGGGGTGTTGGTCGTTCCCGATGCCTTGAAGAGCTCCACGACGTCGCCGTAGGCCGGTGCGATCGGCATGGTGTGCTCGACCCCGGGATAGCCGTCCATGGCGTGGGTCATGTTGAGCCGGTACTCGAGCCCGCCCTCGGTGGTCGGCATCAGCTTGAGCTCCCGGGCCGCGATGATGAGGAGCTGGCGCTGCCGGCGGTTGCCCGAGAGATACATCTTGAAGGTCTTGGTGTCCCAGTACTCGCTGTAGCGCCGAAGGACGTTGCGGGCCTGGGCCAGGTCGCGAATCCCTTCTTGCCAGAAGACGCCCGGACCGGTGGAATAGATCCGGGGTCCGGCCATCAGGCCGGCCTCGACCCGATCGGCATAGCTCAATACATCGGTGGTGGCGGTCTGCGGGTCTCGGGTGGTGGTCACACCATAGGCGAGGTTCGCAAGGTAGATCCAGGGCCGCGACCAGTGGAGCCCCCAGAGGTTCCACATGTGGGAGTGGGTGTCCACGAAGCCTGGGACGATGGTCTTCCCCGCAACGTCGACAACCCGGGCTCCGTCCGGGACCGCGAAGCTCCCCCGCGCTCCCACCGCCGCGATCCGGTTGTTGCGGATCAGCACGTCGGCGTTCTCGATCACCTCGTTCCCGCGCATGGTGATCACCCGGGCGCCCCGGAGCACGGCGGTGCCCTGAGGGAGGTCGCGGGGGCTGCTCACTCGGAGGCGGACTTCCTCGGCGCGGTACCCGGTATCGGCTTCGGCGCGATCGAGCCGGTAGGTGGCGAACGCATTACCGATGGACCAGTGCACGGTCCGCCCGTCGGCGCCCCAGGCCGGGAACTCCCCGCCTAGGTCGGTGAGCCGGCGCACCGGCATCTGGGATGAATCCGGTACGGTGACGAGTACGGTTGGGACCGCGCCGCCGGTCAGGGGCACCGTAACCACGTAGAGGTCGCGATTCACAACCGCGAGGGCCAGGTCTCCTCGCGGGGCCATCATCACCAGCCCGGCGGTCGCTTGCGGGATCTGGGGTTCGCGGGCGAAGTCCCGCGGCATCACGATGTCGGATGAATCCGAGGGCGTCGCGACCCGAGCCGTCATGGCGGTGAACGGCAACCGCCACATGACCCTCAGGTGCCGCTTGAGGTCGGTGCCGTCCCAGCGGGTCGAGACCAGCCCCACCGGCGCAGCGCCGGGTTGGGGAGGTTCCCCCGGGATGGCGCCGTAGGAGTAGATCCGGTCGGGATCGGTGGTGAAATGGGGTCGGGACCGGCCGGCCGTCGGCCCGATCACGGTCACCTCGCCACCCTGGGACGGAATCCAGACGAATTCGGAGCCGAGTCCAGCGACGAAGGGATCGTAGGCATCCCTGACATCCTGACCCCGGGAGCGGATCGCCACGATCCGCCGGCCGTCCGGCGACCAGGCCAGCTGGCGGTAATAGGCCGAGATCCGGGTGAGCCGGGTCGGAGCCCCGCCGGCAGGGCTCACCCGCATGATCTGTCCGTCCCGCTCGTCCCACGACACATATGCGATCGCGGAGCCGTCCGGCGACCAGGTGGGGAAGTACTCCCCCGCGTCAACCGTTGTAAGACGCCGCGGGGTCCCCCCTGGCAGGTCTGCCACCCAGAGCCGATCGAGCGCCGTGAAAGCCACCCGTCGGCCGTCCGGCGACGGCGCCGGGTCGCGAATCCCCTTGACCGTGAAGGTGGCGGCCGTGTCCACCGGGTATTCGAACTTGAGCTCCGGCCCGATCGCGACTTCGGCATTCACCGTGAATGGGATCCGGGCCGCCGGGCCGCCTTCCACCGGGACTCGCCAGATCTCCCCTCCGTACGAAATGACAACCGCCCTGGAATCCGGAGTGAATGAATAGCCCGGAAGCACATCCATGCTGGCGACCGATTCCTGCTCATCGCGCTGGATCGGATAGGCGAGCCAGCGTTCTTCTCCGGTGGCGAGTTCGCGGAGCATGAGCCCGGTTTCGGCATCGTGCCGCGAGCCGTAGGCCAGCCACTTCCCATCGGGCGAGAGAGCGGGTCGGAACGCCGAGCCGTAGCGCGAGGTCATCGTGGTTCGGGTTCCCGCCTCCCGGTCGTACACCGCGATCTGGTACTGGGGGAGCAGAGCGTTGTAGGTCCAGGAGCCCTGGCGCTGGGCGAACCAGGCGTAGCGGGGGTTGGGCCCAAAAGCGGCCCCCATCATCCGGAGGCCCGCCGGACCGGCGGCCATTTCCAGGCCGCGGCCCCCCCGGACGTGGTAAAGCCAGAGCTTTTCGAGCCCGGTCGGGGTTCCCTTCGACGCTACGACATAGTTCCCGTCCGGGGTCCACTCGGGCGAGAAGTACAACATGTCGTCGCCGGTCGTGAGTGGCTGCGGGTCGCCGCCGGCCGAGCTTACCAGCCATACGTTCTCGTCACCGCTCCGGTCGGACACGAACACGACTTGCTTCCCATCCGGACTCCACCGCGGTTGCATGTCGTGGGCGATCCCGCTGGTGAGCCGGGTTGCGCTCCCGCCTCCGATGGGGAGGGTATACAGGTCTCCCAGAAGGTCGAACACGATGCTCTGGCCGTCGGGGCTCACGTCCAGGGAAATCCAGGTTCCCTTGCTCGTCGTGAACCGGGCCCACCGGGCCGGCTGGAGGGGGAGGCCGGTCCGGATCGTGTCGCTTCGAACCGCGGGCTCCGGAGAGGAGATCGTTTGGCTTGAAGCAGCTGGGAGTAGTAGGGGGACGAGGATTGGAAGGAGAAGCGGCAGCGGGGGCCGGCGCATACAGGACTCCGAATGGACTGAAGGACAGACGCTCACTGCTGGCGAAAGGTTGAAGCCAGGCCGGAGAAGCTAGTGCCGGGCCGGTTCTGGCGCCACGCCTTCGGCGTTCCGGGGTTGACCCGTACCGGGCTTCGGTCGGGTCAACGCGGTGTTGCTCGCGAATAGACGGCGGTTCCGCGATCGTGGTCGTCCAATGCGAGAGCTAGGCCCGCGCCCACGCCTGACCACGCACGCCTCGTATCCGCCGTTGTGAACGCATCGGTCCATAACAGCGACAACCGAGCAGCTTTTCGCGTTTGACAGAACGCAGCCCCTTGAAGCTTCACTCAGGGCCGCTCCGGTTCGCCTCCATCGCTGCAAGGGTCTTATCCGCTACAGCTCGAAGCTGCCTTCCCGCTATGGTCTTGGGGAACTCTATTACTCTTAGAGAGTCAGCAGACGGACCACCGATTTCACCCAAGGCCAAAATGGCCTCCCAGGCGCAACCGGTTTCTGCAGCTGCCTCATGACCCCATGCGCCATCGATTTGAGATCTAATGGCTGCAACAAGCGGCTCGACAGCCTTCGCATCGCCAATACTGCCGAGTGCACACACTGCTTCGAGGTGTAATTTACGGACGGTGTCCCACTCCCCCCTGGTAGTAAGCGCTTCACACAATGGTTGGACCGCTCTTGGATCGCCAATCTTTCCCAACGCGCGCGCCGCGGCGGAGCCTCCGTATCTTGGATCTCCATGTTTCAGCGCGAAGAGTAGATCTGGAACCGCAGACCTGGCCTCCTCAGCCTCGGCCCAGTTAGGGTCAATTTTCTTCAACGCCCCGAACAGATGCCATCCAAGACCGCCAACAGCAGTCAATAGAATCTTGATTACTTTCCGATCTCTGCTTCGTAAGAGTATCTGCAGTGCCTTTTCCTTCGAAGGGTCATGAGAATCGCACACGATGACCCCAAGCGCTTCTAACGCGTCTACGCTCAGATCTACTTCTTCCCAATCATATGTCTTGCCGGATATTGCTTGCCAGTTTCCTTGCACGGCGGCTCGCATTGCACGCTGCGAATCATCTAATGGCTGCCATTCGAACCTTTCCAGGGCATGAAGGGCGGCAGAACGATTTTTGTAGTATGGATCCTTCAGGGCCGACACCAACGGCTCAACCGCGCGTCGGTCTTCCGTATTGCCAAGGACACGAATCGCCTTCTCTCGCACGTTGGTGTACGGGTCCTTCAACAAAGTGACCAGGGCCCCGAAAGCTCGTGGATCCCGTGAATCCGAAAGTCTTGCAGCAGCGTTGCAACGCGTTTCCGGGTTCTTCGACTTCAGTTGAATCAGCGTCCACCACAACATGTTCCTTTCCTCAACCGTGAGTTAATCCCGATTCAATGGAGGCCTACATGAGCAAGTAGCGATGCGGGTCATCGCGGTCTTATTCGCAATAGCCGGCCGTTCGACTCGTCAGTGATGACGTAAACGAGGCCGTCGGCGCCCTGCTGAACGTCGCGGATCCGTTCTCCCAGCTCGCCGAGATAGCGCTCCTCACTGGTCACCCTGCCGTTCTCGAGGGTGAGCCTCACCAGCGCGTTGGAGGCGAGGCCGCCGATCAGGATGCTGCCCTTCCAGCCCGCGAAGGCATCGCCCGTGTAGAACACCATGCCCGATGGTGCGATGATCGGGTCCCAGTAGTAGACCGGTTGTTCCATTCCCTCCTTCGCGGTGCCCTCGCCGATGGACCGCCCATCGTAATTCCGTCCATACGTAATCACCGGCCAGCCGTAGTTCCTGCCGGCCTCGGGGTGGTTGAGCTCGTCCCCTCCGGCCGCCCCGTGCTCCACAGTCCAGAGCCGGCCGGTCGCGGGATCGAGTGCGGCCGCCTGAACGTTACGGTGCCCGTAGGACCAGATCTCCGGCCGGGCGTCGCTTCTTCCGAGGAACGGGTTATCGGTGGGGATGGAGCCGTCGGGGGTGATCCGGACCACCTTCCCAAGCCCAGATGAGAGGACCTGGGCTTGCTCCCGGAAGTTCATCCGGTCGCCCTGGGTGACGAAGAGCAAGCCGTCGTTGGAGAAAACGAGCCGTGACCCGTAGTGGCCGCCCCCGGGCATCTTGGGCTCCTGCCGGTAGATGACCCGCACATCGGTGAGTCCGGCCTGCCCCAGGCGACCCTTCGCGACCGCGGTCCCGGCGGTACCCGCAGGGCCTGGCTCCGCAAACGACAGGTAAATGAGCTGGTTGGTGGCGAACCCAGGATCCAGGGCGACATCGAGCAACCCACCCTGGCCCCGGGCAAATACCTCTGGCACGCCGGAAACGGGGGACCCGAGCTGCCCGTCGCGGCCCACGATCCGAAGTCTTCCGGGACGCTCGGTGACGAGAAAGCGCCCGTCGGGGAGGATTGCTAGTCCCCACGGGTGCTCCAACCCCTGGGCCACGACCTCGACTCCGACGGCGCCCCGCTGGGCTGCGGGGGTCGGTGACCGCTGGGCCGGTCCCTGGGGTGAGGCGGCCCGGCACGCGAGCATCACCAGCATGGGAACGATGGAAACCCCGCGCCAGCCAAGGGTTCCGGGCTTTCGGGCGATCAGGCGCATTCTCATCCCCCCCTCCGCCGCCTTGGACGTCTCGGCGACAATCTACACTATCGGAGGCCAGACCCGGGCGTCCCGGTCAGGGCCGGGGGGGTTGCGGTCCCGGAGTCCTTCGATAGCTTCGTGGCCCAAGTGCCGGAGGTTCGGGCCTCCGGCCGGCCGGTCCCCATGCACCAAGATCGTTCCATCCCTATCCGGAGGATCCATGAAAGTCGCAGCTGCATTCCCTGCCTTTGCCCTGCTTGCCGCGGCGGCAGCCTGCCAGCCCCAGGCCGAGACCGCCGAGCAGGCGATGGCGCGGATGGACACCGAGTCCGCCGCCGCCAAGACCGCGATTGACTCCCTGGCCCGGGAGTTCGCCATGCATTTCAGCGCCGGGCACGCCGACGTGGTGGCAAACAGCTTCTACGCCGAGAACGCTACTGCCATGCCGCCCAATGCGCCGATGGCGAGCGGCCGGGCGGCGATCCAGGCGGTGCTGGCTGAATTCATGCCGATGAAGCCGCAGCTGACGATCACCCCGCAGTCCGTGTCTGCCAACGGACCGGTGGTGATTGACCGAGGCGTCTACAGCCTGACTTTCACCCCCCCTGGAGCCACTGCGCCGGTGACCGACACCGGGAAGTACCTGGCCGAGTGGAGGCTGATTGACGGGAAGTGGCTGATGGTGAATGACATCTGGAACAGCGACCTGCCTCCGATGCCGATGGCGGCGCCGGCCAAGCCTTAAGGAGCTCTACCCGATCTGTGGCGGCCGCCCGGGGGGGATATCCTGGGCGGCCGCCTCGTTTTCCGGAAGCGGCGGTGCGGGTTCCTAGTCTCTGGTCATGGGCCCCGCGCCCGGACCTGGGGCGGCGGCGGGAATCTCGGGCTCCGGCGTGAAATCTTCGCCGGGATTGATGAAGCGATTGCGCTCCAGCTTGTACTGCTTGTCGTAGAGCTGGCGGTAGCGGCCCCCGGAGGCCAGCAGCTCGCGGTGGGTGCCTCGCTCCACGATCTCGCCGCCCTCCAGCACCAGGATTTGGTCGGCGCTCATGATCGTGGACAGCCGGTGGGCAATCACGAAGGTCGTTCTTCCGCGGCGCAGCGCCCGTAGCCCGTCCTGGATCAGTCCCTCACTCTCGCTGTCCAGGCTCGACGTGGCCTCGTCGAGGAGCAGAATCGCGGGATCGGCGAGGATCGCCCGCGCGATCGCAACCCGCTGGCGCTGTCCTCCCGACAGCCGGACGCCGCGCTCTCCCACGATGGTGTCGTATTGCTGGGGGAATCCCCGAATGAATTCATCGCAGTGGGCGATCCGGCTCACCCCCTCGACCTCGGCCCGGGTGGCATCGGGGCGGCTGAACCTGATGTTGTCGGCCACGGTGCCGTCGAAGAGGAAGTTGTCCTGCAGGACGATGCCGAGTCGGCTCCGGTAATCCCGGAGCCGGAGCGAGGTCAGGTCCCTCCCGTCGATGAGAACCCGGCCTTCCCGGGGCCGGTTGAAGGCCATGACCAAGCTCATGAGGGTGCTCTTGCCTGAGCCGCTCGAGCCCACGAGGGCGGTGGTCGAGCCGGCGGGGGCCCGGAACGAGACGTGGCGGAGCACCGGGACGCCGGGATTGTACTCGAACGAAACGTCGTCGAACGCCACCTCGCCCCGGATCCGGTCAACCGGATCGCGGCCCGCGTCCTCGTCGTCCTCGGTGGTCATCTGCCGGATCTCCCGGATCCGGTCGAGCCCGGCGAACGCCTCGGTGATCTGGGTGCCGATCGAGGCGATCTGGATGAGCGGCGCGGCCATGAGGCCGGTGAAAAAGACGTACATCACGAAACCGCCCAGGGTCATTTGCCCGGCGATGATGTCCCCGCCACCGACCCAGATCATGATCGCGCCGATGCCGCCGACCACGATGCTGGAGAGGGCGGTGACGGCGCCGATCCCGGTCATCGTGGTGGCCACGTTGCGGAACAGCTTGTGGACGCCCTTGGTGAAGACGTAGTCCTCGCGCCGCTCCGCGACGTAGGACTTGACGATCCGGATCCCGCCCAGCGACTCGGTGAGCCGCCCGCTCACGGCGGCCATGAGCTTCTGCCGCTCCCGGAAGATGGGGCGGAGGCGGGTGAATGCGAACGACATCCCGCCCCCGAAGGCCAGAAGCACGGCGAGGGTCCCGGCGGTGAGCTGCCAGTTGAGCCAGAAGAGGACCGTCATCGCGATGGCCCCGGTGAGCAGTCCCCCGACGAGCTGCACCAGCCCGGTTCCCACGAGATTCCGAATCCCATCCGCGTCGTTCATTACCCGTGACAGCAGGATCCCGGTCTGGGTCTGATCGAAGAACCGGATCGGGAGCCGGAGGACGTGGGCCTCGACGTCCCGGCGCAGATCGGTGATGGCCCGCTGGGCGGCGATCCCCAGCACCCGCACCAGGGCGAACGACGTTCCTGCCTGGACGATCGCGGCCCCGAGGACCGCGAGGGCCAGCGGGACGAGGAGCTCGGTCCGGCCCGCCGTGATGACATGGTCGATGAGGTACTTGGAGCTTGCCGGCAGCACCAGCCCGGCCAGCCGGCTCACCAGCATTATCGCGAAGCCGAGCAGGAGCCGGCCCCGGTAGCGCCAGATGAGCTCCCGGGCCTCTCGCCATGCGATCGAGAAAGTGATCTTTTTCTTTTTCGGGATTTCGGACATCAGCGGGCTTTACCTCCGCCCTTGGCCCCGCCGGAAAGCCGCTCGGTCACCCGGCTTCGATAGGCGGCGAACATGGTGCGGCCCTCCTCGCAGCTGGTCGCGATCCACTCGGCGTGTCGGAACGCCCGGGGCGAGACCGCGGCCCTGAATTCGGCGAGCCAGGGGTGGAACTTGGCGAAGACCAACAGCCCTTCTCCGGTGGTCTCCACGAGGTAGTCCGGGTTGACGATCCCATGACGCGCCATCCCATACGCCATTTCCCAGTAGGTCGTCACCTGGCGGTAGGCGGCGTTGCCGGGATGGTCCCCCCTGGTGATCGCCACCGCGGCCTCGAGACTGTCGGGCCAGAATTCCCCCGTCATGTACCTCCGGGACTCCCGCATCACGGTATCCCGCCTGAGCTCGTAGAGCCGGAGCGCGAGCTCGGCGTCGTGGTGGTCGGGGCGGTCCTTGATCGAGCCGTCTCGGATTCTCGGGATCGGCATTCCGCTCATCGGATCTCCTGGGCGATCGTCCGGGAATTCCCCCGGTTCCGAAGAATCTCCGGACCCCGGGCCCGAGGCAAGTGATTCGACGGTGACCGAATCAAGGTTCCCGCCAGCCCGGGCCCCGGATCGCGCGGCCCGGCCGGGCTCCGGTGTGGGTCCCGTCCCGGAGGACCGGGGTGCCGTTGACCAGGACGTGTCGAATGCCGTTCGAGAGCTGGTGGGGCCGCTCGAAAGTGGCATGATCAATCACGGTTGCCGGATCGAATACCACGATGTCGGCGTAGAGGCCGGGCCGGAGGAGGCCGCGGTCAGAGATCGAGAGGCGGGTGGCCACCGCCGAGGTTGACTTCCGGATCGCGTCCTCCAGGGTGAGCGCGGGCTCTTCCCTGACATACTTCCCCAGGATCCGCGGGTAGTTGCCGTAGGCCCGCGGGTGGGCCAGGTCCCGGGTCTGGCTCGGATCCCGGCCTCCGGCATCGGTGCCGAACTTCATCCACGGCTGCCGCAGCTTGGCGCGGACGTTCTCCTCACTCATCAGAAAGAACACGGTCTCGATCCGGGAACTGTCGGCCAGCAACAGATCCATCGCCGCCGCCTCCCACGGCTTGCCCATCATTGCGGCAACCTCCGAGAGGCGCTTTCCCTGGTATCGGTCATGATCCCGCTTCCGGAACCCGACCAGCATCACGTTGTCGGGGCCTCCAAGCTCGCAAAGGTTCTCCCAATCGCTCTGCACCTTGCTCATCTCGGCCCGGATCCGGGCGCGCACGGCCGGGTCCGAGAGGTTCTGCAGGAGCTTCCCGTCGGCGCTCGCCCAGGGGGGTGTGCATGCGGAGAGGCCAGTGGCCCCGGCGGTGTAGGCGTACATGTCGGCCTGGACGTCCACTCCGCTCGCCCGCGCCGAGTCGATCTTCGCTATCGCGAGCGGCGTCTTGGGCCAGTTGCGGGTCCCGCCGGCCTTGAGGTGGTAGATCTCCACTGGCACGCCGCCCTCGCGGCCGATCCGGATCGCCTCATCTATCGCCTCGAGCCAGGAGTTCCCCTCCGATCGCATGTGGGTGATGTACACCCCTCCAAACGGTGCCATCGCCCGGGCCAGCTCGATCAGCTCCTCGGTGCCGGCATAGTTGCCGGGCGGATAGATGAGCGCGGAGCCGATCCCGAACGCCCCGTCCTCCATCGCACGCCGGACCACCGCGCGCATCGTATCCAGCTCGGCGGGGGAGGCGGGACCCTGGGCCTCTCCTTTCGCGTACACCCGAACCGTTCCGGCGCCGAGGAAGGAGCCGACGTTGACCGAGTTGCCGTGGCGCTCCATCGCGCGGAGCCAGGCATCGAAGCCGCGAGGGCCGCTGAAATCCAGATCCCGGCGTCCTCCCCAGGGGCCCCGGGGATTGGTCCTCTGGTTGGTGGGGGCCGGGGTGCCGCCTTCGCCGAGGATCTCGGTGGTGATTCCCTGAGTGACCTTGCTGATGAGCCGGCCGTCGCCGACGGTCAGCTCGGCGGCTGATTGTCCCTGGATGTCAATGAACCCGGGGGCCACCACGAGCCCGGCGGCGTCAATCCGCGCGCGGGCCGGCACGCCGGCGAGGACCCCCCGTGGGGCCACCCGGGCGATGCGATCTCCTCGGACGGCTACATCGCCGAAAAACCAGGCCGACCCGGTTCCGTCAACGATCCGCCCGCCCTCGATGATGAGGTCGTAGGGCCCCCTGTCCGGGACGGGCACGGCCACTCGGGCCGATGGGGCGCATGCCGCCGACAAAGCCAGCAACAGGATTCCGACGCGCATGAGAGGCTCCTCTGTGATCATGGGCCAGGAGCCCGGCGGGGCCGGGATCCCAGGCCTGTTGACAGCGCAAACCACACGGTACCGAGCAACCCGAATCCGAATGCGGTCAGCAGGTTGGTCCGGGGACTTATGGTCCACAGGATCGCTCCGCCGAAAGCCGCGACAGTAACGACCAGATCGCGGACCAGATAATACAACCCGAACCCTCCGGCCCGGCGATCCTGAGGGACCAGATCCAGGATCAAGGCCTTACGGGTCGGCTCGCCGAACTCCTTGAGTCCCCGGACCACGAACGCCAGCACCAGCATGGGAAACGAGCGGCTGAAAAGGAGCACCAGCGGGAAGAGGGCGAAAAACGCGAATGTGGCGACCACGAAGGGCTTCTTGCGGCCCCGATCCGCAAAATAGGCGACCGGCAGATAGACGAGGACCGCAGTCGCCATCTCGATGCTCCGCAGCAAGCCGAACTGGAGGGGTGTGACCGGCCCGGTTTCTGCCGGAGTTCCCACCGCCCAGATCACGACGAAGGCATAGGGAATCTGCTCGCAGAACCTGACCAGGATGTCGGAGAGGAGGAGTCGCTTGAGGCCCGGGCTGAATGAACCCCAAAGGCGGAACGGGTTGGCGTCGGGCCGGGCCGCCGGATCGGGCCGGTGATCTTCGAGGAGCACCTGCTGCAGGGCGGCGCCGACCAGCGCCAGGACCACCGCGAGCGCGAATGCGAGCCGGATACCGCGCTCGAGGCCCCAGGCTTGAACGAATGCGCCACCGACGATCGGCCCGGCCGCCATCGGGACCCGGCGCACCAGGGAGTGGAGCGAGACCCCCATGGTCCGCCGGTCGGGAGGCAAGGCCCGCGCCACCACCGCCATCGTCGCGGGGAGCGAGATCGCCGACCATGACATGAAGAAGACCGATCCGATCAATGCCGCCGCCCACGTCGGGATCAGGACGACGAGCAGAAACCCGGCGATGGCAAGTCCGTTGAAGGCCAGGAGAGCCCGCTTGGCCCCGAGCCGGTCCGAGAGGTAGCCGCCCGGAAAGGAGTAGAGGGCGCTCAGCAGGTTGTCCATCCCGTTGAGCACTCCCACGGAGAGGAACCCGCCGCCGAGCGCCAGGAGGTAGAGGGGCAGAAACTGCTCGGCGAGGTGTTCGCCGGCTCCGACCAGCACCACCATGGCCAGCAAGCCGGCGATGCCGCGGCGAAGGCCGAGGAACTCGATCGCTCGCTTGACAAGCCCACGCGCCGGCACGAAGGTTCCGAGCCTCCTCCCCGGAAGTTGAATGCAGTCGTCCCGGCTCCGGCTTTTCCTTGCCGCGGTGATTCTCGGCGCGCTCCTGCTGGTGGCGGTTCGCGGCGCCGGTCCGGTTCCGCCGCTCGGTCGCCTCCTCGATCCTGCAAACGGGGTCTGGGGACTGGCCCGTACCGCCGAGTTCCCGCGCCGCAAGGAAGCCGGCATTCCGGGACTCACCGCCCCGGTCGAGGTCATCTACGATGACCGGGGCGTCCCCCACATCTTCGCGGCCAGCGAGGAGGATGCCTGGCGGGCCCAGGGCTACGTGGTCGCCCGCGACCGCCTATTCCAGTTGGAGCTGCAGACCCGGGCCGCGTCGGGCACTCTGGCCGAACTGGTCGGGCCGCGCGCTCTGGATGCCGACCTCGCCACCCGCCGCCGAGGCTTTGCCCGGGCGGCGGAACGGAACTTCGGTACCCTCGATTCCACCTCGCTCTACTTCCGGGCGGCGAAGGCGTACGCCGAAGGAGTGAACGCCTGGATTGACGGCCTCGCCCGGGCCGAGCTCCCGCTCGAATATCGCCTTCTCCAGGCCCGACCGGCCCGCTGGGAGCCGGTGAACACATACTATCTATTTCTTCAGATGTCGTACACCCTGTCCTGGTCCGAGCCTACGACGTCCCGGCTCGCGGCCCAGGAGCTGATTGGGGCCGAGGCCACCGAGGCGCTCTTCCCCCTGAACAGCCCGATCCAGGAGCCGATCCAGCCCAACGGCGCTGGCGCGGCCAGCTACAACCGGGCCCCGTTGCCCCCGCCCGGTACCCCGGACCCGGCGGCCTGGATCGCCGGACCGGCTCTCGCGCCGGAACCGATCGAGCCGCCGCGGAGCCGAGAGGCTGTCGGCAGCAACAACTGGGCGGTCGCCCCGCACCGTACCGCCGCGGGTCATGCCCTTCTGGCCGGCGATCCGCACCTCGAGCTCACCCTCCCCTCGATCTGGTACGAAGTCCATCTCCAGGTCCCCGGGGGACCGGAGGTGGCGGGGGTCAGTTTGCCGGGGTCTCCCGGCGTCATCATCGGTTTCAACCGAAGCCTCGCGTGGTCGTTCACGAACAGCGGGGCCGACGTAAGGGACCACTTCCGGGAAACCGTGGACGACCCGGCTCGACCGGCCCGATATCGCCTGGACGGAGAGTGGAAGGCGCTCGAACTGAGGGAGGAAGTCGTCCGGGGCCGCAATGGCGAAGTCCTTCTCCAGGACACCGTCCGGTTCACCCACCGCGGTCCGCTGACGAGAATGCGCGACCAGTGGGTGTCGGTGCGATGGACCCCGCTCGAAGCCCGATTCACGGGGGAGGAGTTCCTCCGCCTGGACCGGGCCCAGGACCACGCCGAATGGCTGGCAGGCTGGCAGCGGTTCGAAGCGCCGGCCCAGAACGGGATCGTTGCCGATCGCTCGGGCACGATCGCGATCCGAACGACCGGCAGGTTTCCGATCCGTCCCGGCGACGGGCGGGGAGACCTGATCAGGGACGGGAGCACCAGCGCCAGCGATTGGGTCGGCCAGGTCGCGACGGAGCACTACCCGTTCGCCGAGAACCCGCGGCAGGGCTTCCTGGCCTCGGCCAATCAGCAGCCGGTTGACCCGGCTGACAACCGGGCCTACCTGGGCTCGGACTGGTATTCACCCTGGCGGGCGATTCGGATCAACCAACTGCTCCGGGCCGACTCGGCGGTCACCCCCGGCGCGATGCAGCAGTTCCAGACCGACGCCATGAGCGCCCGGGCCGAGGCATTCGTCCCCTATTTCCTGGTAGCGGGACCGTCCCCGGCGATGGAATGGCTCTCGGCCTGGGACCGACGTTACACCCGGGAGAGCCGGGCCCCCGTTCTCTTCGAGGCGGCCATGTCGGAGCTGGTGCCGCTGGTCTGGGACGAACTGATTGCGCCGGCGGGGGGGGGGAATTCGACCCGACCTGTCGCGGTGCCCGAGGACGCGGTGCTGCTCCGGTTGATGGCGGATTCCACGAGCGACTGGTGGGACGACCGAAGGACACCCGAGGTCGAGCGCCGCGACGCGATCCTCACCGAGGCCCTCCGACGCGGCTACGAGACGACGGTCCGTCGTCACGGTCCGATCGGGGAGGGGTGGCGATGGGATCGCGTGCATCAGGCCAACATCTGGCATCTGCTCCGGGTCCGAGCCCTGTCGGCGCTCGAATTGCCGGTTTCGGGAGGGCCCTCGACCCTCAGCCCCTCTCCGGGGTCGGGCACCCACGGGGCGAGCTGGCGGATGGTGGTGGAGCTGGGGCCGGAGGTCCGAGCCGCAGCCACCTATCCCGGCGGCCAGTCCGGCAATCCGGCGAGTGCCCGGTATGACGATCGGGTTGACGGTTGGCTTGCCGGAGAGCTCGACCCGGTGCTGTTCCCGGCGCGGGCCCAGGATCTCCCTCCCGAGCGGGTCCGTTCACGGCTGGTCCTGAGGCCACTCCCGTGAGAAGGGTCGCGGCGTTCCTGGCTCTGCTTCTGGCCTTCGCCCTGGCCTCCTGGCTGGGGTGGTGGACGGTGCCGCTCCTCGGTTTCGTCTGGGGGCTCATCAATCCGGCCACCGGTGCGGACCCGCACCGGGGCTGGCTCGGCCGGCCGGTCACGGCCGCGGCGCTCGCGGCGATGATCGGGTGGGCGGGCTGGCTCGCGGTGGATTGGGTGGCGGGGCAAGGCGGGTTAGGTCGGCTCGGCGGCCGGCTCGCCGGAGCCCTTTCGGTTCCGCCCCCCGGGCTCTTCCTGGCGACCCTGCTCTTTCCCGCCCTCCTCGCCGGGTGCGCCGCGGCGATCGGCCGGGGAATCGCCGGGTATCTTGCGCGGCGGCAGACTCCGGAGCGGATCGTCCCGGGATAACCCGGCTTGCGGCAAGCCCGGATTGGTGGGAAATTGGCGGGCACATCCTCCCGGACCCGGGCCCATGTCGCGACCGATGTCGGTTTTCCTTCCCGTGTTGCTGGGCGTTCCGTGCGCCCTCTCGGCCCAGGTCAACTACGACACCGTGCAGGTCCGGGCGGTCGCTGCCGGCAGAGGGGTGTACATGCTGCAGGGAGTGGGCGGAAACATCGGGCTCTCGGTCGGGCCGGATGGGGCGTTCCTGGTGGACGACCAGTTCGCCCCGCTTTCCCAGAAGATCCTGGCCGCGGTGAGAGGCCTCACCGACCGCCCGGTCCGCTTCGTGGTCAACACCCACTGGCATGGCGATCACACCGGCGGGAACCTGAATCTGGCCGAGGCCGGGGTGGTAGTAGTAGCTCACGAAAACGTGCGGACCCGTATGAGCACCGAGCAGTTCATCTCCGCCCTCAACAGCCGGAGCCCCGCCTCGCCGCCCCGGGCCCTGCCCATCGTCACCTTCACCGATGGGGTGGCCTTCCATCTCAACGGCGACGACATCCACGTGGTCCACGTTCCGGCGGCCCATACCGATGGTGACGCGATCATCCACTTCACGGCCGCCAATGTGCTGCACATGGGCGACGTGTTCTTCAACGGCCGGTATCCGTTGGTGGACCTGTCGAGCGGTGGCTCGTTCGAGGGGCTCGTCGTCGCCGCAAACGCCGCGCTCCGCTACGCCAACGACAGCACCCGGATCATCCCGGGCCACGGGCCCCTCGCGGGCCGCGCCGACCTGGTCAAGTATCGCGACATGCTGGCCGCCATCCGGGATCGGGTTGCGGCGCTGATCCGGGAAGGGAAGAGCCGCGAAGAGGTCGTGGCGGCACGGCCTTCCCGCGACTGGGACGCAACCCACGGTAACGCGACGATCAAGCCGGATATGCTGGTCGGATTCGCCTACGACAGCATGAAGAGGAGGTAAAGGGAGGTCCGAGAGCGGGTGCAACAGTTCGCGATCGAGGTCCTCCGAGCGAACAGTCGTAGTACTCACGCAACGCTATAACCCACTCGATCCTACCGCCGTCCCGAGCCCGAGCGCCGGGCTCAACTCGTTGTGCCATTGCGTTCTAGCGTTAGGCCGGTCAGTCCCCGGTTCCGGGCTGGTCTACCGCTTGCGCATGCTACCCCTCGCCACGATGCACCAAGCGGCAGACCGGTAAGGGCCGGTCGCGCGGGGGTGTCGGGCGAAGCAGACCCTTCCGAAAAGGCGGCCGGGATGGATCCGGTCGCAAAGCCACGGGTTTCGCGGACGAGACGACCGGGCTGCCGAAGAGGGTAACCGACGCGGATGATCCTGTCCGCGAACTCTCACTCGGCGAGGTCGGGTTAGCATGCCACGTCATCAGGGTGAAAGCACCGAAGAGCGCGCGGCGCGTTGGTTCCGGCGGCTACGCCGGTTGGCGACGGCCGCGGTGTTCTTGCTCGTCGCCTGCAGCGACCTCCCGACCGAACCGGATCCTCCCCAGGACCCGAACGAGCTGGGGCGGTTGCTCGACGATCCGATGTCCCTCCGCTTCGCCGTGGAGGACGCGCGGACCCGGATTCTCCCCGGGTTGCCGGCCGGAGAGTACCGGACCAGTCTCGCGACCGCCCTGCAGGTGCTGGATCTGCGCCTCCAGGCGGGCTACTCGAACCCGGTCCGCGATGCCTTGGACTCGGTTCGCACGTCGTTGGCTCAGTTCGCGGCCCACACCAACGGGGATGCCGGAGTCGAGGCCGACCTCGCGGCGATCGGGCTGATGGTAAACGTGGTGGAATACGCGCTATCTCTGGCGGGAACCCAGTGACGTCCTATTTCGAGCTGCTGCGCGTCCCAGGTGACCGCAGCGTTAACTCCCAGGGGGACAAGATGAAACCGGAGTCGAAGATGCATGGTCGGATCGCGCGGATCGGTCTTCCGCTTCTGGCGGCGATGCTGATGCCCGCTGCGTCATGGGCGCAAGGCACCGCCAGCGCCTCCGATACGAGCTGGCGAGCCGCGGCGGTGACCGGAAACGTCTACTACGCCTGCTACGTCAAGACGACCGGCACGGTATATCGGATCAAGGAGACCGGTCTCCCGGCCACCTGCGCGGCTACCGCGGTGGAATTCAGCTGGACCGATGCCACCGGTCAGAGCGCGCCCGAATCCAACTGGCACGTGCAGGCGAGCGAGCCGGCCGGCAGCACCGGAGCGATCGGTGACTATTCCCTCGACACCACGACCGGGAACCTGTACAAGAAGACCGATGCGACCACCTGGACGCTGGTCGGGAACCTCATGGGTCCCGCCGGTCCCGCCGGTCCCGCCGGTCCGAAGGGTGATAAGGGCGATCCGGGTCCCGCGACCGGGGTCCCTGGCCCGCAGGGTGAGAAGGGCGAGAAGGGTGACGTCGGTCCCGCCGGCCCCGCCGGCGCCAAGGGTGACCAGGGGCACGAAGGTCCCCAGGGCCCCCAGGGCTCGACGGGCAACAAGGGAGATAAGGGCGACAAGGGCGACAAGGGTGATACCGGTGACACCGGTGCGGTCGGTGCGACCGGGGCCACTGGTGCTACCGGCGCCACGGGCCCCCAGGGTGAGAAGGGTGACAAGGGGGACAAAGGTGACAAGGGCGACCAGGGCGATATCGGTCCGGTCGGCGCTACGGGAGCCCAGGGCCCGCAAGGTGAAAAAGGCGACAAGGGCGACAAAGGCGACACCGGGGATACTGGCGCCACCGGAGCGACTGGTGCGACCGGGGCCCAGGGCCCGCAGGGTGAGAAAGGCGACAAGGGCGACACTGGGGACACTGGTGCCGTCGGCGCAACGGGTGCGACTGGCGCGACCGGGGCCCAGGGCCCGCAGGGTGATAAGGGCGACAAGGGCGACAAGGGCGACAAGGGC
>Ga0209108_10000778_pt1 | contig 17971 bp, 22 predicted proteins | sample Rifsed10ft1_FD_184003 | JGI IMG/M metagenome (GOLD analysis project Ga0209108, IMG submission 184003) | Soil microbial communities from Rifle, Colorado, USA - sediment 10ft 1 (version 2) | ecosystem: Environmental > Terrestrial > Deep subsurface > Rock core/Sediment | place: Rifle, Colorado...
CCGGTTCGAAGCACACGAGCCAATGATGACCGATCGAGTCATCACTGGCTCGAGCCCCAATCAAGAGGATTTTGGTCATGAGCAAAGCAAGAGTCGCCGTCGGTGTGGTTGTCGCCGTATGGGCAGCAGTCATCTTTATCCTGGGCGCAGCCGGAACCTTTGATACCCCGGATCGGGCGTTGCCACTTCCACTCCTGATGGGAGTCGCCACGCCTATTGTCATTTTTCTCGTTCTATTCAGATCCATCGTGGGCTTTCGTACTTGGGTTCTCGCCGCCGACCTGCGCTTGGCAACCGGGGTACAAGCGTGGCGGTTTGGCGGGCTGGGTTTTTTCGCGCTTTACGCGCACGACGTGCTCCCGGGACTATTTGTCTGGCCGGCAGCTCTCGGTGATATGGCGATCGGCGCGACCGCGCCTTGGCTTGTGCTGGCGCTTGTCAGGCGCCCGGAGTTTGCGGCCACTCGCGGATTTGTCGTCTGGAATCTACTCGGCCTGCTGGACTTCGCTGTGGCGCTAACCACAGGAGTCCTGGCTTCCGGCGCGAGTATCGGCATTGGCGGTGCGATCACGACCGACCCAATGGGCCGGCTGCCCCTCGTGTTGATTCCTTGCTATCTCGTGCCGCTCTTTACCATGCTGCACCTGACTGCCATCTTCCAGGCGCGGCAACTTGCAAGGGGAAGAAGTTCAGCCTCACTGCTGGAGAGTGCGGCGAGAGCCTGAGACAACGCTCTTGTGATCCAGGCCAAACCAACTGGCTGTACGAGGGCATGCGTACCGGACTTGGAGAATTGGCAGTCTGTTCACGTCGGCGGATCGCGCCACACCAGCGAAAGCTCCGATAGTCCAACTCCGGTACGTTTCTTCGGGCGGATCATGCCGGCGTCGCCTGCGGGAACCACGCGGGCAGAACAAGATAGATTGCGAGGGCACACCACAAGACGACTGTGAACCCGAGGTCGATCGCCAGCAGCGTGGCGAGCGCCGGGCTGATTACGGATGCACAACCGTTGATACCCCAGGCCCAGGGCACGAGAGGCTCATCGAGCTCACGCAGAGCGAGCGGGAATGGCATGCCCATGAAGAATGCGAGTGGCGCAAGAAGCAGAACGGCCACGGCGGCTCTCGCGATCAGCGGCCAATTTCCCAGCAAGGTGAGCAGGGGATCGAACGTCACCGAGTAAAGCGCGCCGATGATTACGACTGCAATGACGGCGCCAATAGGACGTCGACGACCTCGAGCGGCGGAGACTCCGCGGCTGCTCCACGCACTTCCTGCCCCTGCGCCGATCAAAAAGGTCGCGAGGACCAAAGCAAGCGCGATGGTGGGCTGCGGCACGAATAGCAAGAGCTTCTGCAGGAACACAATCTCCACGGCGAGAAACGCCAGTCCGATGCTTGCGAAGTACACGAATACGCGCCACCTCGAACCCCTGGCGAGCGTTTGCCGCTTCAACATCGCGAGTGGCGCGACGATCAACAGCAGGCCGGCCAGCATCGCCTGCACGACCGTGGCGACGAGGACCGGATAACCGGCTTCGAGCAGCGCCATCCCACCGCGACCTCTTGCCTTCCATGCCTCCCTGAACGACGACCAGCGGAAAAAGTTCTGGAAGTAGGGCCGATCATCGGTCGCGGGTCGAATGTCGAAGGAGTAGGCCGCAATGAAGCGGTCTCGCTCCGCGCCCAACAGAGCGCGGGCGGCATCGTAGAACCAGGGCTCCGGCAGCTCGTTGTAGAGATTGGCCTGCTCGCGGCGCATTCCGGTGAACCATGCGACATCGAATGAATGTTGTTCACAGAAGTCACGCATGCGAATGATTTCGGAGGGGGTCGCTGCGCCGTTCTTGACGAGGAGCGTCACCGTTTGCCAGCTGCGAATCATCAATAACCGACTCCCGGGGTCCGTCACGCCCGAAGCACGCAGCGCTGCGATCGCGGTCCCGAGCAACTTCAGTCCGTCGCGCGGCGGCACCTGCACGAACCGCGTAATCGACAGGAATCCCCCGGGGGAGAGCCGCTGGTAGTAGAGCTGCAGGGCTTCCACGGTGAGGAGGTAATCCTCGCTCAGCCCGCTCAGCCCACCGCCTGCAGCACTCGTGAGCGACATCTGGATGAGGTCGTAGCGGCTGTCGTTCGCTGCGAGAAAGCCCCGCGGCTCGCCTATCTTCAGCGCGATGCCCGGTTGGTCGACGAGTCGGCCGGTGTAGTCGCCATAGTCGGAGGTAAGCAGGCGCGCGACCTGGCGGTTGACTTCCACTGCGTCGATCTGATTTACGCCGAGGTGCCGGGCCCGCAGTATCTCGAGCCCACCGCCGGCGCCCAGTACGAGCACCGACTTAGGTCGCGCGAGTTGATATGCCAGTGCGCTCGTGGTCTCGTCCAGAAATCCAAGCCGGCCAGGGTCATCGATTGCCGCAGTGAGGGCATCCATGTTTTCGCCATCCGTGAACAGGCCGAGCTGCGGCGGCGGCTCACTGGTCGACGTCAAGCTGAGACCCGGTGCATGGCGCAGTGGCACGCGCGGGCTCTCAATGATGGTTACGCGGCCCAGCGGACTCGATCGTTCGGCGACGATGCGCGTGCCGCTCACTCGCAAGGCCTGGCTCAGACTCTTGTACGGCCCGGGCTCTGGGCGCAGCCATGCAGCGGGAACGACCGCGGACAGGATCACGCCGACGATGCTCGCGGCGAGCCAGCGAGGACTTCGCCATCGAAGCTCAGCCGACGCAATGACTGCCGAAATGAATCCGGCGGCGGCCAGGAACTTGAGCGCAACCTCCGGCGCGAGAACGTAGAGCGCGACGAGAATCAGAAGGCTGCCGACGCCAGCGCCAATCAGGTCTGCCGCATAGATTCGACCGGCCTCCCGCCGGTATGCGATCAGGGCCAGACCGATGGCGTTGGCCGCGCAGAAAAAGGGTATCGAGAGCACGAGATAAACGGCCACTAGCCACAGGGGTTGCCACGGATCCCAGAGCAACTCCTCGGCCCTGAACGGGATTGCCTGCGCAATGAGCGGCGCAAGAAGGAGGCAGAGGCCGAACAGAACGAGATTGGCGATGAAGGCTTGCGCGTAGCGCTCGATGAGCCAGCGCCAGGCGAGCGCGAGAAAAGTGCCGCTCGCGCCGAAGCCCAGCAGCGCGAGGCTGATCATCATGTAGGCGAAGTGATGCCAATGGACGATCGCGAAGAACCGCGTCAGCAGAATCTCGTTCGCGAGCGCTGCGCAGGCGACTACGGCAACGGACGCGAGCGGCTGGCGCTCATTCATGACTGCCGGTGAGGGGAACGAATGCGACCGGGAGAACCTGGCGCGTCGTGATGCGACCGTCCTCGGCTTTGCGGACCAGCACGAGTTGCTGCGCGGTGAAGCGCGTGCCGACCGGCAGGATCATGAGTCCTCCCGCCTTGAGCTGCGTCAGCAACGGCGGAGGAATGTGGCTGGCCACCGCCGTCACGACGATCACGTCGAAGGGCGCGTGCTCAGCCCAACCGTAATAGCCGTCACCGATGCGCACCTCGACATTTGCGTAGCCAAGCTCTTTGAGTCGTGAGCTCGCTTTGGTGCCGAGGGCGTCGATGATCTCGATCGTGTAGACCTTCTGACACAGCTCGCCGAGTATCGCGGCCTGGTACCCCGATCCGGTACCGACCTCGAGCGCGCGGCAGCCGGGCTTGGGCTCGACGAGATCCGTCATGATGGCGACGATGTAAGGCTGCGATATGGTCTGGCCATGGCCGATGGGCAGGGGACGATTGTCATACGCATGCTTGCGCTGGTCGGCGGGCACGAACTCATGCCGCGGCACCTTCGCCAGCGCGCGCATGACGCGCTCATCGAGTGCGCGCCTGTTGAGATACAGCGCGGTGTCGCGAACGTCCTGTTCGATCTCGGTGAGCAGCGCCTGTCGTGCCGCCGTGTAGGAGTCCGCCGCGCGAACGGTGGAGGCCGCGCCGATGATGATGAGCAGGCCAGTGCACAGGCTACTCACGACAGCAGCGAGGGTTTTCACGCGCTCGAGTGTACGCCTGCTCGCTACCACCCGTGATCCACTTCGGCGGCGACATCAGTCGCGGCGATTGGTCGAAGGTTCTTGGGCATTACCCCCCGCGACATGCGTCAGGGTGTATTCGCGAGCTGCCTAATCTAAGCTGAACGAGTCAGGCACCAAAGTCGGCGTACTTAGAATTCGGAGGGAAGCATGAGCACGCATACTGCAACCGTCGTGTGGGAACGCGCAGCCGGCGCGGCCTTCAATGACGGCAAATACTCGCGGGGTCACTCTTGGCGCTTCGATGGCGGTACTGTCGTGCCCGCGTCCAGCGCGCCGAAATCGGTACCGTTGCCCCTGTCCAGAGAGGATGCCGTGGACCCGGAGGAAGCGTTCATCGCCTCTCTCTCGTCCTGCCACATGCTCTTCTTTCTCTTCTACGCCGCGAAGGCCGGGTTCGTGATCGATCGTTACGAGGATGAGGCGGTTGGCGAGCTCGGGAAATTCGCCCAGGGCGCCATGGGGATGGTGAAAGTCCGGCTGCGGCCGCGCATCGCCTGGTCGGACAAAACCCCCTCCTCCAGCGAGCTCGACGCGCTTCATCATCGAGCGCACGAATCCTGCTACATCGCGAACTCCGTGAAAACGGAAGTCGTGGTCGAACCGCGCTGATCGCCGGACTCGACTGTGTCAGTAGAACTGGATCCGCTATTCAACAGTCGCGAGCTCGTGCGCGATTGGGAAATGGTCGTCAGGCACGGCGGGCACGCGATGGGTCTCTCGCCGCTGATGCCACCCCAGGGCGGCAGCCTCAGCGACGACGACATCAGGAATATGGTCGCGTATGTAAAGACGCTCGCGGATACAAGTGACTATCCGCCCGGCGAGTTCAATCTGATGCTGCCGGTCTGCACCAAGAAGGCTTTCCCGGAGGACGAGCTGGCCGGACCCGAGCGCACGCTGGCTGCGGCGCTCACGCCTGGGGACTATCCGGTGTTGCGCCTGCACGTGGCGCGCTGTGAAGAACTGCCGGTGTTCAGGGAGACGCGGGAAGTGTGGTCAGCGCCGAGCCATTAGGAGCCCTCACCCCAACCCTCTCCCCACTGATGTGGGGAGAGGGGGTGAAGAAGGAGATGACGCGATGAAGTTTCTATTGTGGTTGGTGTTGCTGGTGCTTTGCTGGCCGTTGGCGCTGCTGGCGCTCATCCTTTGGCCGATCGTGTGGCTGTTGTCTCTCCCATTTCGGTTACTGGGGATTGCCGTCGAGGGCGTCTTCGAACTCCTCCGCGCGATCATTCTCCTTCCGGCCAGGTTGCTGGCCGGAAAGCCATGACTGCGCATCGGCGCGACTCGCTCGCGCGATGCTGATATGTTGGCATCGACGACCATCATTCGCATCAATCGCGCACCGGTGTTGACTTTGTGGGCAGCGATCGTCGCGGAGCGGCTCGGATTCAATCACGACGAGGCGCTGACGCTCGGGCGCGCGGTGGCCGGGCTCAACGCGTTTTCCAAGGGTAAGGCCCTCGGACTCTTCAAACCTTCGCCGGCCAGCGTGCGCGCCGAGCGCGAGAAGAAGGCGCGTGCTGCGGGTGTATTTCACGTTGAATTGTTGCATCGAGCCGTGCCGGTGCTCCGGACCGGCGAGGGCCTTCGCGCGGTCGCAATGGATAAACCGGTCGATCCCGCGAGTGTCGAGAGATATCTCGAGAGCAAATTTGGCGACGCGCTTCGGCCGACATGTAAAGCGATGCACGCGCTCGCCAAGTCACGCGACCGTGCCTCGCTGGTGCACGAGGCCTACAGGCTCTACGAAAAGTTTCGGCCCAAGGTGCCCGAGGGCGAGGCCGGCTGGGGAGCTGCCGGTGGGCTCAACCTGGCCCGCATTCACTCCCTGGCGCGCGAAGAATAGGCCTCACGGGCAGAAGTCGGATGGCCCGTGAATCCACTCGGGTTCGCGCTCGCTCAGGTTCGGCGTGTTGGTGACCTGTTTTTCGTTGCCTCCGTTGCGATCCATGATGTAGAGATCGAACTGGCCGGTGGCGTCCTGCTTGGCGAACACGATCTCGTTCCCATCTGGTGAAAAGGCGGGATCGACGTTGCGCGGGATCAGGGTGGTGGTCGCATTGACCGTCCGCGCATCACCGCCGGCAGCAGGGGATATGACGATGCTGGTGTCGGTCTCCCGCGGGTTCGAGCTCTCGTAAGCGATCTGATCCTGGGTCGACCACGTCGGGTGGACGTCCCGCCGGCCGACGAGCTGAGTGACGCGCGCCAGCTGCAATCCACCGTTTTCAATCGTGAAGATCTCGTAATTGCCGTCGGCCTGATCCGAGCTGAAGGCGATCAGGCTGGTCCCCGGTTTCCACACTGGCTGCGAGTCATTGCCAGCGGAGGCCACGATCTGATGCAGCGCGCCACCGCTCGAGCGCATGGCCCACAGTTGAAACACACCCGTCCGTCGCCGCTGGTCGGGGCGATTGCTGGTGAAAACGATCTGATCGATACCGGCGATGCTGGTCTGCCAGCTCGGGTAGCGATCGTGCTGATTGGTCATGCCGGGAATCGGCGACGTCACCTGACGAAGGCTGCCCCCGACCCCATCGTCCGAGATGAATATGAGGAACGCGTCGGCCTGGTTCGAGACGAATGCGAACGCCCTCTTGCGGCAATTCCACGCGGGTTCGAGGTTCCAGTTGCCGTCCGCGAGGATCTCGACATCGTTCGTGCCGTCAGCGTCGATCCGGCGCAAGTCCCAAGGACCGCCGCTGCCGCCGTGATTGCGCTGATAGAGGATGGCACGGCTGGTTGTGGGTGGCGGGAGCGATCCGCCGCCTTCGCCCTCGACGCCGGGCGCTCCGGGCGTGGGCGTCGGTGGCTGTGCGGCTTCCTTCTGTCGGCACGCCGACATCGGCGTGATGAGCAGCGCGAGCACGGCGAATCCAGCTAGCCAACTTACGCGCGCGTTCATTTGGAAATCATCCCTCCTGTTGTTCTGCCGCGAACCGGTAAGCCAGGGCGGCGAGGTCCAAACCCCTGTTCATGGCGTGGACTCCTGCAATCGCCTCATCTTCGCGTGCTGTAACCGGCCGCGTAAACTGTCGCTGGCCACGAGTTCTACAGATCAGATGCGAACGATCATAGGCTGGTTGTGCGCCTTCGTGCTGGGCTGGGCCGGTTGGTGGCTCGGTGCGCACGTCGCGCTGGGCGTCGCGGTCTTGTTGAGCGCAGTCACTGGGGCCGCGGGTCTCTACCTCGGCTATCGCTGGTTCGATCAGAATCTGCGTTAGCCGGACTTGCCGGCGTCTTCCGCTTCGGCATCGCCGGCGTCCTCACCGCGCGGGCATCCGGAAAGAGTGGCGACCGCTTGCAGTTGCTGCTCGATTGCGTCGAGGTCCCTCTCGACGTTTGTGAGCGTCATGCGCGCGAAATTCATGCTGGAGGATGCGACACGGCTCAAGGAGCTCGACAACTTGCGAGTCCTCGATCGGAAGTCGAGGGCGATCTTGCGCGAATCGTCACCGCAACGTGAAGCGCGGTCGAGAACGTCATTGCCAATCTCACCCAGGCGCGTCACCGTGCGCTTGAGCTCGGAATACTCGTACGAGCTGCTGGGTCGCGCGGCGGCGCCGCTGTACTGGCCGGATGGACCCGACGTTGCCGCAGAACGTGACAAGCGCATGTCGAGGTCAGCCGTCTGCTTGCGGGCCACCCCCATCAGTTCCCGGGCCTCGCTCACGAGAGGACGAAGGTCCCAGCTGGAGCTGTCGGTTTCGATCGCGAAAGCGGCGGCGGAGGCGAGCGCCGCGGCCAGAAATGCGCTGCGAACCAGCGCTCGGTGCCGTGCGCGCATGAGATCAGAATCCGCGGGCCGCTTTCTTGGCGCGCTTCTCGGCGCGCTTTTCCTCGAGGGTTTTCTGTGGTTTTTTCTTTGCTTCCTTCCTCTTATCCTGGCCCTTGCTCATGGTCAGCACTCCTCTTTAGTCGTGGTGCTCGGGAGGGGCCAAATAATGACCCCACCTTGACCATCGACTCAAGAGCCACGGGTCATGCGATTGCGAACACGGCGACCACGAGAATCAGGAAGGCGATCGCAGCCACCATGCCGTGAATGACCACGACCGCGCTCGGCAAGGCCTTGCCGCGGAAGTGAAAGCTGACGAGATAGAGGCCACCCAACGCGGCCAGGACAAAAATCCCGAGCGCCTTGGCCTGCACGGTCCCCCAACCGGTCGCCATCACGCCCATTAGCAAGGCGACCACGGCGGAAACCGCCAGCACGCCGTGCAACACGGCGGCGGCCACAGGCGGCGGGGTACGGCCGCGAAAGTGCAGCACGGCCATATAGACGCCGACGAGCGCGGCGACCGCAAAGAGCCACACGGCATTCATGAACATGGTTGTCCCCTGAGTTGAGAATGTCCGACGCTGCCAGTTTTAATGCTACGCCGGCGATCGGGGTTCCCGAAGTTGGGCTCGAGCTTGCACTTGCGCGCGCTACTCTGGCGCGAGTTCTCGCGCGCGAAGAGGCCGCAATCGAATTCAGCGTTAGCTGCCTGGCGGCCTTGACTGGCGACGGCAGCTGTTATGACTTCTTCGTGGGGCCGATGACCAGGTTGCGGCGTCCGGAGGGGACGCTGCGGCGGGCGTTCAAACGGCCCACCAGATCCTCCGCGGCGAGGCGCACGGACTCGAGACTGCCGGGGCGGTGGCCAACGATCCGGTTGGTGCCCTGCGTGATGACGTAGCAATGCCAGTCGCGCGCGTCTTCGGCCACCGGGGAGGTCGCCGGGGTGATGGAGGCTAGGGCATAGGGCTCTTCGGTGACGGCCGCGGATACCGCGGCCCGGAAGGCGATACTCATGTGCCTACCTTAGGTCCTGACGGGGATAAATACGAGCAAAATCTGCGTCTAAGGGGGCCGTCAGGAGCCTTCGTTTCGACGCCGGGGCGGGATTCGTGTAAAGTGCGCGCCGGCTTGTGCGCTTTCCCTATGTCTGCCCTGACTTCGTTCGCCGATCCGGCGCTACCGACCCGGTCCGGGCCCAAACATCCGAGTTTTCCTCGAGCCAGATAGTCGTCCCGTCAGGGCGCGATTCCTTTTAACTTCATTTCCTTAGAGAGTGACTCTTCATGACCAAGATCTATGTCGGCAATCTGCCGTTTACCGCTGATGAGGCATCCGTGCGCGCGCTGTTCGCGCAGTTCGGGACTGTCGAATCACTTACGCTGATCGCCGATCGCGACACGGGCCGGCCACGAGGCTTCGGTTTCGTCGAGATGTCGAATTCCGATGCAGCCCGGGCGATTCAAAGCCTTAACGGCCACCAGATGGATGGCCGCCCGTTGCGTGTCAACGAGGCGCAGGACAAGCCACGCACCGGTGGCGGGCGACCGCGCCGCTTCTAGTCCCCGCGCGCGCAAGTCGGGACGACTTGCGTTCGTTGGTTTGAGCTTCGCGTGCCTCCTCGCCGCGTGCAATCGCGGCGAGGACGGCACAGCGGATACGACGCGGCCCAAGGATGTCGAGCTTTCCGCAGTCGATGCGGCACGATTGGGCACGACCGGGAGAGATCCTCGCAACTGGATGACTCACGGCCGCACCTAGGACGAGCACCGCTTCAGTCCCCTCACGCAGATCACCTCGCAAAACGTCGCCGAGCTCAAGCTCGCGTGGCATCGCGATCTGCCCCTCGACGCACGCCCACGAGAAGCGACGCCCCTGGTTGTCGATGGCGTCATTTACGTCACGAGCAGCTGGAGTCGCGTGCATGCTCTCGACGCGCGCCGCGGTGCGCTGCTGTGGACGTAGGATCCCAAGGTGCCGCGCGAATAAGCGGTGAACGCCTGCTGCGAACTCGTCAATCGTGGCGCTGCCGCGTGGAACTACAAAGTGCACGTCGGCATGATCGATGGCCGCCTCATCGCGCTCGATGCCGCCAGCGGCTTACTCGTCTGGGAAGCGATGACGGTCCCTCACCCCAACCCTCGCCCGCAAGCGGGAGCGGGAGTGGACCCTCACCGCGGTCCGCTCCGGCACGCAGGAGAGGAAGTGGACCCTCACGCCGGTCCGCTCCGGCACGCAGGAAAGGGAGACTAGCGGTGCCGGTTCGTGAGGCGATGGAGTAGGCGCCCGAGCTTCGATTCGCGTTTGGGCGCGCTGACGCCGGTAGCCGGACCGACGCCCGGATACTGCATTCCGGGTTCTGTGACTGGATCATGCCGCCTGCGCGGCAGAGACAGATCGTTGGCCCCGAGTGCCTCAAGCAGCTCTTCGCGGCTGAACGCGGGGCGTCGTTTGCGCGACTGCTCGCGCGCCAACATCGTGGGTGTCGGCGTGGGCGATTTCACGAGCTTTGCCGACACGACCTTGACGGGGTCGGCAGCAGCAACCGGCGCAGGTCCTGGTGCAATTGCCGGCGCTGATTGCGCAGCGACCGGTGCGGGGTGGGCGGGCGCAGCTGCAGTCGATGCCACCGGCGCGTTCTGTTCGGGCGCGCCGATTGATGCCGGCGCAGGGGCAAACTCCGGCTGCGCCGGCATCGGCATCGACTCTGCGTCGGCACCAATCACGGTGCGGGCTTCGCGATGCCAGGCGATCGTGCGCGCGACGTCGAATTCGCGGCTGCTGATTGGCACGACGGCCACGCCCGGGAAATCGGGTCGCACGTAGAGCGCGATCTGTCGCGCCGAGGTCACGCTGGTGAAGAAACCCAGGCGAACGCCATATAGCCGCTTGCCGCCGCGCATCAGCGTGACGGTATAGACCGTGTAGGCGTCGTAGATCGCGAGCTGCGGAATCTGGCCGGGATCGATGCGCTCTTCCGACCACACCAGCTGCACCACGTAGCGCTGCGGCGCGGCGGCCGGAACCGCGCCGGGTTCCTTCCCTGCCTCACCCAGTGCGCTTTCCGTGGGCAGGACGCGCGCCGGTGAATGAAGCAGGCGGAACTCGGAAACGTCGGTGTCATCGAGCGAGCCGAGTCCGCTGCGCGGCGCGGCGGCGATCCACGCGGTCGGGTATCGGCGCTGTACTTCCGGTAGGGCGCGTTCGGCGTCGCCCCGCGACTCGAAATAGCCGAGATGCAATCGGTAACGGTCGCGTCCGTCCTCCAGCCGCCGCGAACGAAACACCGCGAGATCGAAAAAGCCCCGGACCTCGGGCATCTCGAGCGGCATCGGAGTCGTCGAGGCGCTGAGATTGATGACGTAAAGCACGCGCGCGCCTTCGGCCCGTGATGGAACCAGGCGAATCGCTTCCGGCGTCTTGACGGACGGATCCTTGGGATCGCGCATTGAGCTTCCCCTCGAGGCCGCGCGCTCACTCGTTAGGGCTTGGACTATGCAGCACTCGGGATGCCGCCCTCAAGCGGTCGAAGCGTCTATTTTTGGCGACAGAGCGTGAAAGTCCCGTAAACTTCGCCCGCGACCACAGCCCGGGAGAACCCATCGTGGCGACGACAGAGATCCACAATATGGCCCTTTTCTGCGACTTCGAGAACATCGCGCTCGGCGTCGCGGAAGCCAAGTACGACAAGTTCGACATGCGGAAAGTGCTCGAGCGCTTGCTTCTCAAGGGCAGCATCGTGGTCAAGAAGGCCTACTGCGACTGGGATCGGTACCGGCAGTTCAAGGCCGCCATGCACGAGGCGTCGTTCGAGCTGATCGAGATTCCGCACGTGCGCCAGTCGGGCAAGAACTCCGCCGACATCCGCATGGTCGTCGATGCGCTCGATCTTTGTTACACCAAGGCGCACGTGGATACGTTCGTCATCATCAGCGGTGATTCAGATTTCTCGCCGCTGGTGAGCAAGCTGCGCGAGAACGCCAAGGTTGTGATCGGCATCGGCGTCAAGAATTCGACCTCGGACCTGCTGATCGCGAACTGCGATGAGTTCATCTACTACGACGACTTGGTGCGCGAGAAGGCGAGCCAGCGGCGCGCAGCGCCGAAGAAGGCCGCGGTAAAGCCCGAAGGCGAGAAGCCGGTGCGCAAGGGAGAAGAAGAAAAGAAGCAGGAGGCATTCGACCTGGTGGTCGGGACTCTCGAGGCGCTCATCAAGGAACGCGGCGAGGAGGAAAAGATCTGGGGCTCAATGGTGAAGCAGGCACTCAAGCGGCGCCTGCCCGGTTTCAACGAGTCCTATCACGGCTTTGCCGGATTCAATGATCTGCTCAAAGAAGCACAGGTGCGCGGCCTGGTCAAGCTTGAACATGACGAGAAGTCCGGCGGCTACATCGTGAGCATGCTGAAGTGACGCATTCCACTCCCTCTCCCGCAAGCGGGAGAGGGTTGGGGTGAGTGTGCCTTAGATCTTCGCTACCCGTGCGGCCCCACGATGTCCGCGCAGGACCTTGACGTGCTCACCGACCTGGAATTGCTGATCGTCCGCCTGGACGACGGCAATCGTTGAACCCTTGTCGAGGTCAATCGTGATCTGCAGTCCATCCTGACGCGTCACGCGCTCCTCGATCGCGCCGCCCGCCACGGCACCAGCGACGGCGCCGACAGCACCCGCAACACCGCGTCCTGATCCGTCAACGGCCGCGCGTCCGACTTCGTAACCGATGTATCCGCCCCCGACGCGTCCAAGGTAGGTGCGTTCGCCTTCGATGGTGACGGCATCGACGCCGGCAACCTTGCCGTACTCGACGGTCCAGGCCCGTTGCGCCTGGTGGCGCGGATAGACCTTGCTCGACGCACTGGAAGCGCAACCCGCGACCATGAACGCGGCCAGCAGGGCCGCAAAGAGCACTCGGGACATGGCACACCTCGCGAGTAGACCACTCAACAGAGGGTTAACGGGTCTGGCGGCTGGCGGTTGACAGGCGGGGCTCAAGAGGACCTCCCGAACCCGAGCCCGACCGAGAAGAGGGGTGCTCGGCGACCCGGATCCGGGAGGCAGTAGGAACGCTGTTTGGGGTCAGCGCCTCACTTCGTATTGCGCGCGGACAGGCGCAGAGCCGCGGCGCGCGCTGAATCGGCCGGGACATGCGTGGTCGCGATCAGCTCGCCGGACGGTTTGGCAGTGCACTCCATCATGGCGATCAAGTTGCCGGAGCTCTTCTCCACTGCGGTGAGCGTGAGCTCGATCCGGCGCTTGTGATAGGCAGTGACCGGACTGTCCGTTATCGCGATTCCCGCGGGCTTGGCGACGCGATAGTTCGCTGGCCCATACGTTGTCGAAAGATGTTGAATGAATGCCTCCGAGCACGTGGACACCGCTTTCTCGGCGCTACCGGCTGTGGCCACCACCGGCAACACCACGAGCGATGCCGCGGTGACGAGACATGAAAGTGTGCGAGTAATCATGGTTGGCTCTCCTTGATTGCAATTGCCCGATCTGTCAGCGGACGATCGCAATCTAGGCAGCGCCGCGTAAGGGGACAACTGATCATTTTTTGAGCACCCAGCGAATCCGCTCATGCATCGGCGCGAAACTCCTCGAGCAACCATTCCTTCAGCGCCTGCACTTCGCGCCGCGCACCGTCTTCCGCACGATGCAGCAGAAAGTAACTGTCGCCGCTGTCGAGCTCGGCCGCGAACAGTCGTACGAGCGAGCCGTTCTCGAAGCGCCGCAGGCCGAGCGGCACCGACACCAGCGCGATCCCCAGCCCCTGCTCCGCGGCTTCAGCCGCGGCGAACATGGTGTCGACGCGCAACAGCGTGCGCGGCGTCAGGCTCGCGATGCCGTGCGTCTCCGCCCACCGATCCCAGGCATCGCGCCGCGCATCGTGAACGATCAGTATCTGGCCGTTCAGGTCATCGAAGCTGTGTATCGGCGCGCGCTCGAGCAGTCGGGCCGAGCACGCGGGAGTAAAACGCTGCGAAAACAGGCGATGGGCTTCGAATCCTTCCCAGGGACCCGGGCCCACGACGATCGACAGGTCCGCATCAGCGGGGTGCGACGTGAGCGGCGCGAGAACCGTATCGAGATCGATGTCCGTTTCGGGTGCGGCCTCCAGAAACTTCTCCAGCCGCGGCAGCAACAGCTCGCTCGCGAAGAAGGGTGGCACGTGCAGGCGCGCGATCGCGCGGCCGAACCGCACTTGCAGCTGTTCCGTCACCGATTCGAGCCGCCGGAACAACGCATCGATCTGCTCCAGGTAACCGGCGCCGGCGTCGGTGAGTGTGAGCGCACGTGGCCCACGGACAAACAATGCGACGCCCAGCTGTTCCTCGAGCGTGCGAATCTGGTGACTTACTGCCGAGGGTGTGACGAACAGAGCTTCGGCGGCCGCCTTGAAGCTCAGGCGCGTGGCCGCGACGTGGAATGTCTTGAGATACTTGAGCGACGGTAGGCGCATAGAGCGGACCGCCGCTTCGATGCCGCGGCCCCCTGGTTTGGAGCGTTTCAACGCCGTGCACGGCGCCTTCATCCTTCGCACACGCGGACTATGCCGCGGGTGTGTTGCAGTCGTGTGCCGGCCGGATGTCGCATGATGTGTCGCTTGCCTCTGCTCGATGAGAGGCAAGTCGCGTGCCACCATGGAAGTCATTGAATGATGGGCAATGCACGGCGTCGCGCGGTCCCGGATTGACCCAACAACGTGCAATCGACGTTCATCTTGCGCGGTGGAGGTGCGCGCGCGATGCACCGTTTTCGAACCCCGGGCTTGCCGTGGCTGCCTGAATCACTGCACGCTGTCGCCTTTCAACGACGAGGAATGCTTAGACCCTCATGTCCCGAACGAGCCGGAGAACCCGGCGCCTGCGGCGCGTGCTGATCCTGGTTGCCCTTCTCGCCATCATCGCCGACGCAATTTTTGTCTTCTATCTCGACCGGCGCGTGACGTCGCAGTTCGAGGGACGGCGCTGGACGTTACCCGCGCAGGTATTTGCACAGCCGCTCGAACTCTATGCCGGGCTCGGTCTGTCGGTGGATGCGCTCGAGGCGGAGCTGGCGCGGTTGCAGTACACGCGGGCGTCGGACCTCACACGGCCCGGGACCTATCGACGGCGCGGGTCGCGTCTCGACATCGCCGCGCGCAGGGCGCAATTCGTCGATGAGGTTCGCGAAGCCCGGACACTCAGCGTGATCACGGGCAGCGGTGGCGTCACGCGATTGGTCGACATGAATGGGACGCAGCTGCCGATCTTTCGGCTCGATCCGCTCCTGATCGGCAGCATCTTTCCAATCCATGGGGAAGATCGAATCGTGGTGACGCCGCAGGAAGTGCCGCCACTTCTGCCGACAGCGCTGATGGTGGTCGAGGATCGCCGCTTCGAAACCCACCATGGCGTGGACCTGGAAGCGATCCTGCGTGCGGCCTGGGTCAACGTGCGTGCAGGCGCGATCGAGCAAGGGGGCAGCACGCTTACCCAGCAGCTGGTGCGCAGCTATTTCCTCGACGAGCGCCAGACGCTGTGGCGCAAGATCAAGGAGGCGGTGATGGCGGTCATTCTCGAAGCGCGCTTCGAAAAGGCCGATCTGATGAACGCTTACATCAACGAGATCTATCTCGGCCAGGACGGTCAGCGCGCCATCCACGGCTTCGGGCTCGCGAGCCAGTTCTATTTCGGCAAGCCGCTCAACGAGCTGAGCTTGAGCGAGATCGCATTGCTGGTGGCGATCGTGCGTGGACCGTCCTACTACGATCCGCGCAAGCATCCGGAGCGAGCGCTCGCACGGCGCGATCTGGTGTTGAAGCTGCTCAGCGACTTTGGTGCGGTCGGCGAGGCGGATGCGCGCAAGGCGATCAAACAGCCGCTCGAGGTGACAGCGAGCGTCACCGCGGGTTACTACCCCGCCTACCTCGATTTCGTCAGGCGCACTCTACGCCGGGACTACCGCGAGGAGGACCTGACCGAAGCGGGCCTCAAGATCTTCACCAGCCTCGATCCGCGCGTGCAGGCGACCGCGGAGCGCGCGCTGGTTGACGAGCTCAAGCGACTCGACCAGCGCTACAAGGAGAAGCAGGTGTTGCTCGAGGGGGCGACAGTCGTCACGGCCCCGCAGAGTGGCGACGTGGTGGCGATCGTCGGCGGTCGGCAGACCGGGCTCGACGGCTTCAATCGCGCGCTCGACGCCAAGCGTTCGATCGGTTCGCTCGCCAAGCCGGTGGTGTATCTCGCGGCACTGGAAACGGGGCGCTACAACGCTGCCAGCCTCATCGACGATGCGCCGATCGAGGTGAAGCTACCCGGCGGCAAACTGTGGCGGCCCGAAAACTTTACGCACCAGGCGCATGGATTGGTGCCGCTCACGCGCGCGCTGGCCGATTCGCTCAATCTCGCCACGGTGCACCTCGGGCTCGATGTCGGAGTGCCGAAAGTCGCGCAAACCTTCACACGGCTGGGACTCGACAAGACGCCGGACCCGAACCCGGCCTTGATTCTGGGCGCGCTCGATCTCTCGCCGCTCGAAGTCGCGCAGCTCTACAACAGCCTCGCCAACGGCGGCTTTCGCACGCCCTTGCGCGCGGTGCGCGACGTGTTGAGCGCGGAGGGCACGGCGCTCAAGGCGTTTCCGCTGGAGGTCACTCCGGTTGCCGATTCAGCCACCGTGTACCAGTTGAATCGCATGTTGACGAAGGTGACGCAGCGGGGCACCGGGCGGGCGGTCTACAACCGCATCCCGCCGGATGTGATCGTCGCCGGCAAGACCGGGACGTCCTCGGATTTCCGCGACAGCTGGTTCGCAGGTTTTGCCGGAAATCACCTGGCAGTGGTGTGGATCGGTTTCGATGATAACCGGCCGACTGGCCTCACCGGCTCGGCGGGCGCGCTCACGGTATGGTCGAACCTGATGCGCAGGCTCGATCCGGCGTCCTGGGATGCGACTCTGCCCGAGTCGTTGACCGAAGTCTGGATCGAGTATCCGACGGGCCTCGTCGCGAATCCTGGCTGCGCCGACGACGTGGTGTCGATCGCGGTTCCCAAGGACAGCGAGCTACCGATCAAACCCGGCTGCGGAGAAGATCCCTTGAGCGATTTCGCAGAACGCACCAGGCAGTGGCTCGAGGGTATCATTCGCCAATGATGCGCTTGACGCTGATGCTGGCAATGGCGATGTTGCTTTCGGGCTGCAATCTGCCGAATCCATACGCCCCGCCGACACCGCCGCGGCAGGTGCCGGGTGGCGCACCCAGTCTGCCGCCCTCGCCAGAGTCGCAGACACCGGTTGAAACTCTGCCGGCACCCGAGCCCGTACCGGAACCGAGTCCTGCACCGCCGCCGCGAGAGTACCAACTCAGCTCCGCCTCGCGCTCGCTGGTAGACCAGGCGCATGCGCAAATGGTGGCAGGGAACTTCGTCGTAGCGGCGGGATCGATCGAACGCGCGCTGCGCATCGAACCGAACAATCCGCTGCTATGGATCGAGCTCGGCAAGCTGCGGCAGGCCGAGGGCAACCATGCGCAGGCGGAGAATCTCGGTCGCAAGGCGTTGTCGCTCGCAACCGGAGATCCGCGCACACAATCCTCGGCATGGCGATTGGTCGCGGAGTCGCTCCGGGCGAGAGGCCGGGGGCCGGAGGCACGCGAGGCCGAAGCGCGCGCAGACGCGCTCGTACTTCGTTGACAGGCTCGAAATCGAAGTCGCTGCAGCTCGTCAGCCGGCCGCTGCCACCGCTCCGCGTTGCCCGATGGTCAGCTCTTTGAGGCTCTCCTCGACGATCTGCATTCCCTCCTCGAGAAGCGCGTCGGTAATCGTGAGCGGCGCGAGGAAGCGGATCACGTTGCTGCGCACGCCACAGGACAGGAGGATCAATCCTTTCTTGCCGGCCAACTGCGTGAGCGCTTTCGTGAGTTCGGCATCCGGTGCGTTGGCGTCGCGGTTCTTCACCAGTTCCATCGACACCATGGCGCCCAGGCCACGCACCTCCCCGATGCAGGACCACTTCGCCTGCAGCGACTTGAGTCGCGAGACCGTGCGTTCGCCGATGACGCGCGCGCGCTCGACGAGGTTCTCATCGCGAATGACGTCGAGGATGGCGAGTCCCGCCGCACAACCGAGCGGCGAGCCGGCGAACG
>Ga0209108_10000780_pt1 | contig 17940 bp, 15 predicted proteins | sample Rifsed10ft1_FD_184003 | JGI IMG/M metagenome (GOLD analysis project Ga0209108, IMG submission 184003) | Soil microbial communities from Rifle, Colorado, USA - sediment 10ft 1 (version 2) | ecosystem: Environmental > Terrestrial > Deep subsurface > Rock core/Sediment | place: Rifle, Colorado...
CGATCGGCGTGCCGTCGTCGTCCGCCCGCCGACGGGTGTGGTCGGTGACGATTGTCCGCCCGTGAGGCCGTAGACGCTGTTGTTGACGACGATGGCCGTCAGCCCGAGGTTGCGGCGCATGGCGTGCACCAGATGATTGCCGCCGATGGACATCGAGTCGCCGTCGCCCATGACGACGATGACGGTCATCTCCGGGCGCGCGAGTTTCAGGCCGGTGGCGAAGGCGGGCGCGCGGCCATGCGTGGTGTGGAGCGTGTTGAAGTCCACGTAGCCGGACATGCGCCCGGTGCAGCCGATGCCCGAAACCATCGCCACCTTGTCCTTGTCCAATCCCCGAAAGTGAACGGCCTGCGCGATGGCGCTCATGATGATGCCCAATCCACAGCCCGGACACCACGTCGTCGGCAGGATTTGCGGGCGGATGTATTCGCGGAGGATAAAAGAGTTTTGTAGTTTCATTGACGTTGGTTCGGGTACACGGATGACACGGATCAGGCGGATTTCACGGATTTGTTTTTGGAATATTCCGTGGCATCCGTCTTGTCCGTGAAATCCGTATACTGCACCCGCCTCCTAAAAAATAAAGCCATGCCGAAAGGGATCTTCGGCGTGCAGCACCCATTGCGCCATCCCCATCAAAAACGAACGCGCCGTGATCGCGGGCACGACGCCCGGCGTCCCCCCATCCGCGCGTGAGACGTTCATCTTGACCGGGCGAGCTATGAACCGCAGCCCCAATAGACTTTCGTGGATGAAAGTCTCTCCCTCACGGAGTCGGCCCGCCGCGACCTCAATCGCCACGCGCGCGGACAACCCCGTGCCGGACGGCGTGCGGCCCGTGGTCTGCGGCGCGTAAAAGTTCGCGACGCGCGCCCCGCGCTCACCGTCCAGTGGTTCCCACAGCGTAATCAAATCCACCGGGCGCGGCTCGCCGATGCGATCCGGCCCAACGTAGCTCGGCAATCTGGTCTGCGCGCGTCCTGACTGCCACACGCGCGTGCCGATGTCCAGCAACTCGTCGCGATTGACGTGAGTGAGCGAAGCGACGCCCACCGCGCGCGCCTCCACAAAGGCATACGTCAGCCCGCCGTAGCCCAGCATCGCGTCCACCGCGCCGATTCCCTCGACGTTGATGGCCTGCGTGCCGAGGCGATAGGAGGCCACGTTGTCGAACGTGATCGCAATCGGCTCACCCTCTTTCAGCCGAACGTGCACGTCCACCCGTCCGGCGACCGTATCCAACTTCAGCGAGAGATCGCCATCCGGGCCTTCGCAAGTGACGATGCCGGAGTCAATCACGGCGGCCACGGCGCTGAAGGTGCTGTCGCCGCACATCTCGAAGTAGCCGCGCGGATGGAGGAACAACACCCCGATGTCGCCGTCCAGGGTCGCCGGATCGGTCAGCACCGCGCCGAGCATGTTCTTGTGGCCGCGCGGCTCCTGCATCAGACTAGCGCGGATGTGATCGCAATGCTCGGCGAAGTAGGCCTGCTTCTCGGCCATCGTCGCGCCGCGTAGCGGGGGCAACCCGCCGACGATGACGCGCGTGGCCTGCCCGTGATGGTAATCCCACGTGTAAATGATCTGCCGTGCTCGCATGAAGTCACAAGTCCCTCGGGTGCGCGATCGTCCCCTTCACCGCCGACGCGGCGACGACTGCCGGGCTGGCCAGATAGACCTCCGCATCCTTCGTCCCCATGCGGCCCTGAAAGTTGCGGTTGGCGCTGCTGATGGTCACCTCGCCCACAGCCGGGATGCCCATGTGGTTGCCCATGCACGGGCCGCAGCCGGGGCTTTCCACGACCGCGCCCGCCTCCACAAATGTCTGAATGTAACCGGCCTTCAACGCCTCGATGTAGACGAGCGACGAAGCCGGGATGACGATCATCCGCGTGCCCGGTGCGACCGTGCGGCCCCTCATCACTTCGGCGGCGACGGCCAGGTCCTCGATGCGCGCGTTGGTGCACGTCCCGAGGAAAGCCTGATCCACGTGCGTCCCGGCCACATCAGAGATCGGCACCACTTTGTCCACGCTATGCGGGCAGGCGACCATCGGCTCAATCGTCGCCGCGTCGTATTCGACCTCGCGCGCGTAGGCGGCATCGGGGTCGGGATAGATCGGCGTATACGGGCGTTTGGCGCGGTCGGCGAGGTAGTCGAACGCGACCTGATCCGGCGGGATGTAGCTGTTCTTGCACCCCATCTCGGCCATCATGTTGGGGAGGACGGCGCGCTCGTTGAGGGGCAGCCCCGCGATGCCGTCGCCGTGCCATTCGACCGACATCCCCAGCCCGCCGTCCGCGCCCAGATCGCCGATGACCTTGAGCGCGAGGTCTTTCGCGGTCACGCCCGGCGGCAACTTGCCGCGCACGGTGATCTTGAGACTCTCCGGCACGCGCAGCCACAGCACGCCGATGGCCCAGATGCTCGCCATCTCGCTGCGCCCGATGCCTGCGCCGAACGCGCCCATCACGCCCGCGTGCGGGGTGTGCGAGTCCGAGCCGAGCACCACTTCGCCGGGGAGCGCCAGCCCCTCTTCGACGAGCACCTGATGGCAGATGCCTCGCCCGACATCATGGAAGTATTTGATGCCCTGCTCTTTGACGAGCTGGCGGATGATGCGGTGGTTCTCGGCGTGTTGAGTGCTGGGGGGCGGCGCGGCGTGGTCGAGCGTGATGAAGTGCATCTCGGGGTTGAAGACTCGCTCGCCGCCCATCTTCTTGAACGTCTCGTAGATCGGCGCGGAGTTGTCGTGCGAGAGCGCCACGTCCGGCGTAATGTCCACCACCTGGCCGGGGACGGCCTTCTCCAGCCCGGCTTTCTTTGCGAGCATCTTTTCGGCAAAGGTTTGGCCCATAGCCACCTCCATTTTGCAGAGACGTTCCACCGGAACGTCTCTACTTGTATCTCTCCAAATCAAAATCCGTGAAATCCGCGTGATGAAAGATGATGGACTCCGGGCGGCGCTTGAACTTGTCGCCCTCCCACGAATGGGTGGCGACGACGTGCAGCACGGCTTCGGGGATGCCATGTTTATAACACAATGCAACGCCGGTGAAGGGGTGGCGCAAATACTGATACATGCTGGCGAACTGATACTTGTCCGCCTTGCGCTCGAACTCGATCAGTTTGCCCACGTCGGCGAGCAGCGCCCCGGCGATGAGCGCATCCCGGTCGCCTTTGAATCTCTCGCCGTACGCCTGGCGCAAGACATCGTCCATCGCAATGCAGAGACGGGCCACCGTGCTGACGTGCTCCGCAAACGAGACCTGCACGCTCTCGGCCAGCAGGGTGAAAGGCATCTGCGCCAGATCGGACGCCGACCAACCCCCGGTCGCCAGCGCTTCCTCCCACACGGCCAGCGTCTTGCGCCGCAGTGCCGCGTCGCGGATTTCGTTGAATTCGGGGATGAGTTTGATCAGCTCAGTGGACACCTGAAACCTCCACGTGTTGCGTAGTCGCGTATTCCGTTTGAGGCGCAACGCAATATGCTCTACGCAATACGTAACGCTCTCGCCTCCGGCCCGTCGTACTCGCTCTCGCGCGGGTCAATCTGGCGCATGGGCGGCTGGCGCGTTTGCTCCTCGTGCACTTGCGCAATCAGTCCCGGCACGCGCGCCATGATGAAGAAGGCGTTCGCGAGTTCGGGAGGGAGGTCGAGATCAATCAACAACGCCGCAATCGCGCCGTCCACGTTGACGGGCAGGGGCTTGCCCGAGGCGGCGAAGGCGGCCTCCAGCGCGCGCACGGCGGCGACGCCCTTTCCCGCCACGCCCAGCTCTGCGGCCATTGCCAGCAGTTTGGCAGTGCGCGGGTCGTGAGTGTGCACGCGATGCCCGAACCCGGCCATCCTCTTCTTCGCCGCTTTGAACTCGTCCACGATCACGGGCGCGGCCTGCTCCAGCGACTGGCCGGTTTCGGCGCTCCGCCGAATCACCGTTTGCAGGACTCCCATGCAATCCTGAATCGCGCCGCCGTGATGTTTGTTGATCGAGAGCACCCCGGTGGCGACGGCGGCGTTGAGAGGCGCGCCGGTCGAGGCCGTGAGCCGCGCCGACTGCGTCGAGGGCGGCGTCACGCCATGATCAATGGAGGAGACGAGCATCGCGTCAATCAGCCGCCCAATTTGCGGCGAGGGCAGCTCGCCTCGCAGCGCAAGATAGATCGCCTGCGCGAAGCTCACTTCGCCCATGAGCTCGTCAATCCGGTAGCCGCGCAGCCGGATCTCGTTGGGCTTGATCTGTGTGATGGCGGTTTTCCACGTTTCTGCCATGGTGTGACCTTCTGCCGTAATCGGATTCAGCCACGAATTGACACGAATTGTGAGGAAGTTTCGTGAAATTCGTGGCAAAAAACCTCACGGTCAACTATAACACCCCGCTCTCCTCCAGCACCTCGTGTGTCACCCTCGGAATGTCCCCGAAGGCTTCGACGACGTGCGCCCCGGCGCGGCGCAGCGCCTCGACTTTTCCGGCGTGCGTCCCGCGATTGCCCTCGATGATGGCCCCCGCATGGCTGAAACGCGTGCCGCTCTTGGCCGCCTTGCCGCCGATGAAGGCGATGACGGGCTTGGTTACCTCGCCAGACGCGATGATCTCTGCGACGCGCTCTTCCTGCGTGCCGCCGATCTCGCCGAACATCACGATGGCTTTCGTCTCTGGATCGGCTTGAAAGAGCTTGACGACTTCGGGATGGGGGAGGCCCACGACCGCGTCCCCGCCCACGTGCACGAGTGTGGTCGCGCCGATCCCGGCCTGGCTCAGATAGTATGCCATCGAGGACGTGATGCCTCCGGAGCGCGAGGTGATGCCCACCGGGCCGGGCCGGAACCACTGGCGCGCGGTCTCCGCTCGCCCACCGATCATGCCCAGCACGCCCCGTCCGGGGCTGAGCACTCCGAGCGTGTTCGGGCCGACGAAGTGCGCGCCCGCCTCGCGCGCGGCGGCGGCGATGGTGAGCACGTCGTAAATCGGCACGCGGTCCGGGACGATCACCAGCAGATTCACGCCCGCCTCCATCGCCTCCAGCGCCGCATCTTTCACGAGCGGCGCGGGGACGAACAGCACGCTCACGTCCAGCGGGCCGGCGGCCTCCCACGCCTCGCGCACGGTGTCGAACACCGGCACGCCCTCGACGGATTGCCCGCCCTTGCCCGGCGTGACGGCGGCCACGAGCTGCGTGCCGTAATCTTTCATCAGTTGCGAGCGCGCCATGCCCTCGCGACCCGTCATGCCCTGCACGAGCACGCGCTTGGATGGGTCTATCAGAATAGACATCGAACGTGACTCAGCCCAGGTCGGTGATGATCTGCCGGTATTCCTGCTCGGTGAAGGCGCGCATGCTCTGGGTGCGGATGTTGCCGTGCGCGCCGATGGAGAGCACAATCCGCGCCATCGTTTCGTCGTTGGGCGCTTCGATGATGGCGACGTAGTCGTACTGGCCCATCACCACGTACCACGCTTTCAGCTCCGCGCCCATGCTGTGCATGGTCTCCCGGGCCGTGTCAATCCGGGCCGGTGAGCCTCGGATTTTGTCCATGCCCTGCGGCGTGAAGCTTCCCATCATGATATAGGTAGCCATGCTATCTCCTTCTTTTTGAAAATATCCGTGCCATCCGCACTTTCCGTGAAATCCGTGTACTACGTCCGGCGGTACTCCACCAACCCCTCAATCGGCAGCTGGATGCGCCCGCCCCGGTTGCCGTGAAAGTAGCACTCCACCTCGCACGCCAGACACTCGATGCACTTGCCGCGCTTCGCGTCTTCGAGCGAGATGTTCAGCACCGGCGCGCCGTCTTTGAGCTCCAGAATCTTCGGGACGCAGGTTTCAACGCAAATCTTGGTCTCGCATGTCGCGCAGGCCGCGTGGTCGTAGGTGATTGTCCCGCCCGTGACGGTCTCGAAGGTATAGGGCCTCTCAGCCCGGCACGGCGGGAGCAAAGTGGCCGGTGGGATCTCCGGCGGAGTGTAATTGGTAATTAGGGAGTAGAGCCGCTCGGCGCAGAAGTCGGGCGGATCGTTCTTACCGTAGGCTTCAATCGGCGCGGGGAGCACGGGCTTCAGTTGATCGAGAATCGCGATGGCGCGTTCCTCGGCGTTGCCGCCCAGCCGGATCACCGCCGGGACGGCGAGCGGCTCTTCGAGGAACGCTTTCGCCAGCCCGCGCGCCGAGTGGAACTGCTCCTGCGAGGCGACGCCCGACCCCGAGGCGAAGTAGCCGTCTATCCCGCGCTGAGAGAGGATGATCTTCGCCGCGCGATAGACCTTCGAGGCGGGCGGATTGCCGCTCGTATCCACGAAGTTCGCGAGTTTGAAGCCGCGATTGAGCACCGCGTCCATGCTCATCATCGAGCCGCCGCCGCCTGCGCCGTGGAAACCGATCACCCGGTCGCCTTTCTGAAAGTTCTGCTCCATCTGAATGAAATAGAACGTGCCCCGGTAGTCGTTCTTTTCAATCTGCCAGGCGATTTTTTCCAGCTCCGTCGGCGGTCGGTCAAACTCGCGGGCGATCTCGATCCCCAGCTCGGGGTGGCGAAAGACCGCGTAATCGTCAATTGTGATCCGGCAGTCGGCGGCCATCAGCCGCCCATCGGCGGTCTCGACGACGGGGTTGATCTCGGCGGCGCGGGCGTCGCAGTTGACGGCCACTTGAAACAACCGGCTGAGCAGACCCCCCAGCTTTGCTTGCAATTCGCCGTGCAGACCCGCGCGGCGGACGAGGTTGCGCGCCTCGAAATCGCGCAGGCCGAAGCGCACGTCCACCGGCTGCATCGCGATGGCCTCCGGGTAATCGCGGCTGATCTCCTCGACTCCGCTGCCGCCCCGGCTGCTGAAGATGACGACCGGCGTCTGGCGCGCGTCGTCAATGATGACGCCCCCGTAGAACTCGCGCCGGATGTCCAGCTTTTCTTCCACCATTACGGTGTCCACCGTGAAGTGCTTGAGGCGCATGCCGAGGATGGCGCGCGCCTCCACCTCGGCCTGCGCGGGGGAATCGGCGAAGCGGATCGCGCCAAGGCCCGCCCGCCCCGTGACCCAGGCCTGCGCCTTGATCACGACGGGGCCGCCGAGTTCTGTCGCGATCTCCCGTGCCCGCTCCGGCGTAGCCGCCGGACCGCCGCGCGGCACGAGGATGTGCGCTTGTTGGAGCAGGGCCTTGCCCTGATATTCATGTAAGCGTGCCATACCCTGCCGACCTATCCTCAAGTGGCGTCAATGACTATGTCGAGAGAGTCACTTCTCGACATGAAGGAGCCGAGAGGAATCTCGACGAGCGTATTGAGTTACCGGCGCAGCAGGGCGGCGTGCGTGCGCCGTCCCACCCGCGTTAGCGACCGTGCAAAACTGCGCTCACCCGTCGCCGCCAGCCTGCTGCATGAACAGGAACGGCGACTCTTCGTACCACCCGACCTCGACGTACTCCGGCTCCAGCGACTCCGGGCCGTAGCGCACCGGGCGCGCGCCGCGCGCGGCCAGCGTGGCCATCTTCTTCTCGTAGCTGGCGCGCTTGGGCACGCACGCCCCCACCGGGCACACCTGAAAGCACTTGGGGATGGTGTACAGCCCCTCGCAGTCGGTGCACACGTTCGGGTTGATGATGAACTGGTGCGGGCCGGGCGTGATCGCCTCGGTCGGGCAGTCTGTGGCGCAAGCGGTGCAGTTGATGCACTCCGCCGTGATCATGTGCGGCATGGCTACATCACCTTCGCCGGCTCAAGGATGTTTTGGGCAAACACGTTCGTCAGGCCGGCCTTCGCCACGCGTTCGTGGTACACCTCGGGCTTCGGGCCGTCGTAGAAACCCTTCTGCTTCATGCGCTGGAAGTAGACCGAGCCGGAGAACGTGTATTTCTTGGACAGGCCACCGGGCTGCTCCATTTCCTCGCGCACGTAGGTGATCGCGTCGCCCACGCAGAGCGTGTCCGGCAGGATCAGCGGCTCTTTCCCGGCCAGATACCGCACGGCGTTGTGTCCGGCCACCGTGCCGGTCACCATCGCCTCGGTGTGCCCGACGAGCAGACCCGCCTTCTCGCCGCCGCAGAACAGGTTGTCCACCGGCCCACGCACGTGCATGGCGTCGTCGCGCGGCGAGAGCTGTGAGTAGCGCATCGAGTTGCCAATCGTCCCGGAATACGGGTCGAGGTAGCGCACCTCTTCCAGGCCCGGAATCTGTCGCAGCTGCTCCAGCGGGATGTACGAGGTCATCAGCTTCACCTGCCCTGTGTCGAGCAGGATGATGTTGTGCGCGTATTCGGGCAACGCGTATTGCTGGCACGCCTTCAGGCCGAGCTTCTCCTCGTGGACGAGGTGCTCCGGGATGGGCACGATGGCGACGCCGGTTCGCTCCATCTCGGCGATGATGTCAGGCCGCAGGGTGTCCTTCGCCAGCTTGCACGAGCCGCTCATCGCGCCGACGCCGCCGTCCGGGCGCGTGCCCATCCGCTCCGGGATGCCCACCAACCCCGTGAGACTCACGCGCGGGCCGAAGGTCGGGCAGCGGACGACGCACATCACGCACCCGTTGCCGGCCTCGGTGCACCAGCTCTGGCCGCCGACGGTTCCGGTCGCGTCCATGAAGACGTTGCCCTCGACGAATGACCCGTTCTCGAGCGCCACGCCCGTGATGCTGTTCGTACCGCCGCGATGCGCGCTGGTCACGCGGGCAATCAGCCAGATCTCGATGCCGTGCTCCAGCAGGCAGCGGCGGGCGGCGGGCTCGATGTGCGCCACGTCGTAAAAGGCCGCGTGCTTGTGGCCGGGGAAGTCCACGTTCCGGTGGCGCGCGGTGTCGTCGCACACCTTGAGCAGCTCGCCTGCGCCGAGCGCGAACATCTCCTCGGTGGCGACGAAGCGGCCATTGTTGCGCATGATACCCCCGACCAGCCCGGTTCCCAACAGGCTGTCGCTGCGCTCGAGGACGAGCACCCGCTCCGCCCCGGCTTTCTTGGCGGCCATCGCCGCCGCGCAGCCCGACCAGCCCCCGCCGACCACGACGACGTCGGCGTAGGCATTCTGATGCTTGTAGACGGTCGAGGGGACGATCCCGGTCGTCCGCTTCGACCCCCCGTTTCCAGATGTGCTCATGGTTACCTCCCAGTTTCATCACCTGCTAAACAGTTGAACTAGACATGAACCCGCTGAACCCCAAAGGGGTCAGACCCTGCGCACTTTCACACGCCACGCCCCGGCCAGCAATTTCCAGCGGCAGCGGTGTGAATGCGCTGTTCGGTGATAGTGCGTCGGACAATGTGAGCGGCGAGTAGGCCGCCGGTGCCGTCCCTCCTCACGAGGAGGCGACGTTCGCCGTGGTATGGAGGCGGGGCACAACATGGTGATCCCGGAGAGGCGGTTATTGCCGTCCATCATACACTGAAAACAGGCAGGCGTCATTGGCTCGCGATTGTGTCGTCCGGTTAGCGGCCCAGATCAGACCGTCGCCTCCACTGGCTTCAGGGCGGCCTTGATCTTCGCCGGGGTCGCAGGTAGTTCATACACGCGCACACCCACCGCATCATAGATGGCGTTGCAGATGGAGGGGGTGAGCGGAACCGTGGCCACTTCCGAGATACCCTTGGCGCCGAACGGCCCGTTGGGGTCGGGCTTCTCAATGATGAGCGTGCGCACCACGGGCGAATCCCAGATCGTCGGCACACCCAAATCGCCGAAGGTCTTGAACTTGGGATAGCCGTTTTCCATCGGATAGTCTTCAGTCAGCGCGTAGCCTTGAGCCATCAGGCAACTGCCCTCGACCTGGCCTTCGATCTTCTGTGGGTTGATGGCCCGGCCGACGTCGTGGGCGGCCCACACGCGCAACACCCTGGTTTCGCCGGTTTTGGGATCCACCTCCACCGCGCACGCCTGCGTGATGTAGGCATACGCGGGATAGTTGCGATATTCTTCCGGCGACACGCTCTTGCGGCCTTCCATGTCCGCCAGCGCGAAGGTCTTGGGCGCGACGTGGACGTAGCTGGCGGTGGCCTTGTCGTCGCGCCGCTCCAGTTCTTCCGCCAACTCCGCCAGCGTCATCTCGTTTTCGGTGCTCAAACTAGCCATCCCATCCGGGATGAGGATCACGCTGTCGGCGGGCACGCCCATGAGGTCGGCGGCTTTGGTGATCAACTGCTCTTTGAAGAGTCCGGCGGCCTTCTCCACCGCCGAGCCGCTGATGAGGGTCTGGCGCTCGGCCACCGCGCCGCCGTGTTTGTGCGTCAGCTTCGTGTCGCCGGAGATGACGATCAGGTTGTCGGCGCCAACCGGGACCACGCCGCGCGCGATCTGGGCCATGGTCGTGCGGATGCCCTGGCCGAAGTCTACGGCGGAGACGCGCAACTGCACTTTCCCATCGGGCAGGAGCGTGAACGTCGCTCCGGCGTCGTCCACCTTGCCTTTACCCGCGCCCACGTTCTTGAAGCCGCTCGCCACGCCGATGCCCAGCTTGCGCCCGGGCCGGACCTGCTTCTTGACCTCCACAATTTCCTTCTCCAGCGCATCTTTCGCGGCGATCAACGTTTCCTCGATGGCGACACTGTGCCGCAGGATTTCGCCCGAGGCGGTCTTGCTCCCGGCGTGCAGGCAGTTGCGGAGCCGGAGTTCAAATGGGTCGAGGTTCAGCTTGCGCGCGGCTTCGTCAAGCAAGGCCTCAATCGCGAAGGCGACTTGATTGATGCCAAAGCCCCGGAAGGCGCTGCTCTTGACGTTGTTGGTGTAGACCGCCCAGCCCTCGATGCGGAGGTTGGGGATTTCGTACGGGCCGCAGGCGAAGATGCAGGCCTGGTCAATCACGCGCGGGCTGAGATCGGTGTACGCCCCGGCGTCCGAGAGCAATTCACAGTCCACCGCGACGATCTGGCCGTCTTTGGTCAACCCGACCCGGTAATCCATATAGTACGGGTGGCGCTTGGTGCTGCGGAAGAGGGACTCTTCGCGGTTCAGCGTCATCTTGACCGGGCGGCCAGAGCAATAAGCGGCCAGCGCCAGCAACGGCTCAACGGTCGCATCAATCTTGCTGCCGAACGCGCCGCCGCCGGGCGTGCAGATGACGCGGACTTTCTCTTCCGGGAGTTTCAAGATGCGGCTCAACTGCACGCGCAGCTCAAATGGGAACTGAGTCGGCGTCTTGAGGGTGAGGGTGTCGCCGTCCCACCAACACACACCTGACTCTGGTTCGAGATAAGCGTGCTCCACAAACGGCGTCTCAAAGTGGCCTTCGACGACGAGGTCGGCCTGGGCTAAACCTTGTTCTGGATCGCCGACCGTGTGCACCAGATGCTTGCAGACGTTGCCGTCGGGGAACAACTGCGGCGCGTCGGGCTTCAGCGCGTCTTTGGCCGTGAACACGCCCGGCAGCGGCTCGTATTCCACCTTCACCAGATCGCGCGCTTTCTCGGCCACGAGTTCGTTCTCGGCGGCGACTAGGGCGATGGCGTCGCCGATGAAGCGGGCGCGGTCATCGCACAGCACCGGCTGGTCTTGCTTGATCACGCCAAAGGCGTTGAGGCCAGGCACGTCGGCGGCGGTGAAGACTCGGTACACGCCGGGCACTTTCTCAGCCTCCGAGGTGTCAACGGACTTGATCTTGGCGTGTGGATAGGCGCTCCACACGGCCTTGAGATACAACATGCCTTCGACGTAGATATCGTCGGCGTAGATCAACCGGCCCTGGGCCTTTTCGACCCCGTCAATGTCCATCACCGACGTGCCCAGGCCACCGGCCTGCACCACGCCGATGTTATCGCCGTGCTGGAGCGCCTTCGCCGCTATCTTCACCGCGTCAATGATCTTGTTGTAGCCCGTGCACCGGCAGATGACGTCTTCCAACCCTTTGCGAATTTCGTCGTCGCTGGGGTTGGGGTTGGAGGCCAGCAGGGCCTTGGCGGCGATGACCATGCCCGGCGTGCAAAAGCCGCACTGGCTTCCACCGGAGGCCACGAACGCGGCCTGAATGGGGTGTAGCTCCCCTGGCCCTGCCAGCCCTTCGATGGTGACGACCTCGGCATTCTGGAGAGAGCGCATTTGCAGGAGGCACGATTTCTTCGCCTGGCCGTTGACCAGCACCAGGCAATTGCCACAGTGGTTGGTGCCGCAACCGTTTTTGGAACCGGTTAGATGCAGGTCGTCGCGCAGGAATTTGAGCAGGCTCATCTTGGCGGTGATGGCCGGGCTGAGCCGCTTCTGATTCAGAAAATCCAACAGACTATCTTTGGTCGGCGCGGTGGCCGTCAGCGGTTGCCCGTTGACGGTTAGCCGAACGGTAATCGTGTCCAACGCTTCCAGGCCATCTGGGTGGCCGTTGCCATGACCATGCGGACCGAGGCCGGACACGGCGCTCCCGTTGCCGGGCTGAACGCCGATTGCTCCCGACTCGACGGGTCGTGTTGTCATAGTGCTCTCCTTCCAGGTCGCTTGGCTACCAATACTGACCAAGGGCATATGCCCAAAGGACGTCAACCACTGCCCCGCTACCGTCGAACCCGGACCTTAACGCGCCAGACCGCGGCCAACAAGCGCCAGCGGCAACGAGGATCGTGGTGGTGGTTACACCCCTCCACCCTCATGCCTGCTCCGTAGCGAGTTGGCGTCGCGATGGCGCCGGCATCTTGACCGCGAGCAAAGTCGCGCAAGCGGCCACGGCGATGAAGAGGTAGAAGTCAATGCGGAAAGCCGGCAAGCCGCCGGCGGCCTCTCCGCCGCGAGCCAGGATGATGCCAAACATCGTCGTCCCCAGGGTCCCGCTGACAAACCGGAGCATATTGAAAATCCCCAACGCGACGCCCAATTTTTCTCTGCCGACCACGAGCGTGACCGCGTTGGCGGTGGGGGACTGGGTCAGCCCCATGCCAAGCCCCAGGACGATGAGCGTGAGCACAATGGCCCAGTTGGGCGTGTCGGCGGCCCAGAACAGGAGGCCTACCCCGGCCAGGGCCACAATGCCCATCCCAATCATGCACGTGAACCGACTGCCGACAATATCCGAGAGGCGGCCCGCGCCGGGCGAGGCCACCGCCAGGGCGAGGGCCAACGGCGCGATGAGCAGGCCCGTTTGGGCGAAGGTCTGCCCCTGCACATTCCGCAAGAACTGCGGCAGGAGCAACTGCATCCCGAACAGGCAAAACAACTGCGCCCCGGAAACAAACGTGACCACCCCGTACCCGCGCTGAGCAAAAAGCTTCAAATCCACAAACGGTTGTCGAATCCGCGACTGAGAAAACAGGAAGATGCCAGACAGCAGGGCAAAGCCGGTCCACAACGCGAGACTAACCGCCAGGCCGTAGTTTTGCGACAGCCCCTGCGTCAGATTGAACATGAACAGGATCATGGCGAACGTCAACGTGCTCGCGCCGATGAGATCGAAGCTCCCACTGGCGTGTTTACCGTCGGCCGGGACGAAGAGGAAGATCATGACCAGGCCGACGAACGTCAAGCCGGCGATGAACCAAAACACGGCCGGCCAGTCGAAGTACTGCACCAGCAAGCCGCTGAGCACCGGGCCGAGGCCGTGGCCGGTCGCGTTGGCCGTCGCCCAGAAGCCCATGGCCCCGCCGCGTTCGTCGGCCGGAAAGACCTCGGTGATGATGCCCATGATGGAGGGCAGGATGGGGGCGTTGCAGATCCCGGCGAGGGCCCGGAAGGCGATCATCCAGCCCACCGAGGGCGCTACCGCGGAAAGCGCCATCGAGACTGCCAACCCGGACATCGCCAGGATGTACATGCGCCGGTAGCCGAACATATCGCCGAGCCGCCCGAAGACCGGCATCAGGGTGGAAAAGAGCAAGACGTAAATGGTGACAATCCAGACCCCCGTGGCAAGACTGATGTGGTATTGCTTCATGACGGAGGGCAACGCCACATTCGACATGCTGTTGCCAAACGTGCCCACCAGGGTGCCAATGAGGATCGTCGCTAAAATCCACCAACGCTTGGTGTGAGAGGGATGCGTCGTTTCAGGCATGCAAGGTCAAATCCGTTTCATTCGGCAAAATGACAGGCGACGTGATGTTCACCACCCATGTCTCTGAAGACAGGCTCCTCCTCAAAACAAATCGCTTGGGCCAGAGGGCAACGCGTGTTGAAGCGGCAGCCTTTCGGCGGATGGATGGGGCTGGGGATTTCGCCCTTCAGCACGATCCGTTCACGCTTCTTCTCCAGCTTTGGATCGGGGATCGGCACTGCCGCCAGCAGGGCCTGGGTGTACGGGTGCAGGGGCTTGTGATACAACTCGCGGCTGTCCGCCAATTCCATGATCTTGCCCAGGTACATGACGGCGATGCGGTCGCTGATGTGCCGCACCACGGCCAGGTCGTGCGCAATGAACAGATAGGTCAGGCCGAACGCGTCCTGCAAGTCTTCCAAGAGATTGATGATCTGCGCCTGGATCGAAACGTCGAGCGCCGAGACAGGTTCATCACAGACGATAAAGACCGGGTCGGAGGCCAGGGCGCGCGCGATGCCGATGCGCTGGCGCTGGCCGCCGGAGAACTCGTGGGGATAACGGGTGCAGACGCGAGGATCGAGGCCACAGACCTTGAGCAGATCCTGTACCCGCTCACGTTTCGCCGCGCCCTGGGCCAGGCCGTGCACCGTCAGCGGCTCGCCGACGATCTGCTCCACCGTCATGCGCGGGTTTAGGGAGGCGTACGGGTCCTGGAAAACCATCTGGATGTTGCGGCGAATGTGAGACATGTTCTCGCCCGTCGAATGCGCGAGGTCCTGCTTGTCGAACACCACGTTCCCTGCGGTCGGCTCGTGCACTTTAATGACCGCCAGGCCGGTCGTGGACTTGCCACAGCCGCTCTCGCCCACCAGCCCCAGCGTCTCACCGCGCTGGACGTGGAAGCTGACGCCGTCCACCGCCTTGACGGCCCCGACCTGCCGCGAGAAGGGGAAGCCCCGGAAAATCGGGAAATGCACCTTCAAATCGTGGACTTCGAGCAGAGGCGAGTCGCCGTTAGGCGCGGACGGGTTCATGTTTCATGCCCTCTACTTGTGTCACATCCACCCAGCACGCGCTGTCATGGTTCGGCGCGACCGGCAGGGGCGTGGGCCGCTCGATGGCGCATTTCTCGATGCGGAATGGGCAGCGCGGGACGAACGGACAACCCGCGGGGGGGTTAGCCAGGTCGGGGGGAAGCCCCGGAATAGGTGTCAACCGCTTGGACCCGGCGGTGTCGAGGCGAGGGATCGCGTTGAGCAGTCCCAGTGTGTAGGGATGGCGCGGGTCGGCGTACAGTTCCGCGACGGGGGCATTCTCCAACACATGCCCGGCGTACATCACGATAATGCGATCTACCAATCCGGCGACGATGCCCAGGTCGTGGGTGATCCAGATGACGGACATGCCCATCTCGTCGCGCAGGCGTTTGACGAGGGCAGTGATCTGCGCCTGGATGGTCACATCCAGCGCGGTGGTCGGCTCGTCGGCGATCAGGAGCTTGGGGTTGCACGACAGGCCCATGGCGATCATCACGCGCTGCCGCATGCCGCCCGAGAACTGGTGCGGATAATCGTCCAGGCGGTTGGCGGCGTCGGGGAGGCCGACCTGCTGCAAGAGTTCGCGCACGCGGTTGCGGGCCGCTCTGCGATCCAGCCCCAGGTGAAGCATGATCGCCTCGCTCATCTGCTGGTTAATGGTCAGGACCGGGTTGAGCGAGGTCATCGAGTCCTGAAAGATCATGGCGATCTCTTTGCCGCGCACGCTCCGCATTTCGTCCTTGCTCAACTGGAGCAGATCGCGCCCGTTGAAAATCACTTTCCCGCTGACGATCCGGCCGGGCGGCGAGGGGATTAGCCGCATGACGGAGAGCATGGTCACGCTCTTGCCTGACCCGCTCTCGCCCACGATGCCGAGCGTCTCCCCCTGCTTAAGCTCGAAGTTGATGCCGGTGACGGCCGTGACGACTTTGCCCTTGGTATGGAAGACGGTCTTGAGGCCTTCCACCTGAAGCAGGGGTTCGGCGGTCATACTTCGATCTCCTCAATTTTCCCAAAGGAGGGCAGCATGCGGGTGACTTCCTCGGGCCGCACCAGCATCACCGGGACGGTGGCGCGGCGGGCCACGCGCTCGGTTGTCGGCCCATAGGCCCAGGGGCTTGCCCCCCCCTCGCCGTGGGTGGCCATGACGATCAAATCCACCTTCTCACGCTCGGCAAACTGCAGGATGCCGCCCGCCGGCCGGCCAAAGACGACGGCGACTTCAACCTGCACTCCCTTTTCCCGCAAGCGTTCGGCCACCGGCATCAACAAGCTCTTGGCCTCCGCCTCGAGGCTGGCCATCTCACTCTCGCGGTAGACCGGGTGCCGGGCCATGTCCACATCCGTTTCCGAGCGCGGCAGCCGCACGTCGGTCATATAGGCCACGGCCGCCTTAAAGGCGCCCCCGCTCCGACCCTTCGGGAGGGGCTCCACGCGCAGGAGGACGACTGTCGCTTTGAGTGACAAAGCCAAAGTTTCGACATAGGGCAAGACTTTTTCGCCCATTTCCGATCCGTCCAGCGGGACAAGAATTTTCTGCAACATCGCGCCTCCCTCTAAGCTTCCTTCCCGAACTTCTTGAACCGCTGTTGCGGGTCGGAGACCGAACGCAGCCAACCGGCGACCATATTGATGAAGAGCACGGTCAACGCGATGGCGACGCCGGGGAAGGTGACCAGCCACCAGGCCCTCGCCATGTAGTCGCGCCCGTCGGCCAGCATCAATCCCCATGAGGACTCCGGGGGTTGAATACCCATCCCCAGAAATGACAGGGCGGCTTCGGCCAGAATAATCCGGGCCAGTTCCATGATCGCGATAGTCAGGATCGGCGACACCAGGTTAGGCAGGATGTGCACAAAGACGATCCGCAGGTCGCTGCTGCCGATCACCCGCGCCGCGCGCACAAAGAGTTCTTCGCGCAGCGACAGCGTGATGCCGCGGATGATGCGGGCGAAGATCATCCAGCCGTTGATCATCAGCGCCAGCATCATGTTCTCCAGGTTCGGGCCGAGCATGATCAGGATCGTCAGCGCGACGAGCAAACCGGGAAAGGCGGTTTGGATGTCCACCCACCTCATGATGATGTTGTCCACGCGGCCGCCGAAGAACCCGGCGAGCATGCCCAACACCGTCCCGAAAGTCCCGGTGGCTAACACAACGCCCAGGCCCACCACCAGGGAAACGCGGCTGCCGTGGATGATACGATCCAGGATCGGCCGACCGAGTTGATCCGTGCCGAGCGCGTAGTGATAGTTGAACTCGTCATTCACGACCAGGGTCGGCGCCGAGAGGCGCAGGCGCAGGTTCTGCCGGGTATAGTCCTTTGCGATGACCGGGGCAGCGATGGCCATGACCAGGAACATCACGAATCCCAAGGCGCCGACCAGGGCGACACGGTCGGAGACCAGATCGAGCAGCAGTTCCCGCAAGGCATGCAAGAAAGGAAAGCGCCGCTCGGCGATGTGTTCGGTTGGCTCGGCCACCTGGCCAGGGACTTTTAGACTCCGCATGCTGGTGGTCATAGGATCTCCTCTAGCGTATCGCGTATTGCCTGTCACATAGCGTCATCGCCCACAGCGACTGCGCCCGTAAGCCGTGGGCCATCAGCGATCTGCCATAAGCCAGCCGCTAGGTGTATCGGATGCGCGGGTCAAACCACCCGTAAGTCATATCAATGATGAGATTCAACACGACGACCAGAACGCCGACGACGAACACATCGGCTTGCAGCAGCGGCAAATCCTGGCGTTTGATGGCGTCCATGGCGAGTTGGCCGACGCCCGGCCAGCCGAAGACGACTTCGACAATGACGGTGAACCCGGCCAACAGGCGGCTGAGTTCCCACCCGCTGAGGGTGACGATGGGAATGGCGGCATTCTTGAGCGCATGGCCCATGATCACGGCTTGTTCGTTCAGCCCACGGGCGCGCGCCGCCACCACATAATTTCTGTTCAATTCGTCCAGGGTGCTGGAGC
>Ga0209108_10000781_pt1 | contig 17938 bp, 16 predicted proteins | sample Rifsed10ft1_FD_184003 | JGI IMG/M metagenome (GOLD analysis project Ga0209108, IMG submission 184003) | Soil microbial communities from Rifle, Colorado, USA - sediment 10ft 1 (version 2) | ecosystem: Environmental > Terrestrial > Deep subsurface > Rock core/Sediment | place: Rifle, Colorado...
GTCAGACTCTCCAGGGGCTGACTGCGCACCCGCGCCAGATGCCGCAGGCGCTCCGCCAACTCATCCGGCACTTCCATCGTGATCCCCTCCGGGATGCTAAGCGCTATGCGAAGCGCGATCCGGCCGGATGAGGCCCGGGGAGGTTCGATCTCCGGAGGTGCGGGAGCGAGCGCGGGAGCGGGCGGCCGGGACAACATGGTGGACCCAGAGTATACCGAACATTTGTTCTACTGTCAAACCCAGGTTGGCCGGTTACACTGCCCCGGTGTAGGCCAACTTGTGAAGCTTAGAACGTGGTCCTTCCTGCTGATCGCCGTGGCGCTGGCCGCCTGTGGCTCGCTCCCGGCGGTGAGGCTGACGGTCATCCCGAGTCTTACAGCCGGGATCACACCGGCACAACCCGGCCTGCCCGAGGAGGCGATTCTGATCCTGGCGCCGGGGAATGGATCGCGGCTGGTCGGCCAGGTCCACGTCGAGGGCATCGCCGACTCGACTTTCGAACAGACCCTGGTCATCCAGGTCGTCCTGTTCCCGGCAGAAGGCCGGGACGGTGCCGGCGACGGCGGGCAGGTTCTGGCGCAGCAGCCGGTGATGATCCAGGCCGAGCTCGGGCAGCGCGGCCCATTCGCCGCCGATGTCCCCTTCGATCTCACTGGGACTTTCGACCAAGCGGGGGAAGTGCGCGTCTATGCCGCCAGCCCGCGCGATGGCGGCATCACGCATCTGGCCTCGGCCCAGGTGACGCTGGCCGCCTCCGGCGAGAGCGACCTGCGGGCGGCCGGCGACCGGACCCATGCCGAGCGGATCGTCATCACCACCCCGTCGCCGGCCGGGGTGGTGGCGGGCGGGACGGCCCACGTCGAAGGCGTCGGCCTGGCCAGTTTCGAGCAGAACCTGGTAGTCGAACTGTACGATGTGGAGGGCGTGCTGATCGGGAGCGCACCGACCACAGTCGCCGCCGTCGACTTGGGCGTTGCCGGACCTTTCGCCGTCGATGTCGCCTACAGCCTGCTCGCCGCCGGGCCGGGGCGCATCGTCGTGCTCGACCCGAGCCCGGCCTTCGGGCAGACGCTGCACCTGGCGTCGGTCGAAGTCCAGATCGAGCCCTGAAAACCTCACCTCCCTCCCCCGAACCCGATCGACCCGCGAGCTGGACCGCCAGCCGGATCGCCGCTGTGGTCGTGCTCGTCCCGGCCGTGCCGCTACTGGCGCTCTCGGTGGCGGCCCTGGCCGTCTTCTACACCATGCCGACGCGCTTCAACACGTGGCTCAGCCGTCTCCCCGGGGACGATCTGCTGCGGACGGCGCTGATCTTCGCTCCGGCGACGCTGCTGGCGATCATCGTTATGGCCGTTCTCTATGCCAACGATGCACCTCGGCGGGAAGCCGTGGAGGCCACGCGTCCATCGCGCCGGCGACAGTCGATCCGGGCTCGGCAGCGCGGCGGACTGGCGCGGGCCTCCCTGTGGGTCACCCTCCCGGTCTTGATGCTCGTGGCGGCAGCCCACCTCGTGGCGTTCGTGGCGCCGCAGCGGGTCGACGTGTGGCTGCAGGCCCTGCCGGCAACCGCTGTGTTCACGCGGCTCTTCGATATCAGTCCCTACATCGTCATCGCCGCCGTCGGGATCGGTCTGCTGCTGGGTTTCGTGCCTGCCCGGGAGGCACCGGAGGAAACGGGCGCCGGTCGCGGGTGGACCACGGCGCGCGTCGCCCGGCTTGGGGCGCTGCTGATCCTCGTGCCATCCTTCGCGCTGTTGCTGCTGACCGGCGCCGGCCTGGTGTGGGTCAGCGCCTCGGCCGAGCGTCTCGCCTGGCTGGCCGAGCGGCTGCCGGCGGAGACGCTGCTGCGTCTCGGGTTGATGTTCTCCCCGGCGATGTTACTGGGGCTCGTGCTGCTGGCGGGTCTCTACCTGGTAGCGCCCGGGCGAGGCGAGCCGGCCCAGATCCCCGCCCCGGCTTTCGACTCGATTCCGCGGCGGTCCACGGCCTCCCCCGGCCTGGGTCGGCGCGACCAGCCCCAAGGAGCCTCCGAGACCTCCCAGCAGAGATTTCGATCGGGCCTGGCGCTGGGCGTGCTGGTCGTCGGTCTGGGCTTCACGGCGCTGACCGGGATGGCGACGCTGCTGGCGGTCATCTTCGTCCTGACGGCGCGCTAGGAGGCCTGCGTTGCCGGCCGAAGTCCCCTACCTGATCCCCGTCTTCGCCGGATTCCTGGCCGGCTGCAGCGCCATTCTGCTGCGACAGGCAGAGCGGGTCCTCGGGGATTGGCTCGGCTGGCTTTCGCTGGTGGCAGCGGTGGCGTCGGCAGGATCGTTCCTCGCCGGCTTTCTTTGGGCGGTGAGCACTCCTCCAGTCGCCGCACCCTCGGGCGCGCAGATTCTCGCCGGATGTCTCCTTGCCCTGGCCGGCGGCGCGCTCGTCGGATGGGCCGTGCGCGCCCGCGGGTTCGGCGTCCTGCGCTCTTGGCGCGCCGACCGTTTCGAACAACGTCTGCCGTACCGCGCCATCCGACGGCCCCTGGAATTGGGTGTGATCGTCTCTACCGCCGGCCTGTGTTGGCTGCGGCCGGCGCCGCCGGTCTGGGCCTGCTTGGCAGTGTGGATCACCCTCTGGAATGGGATGCTCGAACTGGGGGAGTGGGAACTGCGCCAGCGCCTGCCGGCCTGCCGCGAGTATCTGAGACGGACTCCGCGCTACCTTCCTCGCCTGAGGGCGATCCAGCGGGGAGGTGCAACTCGCACGAACGGGGCCGGGTGACGCGCCGCCTCGACTCAGCCGCCTCGCGCCAGGCGATAGACCTCACCCGAGCGATCGAGCACGTAGACTGCCCCGTCGACGCCCGAACCGAACGAGGTGATCTGGAAGCCGCTGTCGAACAGCAAACGGTTCTGCCAGGCGCCGCTCCCATCGCGGAACAGCCCCCAGATCAATCCGCTGCAGAAGTCCCCATAGAGATAGATCCCCTGCCACTCCGGCAGCGAAGGGTCGCGTACGACCTCACCGCCCGTCACCGAGCAACCGCCCTCGGCGTGGGAGTACACCGCCACCGGGTCGGTGAACGCCGGCGATGGGTCGCCTTCGTACGAGTCCAGACCCTCACGAAGGTCCCAGCCGAAATTGGCCCCAGCCGTGCCTGACGGGAGGGTGTCGATCTCCTCCCATTGATTCTGGCCGACGTCGCCGATGAAAAGATCTCCCGTTCCCGGATCAAAGGCGAAGCGCCACGGGTTGCGTAGGCCGAGGGCCCAGATCTCCGGGCGCCCGCCGCCGGCGGCGAAGGGATTGTCCGCCGGGATGGCGTAGGGTTCGCCTCCGTCGACGTCGAGGCGCAGGATCTTGCCCAGCAGGCTGTCCGGGTTCTGAGCGCGTCCCTGGGGATCCCCTTGGGCGCCCCCGTCGCCGGTGCCGATGTAGAGATAGCCGTCCGGTCCGAAGACGAGCCGGCCGCCGTTATGGTTGGGGAACGGCTGATCGATCTGGAGCAGAACGAACTCGCTGTCGGGGTCGACTCGATCTGGATCGTCGCTGACGCGGAAGCGGGCGATGACGGTGTCGCCGTTGCCCCGGGTGTAGTTGACGTAGAAGGAGCCGTTGGAGGCGAAATCCGGATGCAAGGCCAGACCCAGCAGGCCTTGTTCGTTGCCGGTGTCGAAGACGCGGTCGCGGATGTCGAGGAATGGCTCCTGGCGCAGTCCGTTTTCGTCCGCGATGCGGATCAGCCCGCGCTGCTCGACGATGAAGAGCCGGTCGCCTCCGGCGGACTGGATATCGACCGGGCTGCGCAACCCGGCGACGACGGGGGACCAGGTGAAGCCCGCCGGATCGGGAAAGCCTGTCGGAGCCGCCGGCTGAGGCGGAGGGTCGGTGGGTGCCGGTGCGATCGTTGGTTGCGGCGGCTGGATCGTGACGGCCGGCGTCACCTCCACACCCGGCGGCGACGCCGTCGTCACCGTCTCGACCAGCGAACAGGCAAACAGCAAGGGGGCGGTCAGGATCAAGACGCGTCGCATCTACCAGCCCCTCCTTTGGTGGTTAGAATTGTATCCTTCAGGATACTCAGACGCGATCCTCACAGGATGCCGGAGGGATCGCGCGCAAGAATGTCATTGCGAGCTGCCGCTTCACCCCTTCGGGCACCCCTTCGGGTGCACCATGGGTGTGCGCCAAGGGCGTGCGGCAGCGTGGCAATCTCATCTCTTGCAGGGTGCGATTGCCACCCTCACGCTGCGCTCAGGGCAGGCGTCGCCCCTCGCTCTGCCCGGGGCTCCTCGCAATGACAGGGTGAGGAGCAAACTTGCTCATCGTTGCGCTTTCGCATCGCGCTGCGCATCGCGTTTCGCATCCTGAAGAGGAACCCGCCGGGGATCGAGCCGGGCCCCTGGTAGAGTATCCCGCAAGGGTCCCCGGTAGTGGGAGAGCGCGACGAAGGGCGAGCGCCGGGACAGCGCAAACATAAGGTGTCAGACGAGGTGAAGCATGCCAGATGAGAAGGTGATCCGGGCCTCGAAGAACGGCCCCTATCTGATCCCCGGGTCGATGCTGTTGGTCGACGAGGACGGGAATCCGACGGAGAACACGCGCAAGATGGTGGCGCTGTGCCGCTGCGGCGGGTCGAAGCACAAACCCTACTGCGACGGCACGCACAAGACCAACGGCTTCACCGCCGACGAAGCCTTCCTCCAGTTGCGCTGAAGAGCGCCGTCGGATCGGTCCTCGATGACATCCCTGCCTGCATTCGGTCGACTCTCGCGCGAGATGACCTTCATGCTGCAGGCGCTGGGGGCGGCGTCGAGCGTATTGCGCCGCGTCGGGCGGGATATCGCCAGGCTGGAGAAGAGCGATCGCACGCCGGTGACCATCGCCGACCTCGCCGTGCAGGCGGTGTTGACCGGCCTGCTCCAGCGTGCCTTCCCCGAGGACGTCCTGGTGGCTGAGGAAAGCGGTGAACTCCTGCGCCGGCCGGAGGCGGCCCGGCTGCTCACGGAGGTCGTCGCAGCCGCCCGGGACGTGTTGCCGGAGGCGGATCCGGCTCAGGTGCTGGCCTGGCTGGATCGCGGTGCCGGCGGGACGGCGAATCGTTTCTGGACCCTCGATCCGGTCGACGGCACCAAGGGCCTGCTGCGCGGCGGCCAGTACGCCGCCGCCCTGGCCCTGATCGAGGAGGGCGGCGTCGCCCTGGGTGGGTTGGCCTGCCCGCGCTACCCCGTTACGGCGACCGGCGGCAGTTTCGCCGTGGCCGTCCGCGGCGCGGGCGCCTGGGCAGCGGCATCGCTAGACGGTGTATGGACGCGCTTGGCGGTATCGGACGAGACGGAACCGGCGCGCTGTCGGCTGCTCCGTTCGGTGGAGTCCGGGCGCGCGACCGACGAGCGGCTGGCCGAGGTGCGTCGCGCCTTGGGGACGACGGCGCCCGAAGTGCGCATGGACAGTCAGGTCAAGTACCTGGCCCTGGCCGGCGGGGAAGGCGACCTGATCGTGCGGTTGTTGCGCCGGCCAGGCGCGCTCGCCTCCGCGCCTGCGTCGGCGGTCCGCGAGAACATCTGGGATCATGCCAGCGGCGTGCTGCTGGTCGAAGAGGCCGGCGGACGATGCACCGATGTGTTGGGCCGCGACCTGGATTTTTGGACGGCGCGGCAGATGGAACGCAACCTCGGCGTTCTGGCGACCAACGGCGCGCTGCACGAGGCGGCGCTGGAGGCGCTGCGAAGCACCGCGCCGGCCGGGTCGGTCGAGAGGACGGCGGACGGTGCCGCCTGAAGCCCCACCGCAGCGGGGTGGCAGCGAGTCGGGCGGATGACGGCGCCGGCCGGCAGCCGAAGTCTCGTCGAAGGGGACCGGACGGGAAGACCCCGCCGCGCCGATCGCGCTTCGCATCGCGCTTCGCATCCCAGAGGGGATCGCGCTTCGCATCCCGGAGGGGATCGCGCTTCGTCGCGTCTGCGCACCCTGGAAGGGCATCCCGGAGGGGATCGCGCTTCGTCGCGTCTGCGCATCGCGCTTCGTCGCGTCTGCGCCTCGCGTCTTCGTCGCGCTTCGCACCCTGGAGAGGGCATCCCCGTGGGATCCTGGAAGGGGATCCTGGAGAGGACCCCGAAGCGGCAATCCGGATGGAACGTCGCCGTAGCCGTTCTGGCACTGATGACGGCGGCCGCCTCGCTGTGGATTGCCGTCGACGTCTTTGAGACGATCCCACATGTCGAGGACGAATTTGCCTACCTGTGGCAGGCGAAGGTGATGGCCGGCGGACGTCTCGCGCTGCCTTCGCCGCCGGAACCCGAGTCGTTCCTCGTCCCCTTCGTCGTCGACCACCAGGGAATCCGATTCGGTAAGTACTCCCCCGGCTGGCCCGCCGCACTGGCAGTCGGGGTTGCGGCGGGCGCGCCCTACTGGATCAATCCGCTGCTGGCCGGGCTGGCTGTCTGGTTGACCTTCGGCCTCGGTCGGAGGTTGGCGGGCGACCTGGCCGGCCTGCTGGCGGCCTTATTGACCGCCACCTCGCCGATGCTGCTGATGCTCTCCGGTTCGCTGATGCCCCACATTCTCAGCCTGGTTCTGACCATCGGGTGGATGCTGGCCTGGTTCGACCTGTTCTTGCCGCGGCCGGGCAGCCCGCTGGCCGGCACGGCACGGTCGATCCGGATCGTCGCCGCCGGCGGCTGCCTCGGGCTGATGATTCTCACTCGACCGGCGACGGCCTTCGCCGTCGCGCTTCCATTTGCGCTGCACGTCGTCTATCTGCTCTTTCGCTTCCGAGGCCGGTACGTGCGCGACCTGGTCGGGATCGGCGCGTCGGCATCGGCGATCGGGGCGATCCTGCCGGTGTGGCAATGGAGCCTGACGGGGGAAGCCTGGCGCAGTCCTTACACGCTGTGGTGGCCCTACGACCGGATGGGCTTTGGAGAAGGCGTCGGGCCGCTGTCGGGAGGCCACACTCTGCGCCAGGCGTGGATCAACACGCGCCTGAGCCTCTACGCGTGGCAGCACGATCTGTTTGGCTGGCCGTACCTGTCCTGGGTCTTTCTCCCACTGGGGATGTGGAGCCTGCGGCGACGAGCGGACGCCTGGGTGCTGCTGACAACCTTCGCCGCTCTGGTCGTCGTGCACATGGCTTATTGGGTCGCTTCATGGCTGCTCGGGCCGCGCTATTTCGTCGAGACGCTGCCGGCCTTGGCCTCGATCAGCGCTGCCGGGATCGTCTGGGCGGGAGGCTGGGCCAAGGTCGGCGCGCGCCGCGGCCGCGTCCGTCGTCTCGGGGTGGCGGCCATCATCGCTGTCCTGGCGGTCGTCAACCTCGGTCTGTACCTTCCGGTTCGCCTTGGCGGGCTGCGCGGGCTCTTCGGGATCACGCGGGCGGCGCTTGCGGCCTTCGAAGAAGTGAATCCGGGCGCGGCCGCGGTGATCGTTCACCGCAATCCCTTCTGGCACGGATACGGCAATCTTCTGACGCTGACGCCGCCCTTCCTCGAGAGCGAGCTGAAGCTGATCTACGAACGCGGGCCGGAGATCGATGTCCGCGCAGCGGCGCTCTTCCCGGCCCTGCCGGTCTATCACTATTACCCGGATGATCCCGGACGGCTGTACTCCGCGCCGCGCGGGCCGTGAGGGCATCGCCTGGCGATCTCGACCCCACTCCCAACCCCCTCGGCAATGGGCCTTCGGCTTCCAGGTGCTGATCCCGCCGAGGGGGAGGGCGGGGTGGGGTGGGAAGGATGCTTGAACCAGGAGAACCATTCGTCCATGGTCCATCCATCTCGCTGGAGAATGATCAGAGAGAACGGACGGGCCACCCGCGAGCCGTATAATGCCGCCGTGACCGCCATCTTGATCGTCGAGGACGACGATACCGTTCGCGAGACCCTCGCACTCCATCTGCGCGCCGAGGGCTATGAAGTGCGTCAGGCCAAGGACGGCCAGACCGGGTTGGACGCCGCCCGCGCCGAGACGGCCGACCTGATCGTCCTGGACGTGATGCTTCCCGGCCTGGACGGACTGACCGTGTGTCGGATCCTGCGCAAAGAGAGCGCCGTCCCGATCATCCTGCTCACGGCGCGGGGCACCGAGACCGACAAGATCATCGGCCTGGAGACGGGCGCCGACGACTACGTCGTCAAGCCGTTCTCGTTGGGCGAGCTGTTGGCCCGAGTGCGGGCCGGGCTGCGCCGCGGCTCGGCATCCCGCGGCGCGCCGACCGAGCTCGTCGCCGCCGACCTGCGCCTCGATTTGAGCGCCCGCCGGGTGTTCCTGGCCGAACGCGAGGTCAGCTTGGCCCCGCGCGAATTCGATCTGCTGGCGGCGCTCATGCGCGATCAGGGCGCCGTCCTCAGCCGCGACCTGCTGCTCGCGCGAGTGTGGGGCGACGACTACCCCGGCGACCCGCGCACCGTCGACGTCCACGTGCGCTGGCTGCGACAGAAACTGGAAGCCGATCCGTCGGAACCCCAACGGATCACGACCGTGCGCGGCGTCGGCTACCGGTTCGAGGGCTGATCCGTGGACCTCACCGCCTGGGTCCTGGTGCTGGCCGCCGCGGCGCTGTGCCTGGCGACCTGGGAGTGGCGTGCCGAGCGGCGGCAGCGCCAGGCCGCCGAAGAGCTCGCCCGCCGCCGGGAAGCGGAAGTGCGCCGAGTCTCCGAGGACAAGGATCGCCTCGGGCTGCGCTACGACCTGCTGGCCGATTCCAGCGCCGATGTGCTGCTCGTCGCCGATCGGGATCTCCGCCTGACTCATGCCAACGCCGCCGCCGAGGCGCTCTTCGGGCCGTGGCCGCCGGGGGCGTCGCTGATCCGCTACACCCAGAGCCAGGCCTTGGAGCTGCAGGCGCAGCAGGCTTTGGACTCGGGTGAGCTCGAGTCGGAGAGGCTGCTCAACCTGCGCGACCGGCCGTATCGCTGCCGCGTCCGGGTGCAGGGCGACTTCGTCGGCCTGGCCCTGACAGACGCCGCCGAGGTCCAGCGCCTGACCCGCGCCCGCCAGGACATGGTGGCCAATCTTTCGCACGAGCTGCGCACCCCCCTGACGTCGATCGGCCTGCTGGCGCAGACGCTGGTGGCGCGGCCGGGGGATCGCGCTTCGCATCCCGGCGGGGACGCCGCGGCGGCGGGCGAGCTGGCGCACAAGATCCTGGCCGAGGTCGATACGCTGAACCAGATGAGCCAGGAGATGCTCGATCTGGCGGCGATCGAGTCGGGCCGCCAGGTGATCCGGCTGGTGGCGGTGCCGCTGCAAGACATCGTCGCCGTGCCTGTCGAGCGGCTGCGCCAACAGGCGGCGCGCCAGGACGTCAACCTGCGCGTCGAGATCCCGCCCGCATCCTCGATCCTGGCCGACCGCGATCAGGCGGCGCGCGCCATCCTCAACGTGCTCCACAACGCCGTCAAGTTCACTCCGCCTGGAGGAAGTGTGAGCCTGACGGCGGCGGCCGACCCGGATGGAGAGCACGTGGTCCTGCAGGTCTCCGACGAAGGACCGGGAATCGCCCCGGCCGATCTGGGGCGCATCTTCGAGCGCTTCTTCCGCGGCGATCAGGCCCGCGGCACGCCCGGCACCGGGTTGGGGCTGGCCATCACCCGCCACATCCTCCAGGCGCATGGTGGAGACGCCTGGGCCGAAAACCGCATCCCTCCGGCGAATGGCGCGGTCATCCACCTCCGTTTCTTGACGGGATGACCCTCGGCCCATTCCGTTTCACCAGCGAAGGGCGCCGTTGCGCACACCCCTCGGTTAACGCAGCTTAACCTGTTGTTGACCCTGCCTTAAAGCGGGTGTGCCACGCTCGAGCCATGGACACCATGACGCTGATGTTTCCCCTTGGGGCGATCGCCGGCCACGGCGTGGCGGCCTTCCACCCCGGAACGGATTCGCGGAACGCCCCGCCGTCGATCGGCGATCAGCAAGCGCAGATGGCGCTGCGGGCCTGCCGCCAGCCGGCCGCTCCCGAGAGCGACGGATGGCGCTCGGGCCACGACGACCTGCCGTGCATGCACTGCGGCGCGGCCATGAGCCTGCTTAAGGACCAGCAACTAGGCGCCTCCCATCACCTCTCGGCCGAATGTCCCCGCTGCGGCTGCCTGCGGGCCACGACCATCGAGGTGGCGGCGGCCCCGCACAGTTTCATGGAGATTCCCCAAGAGGCTTCCTTCGACTAGGCCTCCCGCCCGCATCGCCTTCCTCTCCTCCTGACGTCGGCCTGCCCCGCTCCCCGCCGGGGCAGGCTCGATTAAGGGACCTTAACCGCGGCTTGACATACTCTTAAGTGGAGGCGGCTACGATGGCCCGTGAAACGCCATCCTTTGGAGGAGACTCGTATGCTCACCGTTCGCCGCCTGCTGTTTGTGGCGCTGCTCGCCGGGTTCGTCCTGGCGGCGTGCGCGCCGGCCACGAGCACGAACGCGCCGGGCCAACCGACCTCGCCTCTGGCGCCGACCGAGTCGGCGATGCAGGGCAGCGTCCCCTTGCCCGAGGTCGACCCCTCGGCCGTCAGCGGGGACATTTCGACCGCCGGCTCGTCGACGGTCTTCCCGCTCACCGAGCGCATGGCCGAGTTGTTCAGTGACGACGGCTACACCGGCGAGATCACCGTCGACTCGATCGGCACCGGCGCCGGTTTCGAGCGCTTCTGCGTCGCCGGGGAAACCGACATCTCCAACGCCAGCCGCCCGATTCGCGACAGCGAAATCGACACATGCGCCCTGATCAACCGGGAGCCGGTGGAGTTCCGCGTTGGCACCGATGCCCTGGCCGTCGTCGTCAGCGCCGATAACGATTTCGCCGAAGACGTGACGCTGGAGGAACTGGCAGTGCTCTTCTCGACGGCCGGGACCTGGTCGGATGTCCGGGCGGACTGGCCCGACGAACGGGTCCTGCGCTTCAGCCCGGGGACCGACAGCGGCACCTTCGACTACTTCGTCGAGGCGATCTTCGACACTGACGAGGAGCCGCTGCTGGCGGCCGCCAACCTGCAACTGAGCGAGGACGACAACATTCTGGTGCAGGGCGTGCAGGGCAGCCCGTACGCCATCGGGTACTTCGGTTACGCCTACTTCGCCGAGAACGAGGACGTGCTGCAGGCGCTGACGGTGGAAGGCGTTACGCCGACGGCCGAGTCGGTGGACGACGGCAGTTACCCGCTGGCGCGCCCGCTGTTCATCTACTCCGATGCCGCCATAATGCAGACCAAGCCGCAGGTGGCGGCCTTCATCAACTACTACCTGACCCACGTCAACGAGGAAGTCCGTGACGTGGGCTACTTCCCGGCCGGGGAGGCGCTCGAGCGGGCCAAGCAGGCCTGGCTCGACGCCCAGTAATCCCCGACCCGATGGCCGCGGTGATCCGGCGGCACGGGGAGGCGCGTGTCCCCGTGCCGCCTCCGCTGTTTGCGAGGCGGTGTAGACTCCGGGGCCCGACAAGGACGAGAACATGGAACAGGCACCGGCGCGGCCGTTAGTGGCTGGCGGAGGTTCAAGCGGAACCCCGCCGCGGCTGGCGGCTGCCTTGGGCCGTTCCCCCCGCGTCGGGGAGGGCTTCATCCAGGCCTTCCTCTTCGTCAGCGCCGCGCTCTCGATCCTGATCACGCTGGGGATCGTCGTCGTCCTGGTGAGCGAATCGCGGCTGTTCTTCGCCGATCCGGAAGTCTCGATCGTCGAGTTTCTGACCGGCACGAAGTGGCAGCCCCACATCGGCCAGTTCGGCATCCTGCCCCTGTTGACGTCGACCCTGATGACCTCGGCCATCGCCATGACCGTGGCCCTGCCGCTCGGGATCGGCGTGGCGATCTATCTGAGCGAGTACGCCTCGCGGCGGGCGCGCGGATTCCTCAAGCCCCTGCTGGAGGTGCTGGCCGGAATCCCGACGGTCGTTTTCGGCTACTTCGCCCTGACCTTCATGACCCCGCTGCTGCGGTCCGTCCTGGGGCGGGATACGGTCGAGATCTACAACGTGGCCTCGGCCGGAATCGTCATCGGCATCCTGATCCTGCCGCTGGTCAGCTCGATGAGCGAAGACGCCCTGAGCGCCGTACCGCGTTCGCTGCGCGAGGCGGGACTGGCCATGGGCTCGACGAAACTGGAGACGGCGGTGCAGATCGTCGTGCCGGCCGCCTTCTCCGGGATCATGGCCGCCTTCATCGTCGGCATCTCGCGCGCCATCGGCGAGACGATGGTCGTGGCCCTGGCGGCGGGCGCCGGGCCGAGTTTCACCCTCAATCCCTTTCGCGGCGCCGAGACGATGACCGGGCACATCGTGCGCATCAGTACCGGCGACCTGTCCTACGATTCGATCGACTACAACAGCATCTTCGCCATCGCCCTGGCGCTGTTCTTCATGACGCTGACGCTCAACGTCATCAGCCAGGCGATCGTCCGGCGCTACCGGGAGAAGGTCGAATGATCGAGCCGCGCCATCCGCTGCGCTTCGAAGGACATCTCGGCCGGCGCCAACGGCTGGGGCAGGCCATGACCTCGATCTTCTTCTTGTCCACGCTCATCGGGGTGTTGGCGCTATCGGCCCTGCTCTACAACGTCCTCAACCAGACGGCCGGACTGCGCGCCGTCGAGTACAAGAACGACCCGACGGCGCTGGCCGTCGACGGCGTGGCGGTGGAAGATCTCTCCCGGGAGCAGATGGTGGCCGTGCTGCAGGCGAACGTGACGCGCGGCGCCTTCAACAAACTGGAGGACGAGAAGCCGTTCAGGCAGCGCTCGAGGGAAGAGGTCTATGGGCTGATCGTGGAGCGGCTGCTGAAACCGAAGGTGGTCGAGAACTGGTCGCTGGTCGACTCGCTGACGAAACGGAGCGAGATCGAGGCCTTCGTCGCCGCCGAGGCGCCGGGAGCCAGGCTGGAATTCGTCTCGTGGCTGACGCCCGAGTTCGTCTCGCGCCCGCAATCGAGCGAGCCGCTGCGGGCCGGCGTGCGCACCGCCATCCTCGGTTCCCTGCTGACAATCTCGATCACGATCGTGGTTTCCTTCCCGATCGGCGTCGGGGCGGCCATCTACCTCGAGGAGTACGCGCGCGACAACGCCCTCAACCGTCTGATCCGAACCAACATCAACAACCTGGCCGGCGTGCCCTCGATCATCTACGGTATCCTCGGCCTGGCGATCTTCGTGCGCGCCATGGAACCGGTCATGAGCGGGGCCGTCTTCGGCCTGGTCGAGGACCCGACCACCGCCAACGGTCGGACGATCCTGGCCGCCGGGTTGGCCCTGGCGCTGCTGGTGTTGCCGCTGGTGATCATCAACGCTCAGGAGGCGCTGCGCGCCGTGCCCGATTCGCTGCGCCAGGCCGGCCTCGGCCTGGGCGGGACCAAGTGGCAGACGATCTGGAGCCACGTCCTGCCGACGGCCCTGCCGGGCGTGCTGACGGGAACGATCCTGGCCGTGTCGCGGGCCTTCGGCGAGACGGCGCCGCTGGTGGTCATCGGCGCCTCTACCTACATCAGCAGGGACCCGAGCGGCCTGTTCTCGAAGTTCACCGCTCTGCCGATCCAGATCTATCAATGGACCTCCCGGCCGCAGTCGGAGTTCTGGAACCTGGCGGCAGCTTCCATCGTCGTCCTGCTGGCCTTGCTGCTGGCGCTCAATGCCGCCGCCGTCCTGTTGCGCAATCGCTACGGACGACAGGCGGAACAACTGTAAAGGCGGTGCCGCGTGGCTGATACGGAGGTATTCTTGACCGAAGAGCGCCAGGCTTCCAACCGCGTGGCTGTACCCCGCGAGGGGATCGAATTGAAGGCGAACGACGCCAACGAAGCGCAGCGGATCGAGGATCTCGTGATGGAGATCCGCGATCTATCCATCTTCTACGGGATGTTCCGGGCCGTGCGCCAGGTCAACCTGAACGTCCAGCGCCACCGCATCACCGCCATCATTGGCCCGTCGGGCTGTGGCAAGACAACCCTGCTGCGGGCCCTCAACCGGATGAACGAGTTGGTCCCGACCGCACGCGCCGAGGGCCAGGTCCTGTTCGATGGCGCCGACATCTACGCCCCGCAAGTCGACCCGGTGGAGGTGCGGCGGCGCGTAGGCATGGTCTTTCAGAAACCGAACCCGTTCCCCAAGAGCATCCACGAAAACGTCGCCTGGGGCGCCCGGATCAATGGGTACACCGGGAACATGGACGAGCACGTCGAGAGCTGCCTGCGCCGGGCGGCGCTGTGGGACGAGGTCCACGACAAGCTGAAGCAGAGCGGCCTGTCGCTCTCCGGCGGGCAGCAGCAGCGGCTGTGCATCGCCCGCGCCCTGGCGGTCGAGCCGGAGGTGATCCTGATGGACGAACCGTGCTCGGCCCTCGACCCGATCGCCACCCTCAAGATCGAGGAGCTGATGCGCGACCTCAGCCGCTCGTACACGATCGTCATCGTCACCCACAACATGCAGCAGGCGGCGCGCGTCTCCGACTTCACCGCCATGATGATGATGGACGAGGAACGCGCCGGCGGCGTCATCGAGTTCGACGTCACCAACAAGATCTTCACCCGCCCCTCGGACCGCCGCACCGAAGACTACGTCACCGGCCGTTTCGGCTGAGGCGATTTTCGTGCGCCTGGCGATCCTCTCCGACATCCACGGCAACCTGCATGCGCTCCAGGCGGCCTGGGCCGACGCCGAAGGGCAGCGCCGGCCATTGTCGACTGCCTGGGCGATCTGGTCGGCTATGGCGTCTTCCCCGACGAAGTCGTCGACTTCATTCGGGCCCGGGCGATCCCGACGGTGAGGGGCAACGACGACGAAGGCGTCGGCTTCGACCTGGATGACTGCGGCTGCGCGTACCGGGGCGCCGAAGACCGGGCGCGCGGGGATCTTTCTCGGGTGTGGCCGCAGGAGCACACAGCCGCCGAGAGCAAGGCCTTCCTCCAGCAACTGCCGATGCAGATCCGGCTCGAGGGGTCGAGGCCGACGCTGCTCCTGGTCCACGGAAGTCCGCGCATGATCAATGAGTACCTCTTCGAAGACCGCCCGGCGGCCACCTTCGGGCGGCTGGCGGCTCTGGCGGGGACGGAGCTGGTCGTCTTCGGCCACGCTCACAAGCCGTACCAGAAGCGCGTCGGCAAGACCCTCTTTGTCAACGTCGGCTCGGTCGGCAAGCCGCACGACGGGGACCCCCGGGCGTGCTATGCTGTGCTCGACCTGGGCCGCGAGAGCCGCGTCGAACTGCGACGAGTTGACTACGACGGGGCGGCGGCGGCCGAAGCGGTGCGGCGGGCCGGGTTGCCCGTCGAGTTCGCCGAGATCCTCGAACGCGGCGGGACGCCGGTCGCCGCAGGAGTGGGGCCATGACCCGTTCGACGCGGGCGACGCTCGAGCGCGAGCTGCAGGAGATGCAGGACGACCTGCTGCGCCTGGGCGATCGCGTCGATCAGGCGATCGCCGACGCCATGCGCTGTCTCGAACAGCGCGATTTCGACCTGGCGCGCCAGGTGGTGGCCGGCGATGCCGACATCAACGCGCTGCGCTTCCAGATCGAGGAGAACTGCCTGCAGCTGATCGCCACCCAGCAGCCGGCCGCCGGGGATCTGCGCTCGGTCGTGGCGGCGATGAATATCGTCGTCGATCTGGAGCGCATGGGCGACCACGCCGCCGGGATCGGCCGCGTCGTCCTGCGCATGGGCGACGAGCCGCTGCTCAAGCCGCTGATCGACATGCCGCGCATGGCCGAGGTCTGCCGCCAGATGCTGCGCCGATCCTTGCAAGCCTACGTCGAGCGCGACGCCGACGGGGCGCTGGCCATCGCCCGCCAGGACGACACCATCGATGGACTGTACCAGCAGATCTTCCGTGAGCTGCTGACCTACATGATCGAGGATCCGAAGACGACCACCCGCGCCCTGGCGCTGCTGTTCTCGGCCCACAACCTGGAGCGAATCGGCGACCGCGTGACCAACATCGTCGAACGGATCGTCTTCATGACCAGCGGCGAGATGCGCGAGGTCAATCCGGAACCGCGCGACGCGTCGGAGCTGCAGTAGCAGGTACCGGGTGGCGGGCGACCGGAAGATTGGCGTAGGGGCACGGCACGGCGTCCCGAGCAGAGCGAGGGATGCCGTGTCCCACCGATTCTCGATGGGGCGCGCGCCGGAGCCGTGAGATCGATGCCGACTCGGGCCCGGCACGCCGTTATAATGGCACTGGCCGTGGAGCCTCGACCGTGACCGACGCCCCATCCTCATCCGCCGCGCAGGCGGATTTCGTTCGCCCGGGCGAAGCCTCCCGTAGGGAGCGCGAGCCCTGGCATGCCACCGAGATGAACGCCGTGGCGGCCGCCCTCGGCACCTCGCCCGCGACCGGGCTGACCCAGGCCGAGGCGGAACGCCGCCTGGCCGAGCACGGCCCCAACGAACTGAAGGAAACGCCGCGCCCGGGCTTTCTGCACATGCTTCTGGCGCAATTCAACAACTTCATCGTGCTCTTGTTGATCGGGGCGGCGGTCCTGTCGATCGGGCTGGGCGACTATCTGGAAGGCGTCGCCATCCTGGCGATCGTCGCCCTCAACGCCCTGCTGGGGGTCGTTCAGGAGCGGCGGGCCGAAGAAGCCCTGGCGGCGCTGCGCCGTCTGGCGGCCCCGGAGGCGCTGGTCCTGCGCGACGGTCACCGCACGGGCGTCCCGGCGCGGGAACTGGTGCCCGGCGACGTGGTCCTGCTCGAGGCCGGCAACTACATCCCGGCCGACCTGCGGCTGATGGAAACCGTCAACCTGCGCATCGAAGAGGCGGCCCTGACCGGCGAATCGCAAGCCGCCGAGAAGGACGCCCGCGCCGTTCTGGCGCAGGACATCCCCATCGGCGATCAACACAATACGGCTTTCATGGGGACGCTGGTCGCGTACGGTCGCGGCCGCGGCGTCGTCATCAGCACCGGCATGCTGACCCAGATCGGCCTGATCGCCTCGATGATTCAGTCCTTCGCCGAGGAGCCCACGCCGCTTCAGCGCAAACTCAATCAACTCGGCCAGGTGTTGGGGGTGGCGGCCCTGGCCGTCTGCGCCGCCGTCTTCGTCGTCGGCTGGCTGCGCGGCGTCCCGCCGCTGGAGATGTTCCTCATCGCCGTCAGCCTGGCGGTGGCGGCGGTCCCGGAAGGCCTGGCGGCCGTCGTCACGATCACGCTGGCGCTCGGCATGCGCGAGATGATCAAGCGCCACGCCCTGGTGCGGCGGCTGTCGTCGGTGGAGACGCTGGGCTCGACGACGGTGATCTGCTCCGACAAGACCGGGACGCTCACCGAGAACCAGATGACCGTCACCCGGCTGTGGGTCGACGGGAGCACCTTCGAGGTCGGGCCTCGCAGCAGCGGGGCGGAGTCCTTCCGCCTCGGCGACCGGGCGGTGGACCTCGGCGCGTATCCGGCGGCGCGCACGGCGTTGTGGATCGCCGTCCTGGCCAACGACGCCGCCAGCGAACCCGGCCGGGTTGTCGGCGATCCGACGGAAACGGCGCTGATCCACGCCGCCGCCAAAGCCGGCGCCGAACACGACTCGCTCGACCAGGCCTATCCGCGCATCGACGAGATTCCCTTCGATTCGAATCGCAAGCGCATGACCACCGTCCATCGCGTCGAGCAGCCCCGGGCGGAAGACCTCAGCCCGTTCACCGACGCCGGGCAGCGCGGCTGGATCGTGACCGCCACCAAGGGCGCGCCCGATATCGTCCTCGATCTGTGCAGCCACGTTCAGGAGATGTCCGATGGGGCGGTCCCCCTCACCGATGAAAGGCGCCGCCAGATCCGAGAGGCCAACGACGCGCTGACGAGCCAGGCCTTGCGGGTGCTGGGGGTGGCCTTTCGCATCGATCGCCAGGCGCCGGGAGGCGGTCCGGCCGAGCAGATCGAGACCGGCCTGACGTTCGTCGGGCTGATCGGCATGATCGACCCGCCGCGAGCGGCGGTGCCGGAGGCGCTGCGGCGGGCGCAGCGGGCCGGCATTCGCACGCTGATGATCACCGGCGACT
>Ga0209108_10000782_pt1 | contig 17927 bp, 13 predicted proteins | sample Rifsed10ft1_FD_184003 | JGI IMG/M metagenome (GOLD analysis project Ga0209108, IMG submission 184003) | Soil microbial communities from Rifle, Colorado, USA - sediment 10ft 1 (version 2) | ecosystem: Environmental > Terrestrial > Deep subsurface > Rock core/Sediment | place: Rifle, Colorado...
GATGGCCGACGCTGAAGTCGGGCTGGTCTATGGCCTGCATGCGGTGCGGGCGCTGCTCGCGCGCCGTCCGCAGGCACTCACCGAGCTGCGCCTGGAAGCCGGCGCGCCGGCCGATTTCAGAACGCTCGCCGAGACCGCCGGTGTACGGCTCACGGAGGTCCCCCGGATCGTGCTGGACCGGCTCAGCAGCGGGCTCGCCCGCGGCCGGGTCGTCGCCTTCGAGATCTCGAACGCCGTGCCCGCGGACTACGTCGACTGGCTGCGCACCTCGATCATCTGCAACTTCGTGTCCCAGGGCCGCGGCGTCGCCCACGTTCCGCCCCGCAAGGGGAGCGCGGAGTTCCTTCGGGAGCTCGTGAGCCCGCACCTCCCGGACGGGGCGTTCGACGTGCATGTGCGCGTCTTCGAGGCCGCGACCCTCGGATCCGCCGACGTCTCGAAGACCGTCCTTCACATGGAGGGGACGAACCCGGATGCGGACCTGAAGTGGTCGAACATCGAGTTCCAGCTCCCGAAGTCGGACCGTCCGTTCCTCGCCCTCATGGCGTTCGATACCCTCGAGTCCGTGTACAACGACAGGGTCCTCGAGCAGATGTCCGGCGTCCTCGCGGCCGTCCGTCGTTCGAACGACGTCTTCGTGGGCTTCGTGACCCCGCAGAGCGCGTCCGCCGCGAAGCTCGAGAACATCGCGCATGTGGTCCTGCACCTGGACAGCGTGAACGGGTCGGTCGTCCTCTATGGAGAGAAGCCGTACACGGAGCTGTTCAACCTTTCCTGGGACTGGTCGTCCGGCGTTCCGAAGGCGGTCCTGCGTCCGATCGTGTAGCCGCGCCCGGCCCCGCGGGCGGAGATCCTCGCGTCGGTCCGGGCGCGACCCCCGCGAGGGAACGGGTCGCCTCCGGGCGAGCTCGGCGAGTATCAAAATCGAGAACCGGATAGATAGACGAATTAACATCTACTCCGCATCGAGAGACAATGCGAGAAAAGGACGTCTCGCGATTGCTTACGGACGAGTACGCGGAGAGGATTCTTGTCGCCACTCAGCAAACTCCGCGGTCCGTGCAAGAGATCAGCGACAAGTACGACATCCCGATTGCCGCGTGCTACCGCAAGATCCACGAGCTCGAGGAGGCGGGATTCCTCATCGTCGCGGAGATTGTCACGACACCGAAGGGGAAGACGATGAAGCTTTATCGCTCCCTCCTCAGGTCCGCGCAGCTCCTGTACCAGGACGGCATCTTCAAGGTCAAGTTCGAGTTCGACGTCGACAAAGAGATCAATGGTGTGTGGATCGAGCTGAACGCCGCGCTCGACTCGTAGTCGCGCGCGCCCGCGCGTTTCCGCGCGCGTTGATAATCACGCGCGAGAGCCACTTTCTTGTCTGATAATCAAGCGCGATAGCTTAAATATCCCTGGGAGGCATCGACGCCGCACAACGGCAGCGGGGTAGTGACCGTGGAGGAAACGAACCTAAACAACGGCGACTTCCAAGGCCCGACGAAGATGCTCTCGCCCCTCGAGGCGTCCCAGCTTTTGACCGACGAATACAGCGCGAAAATCCTCCTTGCGACGTACAAACGCAAGATTAGCGCCCAGGAGATCAGCCAGAGATATGGGATCCCGATCGCGGCGTGCTACCGCAAGATCCGGATCCTCGAAGAGGTCGGCCTGATCCAATGCGTCGAGCGGATCCTCACGCAGAAGGGGAAGCGCAAGAACCTCTACACATCCTGCCTGCGCAACGCGTACATCTTTTTCGAGAACGGGAAGCTCCGGGCTCGGTTCCAGCTGGCCACGGGCCAGGTCAAGGACTTCGGCGGGGACTGGAACGGCCTCGACATGCTGAAGCAGTAGGCCGTCCGCCCCGTTCCCACTTATCCCATCCCTCTCTTTTTCTGCGTCGTCCGGTCAGCGGGAACGCTCGTCGAAGGCGTGACCAACGTTATCATGTATCGCACCCGAGAACCACGCCGCTGCGTTTCTTAAAGTCGGTCCGCGGTTCGCTAGTCGGGGGACCGTGCGGATCCAGTTCCACAAGATCCTGTCGGAAGGCCGGAGCGTACGGTTCGACCCGGATCCGGAAGAAAGCGTCCTCCATCTCAGCGTGATTGTCACGGAAGACGAGGTCCGCAAAAGCCGGGCAAGGCGCCAGACCTGACGCCCGCATAGGCGCGACGTCTTGTCGCCGCTGCGGCCCGAGTTTTTCCGTCCGCCCCCTGCATGTCGTGTTCATCTCGGACCGATCCGTCCGAGTGCGCATCGACAGATCGGCTCATCGACGCCGCGGGATTCGACTACCGCAGGCGGTCGCTCAGGACTTTAATACCGCGAGGCCGTTCCGGTTCGCGATGGCCGCGGCGGGCACCGAGGCGTTGTTCCAGCAGCTCGCCCTGCTCCTCGCCCTCGCGACCCTGAGCCACTTCACGATCAAACGGTTCCATCAGCCGACGATCGTCGGCGAGATTGCGCTCGGGATTGTCTTAGGGCCAAGTGTGCTCGGGTTCTACTTCCAGATCTTCCCATTCGACCCCGGGCTCGTGGAGAGCTTCGCGGCCCTCGGCGCGATCTTCCTCCTGTTCCTGATCGGCCTGGAGAGCGACTTCCGCGCGATCTACACCCGGAAGAACGTCTCGGTGGCGTTCGGCGGCGTCGTGTTCCCGTTCGCGTTCGGCTTCCTGGTCGCCTTCTTCCTCGTCCCGCCGGGCGTGGCGGCGGATCAGTTCGTCATGGCGCTGTTCGTCGGGGCGACGCTCACCGCGACGAGCACGGCGATCGCGGCCTCCGTCCTCCTCGACCTCGGTTTGATGAAGGAAGACGTGGCCCAGACGATCATGGGGGCCGCCATCGTCGACGACATCCTCGGGCTCCTCGTCCTGTCCATCGTCGTGGGCATGAGCCGCGGCGTGGTGGATCCCGTGTCGATCGCAATCCTCACGGTGACCGCCCTGGCCTTCCTCGTCGTTGGCATCGCCGTCGGGATCTTCTTCTTCCGGCGGGTCGTCGTCCGCATCCAGGTGGAGGGGATGAAGCTCGGGCTGAAGCACGGCGGCTTCATCATCGCGATGTCCGTGGCCTTTCTCTATGCCTTCGTCTCGGAGTCGATCGGTCTGTCGGCGATCATCGGCGCGTTCCTCGCGGGCTCCCTCTTCTCGACTACGCCGCTCCGGGAGGATTTCACGGAAGGAGCGGGATACCTCGGTGCCGTCTTCACGCCGATCTTCTTCATCTCCCTGGGTCTCCAGGTGAACCTCCCGGCCGCCGCGGGCGTTCCGGAGCTGTTCCTGTTCGCGATTGTCCTGACGGTCGCGGCGATCCTGACGAAGGTCGTCGGATGCGCGATTCCCGCGATCCTGTCGCACATGACGAAGAACGAATCCGTGGCCGTGGGCTGGGGGATGACGCCTCGCGGGGAGGTCGGGCTGATCGTCGCCCTGACCGCGCTGACGGCCGGGGTGATCGACAACGCCCTGTTCTCGATCGTCGTCGTCGTGATGATCGTCGTCTCGGTCCTTCCGGCGCCGTTCTTGAAGCGGGCCCTCGTGGCGGTCGACGACGAACGACGAAGGATGCAGGAGGTCGCGTCCGCGGAGACGGGCGAGAGTGCCTAGGCGCGCTCCACGAGCCGGCCGGAGACTACCTCGACGGGCAAGAGCGTCTTGATGCGTAGGCCGAGTTCTTTCTCCATGCGGCCCCGCTCGCGCGTCTTCTCGAAGACGATCAGGACGTCAACGACCTCCGCGCCGATCGCCCGGAGGCCCTTCACGATCGCGTAAAGCGTGCCCCCCGTCGAGATCACGTCGTCCACGAAGACGACCCGGTCCCCGCGGTGCACGTTGTTGATGAACATGTCCGTCTTCGAATAGCCCGTCGTCTGACGGAGGGAGACCTCGCCGGGCAGGTTGTACTGCTTCTTCCGGATGAACACGTACGGCCGGTGTACCCGGAGGGAGAGCCCGGCAGCGAGGGGGAAGCCCATCGATTCCGCCGTGACGATCTTGTCGCAGCGGGACCAGTCCCCGACCCGCGCAAGCTCCGCCAAGACCTCCTCCAGCACCTCGGGCCGGCCGAGCGGGATGCCATCCGTGATCGGATGCACGAAGTACTCGTAGTCCCCGAAACGGACGACGGGGCAGTCCGCGAGGCTCGCGCGGAGCTTCTCGAGGGCCATCCTCACTCCTTCGAGACGAGGTTCCTCGCCGCGGCGGCGGCCTTCTCGAGGATCTCCGCTTCCCCCTTGACGCGGCGGCCCTTCATCAGGACCGCGCCGTCGCAGATCACCGTGTCCACGCAGTTCCCGTGCGCCGCGTAGACCCAGTTGCTCACGTCGTCGTGGCGGGGCGTGAGTTCAGGGCGCCTTGGATCGACGAGGATCACGTCCGCAAGGCGGTCCACGCCGATCAGCCCGGCGTCGACCCCGAGGGCGCGCGCGCCCCCCAGGGTCGCGAGCTGGAAGGCCTCGTGGGCGGGGAGGACTTTCGCGTCCCGGTGGGCGAACTTCTGCAGGAGGGCCGCGACCTTCATCGTCTCGAACATGTCCAGGTTGTTGTTGCTTGCCGCGCCATCCGTCCCGAGGCCGATCACGAGACCGGCTTCGGTCATCGCGGCGTAGGGCATCGCCTGGCCCGCGGACAGCTTCATGTTCGACACCGGACAGTGGGCGATCTTCGCGCCCGTGCGCGCGAGCAGCTCGATCTCGGACGGATCGAGCCAGCATCCGTGCGCCGCGATCACGTCCTTCGCGAGGAAGCCGATGCGGTCGAGGTACTGCGCAGGCCTCAGGCCCGTCTGCGCGATGCAGTCGTCCACCTCGCGTTTCGTCTCGGAGAGGTGGGTGTGGATCAGGTACCCTTTCTTGTCCGCGACCTGCCGCACCGCGAGGAGCGTCTCCTTGGACACCGTGTAGATGGAGTGCGGCCCCAGGACCGGCACGATCCGGTCCATCTTCAGGGCCTCGATCTTCCGGTTCACGTCGTCGACCCGCTTGAGCTGCGCCTTCGCGCGGTCCGGGTCGCCCAGGTCGACGATCCCTTCGGAGAGGAAGGCCCGCAGGCCCATCTCCTTCGCCGCCTTCGCGGCCTGGTCCATGTGGAAGTACATATCGTTGAACGTCGTCGTCCCGGTCTTGATCATCTCGAGGCACGCGAGCTTCGTGCCCCAATACACGTCCTCCGGGGTGAGCCTCGCCTCCGCGGGCCAGATGCGCGTCTCCAGCCATGCGGACAGGTCCATGTCGTCCCCGTATCCGCGGAAGAGCGTCATCGCCCCGTGCGTGTGCAGGTTCACGAGACCGGGCAGGGCGATCTTCCCCTTGCCATCGATCACGAGGTCGGCCTCGCGCTTCGCCCCCATCTCGACGATCCGCTTGCCCTCGATGTAGAGATGCGTGACGTCCCGGTCCACCTGGACGTCCTTAATCAGGATGCTCACGGGACCATCCCCACGGCACGGGCGATGATCTTGCGGGTCAGGTCCGCGTTCCGCCGCTGCGTATCTCGGATCCGGTCGAACGTGAGCGGCTCAGCGATGATCCCATTGCAGTAGTTGTCGACCGTGCACAGGCACGCGTACGGGATCCCGAGCTCACTCGCCAACGTGGCCTCCGAGGCCATCGTCATCCCGACGACGTCGCCGATGTTCCGGAAGAACGCGATCTCCGCGCGCGTCTCGAGTCGCGGGCCCGTCGTCTGCACGTACACCCCGCGGTACCGGGCGGTCGCGCCTTCCGCCCTCGCGGCGCGGACCAGGACGGACCGCAGGTTCTCGTCCAGTCCCGGCGTCGCATGGACGACGCGGTCGTCGTGGAACGTGGGGATCGTCCAGAACGAGACGAAGTCGTCCGGCACGACGAAGTCCCCCGGCCGGATCGCCCGCTTCAGCGAGCCGGTCGACGCGGTCGCGAGGATGGACGTGGCTCCGATCTCCTTCAGGGCCCAGACGTTCGCCCGGTGGTTCAGCTTATGCGGCGGGATCCGGTGCTCTTTCCCGTGGCGCGGGAGGAAAACGACCTTCCTCTCGCCCACGGTACCGATCCGCGGCGGATCGCTCGGCGCGCCGTGCGGGGTCACGAGGAACTCCGCGCGTTCCTCCGCGAGCGGGAACACGTCGGCGAGTGCGGAACCGCCGAGGATTCCGACGACGGACGGGGCCATGGCGGCGGACGAAAGGTCGTCCGTCGATAAAGGTTCCGTCCCCTCGTGGATGGGTCCAACGTTTTAAGGGAAGGGCCGCCATGGGCCGGGGCCATCATGCGCATCGTCGAGTATCGCGCGAGCCACGCGCCTCTCCTCGCCCGCCTGTGGAACGCGAGCGACGCGGGCTGGCCGCCGGGCCTCGTCCGGTTCCGCCCGAAGACCGCGGGGGAATGGCGGGACTGGGAGGCGCGCACGCGGTCCATCGGGCGCTTCGTCGCCTTCGAGGGCCGGCGTGCCGTAGGCTTCGTCCGCCTGCTCGAGTGGGTCGAGTCTCCCGACGCGACGTACGTGCAGTGGCTCAACGTCGAGCCCGCGTACCATGGGCGCGGGATCGGCAAGCAGCTCCTCCGGAAGGCGATGGAGCGGACGATCGCACTCGGCTTCCCTCGGGTCGATCTCCACACCTGGCCGGGGAACGACAAGGCGGTGCCCCTCTACAAGCGCATGGGCTACATGTGGGTCCCGCTGAGCCACGCGTACCTGCAGAACTACGTTCCGCTCCTCCTGTCCTACGAGCCCGCCAAGTCGTTCTTCGCGGCGCACGACTGGTACGAGACGTTCGAGCGGGACCTGTCGCGGGACTTCGACGAGGACAAGGTCCGCGGGACCGACGCCTTCGTCTACCGCTTCCACGCGGGCCGACGCAGAATTGAGATCGCCATCGACCGTGAGGCGCGCGGCGTCATGGCGTTCGAGGACGACGACGTGCGCGCGGAAGCCTGGATCCCGGATGGGAAGCTAATCGAAGGCCTGACGGGGACGATCCACTGGTCCGTCCGGAATAAGACCCGGTCGGACGTGTCCGTCTCGATCCGCGCCGATGGAGCGGGCGGCGTGCAGGTGGAGACCCCGACGCCCTTCGTCGTGGGCCCGCGATCCGCACGGGATCTCACGGCGAGGGTCACGATCCGGGACAGCTTCCCGGACACCCCGGAAAGCTGGGCTTCCCCGACGATCGAGTCCACGATCCAGGTCGCCGGCCGCACAATCCCGCTGAAGAGCGGCTTCCGTCCGAAGGCGGCTCTCAAGGTCTCGTGGGAGGAGGACGCCCCGCGGATCGCGACACCCGGACGCCGGGATATGCGCGTCGTGCTCCGCAATCAGGCGACTCGGCCGTTGCGTGGAGATCTCCTCATCGCGGGGGAAGACCTCCAGGTGGAACCCGCACGCCTCCGGATCACGTTGGGCAAAGGCGGGACGCGGACAATTCGCCTCCGGATTCGGAACGAGCGGGAGGAGGGCCGGGCGGCCCACGTCCGCGTGCGATTCACCTCGCCCGACGTGCAGACGGTGAACACCCTTGTGCTCCCGTGCATCGGCCTGGCGGGATGCGTGGCGTACGCCAACGAGGACGACTGGGTCCTCGCCTCGCCCGGGTTCCGCTTCGTCTCGGAGGGTCTCGGGGCGACAGGGACCCTCACCCTACAGGACGGCACGAAGTTGTTCGAATCCGAGGTCGATCCCGGACCGCCGTACTGGCCGAGTGACGGGATGCTCCACCGATGGACGGGCCGGATGGCACCCGGAGAGCCCGGCCTGATCCGCACGTTCCACTCCCGCCATAGGCCCGGGCTGGTTGTTGAGCAGCGATGGCGGGCCCTGGGAGAGCGCACCCTGGAGCTCCGCGCGGCCCTGGAAAACCACGGACCGAACGCGTGGTCATCGGGCCTCGTGATCTACGTCGAGAAACGCCGAGAGTTCGCCGCCATCACATTCCCTACCGAACATGGGCCCGTCACGGAAGCGGGGATCGAATGGGATTGGCCCGACATGCGGCGGGATGTGCCGCTGGACCGTCTCCTGACGGAAGGGTGGATCCACTTCGCGGACGACCGGGGCGGATACGGGATCGTGTGGCCCCGCGGGATCCCGCACGACCTCGAGATGACCCCGTGGTCCGCGCCGATCGTATATCTGCCTGCGTCGACCGTTCCGCCGGGCGGACGTCGCGAGACCGAGCCGATGTTGTTCGTCATTTCGCGGGATTGGCGGGAGATCCGGGACGCATGGGCCGCGGCGAGCGGGGAGCGTCCGGAGCCGGCCAGTCCGTCCATCGGATCCGTCCACGCGACGATCGATCCGCCCGTCCTGCTGGCGAGTCCGGCCGGGGAGGCGCGCGTCGTCCTCAGAAACCCGCGGCGACGGCCCGTGAGCGGGAAGCTCCACGTCGAGTCGGAGGCGCGCCTCCGGTCGGCGATTGCGGCGCCCTCCGTCCGGAGGTTGGACCTCGACCGCCCGTTCGCCTCGACGGTCCATGTGCGGGCCCGGAGCCGGCCCGGGGTCGTGCCGGCCCAGGTCGTGCTGGATGACTGGAAGGGGGCATGGCGGTGGGATCTCCCCGTCGTCATCTCGGATGGGCGCGGCTCGATCCGCGCGGGGGGACCGGCGTCCTCGCGCCGCGTCGACAACGGGTCCCTCACGTTCACGGGCTCGTCCGTGCACGGGGCCGCGCTGATCTCCCTCCGCACCGGGCGTCACGAGTACCTGCTTTCGTCGTACCCGAAGCCCCGATCTTTCTCGTGGTTCCGACCCTTCTTCGGCGGCGTCCAGCCGATCGTCTACCAGGAGGACTGGCCGGGGAATCTGTACCAAGAGCGCTTCCGAGTCGCGCCGGCCCGACGAGGCACGTGGCGGGGCATCCGCTTCGCGGCCCGAGCCGCGAAGTCCGCGTTGCCGGCCGGCGTCCGCGTGGCCGTCGACTACGTGACCCGTCCGGGGAGCCCGCTCGTCGCGGCCGTGCTCGAAGTGCGGAACGGCACGCGAGAGCGGCAGTCGTTCACCGCCGGCTTCTGGGCGTTCCTCGGGCTCGACGGCAAAGGTCGATGCGGCGTGCGGTTCGACCGGCTCCGGGCACGGGATTGGAGCAATCCGTCCGGGCTCGGATGGTCCCTTGCCGACGGTGGGTTCGCGGTATTCCGCGCCGCCCGAGCGCCGCGAGCAATCGCCCTGTGCGCCGCAAACCCCGCGAGGCTGGAGGTGTTCAGCGTCCCGGGCCACGGGTACCACGGCGTCGTCCAAGACGATCTCGATATGAAGCCCGGCGAGGCCTCGACAACCATCGTGAGCCTCGCCCTCACCGCCCCGGACGACGCCCTTTCCTATCGCTTATTGCGGGGCCTCTCGCCGGCGTCCTTCCGGGCCACGCGTGCCCATTAAGTCTCAGGTGCGATACGGGATAGGATACGTATAAAAACGGACCTCGGGATGGGACGGTCGGTTCCGATGCGGCTGCTTCCGTGGCCGCTTCTGCTCGCCTTCGAGGAAGACGAACTTCTCAGGGACCTCCTCTTCGGGAAGAAGAAGGACCTCGAGGAAGGCCGGGTCTACCTCGTCAAGGAGAAGAAGCCGGAGAAGGCCCTCGCGGCGTTCCGCCACTCGATCGAGTCGGGCTGGCGGCCCCTCTACGTGACGCGCCAGCATCCGAATCACGTCGTCAGGCGCCATGCGGACCGCGACATCCGTATCGTGTGGCTCTCGACGACGTTGGGGAAAGACTACGTTGACCCGCATAATCTGAACAGCCTGAGCAACCTGATCGCAAACTTCGTGAACGACGGCCCAAGGGCGGTCATCCTGCTCGACGGGATCGAGTACCTGACGATCAACAACGACTTCGCGCGGATCCTGCACTTCCTCGAGTACGTGAACGAGCAGATCGCCCTCCGCCGGGCCGCGCTGATCCTCAGCGTCGACGACCGCGCCTTCAACCCGAAGGAGCTCGCGTACATCGAGCGGAACACGTCGCCCCTCGAGTAGCGGATTCCTTTTTAGCCGGGTTGGTCATCCGCGCCTCTCCCATGTTCGAAATCGTGGAACACGGCGGCCTCGGCCGAAAGGGCGTGTGGACGCGCGGAGGCCGCGAGCTCGCGACACCTCTCGTCCTGTTCGTCCAAGGCACGCGTCGTCCGGCGCCGGGGTTCGCGGAGGCCCTGCTCGTCCGCGACCGGACGGAGGACCCGCGGCTCCAGATCCGGATGAGCGGCAGCTTCTTCGCCTCTCGACCGGTGAAATTCGCGGACGACCTGCCGCCGTCGAAGGGCTTGCCCCTTTCCCTCGCGGACATGGACGTTCCGCAGGAGCCCCTCGCGGGCGATTTCGCGATTGTCACGAGCGAGACGGACCTCGAGGCTGCCAAGCCCGCCGCAGTCATCTTCTTGGCGAACGGGCCGGAGTACGAGCGGTCCCCGCGCGGGTTCGTCGCGGCGGTCCGCCGGATCCGTGAGGCCTTAGGCCCTTCGAAAGTCCTCGGCGTCACGGGCCTCGCGACGCCGTCGAATGCCGCACTCCTCGCGTACGCCGGTATCGACCTCCTGGATTCGAGTCGGATCGTCTTGGATGGCGTGCGGGGACTCTTCCACACGTCGGATGGGATGCGGCCACTTGCAGAGGTCGACCGAGACGCTTGCGGCTGCGAGGCATGCGCCTCCGGAGCCGACATCGTCGCACACAACGAGCGCGCTCTCTTCCGCGAGGTCCTACTCGTCCGCAATCACCTCGCGCATGGCCGTCTCCGGGAAATCGTGGAGCGACGCCTCGCGAACGCTCCCTGGAACGCGGCCGTCCTGCGGCATCTCGACCTGCGCGAGTTCGACCTCGTCGAACCGTACGTCCCTGTGGCCGGCCCGGAGATGTATGCATATTCCCACGAGTCCCTCGCCCGTCCGGAGGTCGTCCGGTTCCGACATCGGATCCGGGAGCGGTACTCGAAACCTGCGTCCGCACGGGTCCTCCTGCTCCTCCCGTGCTCCGCCCGCAAGCCATATTCCGCGAGCCGCAGCCACCGCCGATTCCGCGATGCAATCTTCGCGAGCGCGAACCCATCCGTCGTCCACGAGGTGATCGTGACCTCGCCCCTCGGCCTCATCCCACGCGAGCTCGAGCGGTTCTACCCCGCGCGGGCCTACGACATCCCCGTCACCGGGGACTGGAGTCGCGACGAGGCCGCGACGGTCGTCGAGGACCTCCGGGCCTTCGTGTCCGCGAACCGCTACGACGCGATTGTCGCCCACCTCGGCGCGGAGGCTCCGATTGTGAAGGAAGCTCTTCCGGAAGCGATCCTGACGTCTGCAGGCAAGCCGACGTCGGATGAGTCCCTCGCCGCGCTAACCCGGGTCCTGGACGGCGTTGCGGCGGACCTCGACCGCACGGGGAGAGGCGCGCGTTTCTCGGAAGAGATGGGAAACATCGCTCGCTTCCAGTTCGGGGAGGCGGGCCTCCGCCTCGTAGAAGGCGCGACGTTCCGCGGCCGGTTCCCGGACATCCGGGTCCTCCGTCAGGGCACTCAGCTCGCGATGCATACGGCCCGTGGCATGTTGTCTCTCACGCTCGCCGGTGGAGCGGTCCTCTCCCGACAGGACGCGTACTGGGTCGAGATCGAGGACTTCCTGCCGAAGGGGAACGTGTTCGCGGTCGGCGTCGTCGACGCGGCCCGCGAGGTGCGCCCGGGCGACGAGGTCGTCGTACGCCATGCAGGGGACGCGCGGGCCGTCGGGACGGCCCGGCTCTCGTGGCGGGAAATGGTCGAGCTGAAGCGGGGTGAGGCAGTCCACGTCCGCCACGTCGTCCCGGCCCCGCCATAGGGTTAAGGGTCGCCGGGACGTTCGGACGGGAGAATGGCGGTCTTCCCGGATTTCGGCGCCGCCGTGCTCTATTCGGCGGTCGTCTTCTTGGTCGCCCTCGGCATCTTGGTCGTCTTCGTGGAAACGGTTTCGCCGCGGCGCGCCGCCTCCATCGTCGCGGCGGCCATCGTGGTCGCGGCAGCCCTCTCGTTCGTGAGCGAGATCGGTTTGGCCTTCATTGCGCTCGGCCTTGCCTCGGCCGTCGTCGCGAACTCCGTGTTCGAGTGGCTCACGACCCGTTGAGTACTTTCATCGTTCCAAGTGAATACTTTCGCACACCTCTCCCTACTTCCCCCCTTTATATCCGCGGGCGTTTCGGAGGAACGTGGAACGTGCGGCAATGATGGCCTCGGTGAACGAGATGGTCGCGGGAGAAGACCACAGCTGGCAGGACGTGTACGCGTCGTACGGATGCTCGCTCGAGTTCGATGTGTCCGACGACGGCGGGTAACGCTCAACCCATCCATCCCAAAGATCGGCGGAGCGGGTCGCCTCCACGACTCCGCCGGTCCACCTATTTTTCGAGGTTCGTCAGAGAAACGCGCGCGGAAAGGTTAAATCGAATCGCCCTGCTTGTCGCCGCCGCGCAGGGATAGTCTAGCTGGTTAGGACTACAGCCTTCCAAGCTGTTGACCCGGGTTCAAATCCCGGTCCCTGCACTGCTCAGGCTTCCGCTTTCGCGCGCGTCGCCTGTTTCCCCGGGCCCGCCTTCACGAGCGCCTCGAGCTCGTCGATCGCCTCGAGAAGATCGCCGACATCCTCTCCCGTGTTCTCCAGGTCGATCGCGATCTCCCGCAGATTCGGAATCGTGTTGTGCGTGAGCCATTCCCTCGTTTCCTTCCGCAGCTGACCCGGATCCGCGGATGGATTCGGGGTTTTCGTCCGCTTTGTTGCCATGCGCGTCCCATCCCGTCCGACGACTGTCCGCCGAATGGCCGACGGCGTATTTAGTCGCATCGACCCGCATCGCCCGAGGCCTGTATGTACAGTTTCCGGGGTCGACCGGCTCGAACCGTGTGCCGTCGCGGACGCGCGTTGACGATATCTATAAGTCCATCGTGGTCCATGTCGGCCACTTGTCCGACACGGCCCCCATGGCCGTGTCCCATCGGGATGGGATGTACAGATGGCCCTCTTCCAAGGCCTCCTGAATCGCGAAGCTCGAATTCTCGAGAAGGTCCGCCGGCTCGCGGAGGCGGGGTCCGAAGCCCTCGGGGTTCGTTCGACGGCCCGCGCGGGCAGTGCCTTCGCGCGGGCCCTGAGTCTCCTCGATGCGACCGGCACGCCGACGCGAATGGAGGAATGGGGGGACGCGTACGCCCACGTCGGCACAGGATTATTGGCGGTCGGGCAAACGGAGTCGGCCCAGTCGGCGGCGACCCATGCGCTCACCCTGAGCCCGTCCGGCGTCGCGGGACTTGCCCTCCAAGGGGAAATCCTCGTGGCGTCGACTCGAGCCACGGATGGCCTCGCGTATTACGACGCCGCTTTGCGGGTCGATCCGAAGGCAAAGGTCGTGTGGGAGAAGAAAGGCGACGCGCATGTGGCGCTCGCCCAGCAGCCGGAGGCGATCCGTGCATACGTCCAGGCGGTGAACCTCGATCCCGACGACGTCGACGGGTACACCCGGATCCTCGCCCTCGTCCCGCAGGACGTGGACCTGTGGGTGCGGCGGGGAGAGGCCCACCGGCGCCGCTCCGAATTCGACGAGGCCCACGACGCGTACGACCGCGCGCTCCGCCTCGACGGCAGCCGGAAGGACGCGCTCGAGGGCAAGGCGCTCGCGTACCTCGCTGCGCAGGAGCCGCAGCGCGCGTTACGTTGTCTCGACCGCGTGATCCAACTCGACCCATACGATCCGGATGCCTGGAAACTCCGAGGCGACGTGCTCGCGTCGACGGGCATGAATGAGGAGGCCCTGCGATCGTACGACGAGGCTCTCCGGAATCGCGACGGCGACGTCGGCGCGTGGCTCGCGCGCGCGGACCTCCTTCGCCGTATCGGAAGGGACCTCGATGCCGTCGCGGCGTACGATCGCGCGATCGCCCTGATGCCAAAGGCCCTGCCACCCCTCGTCGGGCGAATGGAGGCACTCCGCGCCCTCGCCCGATGGGACGAGGTGCTCAAGCAGGCGTCCCGGATCACGGCCCTCGATCCCCGCAACGCCGGCGCCCTCTACGCCCGCGCCCATGCATTCACTCAGCTCGGCCACCGGGAGGAGTCGATTGCAGCCTTCGATGAGTTCCTCGCGGTCGAACCGAAGTCCTACGACGGGCTCGAGGCGAAACGGCAGCTCCTGCTCGCGTCGGAGCGGTGGACGGAGCTCGTCGGCACGTGTGACGCGATCCTCGCGATCCAGCCGCACAACGCGCGCGCGTTGAAGGACAAGGGGCGCGCGCTCCTCGCCCTCGGCAAGCCCGAGCCCGCCTATGCGACCTTCGACGCGCTCCGCGTGCTCGCCCCGGAGGACGTGGACGCACTGCGCGGGCAGCGCGATGCCCTGCGTTTCTCGAAGAACCCGAAGGTCCTCCTCCGGGCCTGCGACCATCTCCTCGCAATCGATTCGGCGGATCGTCAGACGTGGCTCGCGAAGGGCGAGGCCCATGAGGCTCTCGGCCACACGGAGGACTCCCTGGCGGCGTATGACGCCGCCTTGAAGCTCGATCCCCGCCACGGGGCCGCGGCGGCCCGGAAAGCGGCCCTCCTCGTCACCCTGGAACGATACGACGACGCCGTTCGGACGTACGACATCGCCCTTGAGGCGGACCCCGCGTCCGCGGTCCTGTGGCTCGAGAAGGGCCGGGCGCAGTATCGGCTCAAGGCCTTCGCGGACGCGGTCGAGTCGCTCGAGCGCGCGACCCGGTATGCCCCGGGCGACGTGAAGGCATGGTACGTCCTCGGGCTCGCCCTTGACGGGGCGAAGAGGTACGAGCAGGCGGTGACCGCGTTCGAGCGCGTGATCCAGATCGACGCATCGACCGCGAAGGCATGGCTCGGCAAGGGGACCGCGTTGCACTGGCTCAAGCGGTACGAGGAAGCCGCCGCGGCGTACGCGCAGGCGGCGTCCCTCGACCCTGCGATGACCCCTGCGCTGCTGAAGCAGGGCACGTGCCTCCTGGAGCTGCATCGGTACGAGGAGGCCCTCCCCGTCTACGAGACGGTCCTTGCGCGCGACCCGAAGGACCGCGTCGCCCTGGCGGGCGTCTGCGACGCCTTCGAGGCGCTCGGCCGCACGAAGGAAGCGCTCGACGCGACCATCCGGCTCACGTCCGTCGAGGCGAAGGACCCAGAGGCCTGGGCACGTCGCGCGCGCCTGGCGCGCGTGGCGGGCGAAGGAAGAGAGGCGCTCACCGCGATCACGCGAGCCGTCGCCCTCGCGCCGAACCGCGCGGACTACCTGCGGGCGAAGCGCGACTTCCTGTTGCTCCAGGAATCGTACCGGGCCGCGGTCGATGCGGGGGAACGCCTCCTGGAGATCGACCCGCGGGACACGGACGCGATGCGCGGCAAGGCGCTTGCCCTTGAACGCATCGGGAAGGCGGACGCGGCACTGGAGGAGATCGAGCACGCGGCCCGCGTGGACCCGATGGACCGCCGCACGTGGAACGCGAAGGGCGCGGCCCTCGTCCGGGTCGGGCGGCGGGAGGAGGCGTTGCAGGCCTTTGATCACACCCTCAGCTTGAACCCGGGCGACCGCGTCGCGCTCGTCGCGAAGGGGCGCCTGTTGTATTCCCTCGGCCGCGTCGCGGACGCGCTGCACGTCTTCGAGGACGGCCTCCTGCTGGACCACGAGAACCTGGAGTTCCTGAACGGGAAGGCGATGTGCCTCGCCCACGACGGCCACTTCGACGACGCCCTTTCGATCGTCACCTTCGTCTTCCAGAAGGATCCGAACAACTACGACGCGTATCGCACGAAGGGCCTCTGCCTCCTGCGGACGGACCGCGCCGCGGAGGCGGCCGCGTGCTTCGACTTCGCGCTGAAGGCGGATCCGCGGGACGCCGTCGTGGTGACGTGGAAGGGCGAAGCCTTGGAGGCGCTCGAGCGCCACTCGGAAGCCCTCGCCGCGTTCGAGGCCGCCAGCGAGATCGATCCGACGTCCGCGGAGGCGTGGCGAGGAAAGGGCCTCGTGCACGTGAAGCTGGAGAAGTTCGCGGAGGCCGCGGATGCGTTCGCGCAGGCGTCGCAGGTCAGGCCGACGGACAAAGGCGTGTGGACGATGCGGGGCTTCGCGGAGGAGCGCGCGGGGCGATATGACGCGGCCGTGGAGTCGTACGACCAGGCGCTGCGGATCGATGCGCGCGACAAGGCGAACTGGAACAGCAAAGGGCTCGCCCTCTTGCATCTCAGGCGGTTTGAGGAGGCCCGCCGGTGCTTCGACGCGGCCCTCGCCCTCGATCCGACGTACGAGCCTGCGGCCGCGGGGAAGACGACCGCCGAGGAACGCATCCGCGCCGCGAAGATCGCCGGGTACGCGGAGAACGTCGTGCGATACGAGAAGCACATCAGGCGGCCGGCGGCGCGGGAGGAGATTTTCAAATACTGCTCGGTGCCCCTCGAGGATCTCGACGAGGTCATCCGCTATGTGAACGAGCCCGCGACCCTCGCGCCGGATCGGCTCGAGGCGGAGGATCTGCGGAAGTTCGAGGCCGTGGGGGCGAACGTCCTGCGGCACTGCGAGAACCTCGATTCGATGCGCCTGACGGACGTGAGCGAAGTCCTGCCGCACGTCGACATCGAGGAGGCCCGCACGATCTGGGGTTACATCGACTGGGTGCGGGATGCGCCGCTCGAGCCCACGCCGGATTGGCAGAACGACGACCTGATCCGCCAGGCCCTCGACCTGCCGAAGGAGGAGTGGAACCTCGTCGACCTGGCGCGAGAGCTGAACCTCGGACCGTACGAGGCGAAGAAGCTCGAGGTGTCCCTGAAGATCTTCGAGGGCGGCGGGTACAAGATCACAACGCGTGCGCCGTCGGAAACCCGGTCGAAGAAGGTGAAGGCGGAGACGCACGTCGTCCCGAGGAAGGAGAAGCCGAAGGAGGCGGACGAGGACCCGAGGGAAACGGAGCCTTCGCACGACGCGGGTCTCGAGGCCACAGGGAAGAAGTCCGCACCATCGAAGGTCCCTTTTGCGAAGCCCGCGGCCGATGCCAGCGGCACGAAATGTTCGGCGCATCATGCGCCCGGTGTGGAGAGGCACGACTGCGGCGCGTGGCTCTGCAAGGTCTGCCTCGACGCGGAAGGCGTCTGCCCGAACTGCGAGGAGCCGCTCGCGAAGCCGAAGGCCGAGCGGAAGAAGGACCGCGAAGCGGACTTCCAGCGCCTCTGAGCGGCAAGGTTCATCCGGTCCGTTCGCGTGCCGTCGCACGATCCCGTGTCCGCACCCCGGCGCGGCTTGGACTGGCCTTCCGCTTGGTCCGCCCTCGTGCCCGTGTACGCCCTCGCGGCGGTCCTCCATGCGATCCAGCCCCTCTTCGCGGCTCTCGTGTGGGTCATATTCGTGATCTACGGGCGGAAGGTCCTCGACGGCGCGAGGCTCGCGCAGGATCCGTGGCGCGGCCGCGGGAGCCCAAGGCCCTACCTGACATCTTTGGGACTCGCACTCGTCGTGCATCTCGTCTCCTTCGCCGTCGCCCTGGGGGGCGGCGGAAACATCGGGACCGTCGTCACGGCGGTCGTGAGCCTGCCGATCGTCCTCGGCCTCGCGGCCCTGTTCGTCGCGCGGACCGCTCCTCCGGGCGTGCGGGATGAGCGCGCATGGCTTCGGCTCGGGTTCGGGGCGGAGGTCGCGGGCGAGTCCCTGGGCGCGTGGCAGCTGCAGGTCTGGCTGATGCTCTTCGACCTCTACCAGCATCTCGGCCAGAAAGCGCGCTTCGAAGAGAAGGCGCTCGACTTCGTGGTGAAGTTCGAGCGCTCGCCGCCCGTCTGGACCGATGCGCCGAAGGTCGACAAGGCGCCCTCCGCGATCCGCACCGGCGGCGCGGCGCACGTGGCGCTGTCGGGGACCCTATCGGCAGCGAGCGTCAATGCGCTCGAGCAGCTGCGCAAGATGGCCGAGCGCCAGCCGAAGCTGCGCGTCGATTTCACCAAGCTCCAGGGAATCGACGCCGAGGGG
>Ga0209108_10000785_pt1 | contig 17894 bp, 18 predicted proteins | sample Rifsed10ft1_FD_184003 | JGI IMG/M metagenome (GOLD analysis project Ga0209108, IMG submission 184003) | Soil microbial communities from Rifle, Colorado, USA - sediment 10ft 1 (version 2) | ecosystem: Environmental > Terrestrial > Deep subsurface > Rock core/Sediment | place: Rifle, Colorado...
CGCAACGGACAAGTACGTCATCCCCGGCGCCGTCGACGTGCATACGCACATGGAGCTGCCCTTCGGGGGCACATTCGCCAAGGACACCTTCGAGACGGGGACGCGGGCAGCCGCCTTTGGCGGGACCACATCGATCATCGACTTCGCCGTGCAGTCGCGGGGCAAGGCGCTGCGCGAGGGCCTCGACGCCTGGCACGCCAAGGCCGAGGGCAACGCGGTCATCGACTACGGCTTCCACATGATCATGAGCGACGTCAACGCGGACTCGCTGCGCGAGATGGACGCGCTCGTGGCCGAGGGCGTCACCGACTTCAAGCTCTTCACCGCCTACCCGGGCGTCTTCTTCAGCGACGATGGCGCCGTCTTCCGGGCGATGCAGCAGACGGCAAAGAACGGCGGGCTGATCCTCATGCACGCCGAGAACGGGCCGGCCATCGACGTGGTCGCCGCGCAGGCGGTCGAGGCCGGGCAGACCGACCCCTACTTCCACGGCGTGGTGCGCTACCCGATCTTCGAGGGCGAGGCGACGAACCGCGTCATCCGTCTCGCCGAAGCCGCGGGCGTGCCGGTGTACATCGTGCACCTCTCGGCGCGGGATGCCCTCGACGCCGTCCGTGCGGCGCGCGATCGGGGCGCGAACGCCTTCGCCGAGACCTGCCCGCAGTACCTGTTCCTCTCGCTCGACGACCTGGGGAACGGGTTCGAGGGCGCCAAGTTCGTCTGCTCGCCGCCGCTGCGCACGGCCGACCACCAGGACGAGCTGTGGACCGGCCTGGTGAAGGGCGACCTCCAGGTGATCTCGACCGACCACTGCCCCTTCGACTTTCACGACCAGAAGCAGCTCGGGCAGGGTGACTTCCGCAAGATCCCCAACGGGCTCCCGGGCGTCGAGGACCGGGTCGACCTCATGCACGACGGCGGGGTGGTCGGCGGCCGCATCTCCAGGGAGCGCTGGGTCGAGGTGCTCTCCGCCGCACCGGCGCGGCTGTTCGGGCTGGAGGGGCGGAAAGGGGTCGTGGCTCCCGGGGCCGACGCCGACCTCGTCATCTACGATCCGGACCGCCGCCACACGATCTCGGCGAAGACGCACCACATGAACGTCGACTACTCGTGCTACGAGGGACGGGTGGTGCAGGGCGGGTCGGACGTGGTGCTCTCGCGCGGAGAGGTCATCGTCGAGGGCGGCGAGTGGCTGGGCGCGAAGGGGCGGGGGAAGTTCCTGCCGCGCCGACCGACCGGGGGCTCGATCCGCTAGCGCGTGCGCGGGAAGCCGAGGTCGATCTTGCTCGTGCCCGGGTCGGGCCAGCGCGAGGTCACGATCTTGGCCCGCGTGTAGAACTGGATGCCCTCGGGGCCGTACATGTGCAGGTCGCCGAAGAGCGAGTTCTTCCAGCCACCGAACGAGTAGTAGGCGACCGGCACGGGGATGGGCACGTTGATGCCGACCATGCCCGCGTTGACCTCGAACTGGAACTGGCGCGCGGCGCCGCCGTCGCGGGTGAAGATGGCCGTGCCGTTGCCGTACGGGTTGTCGTTGATGATCTTGATGGCCTCGTCATACGTCTTGACGCGCATGACCGTCAGGACCGGGCCGAAGATCTCGTCGCGGTAGCAGTCCATCTGCGGCGTGACGTTGTCGATGAGCGAGACGCCCAGGAAGAAGCCTTCGCTCTCCTTGTAGAGCGGGTGCTCGCGCCCGTCGGCCACGACCGTGGCGCCCTGGGCGGGCCCGGAGTCCAGGTACGACGCGACCTTGTCGCGGTGCTGGCGCGTCACCAGCGGCCCCATCTCCGCGGACGGATCGGTACCCGGGCCCACCTTCACGCGGGGCAGTCGAGCCTTGATCGCCTCGACGAGCGGGTCGGCCACCTCGCCCACGGCGATGATCGTGGCGATGGCCATGCAGCGCTCGCCGGCCGAGCCGTAGCCCGCCGAGACCGCCGCGTCCGCGGCCATGTCGATGTCCGCATCGGGCAGCACGATCATGTGGTTCTTGGCGCCGCCCAGGGCTTGCACCCGCTTGCCGTTCTTCGTGCCGGTCTCGTAGATGTAGCGGGCGATGGGCGTCGAGCCGACGAAGCTCACGGCCGCGATGTCGGGGTGCTCGAGGATGCGGTCCACGGCCACCTTGTCGCCCTGGACGACGCTGAACACGCCGTCCGGGACGCCGGCTTCCTGGAGCAGTTCGGCCATCAGGATCGAGGCCGATGGATCCTTCTCCGAGGGCTTGAGGATGAACGTGTTGGCGCAGGCGATGGCGTTGGCGAACATCCACATCGGCACCATGGCCGGGAAGTTGAAAGGCGTGATGCCGGCCACGACGCCCAGCGGCTGGCGGATCTGGTAGACGTCCACGCCGGTCGAGGCCTGCTCGCTGAAGCCGCCCTTGAGGTGCTGCGGGATGCCGGTGGCGAACTCGAGGTTCTCGATGCCGCGGGCGATCTCGCCGAGAGCGTCGGAGGGCACCTTGCCGTGCTCGGCCGTGAGCAGCGCGGCCAGCTCGCGACGGTGCTGGTCCACGAGGTTGCGGACACGGAACATGATGTCCGTCCGCTTCGAGACCGACGTCGCGCGCCAGCCCGGGAAGGCCGCCTTCGCCACGGCGACCGCGGCGTCGACCTCCTCGACCGAGGCGAAGTCCACCTCGCGCGCCACGGCGCCGGTGGCCGGGTCGTAGACCGGGCCGCTCCGCCCGGACGTGCCGGCCACGCGGCGGCCACCGATCCAATGGTTGACCCGATCCCGCTCGATGGCCGTGGCGGCGTCCAGGCCCGACCGCGGCTCCGCGACCTGCGTCATCTCGATCCTCGCATCCGTCAGGGGCTCTCTTCGAGGCCCCAGTCTACCCCTCGGATGGTTGCCGCACCGCCAGCGCGACGACCGCCACGACCCCGACGAGCGCCGCCAGCCCCAGCGCCTGCTCCACGTCGAGTGGGCCCACCAACGGCTCGTCACGCCAGCTGAAGGCGACCGCGAAGCGTCCCACCAGCCACCAGGCCAGCGCGAACAGGAAGGGCAGCCCGAAGCGCAGGCGGCCGGGTTGGACCTCGGCGCCGCGCGCCTCCCGGCGTGACGCCCACGCCCCGTCCTGGCGGAAGCGCTCGGGCAGCCGGCGCACGACGGTCGCGGCCGAAACGACGGCCAGTGGCAGGATGCCCAGGAGCGCCCAGGCCCCCTCGAACAGCTGCGCGGGATAGGCCGGCACGTCGGGGACGACGCTCTTCCACGGCCCGGGTCCGAGGAAGGCAACCGCCCACTCGCCGTCCCAGGGCAGGCCCTGCCCGCCGCCACCGAGGAACTGGGCGCCCTTGCCGGCCGCGAGCGTGAGGAGCAGCAGGGGTGCCGCCAGGTCCAGCCAGCGCCGCCACGAGGCGTCGAGCACCCTCGCGATGTAGGCGCCGCTGAGCGTCCCGCCGATGACCGCGCCGACGAGCGAGAGCGAGCCGCGAGCCGGGTCGAGCAGGGCGGCCGGCTCGAGGGCGTACACGTCGAGGTAGTCGAGGCCGTGCAGGAGGCGGCCGCCGATGACCGCGCCGGGCAGGACGGCCACGGTGATGAAGAGGAGGTCGTCGAGCCGCAGCGGCTCCAGGCCCGCTTCGCGGCCGCTGCGCCGGGCGCGCCACGCGGCCAGCATGAGCGCCACGACGACGAGGGCCGCCACGGCGATCGTCTCCCAGCGGATGACGAGCCGGACCGGCCAGTCACCGAACCAGTTCGGGTCGATCAGGATCTCGATGACGGCCACGGTCAGCCCGCGCCCTGCGAAGCCGGGCGCACGCCGCCGCCGCTGGGCATCGTCCGCAGCCGGGTCACCGCGACCCCGGCCGTGCCCAGCGCGACGGCGCCGCCGACGAAGAGGGCGGCCCCGACCCCCGCCAGCGCGGCGATCGAGCCGGCGATGAGCCCGCCGATGGGCGTCGAGCCGGCGAAGACCGTGGTGAAGATGCTCAGCACGCGGCCGCGCAGCTCGTCCGGGACAGTCGTCTGGATGAGCGTGTTGGTGGTCGCCGCCATGGCGATGACCGACCAGCCGAGCACCATCATCAGCGGCAGGGCCACGACCGTGACGTGGACGAGCGAGAGCGCGACGAGCGCCGTGCCCAGCGCGGTGGCGCCGAGGACCACGAGCTTGAGCGACGGCCGCAGCCCGCCGGCGATGAGCAACGCGCTCGAAAGCGAGCCGATGCCGCTGGCGGCCATCAGGAAACCGAACGTGCGCGCGTCGCCGCCGAGGACGTCGCGCGCGTAGACCGGCATCAGCACGGAGGAGTTCATGCCGGCCACGGCCACGATGCCCAGCGTCAGGAGAGCGAGACGGATGACCGGCGTGCGCCGCGCGTAGCGCAGCCCCTCCCCGAGCTGCCCGAGCACGCCGCGCACCGTGTGTGCCATGGCGATGCGCACCGCCGGCCGCAGCTCCCCCGCACGCATGAGCGCATAGGCCGCGAGCACGGCCACGTAGCTCAGCGCGTTGAGGAAGAAGCAGGCGGCGATGCCGGCGGCGCCGATCAGCAGGCCGGCCACGGCCGGGCCCACGATGCGCGCCCCGTTGAAGACGGCGCTGTTGAGGGCGACCGCATTGGCCACGTCCTCGCGGCCGACCATCTCGACCACGAACGACTGGCGCACCGGCATGTCCACCGCGTTGACCAGCCCCAGCCCGACGGCCAGCAGGTAGACGTGCCAGACCTCGACGGCGCGGGTGATGACCAGGACCCCGAGGACCAGGGCGAGGATGAGCGAGACCGCCTGGGTGACCACGAGCGTGCGGCGCTTCGGGAGCGCATCGGCGATGACCCCACCGAACAGCCCGAAGAGCAGCACCGGCGTGAACTGGCAGGCGGCCGTGATGCCCAGGGCGAGCGGGTCGCCGGTGAGCGTCAGGACCAGCCAGCTCTGGGCCACCGTCTGCATCCACGTGCCCACGAGGGAGACGAGCTGGCCGCTCCAGAAAAGCCGGAAGTTGCGGTGTCCGAAAGCGGCCACGGCGCTCGGACGGCTCACCCCGCGCCGTCCTCCCCCGAGGTGCCGGCGAGATGTCGGGCGGCCGCCTCGATCAGCTCGACCGACCGCGACAGCCCCAGGCGTCCCGTGTCGAGGGCGAGGTCGTAGTGGCGCGCGTCCATCCAGTCCACGTCGAAATGGCGCTTGAGGTAGCGCGCCCGGGCCTCGTCGATGGAGCGGCACAGGTCGCGCAGTGAGGCCTCGTCGGGGCGCGTGTCGGGCGGCAGCTCCTCGACCCGGCTGGCGATGTAGCGCAGCCGTGCCTCGAACGAGGCGTGGAGCTGGACGCGCAGGACGCCGGGACGGCCGCCCAGGATGAAGCCGCCGCCTCGCCCGAGGATCACGGCGTTGCCGCCTGCGACCGCCTCCTCGATGACCGCCCGCGTCAGCGCCGCGAGCCGATCGCCCATGGCCGCCGTGGGCAGGACCTCGAGCGGCACGGACGGCACGGCCACCTCGGGCGCGCTGGTGGCCAGGGCGGAGGCGAGGCGCTGCCAGAGGCCCGGCAGCTGCTCGTCGTAGCCCTCGGCCTCCGCCTCGGGGATGCCGCTGCGCTCAGCCACGATGGCCAGGATCTCGCGGTCGAGGTACGCGGCGCCGAAGCGATCGGCGAGCGCCCGCCCGATGGCGGCCCCGCCGGCGCCGAACTGGCGCGAGAGCGTGATGACCGGCATCGAGGTCGTCGGCTCCCGCGCTCGGAGGTCAGGCCGCGGCGAGCTTGTCGACCAGCTCGCGCACGGCGGCGGCGGAGCGGTCGAACGCGGCCTGCTCGGCCTCGGTCAGCTCGATCTGGACGATCTGTTCGATGCCCTTCCGGCCCAGCTTGACCGGCACGCCCACGAAGAGGCCCTCGGTGCGGTACTCGCCCTGCAGCAGCGCGGCGCAGGGGAGCACGGCCTTCGCGTCGCCGAGGATGGCGCCGGCCATCTGGGCCACCGCGGCGGCCGGCGCGTAGTAGGCCGAACCGGACTTCAGGAGAGCCACCACCTCTGCGCCGCCGTTGCGCGTGCGGTCCACGAGCGCCTCGATGCGCTCGGGCGAGAGGAGGTGCGTGAGCGGGATGCCGGCCACGGTCGAGTAGCGCGGCAACGGCACCATCGTGTCGCCGTGGCCGCCGAGCACGAAAGCGTTCGTGCTCGTCACGGAAACGCCCAGCTCCCAGGCGATGAAGGTGCGGAAGCGGGCCGAGTCGAGGATGCCGGCCATGCCGATGACACGCTCGCGCGGGAAGCCGGAGGCCTTGATGGCCACATGGCACATCGCGTCGAGCGGGTTGGTGACGATGATGAGGATCGCGTCGGGCGAGACGGCGGCGGCCTGCGCCACGACGCTGCCCACGATCCCGGCGTTCTTCGCCAGCAGGTCGTCGCGGCTCATGCCCGGCTGGCGGGCCAGGCCGGAGGTGACCACGACGATGTCGGAGCCCGCCGTGTCGGCGTAGTCGTTCGTGCCCCTGATCGTGCAGTCGTGGCCGACCACCGGCGCCGACTCGGAGAGGTCGAGCGCCTTGCCCTGCGGCAGCCCCTCGACGATGTCGACCAGGACGACATCCGCGAGGCCGGCCTCGGCGATGCGTTGCGCGGTCGTCGCGCCGACGTTGCCGGCGCCGATGACGGTGACCTTGGGGCGGGACATCTGGGATCGGGCTCCTTCTGGGGCGCAGCGGGGGCTGGTCACGGTAGGCCGCACCCATTCTAGTCGGCCGCCTCCCCACGCCGACGCCGTGTCATTCGACACCCGTATCCGGACGTCGTATCCTCTCGGCATGCCTCGCGTGAAGCGCACCTATAACCTGCCCGAGGAGACCGTCCGAGCCGTGCGCGAGCTGAGCGAGCAGTACGGGCTCGCACCGACCCAGGACGCCGTGGTCGAGCTGGCGGTGGACGAACTGCGGCGTCAACTCCGCTACGCCGAGGAAGAGGAGCTTTGGGCGCGCGCGGCGAGCGACCCTGAGTTCATCGCCGAGGCGGAAGACCTGGCTCGGGCATTCGCGGCCGCCGACGCAGAGACCTGGCCCGAGTGAGCGGGCCTGCCCGACCAGCTGGAGCGACCCGGGTCGGCCTCCGATGGGCGATCGTGCTCGTCGACCTCGAGCCGGTCCAGGGCCACGAACAGGGCGGCACCCGCCGCGTCCTCGTCGTTTCCTACGAGCCCTTCCACCGTTCGGGACTCATGACGGTCTGCCCGATCAGCGCAGCCAGGCAGACGTCCCGGTATCCGGGCGATGTTCCGATCACCGCAGGAGACGCCGGCCAGACGAAGGCTGGCGTGATCATCTGCGGGCAGTCTCGGACCGTCTCGACCGCGAGGGTGCGCGGTCGGATCGTGGGCATCGTCCGCGACCCGGCGACGAGGACGGCGGTCAGGAAGGCCCTCACGCACCATCTGGGGCTCGACATCCCGGCTCGACTCGATGGCGCGCTGGCCGAGTAGCATGGCGCGGTGACCGACCACGATCGCACCTGGCGCATCGAGACGCTGGCGGTCCATGCCGGGCAGGAGCCGGACGAGCTGACCGGCGCCGTGGCGCCCCCGATCTACCAGACCAGCACCTATCGACAGGACGCCGTGGGCGTGCCGCGGGACGGCTGGGAGTACGCGCGGACCCAGAATCCGACGCGCTCGCGGCTGGAGCGGGCGGTGGCTGCGCTCGAGGGAGGGTCACACGGGCTGGCCTTCGCCTCCGGCTCCGCCACCACGGCCGTGATCGCCGAGTTGGCCGCCCCCGGTGACGAGGTGATCGTCAGCGACGACGTCTACGGGGGCACGTTCCGGCTCTTCGAGCGGGTGCTGCGCGCGAAGGGCGTCGACGCCCGCTACGTGGACCTGACCGGGGACCCGGCGGGTGCGCTGGGGGCCGCGCTCACCGAGCGGACGCGGCTGGTCTGGGTGGAGACGCCGTCGAACCCGTGGCTCAAGCTCATCGACCTCGCCGCCGTGGCCGGTGCGCTGCGCGACCATCGCGGTTCTGGGGGCGAGCGGCCGGTCCTCGTGGCCGACAACACCTTCGCCTCGCCGCTGGGCCAGCGGCCGCTCGCGCTGGGCGCGGACATCGCCTACCACTCGGCGACGAAATACCTGGCCGGCCACTCCGACACGGTCAACGGCGTGCTGGCCACCTCGCGCGAGGACCTCCACGAGCGGCTCCAGTTCCTGCAGAACGCCATCGGCGCGGTGCCCGGCCCGTTCGACTGCTTCCTCGTGCTGCGCGGGCTGCGCACGCTGGCGCTGCGGGTCGAGCGGCACACCGCGAACGCGCTCGCCGTGGCCCGCGCGTTGGCGGCGCGTCCGGACGTCGCCGTGGTCCGCTACCCGGGCCTCGCGGAGGGCCCTCACGCTCATCCCCAGGCCGCGCTCGCAGCGCGCCAGATGGCGCTGCCCGGCGGCATGGTCTCGTTCCTCCCGGCGGCGCGGGCCGGCCGCTCCCCGGAGGAGCGGGCGCGCCGCTTCTGCGAAGCCACGCGCGTCTTCACCCTGGCCGAATCGCTCGGCGGCGTGGAGTCGCTGTGCGAGGTGCCGGCAGCCATGACGCACGGCTCGGTGGCCGGCTCGGCGCTCGAGGTGCCTGCCTCGCTGGTGCGGCTCTCCGTGGGCATCGAGCACGCGGACGACCTCGTGGCCGACGTCGCCCAGGCGCTCGATCGAGCGTAGGACCGAAGGACCCGGGCGATGCGCTTCTCCAAGATGATCCAGGCCGTCGAGGCCCACGCGGCCGGCGAGCCCGGCCGGGTCATCGTGGGCGGCGTCCTGGACGTGCCCGGCCAGACGATGTTCGACAAGATGCAGTGGCTGGCCGCCAACGGTGACGACCTGCGCCTGCGCATGCTGCGCGAGCCGCGCGGATACCCCGCGGCCAACGTGAACCTGGTACTGCCCTCCAACCACCCCGAGGCGGACGCCGGCTACGTGATCATGGAGCAGGTCGAGTACCCGGGCATGTCCGGCACGAACACGATCTGCACGGTCACGGTGCTCCTGGAGACCGGCATGCTGCCCATGCAGGAGCCGCTGACGGAGCTGGCGCTGGAGACTCCAGCGGGCCTGATACGCGTCCGTGCCGCTTGCCACGAGGGCAAGGTCCGCTCGGTGACCTTCCGCAACGTGCCCGCGTTCGCGACCCACCTCGACGCGCCGGTCGAGGTGCCGCAGCTGGGCACCGTCACGGTGGACGTCGCCTACGGCGGCATGTTCTACGTCATCGCCGATGCGGAGCCGTTCGGGCTCCGACTCACCCCGGACGAGGGCCGCGACATCGTGCGCATCAGCGAGATGATCAAGGCGGCCGCCAACGAGCAGCTTCCGGTCGTCCACCCCGACCAGCCCGGCTTCGCCGGCATCACCATCGCCCAGCTCTCCGGCCCGCCCCACGCGGCGACCTCCAGCCGGCGCAACGTCGTGACGGTGTCCACCGGCAAGCTCGACTGGGACAGGCCCTCCACCTGGACGGGGGCCATCGACCGCTCACCGTGCGGCACCGGCACCTGCGCCAAGATGGCCGCGCTCCACGCGCGCGGGCGACTCGGCCTGGACGAGCCCTTCGTCCACGAGGGCATCCTGGGCACGACCTTCACTGGGCGCCTGATCGAGGAGACGACCGTCGGCCCGTACCGCGCCGTCGTGCCGGAGCTGACCGGCACGGCCTGGATCACCGGCTTCTCCTCGTGGGTCGTGGACCCCGAGGATCCCTTCCCGGAGGGCTTCACGGTGGGCGACATCTGGTAGGCACCGGGACGCGCGCCGTATGCTGGCGTCATGGAGCGCTGGAAGACGATCATCGAGCCGTTCCGCATCCACTCCGTGGAGCCGATCCGGCTGACCGCGGTGGAGGAGCGCGAGCGGGCGCTCGAGGCGGCGGGCTGGAACCTCTTCAACCTCCACTCGGCCGACGTGATCGTCGACCTGCTCACCGACTCGGGCACGGGCTCCATGAGCTCCGAGCAATGGGCCGGCATCCAGCGCGGCGACGAGAGCTATGCCGGCTCGCCGTCGTGGTTCCGCTTCCTGGCCGCGGTGCAGCACCTCTTCCCCTTCCGCCACGTCATCCCCACCCACCAGGGCCGGGCGGCCGAGAAGATCCTCTTCAGCGTCATCGCCGGACCGGGCAAGGCGATCCCCAACAACACCCACTTCGATACCACGCGCGCGAACGTCGAGTTCACCGGCGCCGAAGCCGTGGACCTCGTCATCGCCGAGGGCCGCGAGCCGGCCACCATCCATCCCTTCAAGGGCAACATGGACCTCGACGCGCTCGACGCCTTCATCCGCGAGCGCGGCGCGGCCAGCGTGCCGGCCGTCTTCGTGACCGTCACCAACAACTCGGGCGGCGGCCAGCCGGTGAGCCTGGAGAACCTGCGCGGCGTGCGGGCCATCTGCGACCGCCACGGCCTGCCGCTCTTCCTCGATGCGTGTCGCTTCGCCGAGAACGCCTGGTTCATCCACGAGCGCGAGGCTGGCTACTCGCGCATCGCCATCCCCGAGATCGTGCGCGAGATGGCCTCGCTGGCCGACGGCATGACCATGAGCGCCAAGAAGGACGGCCTGGCCAACATCGGCGGCTGGCTGGCCGTCGACGACGACGGGCTGGCCGAGCGCTGCCGCAACCTGCTCATCCTGACCGAGGGCTTCCCGACCTACGGCGGCCTCGCCGGGCGCGACCTGGAGGCCATCGCCCAGGGCCTTTCGGAGGTGGTCCAGGAGGACTACCTGCACTACCGCATCCGCTCCACGGCCTACCTCGGCGAGGCGCTCGACCGCGCCGGCGTCCCCGTCGTCAAACCGATCGGCGGACATGCCGTCTACATCGACGCGCGCTCGCTCCTGCCGCACATCCCGCCGCTCGCGTACCCCGGCCAGGCGCTGGCCGTGGCCCTCTACCGCGAGGGCGGCATCCGTGGCTGCGAGATCGGCACGGTCATGTTCGGACGCCACCCGGACGGCAGCGAGACGGCGGCAGCGATGGACCTCGTGCGCCTGGCCATCCCGCGCCGGACCTACACGCAGTCACACATCGACTACGTCATCGAGGTCGTCCGTTGGGTGGCCGAGCGGGCGGGGGACCTGCGCGGCCTGCGCATGACCGAGGAGCCGCCGCAGCTCCGCCACTTCACGGCGCGCTTCCAGCCGCTCTGAGGCGAGCCGCCTCCCGCTCAGTAGCCCTCGACCGCGACCTGCGTCAGGGAGAAGTCGCGCAGGTTGCGGGTCAGGATCGTGGCACCGGCCGCTTCTGCGGCGGCGGCGATGAGTGAGTCGGCCAAGCTCAGCACTCGGCCCTGCCGCCGCGCCTCGGCACGCCACCGCCCTGCGGCCAGCGCCGATTCGGGGCCGGGCTGGATGAACTCGAGGGGTCGGAGCAGGCCGAGTAGCTCGAGGTTCGGAAAGACGTGCGATCCGGCCGCGGCCTCACAGACCACGATCTCGTTGACATAGATCAGGTCGCCATCCTCGAACAGCTTGGCGAACCGACTGCGCGCTGTGGGCTGGCCCCGGAGCAGGTCGATGACGAGCGTCGTGTCAAGGAAGTACCGCATCTCAGGCTTCAGGCCCCGGGTCCGTCACCTCAGCGCGGCGTGCCCGGACCCACTCGACGACCATTTCAGGCGTCGCGAACTCCGGGTAGTCCTCGGCCTTCCACGCTCCTGCGCTGCGCTCGATGGCCAGGCGCAGCTGTTCGCGCTTGAGCTTCGCGCGGGCCGCCTCCTCGATGAAGTGGCTTCGGTTCCGGCGTCCGGCGACCTCGTCGATCTCGGCCACGAGATCCGCCGGCAGTGTCACGTTGGTGGGTACGCGCATAGCCATGCGCAGAGTGTTGCGCATAAGCCGGGCCGTGTCAATGGCGACAGTGAGTCCGCTATCCTCAGCCCCCTAGACGAGCGGCATGGAGACGAGACCGGCGTGATCTGCTCGAACTGCGGCACGGAGAACCTCGTCGGCGCGAGATTCTGCATGGAATGCGCGACGCCGTTCGCGGCCGTATGCCCGAGTTGCGGGGCGGCCAACCTTCCCGCCGCCAAGTTCTGCTCCGAGTGCGCCACGCCGATGGGCGGCGGTGGGCCTCGAGCGACGGCTGCCCCGGCCTCAGGAGCAGCCACAGCAACGTCGGCTGCCCCGGACGCCACCGCTGAGCGACGCCTCGTGAGCGTCCTCTTCGCGGATCTCGTGGGGTTCACGTCGTTCTCCGAGGGCCGCGACGCCGAGGAGGTGCGCGAACTCCAGTCCCGCTACTTCGACACCGTGAGCGAGATCATCGCCCGCTACGGCGGCACCATCGAGAAGTTCATCGGCGATGCGGTGATGGCGCTGTGGGGCGCCCCGATCGCGCACGAGGACGACGCGGAACGAGCGGTCCGCGCCGCCCTGGACCTCGTCGACGCCGTGCGCGGCCTGGGCCCCGGGATCGAGATCCGGGCCGGGATCCTCACGGGCGAGGCGGCGGTCACCCTCGGCGCCACCAACCAGGGCATGGTCGCCGGCGACATGGTCAACACGGCGAGCCGCCTCCAGAGCGTGGCCCCGCCCTCGACCGTGCTCGTCGGGGAGGCCACCCAGCGCGCAGCGGGGAGCGCCATCGTCTTCGAGGCCGCGGCCGACCAGGTCCTCAAGGGCAAGGTGAGTCCCGTCCCCGCCTGGCGCGCCCTTCGCGTCGTCGCGCAACGCGGCGGCGTCGGCCGGTCCGAGGCCCTCGAGGCACCGTTCGTCGGTCGCGACGAGGAACTCCGGCAGCTGAAGGACCTCTTCCACGCGACCGGTCGCGAGGGCCGACCGCGCCTCGTCAGCGTGATCGGGCCGGCCGGAATCGGGAAGTCCCGCCTGGCCTGGGAGTTCCTGAAGTACGTGGACGGCCTCGTCGAGCGTGTCTGGTGGCACGACGGCCGGAGTCCCGCCTATGGCGACGGGATCACGTTCTGGGCACTCGGCGAGATGATCCGGGGTCGGGCGGGACTCCAGGAGGACGATGACGAGGCGACGACGCGGGCCCGGATCGCCGCGATGCTCGAGACGCACGTTCCCGACGGGGCGGAGCGGGCCTGGATCGCGCCGGCCCTCCTGTCCCTGCTGGGTGTCGAGTCGGGGGTCGGGTCGCAGCAGCTCTTCGGTGCCTGGCGGACCTTCTTCGAGCGCCTGGCCGCGAGCGGTCCGGTGGTGATGGTCTTCGAGGACCTCCACCACGCCGACTCGGGCCTCCTCGACTTCATCGACCACATGATGGAGTGGAGCCGCAACGTCCCGATCCTCATCGTCACCCTGGCACGTCCCGAGCTGCTCGACCGGCGGCCGGACTGGGGCGCCGGCAAGCGCAGCTTCACCTCGATCTACCTGGAGCCACTCCCGACCGAGGCGATGCGCCAGCTCCTCGCCGGCCTCGTGCCGGGCCTGCCGACGGCGGCCCGCGACGCGATCGTGGCACGGGCCGACGGGGTCCCGCTGTATGCGGTCGAGACCGTCCGGATGCTCCTGGCACAGGGTCGGCTGATCCTCGAGGAAGGCGTCTATCACCCGGTGGACGACCTGTCCGACCTGGCCGTGCCCGAGACGCTGACCGCGCTGATCTCCGCCCGTCTCGACGAGCTCGACGCCGCCGACCGGGGCCTGGTGGCCGACGCCGCCGTCCTCGGCCAGAGTTTCACCCTGGCCGGCCTGGCCGCCGTCTCCGGCCTGGATCCGGTCGCGCTCGAGCCGCGGCTGCGAGCGCTCGTCCGGCGAGAGCTGCTGGTCCAGCAGGTCGACCCCCGGTCGCCAGAGCGCGGCCAGTACGCGTTCGTCCAGGCGCTCATCCGGGAGGTCGCCTACAACACGCTGGCGAAGCGCGATCGCAAGATCCGCCACCTCGCCGCGGCACGCTACTTCGAGTCGCTCGAGACCGACGAGCTGGCGGGGGCCCTGGCCGGCCACTACCTCGCGGCGCAGGGCTATGCGACCGACGGTCCCGAGGCGGACGCCCTGGCGGCCCAGGCGCGGGTGGCACTCCGCGGCGCCGCCGAGCGGGCGGCCGCACTCGGCTCGCTGGCACAGGCGATCGCCTTCCTCGAGCACGCCCTGGCCGTCAGCGTGGACCCCGCCGATCGAGCCGATCTCCACGAACGGGCACTGGCGTCGGCCATGCAGGGCCTGGTGGGCGAGGTGGCCGAGCGGCACGCGCTCGGCGCCCTCGAGGCTCGACGTGAGCTCGGTGACCGCGAAGCGATCGCGCTGGCGACCGCCGAGTACGCTCGGGCCATCTGGCAGTACACCACCGACGGCGACCGCGTGCTGGAGATCCTCCTACCCGCCTGGGAGGAGTTCTCGGACCTGGAGGCGACTCGGGCCGGTGTCGCCCTGATGCTGCAGCTCTCGTCCGGCTACCTGCACCGGGAAGACCACGATGCGACGGTGCTCGTCTGGCTGGAGCGTTTGTTGCCCGTCGCCGAGCGCCTCGACCTCCTGCCCCAGACCGCGGCCGGCCTGGCGCGATTGAGCGGCGCGCTGTATCGCGGCAATCGTCCCCGGGAGGCCCTGATCATCCTGCGCGGGACCCATGAGCTGGCCGTCGCGAACGGCCTCGCGGACGTCGAGCTGCACACGCGAACCCAACTCACCTGGTACGAGCAATTCGCCGATCCCGGCGCCGGCCTCGCCATGGCCCGCGAGGGCCTGGAGATCGCCAGCCGCCGTGGTTCCCTGGCGCAGGGCTTCCTGATGGTCGGCAACGCCGTCTCCTGCGCGATCCGGCTCGGGGAATGGGCCTGGGCCTCGGCCCTGCTCGATGAATGGCTCGCCAACGAGATCACCGGGGGCTTCTTCGTCGAGCTGTTCGTCGATCGCGCCGTCCTTACGGCGCTCGGCGGTGGCGACGCCTCGAGCGATCTGGCCGAGGCTGAACGTCTCGTCACCACGATCAAGGATCCCCAGTACATGTCGTACTGCCACTGGGGGCGCGCCTGGGCGGCGCTCACGCACGGGCGCCTGGCTGAAGCGCGGCAGGAAGCCGCGTCGGCCGCCGAGGTGACCGCCTACTTTGCTTCGATCACCCTGCCGCTCGCCGCACGGGCCGCGCTGTGGGCCGGCGACGTGGCCGACGCGAAGGCGGTGGTCGGACAGATCGAAGCCTCGGTCGTCCGGGGCCAGGCGATCGCACTCGATTTCGCAACACTCCGGGCCGGGATCGCCGCGATCGAGGGACGTCGGGCTGATGCGATCTCCGGCTATCGCGAGACGCTGCGCGGCTGGCGACAGCTCGGCCTCGCCTTCGACGAAGCCATGGCCGCACTCGACATGGCCATCCTGCTCGCCCCGACCGAGCGCGAGATGGCGGAGGCGTCCACGGCCATCGAGGCCGCCCGTGAGACGCTGTCGCGCATCGGGGCCCGACCACTCCTCACCCGACTGGAGGCGGCGCAGGCGGTCACGGCGAGCCCGGCGGTCACGGCGAACCGGGCGCCGGTGGCGCCCGCATAGCTTCCAGCGTCAGCCGAACGGAAGGTAGTCGCGGAGCATGCAGACCCCGATGCGGTCCGCGTGCCGGGCAAGCTTCCTCGCCCAGTCACCGTCGTTGGTCACCAGTCGGGCGACCTGGCAGGCGATCCCCGACCCGATGACCAGGGCGTCGGGCGGCGAGAAACGGTAGACCGCGCGAAGCGAGGCAGCCTCCTGGGCCATCTCCACGCCGAGCGGCACCGCTTCGAGGTTGGGCACGTGGCGGAGGAAGGCGAGGACCGTGTGATGGCCGGGCGGCGATGCCCGCAACGGCCGGACGAGGACCTCCATCACGGTTACCATCGAGACGACGGCTGGGTTGCGCCCGCTGGCCACCAGCTCGTCGATGACGTGGCGGGCCACGGGGTGCGTCACCTCGGTAGCGTCGAAGTATGCGGCGAGAGTGGTCGTGTCGAGCAGGAGCCGATCGCCCGCCGGAAGCGCCCGTTCCAGGCGCGCGCGACTCAAGCGGCGAGGGGGCTCAGTCGCCCCACGCTTCGTGCTCCTCGCGCAGGAACGCCTTGACCTCGTCGGTCGTGCCGTAGAGCCCGGTCAGGGCGCCGGCGAATCGTCGCGGCACCAGGCGCACCCGAGCCGTCCCCGGAACGTCCGGCACGGTCTCGAAGACGAGCACGTCGTCCACCTGCGCGTCGAGCGCGTCGGCGATCGGCTCTGGGAGCGTGAGCTGGTTCTTGGCTCGAAGCCTGGCCTCGGCCTCGACGGCGCGGTCGCGCGTGAGCATCGGGCTGGAAACCTCCCTGGTCGGAGCACAGTACCGCCAGTCGTACCGCGTGTCAATATTCGCACTCTAGATGCCTGGTACGACCCTGGCCGTGCGGACGGGTCGCGGAGTCGTCAGCGGAACGGGTCCTCGATACGGATGCCGGCGAGCCGCCGACCATGTTGCAGGTCCTCGCTCACCAGACGCGTCGCGCCGGCCAGCCGGGCCGCCTCGACCGCGCCGACCTCGGTGGTGGTCGGCGGTTGGCCGATGCTATGAGGGCGGGTTTCGTCGCGGCTTTCCGGGCGATATCGCTGGTCTGACCGTGGTCGCGGTCGTTCGCCTGGCTCAGGGCGGGCTGGCGTTCGTCAGCCCCGGGCCGCGTTGACGACCCTTAAGCCTTCGCGTTCTGCGGCCTGCCCGAGACGATCGTCGAGGGTCACGACCTGGAGCGATGCGGGCTGATCCTCGGCGACCGTGAGGGCCGCTCCGAGTTGGAGGGCGTCCGCCCCACGCAAGCCGTGCACGCGGAGCAGACGGATGGCCGTCTGGCGGATCCGAACGATCGGCTGGACTTCCTGCCACGCCTGCGCGAGAGCGTCGAGACGCTCGAGGGCGTCGACCATGGACGGTCCGTCAAGGCTCCCCTCGCGTTCCAGGCGAGCGAGTGCGGAGACGCACTCCACCTCGGTCGCCCACCAGACGACGAGATCGGGATCGCGCTCATATTCGGCCATCACCGCGACGCTCGACGACTCGGCGACGAGCAGCGGGACGATCGCGGAACTGTCCCAGAATCTCACCGGCCGGAACGCCGTTCGTCGATGACGGCCTGGACCGCGCTCGTGCCCGCGGGCAGCCTCGGGGCCGGCCTGCGAAGCAGGTCGAGGGGTGATGCCGCACGGCCGATCCGGATGATCCCGGCACGCTCCAGGCGGCGCAGGCGGCCAGTCGGGTCCGGCGTCGTCGTGACGGGCTCCAGCCGGGCGACCGCGAGCCCCCGGTCCGTGATGAGGATGCTCTCGCCGGCCCTGACCTGGTCGATGAGCGCGCTCAGCCCGTTCTTGACCTCCGTGATCGTCGCAGTCTTCATCTGGCTATTCTAGCCATCTCGAACTGGATCGTCCAGCTCAGCGAACCGCCCTTGCGAGGAAAACACCGATGTTCTACCATCTCGCCCGAGGGAGGCGGTCCCCGATGATCAGCCCCGACCCGCGCTGGGTCTTCAACACGAACGATGCTCAACGTCTTAGCGGCGTGAGTGCCCGGCGCCTGCAGTACTGGGACGAGACCGACTTCATCCGACCGTCGATCGCGGCGCGCAAGGGCCGGGGATGGCCGCGGCTCTACGCCTTCCGGGACATCGTTCAACTGCGCGTGGCGGCGCTTCTCAGGGATCGCCTTTCGCTCCAAGCCCTGCGTCGCCTGAAGGCCAGCCTCGACGTCGACGCGCCGTTCGCCACCGTCCGGTTCGCTGTCGATCCGGCGACGAACGAGCTGGTGTACCTGGGGCCGACCGGCCAGCCGGAGTCGGCTCCAGGGCATCGAGCGCCTCCGCTCACGAGATCACGCCGGTAAGGTCTCGCGCCGGCGAGGCGTCGTCGGAGGGCGCCCGGTCTTCGCCGGCACGAGGATCTCGCCCACGGCCGTTGAGCGGGCGATCGCCGCCGCCTGGGACGACGAGACCATCCTGCGCGAATTCCCCGACCTCCGACCGGCG
>Ga0209108_10000786_pt1 | contig 17891 bp, 9 predicted proteins | sample Rifsed10ft1_FD_184003 | JGI IMG/M metagenome (GOLD analysis project Ga0209108, IMG submission 184003) | Soil microbial communities from Rifle, Colorado, USA - sediment 10ft 1 (version 2) | ecosystem: Environmental > Terrestrial > Deep subsurface > Rock core/Sediment | place: Rifle, Colorado...
CCCGCGTCACATCATCTCTTGAGCCGGTAGAGCGGGTTCACCTCGATGCCCAGCCAGCGTAGGATAACCAGCAGTAGATCCATAGCCTTCGGGAACCACGGTGGGGCCTCGGAGCCATCCAGTTTCTGGATAATCAGGCGGAAGATCATGTAAGCGCCGCCGAGGGCCGCAAATGCCAGCTTGATGACCTGAATGGCTGCCAGATACCAGGGGCCAGCCACTTCAAACTCGCCGGTCACGTACAGGTAGAAGGCAGACAGAACAACAGACAGCGTGCCAGCCAGCAGGTAGGCGCGGTCGTTCGCCAGGTTGAACCACTTTTTCACCATCTGGACCAGAAAGGCCAGCCCGATGATGAGAGCCAGCCCCGGCGAGGCCGCCGAGAACAGCTCCTTCAGAAGCGCGATGAGAATGTCGATGTCCATGCGATTGTCTCCTTAGCGGGGTAGGTGGATGAATGCCGCCCACAGTGCTTCGTCGGCGGCTTGAGAAAGATGGTCCCAGTCGATTTCGCGGTACAGCGCCTCGGCTTCGGCCAGGCGCTGCACAAGCCGGTGCATGTGCTCTTCCAGCGCGGACTTGGCAGACAGCCTGGATGCGCCATTTGCCATTGCCATTTCGCCGAGACCGGGTGGTACTTGTTTGTGCATGTCATTTCCTCCATTGTGGAGGCCCCCGTGGGCCGGGTTACGATTTCCTCTTATTGGAAAGCAGGGGTGAGAGGTCCACCCCGTTGTCGCATAGAACCTGGAACAGCCCAGCCTCCAGCGCGGACAATGATCGGTGATCGAGCTCAAGCTCCAGGTGATATTTCAGCGCCTCGATAAGCTCGTGAAGTGCACAGGAGAGTTTGCCCTCCTCGGACAGGTCTCCTGCAATTTGGATAACCTGCGGGATTGACAGGAAGCGCCCTGCCGCGCCGATAGAGTCACAAGTTCCGTCCATGCTCAGGGTGTAGCGATAGCCCAGAATTTTCAACATAGGACAATGTCCACAGAGCCAAGATCCGTGCGCCACTGACCATCGACCAATTCCTGGTTGAAGTGGGTGTAACTGATCACGGGCGGTGCATATTTCGTGGACCCATAGTCGTGCGTGTATTGCAGGTCGCTGACACGGCCTGCAAACCCGCCCTCGATGCGTACCTGATGCCCAGCGCGGGGAAAGCTCTTTGCGGCTCTATGGACGTGCGCCTGTAAGATGAGCCGGATTTCACCCCATCCCAGTGGCACGCGCCACAAGTCCACCCACTCGGCAAAGGCGTCAACGCTCCTTGCCTCGCCCTTTCGCGCCGTCTCCGCATGCCCGATCAACGCATCTCCCAAATGCACAAGCCAGTTGTTCTGGATGGCGTTGGAGTGCACGGCGCCGGTCGGGGTGGTGAAGTCGTAGCAGTTATTGGTGACCGTGACACCCGGCAGCATGGCCAGGCGGATCACGTGCTTGTTGTCGGCGAGAGAGACACTGTGCTCACCCTGTAGGTCACAGGCCACCAGCTCCAGTAGGTCATACTGGACCAGCGGCATGAACTCCGGGCTGATGTTGCGGGCAAAGTATTTCTTGGCCCGGTCGTCGTGGTTGCCGCTATCCATGATGACCTGGATGCCATGCGCCACGAAGGCCTCCAGTGCCGCGCGCACCCGTGCCAGTTCGTCTGCCAGCGGACTGGTGTGGTCCTTCTCCCAGTGCGAGAATGCGAAGGCGTCGAAGATGTCGCCATCCAGCACAACAATGTCGGGCTTCTCGCGGATGATCCGTGCGATCATTGCCATGTCCGGGTGACCGTGTAGGTCACAGACGACCGCAACATGGCGTGTCGGTTTCTGGGGAGAGGAAGGGACGGAGACTACGGGGCGGCTGTCGTCACGCCCAATCAGGTCGCAGAGTAATTCCCAGTGCTCCTCGAACTTGCCTGTGGCGAGGATGGGCAGTTTCTCCGGTGGCACCTCGCGCACCTCGCGCAGGCGCCGCCGCAGGGTCTCTGTCTTGGTAGGGTCCATGCCAGCCACTTCGGCGATGTCCATGATATCTTTGCCGTCGATGAGTAGCTGTCGGAGTTGTAAACGTTCGGCGTAACCTATATCAATCCACTGTCGGAACATCAGGCCTCCGTGAACGAATGTGTACTGCTGTCCACAATCCCATTATACCTCAATTGTGGACTACAGTTCACATGGGCCCCCTACACGTTGGGGATGCCGAGAAGGCGCAGCACAGCAGACAGGAAGCCGATCTGATTGGCCAGCAGAAGGGCTGCCGCGGCGAGGGCAAACCAGAAGAGCACGCCCTTGGGGTCCTTGCGGATGGCGCGGGCCATGGTGTGGTGATCTGCGTTGTCGGGGTCCAGGTGCTTCTGGATAGCGTTATGCAAGTCCTGCAAGCTCTGGGCCAGGTTCACCTGCGTTCCCGAGACCTTCTCCATCACCTGTCCCTGCTCCAGGAGCCTCTGCTCCACTAGGGTCATCCGGTCCGTCAGCCCCGGCCGCCCGTTCCCCTCCAGGGTATCCAGCATCCGGTCCGATTTCTCGCTCAGGCTGTTCATCCCCGTCTGGAGGCAGGCGATCTCCGCTTGCAGGTTGGTGTCGGTCTGTATCGGCTGTCGTGGTGGCATCCTTAGTACCCTCCAGTTCGGTTCTTATCCGCCGCTCGATGACGATGCGCTTGCCCGCGTCTAGCGCGGCCTCAACCTCGTCAAAGCTGGCATTGTGCGGCCACACCGTCAGCCGCGCCTGACCGCTGCCCGGCTGGAATGTGACCATCGCCAGCACCTCGCGGCCAGAGACGGCGTTGATCAGCGCCCGCGCCACCTCGACCATCTGGACAGGGTCATCGGTGCGAAAGAGCTGAGCCAGCTCAGAGAGCTTCGGGTAGGCCTGTAAGATTTCCTCCATCGCTGGAGGGCGGTTCTTCTTGTTGCCCATGTCTTGCTCCTTATGTATAGTGTGAACTCTAGTCCACATCTTATCCGGGAAATGGGTGGCTGTCTAGGCCGGCTCCACGCTCGGCAGGCCGTCGTTGCCAATAGCCGCGACCCACAGGCCGTTGGGGAAAGAGGATGAAATGCCCGGCTTCAGCACACACAGCACACCGACAGGGGGCGTAAGGTCTTTGGCGGGATCGTACAATAGCGCCACCGCCATGCTCATGTTCCCTTGCGCCATTGTGCCCCGGCTCCAAGGCTGTGTTAGCGCCGAGTTGAGATAGACCATAATACCAGTGGGTCGTATGACGCGCAGGAATGTGCCCACCAGAAGACGGGTATAGAAGGGCGGCACCGGGGGCGGTGCTACCTCTAACTCGGCCCACTCGGTCGTGCCCCTCCGCGTCTCGACAAATCCCTCGCGCTGCATGGCCTGGATCGCAGCGTTGAGATTGTCCGGCGTGTTGGACTGGATGTAGATAGACATAGGAGACTCCTTTTTCTTCCACAGGGGGCGGATGCCATTGGCGACCGCGATAATGTCGGATGCGCTGTACTGATAGTGGGGCCAGGAGGCGGCGCTCCCGCTGGAAAACCAGGCGCCTTGTCCAAGGATGCGACCATCCAGGAATGCGGCGGTCGCGGTGATGTCCGCGCACACGACGCTCATGGCCGCAACGAGTTTCTCGATGTCTCCCCCCAGAACATTCGGATGCCGCCAGCCTCTGTCGGTGTCCAGATAGGGACCGCACTCCCCGAACACCCATTGCACGGGTATGCCGTGTTCCTGTTCCATGAACCACCAGCGCCCGCTGTGCCAGCGCCAGTCCCCGGGATCCCGAATGCCATCCTGCCATCTGCTGTAGTTGTGATAGTCAACAGGGCTATCCGTGTCCCTGGACAACCGCAAAGCCTCGGCAGGGATATCGTTCCCAACCGGGCCAGACAGCAGCGTCATCTTGCAATCGGCGGGGATGAAACCTTCGCCCCCGTCTACGCTTTGAACTATCCGGCCACGAAACTTGTCATTCCAAACGCTCACCATGGCTGCTTCCGCGCGCAGATGGTAGGCCGCGTCGGCGGGGTCGTCAAAAGTTGACGTGCTCGTGGTTTCATTTGTACCCTGCACCAGGTCAACCGAGCCCGCGTATTCCCGCAGGTACGTGCCATCAATGTACCGGCGGATCATCATTTCCTGCCAAAACTTGGTCTCTTCCCAGTTCCACTCGCGGGGCGGCATCAATAGGTCATAGTGCCGATAGCACGTCGTCAGCCGCCGCCGATCCCTACCAGCCGCTGTCCAGATATGTACGGCATCGCGCAATAGGTCTGGGCGAGAGACGGACTTGACCAGCGCGTTGTCAGGGAGCGCGAGTACAGCTGGGGACAGGTCCTGGATTCCGTCCTGGAGGTGCATAGCTACAGCACTTGAAGCCAGATGTCGTACGTTCTCTCCGCGCCGGTCTTGTTTTCGATCTCGTAGCGGTTGTTGCCGGACGACCAGTAGACGTTGGTGCTGCTGGCCGTGCCCGCCGTTGGAGAATATGTATTGGAGGGATCTGACATCTCCTGAGTGTTGTTACCGCCGCCATTCAGCATATAAATGGCAGCATTTGCAGCTTCCCCAAAAATGAACACAAATCCATTCGTGCCAGCGCCGTTCCCGGACACCAGCGGCAGTTGCGCTACCCCGTTGTTCGCTATCGTCAGCCTGTTGGATGCGTACTGGAGCAGCGACTGCCCGCTGGTGATCAGACTACCGCTGGTTCTGATCTCTCCCGCTGCTGCCCCCGTCGCAGTGCCGAAGTTGGCGCCGCGCGGAAATGTATTGCAATAAACACTATCAAAGTAATTGCCCGAGTTGCCCAGGTTGTAGGTTCCGGCTCCGATGGGAAGGAGGTCTCCGTAGCTGTTGATAAAGGCTGTGGGGGAACCGTCTGAGTCGGCGCCGATCTCGAAACCGGCAGTGGTTGATCCAGAGAGGGCCCTCACGTGCAGATTTGCGCGGTATGTGGATGGGGCCACGGACTTCAGGGTTACCGTAGAAGTCTTGCCGGCTATCGGCTTCGAGTCGAACGTGACGACAGCATCACTCCCGCTCTCCGATGAGTCCAGGGTCATCAGAAAATTCGTTTCCTTCACGGCCAATATGCCGCCCGCGATAGTAAGACCAACGCTGTCTATCGTGACACCGCCGTTACCAGAAACCAACGAGAAACCATTTGTCGGGTTGTAGCGCAGGTAGTTGCCGGCAGCATAGTCGCCGACCCCAAAACCGTAGTAGTTATTCGCCCCCACCCCAAACGAGTTGCGCATGTTGCCGAAGCGGCCCATCTCGGTCTGGGCTGTCCAGGGTGAGCCAGCATGTGTCCTGACGGAGTAGAACGGCCCATCTACATCGTCGGCGGTGAGGTACAGGAACCCCTGCCCGGACTGGCCATAGTTGAGGATTGCCACGCCCTTGTAGAAGGTGTAATCTGCGCTGCCGGGCGGTGACTGCTTGTCGATATTCAGCGTCCAGTAAGTGGTATTGTCTACCTTGCTGATGACCTTCCCCCAGAAGTCGCCCGCCAACGGCTCCTTGATGCGCACAATGTCATCGACGGCCCATAGTCCGCCGTTGGCTGCGTGGGAGAGCCCTTCTGCGTTTTTGATGTTGACAGCAACCGTGGTTGCCAGCGGGTAGGTTACTCCGGCGCCGCCGTTGTACAGGGCCGTCTTTTCGGCCGCGGTCCACAGGCGTTTAGTGAAGGCCAATTCGTCCACGCGCCCGTCGCCATACTTGGCCGCAAAGGCGCGGAAGACCTCAAAGGCGAAGGCGCTGTCCTGGACTCCCGCCGAGTGAGCTGCCGTAACCGGCGTGCCATCGTTGACCTGGATGCCGATGACGTTATTCACGCTGTCGTGCCAGCAAACCACAAAGTACCAGGTCTCAGTGCTGGGCGATGCGCTCCAGGTCACAGGGGTCTGAACTGTACCGCTAGAGACCCGGAACAGTAAACGATCATCGGAAAGGCTGTATTGTAGGACGTACTCAATGCCAGACGAGGTCTCTGCATTGGTCTTCGAGAACACTATGCGGTCCGCCGTCTTGGTGGTCAGGTACACCCAGCAGGCAAACGAGAAGTCGATGTCCCCCGTAGACATCGTGGCGTTGTCGGTGACGCTCAGATAGTTTGCGGAACCAATGGCCCCGGCTGCGTTGGAGACTTTTCCTCCAACCTGGGAGACGGTGCCGTTGACGGACAGCGACATTGAAGCCACGCTATCCACCCTGGCCGCCCCCGTGGCCTCCTCCATATTCCAGTATGCCAGGAGGCCTGAACCAGGCAAGACGGTGGCAAAGTCGTCGCGGACCACGCCGGTTGCACGCGGGACGATGACGCTGCCGTTTGTTGCCAGTATCTGCCCGTACTGGAGCGTGGTAACCTTCAACGCGCCTCTGGCGCTGATGTTGTTGAACTCAGCATCACCCGTGGCCCCGTCCAAATTGAAGCCCTGCAATCCCGCCGCGTAGGTGCTGGTGCGAATGCGCTTGTTGGCCCCGTCAATCTCCATATTGGGAGCCGCGCTGCCGACCGTGATCTTCTGGTTGCCAGCATCCAAAATAATGCCCGTCGCCGAGAGCGTGGTAGTACCCAGCGTCCAGCCGCCGATGATACCGGAAGTGGCCGTGATTGCGCCTGCGGGCGTCACGCGGAAGGGGGCCGAGGCCCTGTTGTCGTAGATTGCGCCGGCGTAGAATGGGTAGTCAGCAGGCACCATGCCCGCGCTTGTGGCCGCTGTGCCTGTGTCCTTGATCAGCCTGTCGGCCTCGATCAGCCAGCCACCAATGCTGCCGCCGATGGCCTCGATCCACTGCGGGGTCTTGTTGGTGGCCTTGTCTTCCTTGGTCAGGAGAAGCGCATCCATCTCCCCCTTGGTGTAGTAGAGAGCAGGATGTGTGTGAGCCGACGGGGCGCCGCCGACAAACTCGCCGCCCACCACAGCCTTTGCCGAGAAGGCCAGGACGCTGTTGTCCTCGTCGAAGTACAGAAGCCAGACCGGGTCGCCGGGCGCCAGCGACAACACGCCTCCGCCCGCCACCGGCACATCCTCGATAATCGTGCCTGTCGAGAACAGGCGCACGGCAATCGTGCTCACGCCGACGCTGTACACGGTCCCGATCTTGGGCCGGTTGTCGAGCATCTCCTGAGTGATGGCGCGGATCTGTTCAACAGCAGACACTATGACACCCACTTTCGCGCGCCAACACTCATCTTGAAGTCGGCCGGCGCAAAGTCGTAGGAGACCTGGTCCACAATCAGCGGCACATTGACGACTAGCCCAGTCCCTGAGACAACAACGGTCTGCTCCATCTCGGCAGGTGTCGCTGCGCGGTCAAGAACACCACCATGGGCTTCCCACCCATCCCAAACGCCTGTGGGCGTACCCGTCAAGGCACCAAGGATGGTTAGGTTCGCCACGAGTGATCCAACCCATACTCCCAAACCCGTCTGTGTTGCTCCAACCTGTGAACCATTGAAGTAGGCTATGAGTTGATCTGCACTCTTGCTCCATGTAATGCCTAGCATCAACCATTCCGTCTCTGTTGTGGCCCGAGTAACACTTTTTGTCACCCCTCCAGCAATATAGAAGTAACCAATGAGATTGGCACCCTGCTTTTGGATAGCAACAATATTGCTACTATCAGCCCCCAGGCGGATAAATCCACGTATCGTCGCGTTCGACCACGCAACATTGTTTCTAATCCAGACGAAGGCGGTGCCTTCCTGATTGTTGAACGCACTTCTAAACCCCGCTGGCGGCTGCGTGTAGCTAGTCGAACCGTCATACCTCGGGCAGGTCAGAAAGTCCCCAATCCCCGGCTGACCCAACGCAACACTTGTGTAGGCACCATGAAAACCATATGGAGAATAGTCCAGCGCCGCCACGTCACTCGCCTCACCTCCAACATAGTAGCCAATCAGCGAAGAGCCGAACAGTTGCTGCATCTTCTCTCTGTAATCCCCAATCCCGGAGACCAAGTAGTTCGCCGTAAACTTGTCCTCTGGCTCAAAGGCAAGGTTGGCAGCCAGCCTCTGAGACCTTCCGGCGATAGTCTCCTGCATACTACGGAAGAGCCGTGTGACCATGGCTGCGCTCTGCGCTACGTCGGCCTTCGGCATCCTGAGCGTGCGTAGGATAAAGCCGTGCGTCCTCGCCAGCGTGTCGTCGATCATCTCTATGATCTGGTCGCAGTACACACGTATCGCGGTGAAGATCTCGGTGTCCTGGTCATTGTCGTCGTCCTGCTGGATGGTGTCCGTAAATGTGCCCAGGTTCGAGCGATTGTCGAACGTCGAGAACTTGAGTGCTGTTCCAGACCTCGACAGGAACTGGATGTAGCGGTCGCCGATGGCGTCGCCAATGGCAGCCGAGGCAGCGGCATCGTTGTCAATCTGGAAAGCGTCCCGCCACTCGTACAGCTCCGGGATGCGGATGTCCGTGAAGGCGATGGTGCCGTTGTAAGCAGACACGCCGATGTAGAAGTTTGTCAGGGCCCCCCAGTCGGTGTAATGGAAGACTGCCACCGTCATGCCATTCAGGTACACGGTTACAAAGTCGTCCTGCGCAACCACGCGCCAGTTGACGGTGCTGCCAGAGATGAGCCAGTACACACGCCTGGACTCAGACCAGGAGGCCCCGGTCCCCTTTGTGAAATACAGGAAGTAGCTGCCGGAGCTGTTCTCCAGTTGCGCCAACCAGGGTCCCGAGGCGTCGATGTCGCCGGTTGTGTTGGCCCGGAAGCAGATGACCGCGCGCTCGTTGTTGCCCGGCACCTCTGTGGTGAATGAGATGTCGAAGTTCTTGCTGCTGAAGTTGCCGCCCAATACCCGCGTCAGCCAGGTCGGAGAAGCAAAGGCCCCCGCACCCCCGGTTTTGCTGATGGGGCCGGCATTGCTCACCTCGCTGTCGAACTGAGTGGACAGAACGCCGCCCATGCCACAGATGCGCTTCAGTAAAATCTCGGTGTTGTAGTCGGTCTCGAAGTCGCTGTACCAGAAGTCATATACACGTAGCTGATCATTGGCAAACTGGTAGACCAGCGAGTTATCCGTGTGCTGTTTTGCAGTTGTCCCATTTGCGCCGCGAGCTCCCCCGTACAAACAGGGCGCGATCAAGCACGTTGGGGTATCTGCGCCGCCCCAGATGTACGTGTACGGTTGTCCGCCGTGGCCGGTCAGAATATCTGTGCGCAGGTCGCTCTTGGCGCCGTCCAGCGGATCTACGACGGTGTCCTGAATAAGCCAGGCCCCATAGGGATAGCCGCCTTGTGGAAAAATGACGGCAAAGTTATTGTACTGGTCCGCCGTGGCAGACATTGCGAGAAACACCATGGAATCAAAACCATAGGTGTCGTGCAGGATACGCTCGCGCGAGCCCCCGGGACTGGTGAAGAGACACGCTGCGGCATAAGAGAACTCGGTCCCAGTCATGGACGGCAGCGTGCCGGATCCGGTCTTGGCAGTCCAGGTGATCTGCTCACCCTCCCACAGCATCGTGCCCGAGCCCGGAAAGGAGCCCCAGTCTCCGTCGCTGGAGGCGCGCAGGCACACGGCCGTGGATTCTGCGTCCAGTGCAAAGGCATGGAAGCGGTAGGGCTGGATCAGGGCATAAATGCCAACCTTGCCGCGTCCGTTGTCGGACAAACAGGGCAGATCATCCTGTGCCCAGGTATAGTCGATGAGTGGGGGTCCCCAGGGAACAAATGTTGAGCTGTCCTGCACTACGTAGCACTGGAAATGGCCGGCGCGGTGTACCATGCGCAGGCGGAATTTTGTGCTCGCAGAGAAGCTGAATGCTGCCGTCGTGCTCGCCAGCGTTGTGTAAACGCTGCCACGCTTCTTGACCAGATCTATCTGGTTCGTGCCCATCTTGGCCCGGAATGCGATGTAATTGTCCTTGTCTGATGCCAGGCCGAGCAGCCCAAAGTAGGTACGCGGCGAGATCGTCGTCGCGTTGTCATCAAAGGTGGCAATGATGTCAAAGTCAATGGTGTCAAATGGGGTCGTGCTGAAAAGGACGCCCTCGGTCTCCTGTGTGCTGAAGGTAATACGGCTGTTGGCCTCTTCGGCGGCCCAGTTGCCACCGTTCACCATGTACAGCCCGTCCATCACGTCGCAGTCGTCCCAGTGCTTGGCCTGCGACAGCAATGGCCAGTAGAACATGCTGCTCCAGTTCTTGAGCTGCTTGAAAAGCGTGTCCCTCGCGGCGACATCCGCTGTCCTCTGGCCATCGGCGATCCCGCGCTCCAGGCTGTCGATGTTGAAGCGGCCAAGCTCGACGTACTCGTTGCCCGCTGTCGTCAGGTAACCGGCCTCTGCCCAGATCTCAGACCCCTTGTGCGCCAAGGCCGCCTTGGTGGCCTCGAAGTAGCCGTCGTCACCGTTTCTGAGGCTGACATTGAGCTGAGGCGCATTCCCGGAAGTTGAGTTGAGCCCGAAGCCCAAAAGGTCGTCCGTTGACTTGCCGCCGAATGTTAGCCCCGCCCCAATCACCATCTTCTTACCGGATGGGTCACCAGACGGGTCAATGGCGTAGGTTGCGGGCGCGCGGAACACCGTAGCCAGTCCGGGATAGTAGACATAGCTTCCAGTGAGCAACATCTTGCCGCGTATCTCACTTGACGTAAGGTAACTGTCGCGGCTCATCACCGTCCAGTCATCTCCATCAATGGAGGTCAGGTACACGTCTGCCTGGGGAGAATATGCGTTCTGGTTTTGGCGCACCAAGAGCCCGGTCATCCAGGCTTTGTTCTGAATGACGTTGACCCTGTAGGGCACGAAGCTGGAGTAGTCATCCGGGATAATCAGGCGTGGATTGCTCCAGAGGCCTGCCGTAGAGACCTGGGTGATCCATGTCTTGCCGCGGCCGCCAAAGCAGTACACCACGAATGTTTTGCCGCCCAAGATAAAGGCGTCAAAGAATGTTGTGGTGCTGAAGCAGGGGTCCGCCATCGGATACGTGCTGTCCCCGTAGATGCGCCAGGGCATTTCGGCCAGCGTCCAGCCGCCAGAGTTGAAAGCGCGATAAACACGGGCGTGATCCACGTTCGGCGTCGAAGCGCCGCACAGATAGACCTCGTCCTCGCTCACCGGCGCAATGGTCGGGTTGACAATGTCCGTGATCGTCAGGAGCGTCGAGTTCTCGCTGCTCCAGGTCGCGCCATCGTCAACCGAGTAGCGATACACAAGAGCATTACCAGTGGTCACGTAGAAGACAAAGATGGTCGAGCCCGTCTGGTGAAGGCCGGGATTGCAGTACGGCACGCAGTTGGCGGAGATTATGCTCCAGGTCTGCCACTGTGTTTGCGAGGTCGGGTCCGTCACCCGGTTGACGCGCAGGTTATTGCTGCCATCTCCCCATACGCGCAAGATCGTGCCGCCGCTGGTCACCATGCTGTCGCCGAAGCAGTACCGCTGACTGGAGATGAGTTGGGTGTCCGTGTAAGACCACGGGTTAGAGATCGTCAGGTACGAGGCGAACGTCAGCCTAACATCACGCACGGTCAGGCGCGCAATAGGACTGCGGTGCAAACTCAACTGGGCAGAGTCCAGTGTGCCAGAAACGGTCCGCATTACCCAGTCTCCTCTAAGAGGATTGGCGCATAAAACCAGCCGCTGGCCCCATGCTCAACGTAGGTCACCATCTCTGGGTCCCAGTCACCGACCATCTCGACGGTATGGGCATCACCGGTGCCGTTCCCGTCTTCGTCCAGGTTCTCGTAGTAGGTGATCTGGGTGGAGGGTGTTGCATTCGGGTTCTTGTAGGAGTAGAAGGTCTTGAGATTCGCCAGCGTGCCGTAGCCGCCCAATGACTCGGTATGCCTCACTTTGAGCGTCATCGAGTGCATGGCGATGTGCGCGCCCTCCTGGGTATCTGCCTTGCCCGTCACCGTGCGCCCGCGAGTCTGCGTCTTCTGGACCGGGTGTCTCAGGCTGCCTTGAACAACCCTGAACTTCACGTCCAGGGTACTGTTTGAGTTGACCAACCGCATGAAGGCTAAGGTATTGGCAGGCATCGTGAACCTATCTTGACATCTGTGCTAGAATGTGAGTGGAGGTTGTCATGAGTCTTGGTTGCCTGATCGCGCTCGTCTTTCTTGGTCTTGCCTTTCTGATAAGGGTGATCGTGGAAGATGAGCAACGAAAATTTCCCTGATCATCTCAGTCTGCCAAGGTACAACGACCGCTCGCTCCGCGTCTCGACGTTTGCAGCGATCTGCTGGCCATCCAGGGTGACAATAACGGTCGTGTTACCGCCTGACCGTCCTCCATCGTTGGAGGAAAAGCGGGGCAGGGTGGGCCTATTCATGGGCCAGATGTCCACCCACTCGCCGCCCATCTCACCAGCCGTTCCCACGCGGCGGATGTTCGTCGGGCCGGGGATGTAGCCGTGGTACCCGCCCGCGTGCGTCTTTGGCGGGGCTCCGCCGCTGCCGCTGCCAGGCTGCGCGCCCATATCCGGCACCATCTCGGGCTTGTTCATGTTCAGGGCCGTGATCAGGTCCCGGACGTGATTGGTGATCGCCTGCCAGAAATTCCACTCCGTATCCTGCCGGAGCTTCAGCTTGGCGGCGATGTCCTCGTTGGCGTCCTGCATGGCCATCATCATGTCGTTGATGGCCTTCTGCTTGGCCGCATAACCGGCCTGTGCGCCGGCAGCCGCGATGGATGCCTTCTCGTTCTCGGCGGTGTGCGCACGCTGTAGGTTCTGGAGGTAATCCTCCATAGCCCAGCGCTCCTGCATCCATTCCTTTTGCTTGTTGGCGAAGTCTTCCTCGACGCCCCAGCGCTCCTCGTAGTGCTTCTTCTGGAGATCCGACTGGGCCAGGAAGTTCTTTTTCTCCATGTCCATGCGCGCGATGTTGATCTTGAAGGTCTCCTCGGCGCGTTTCTTCTCGGTGTCGAACCGCTTGTCCTCGTCGTTCCACAGCGTCTCCTGACGCTTCTGGAGGGTATCGACACGCCCCTCTTCGGTGGTATGCGTGATGGTCGCGCGCTTCTTCCCGCGCTCCAAAAGCATGCGCTCGCGGCCCGTCGCAAAGCGGATGTTCTCCTCAACATCCTCCATCTGCCAGCCAAAGCCGAGTTGGCTCTGGGCACGGTTGAAAGCAAAGTCCTCGCGCTGCCAGCCGCGCTGTTGCGACATCTGGGCCGAGCGTGTGGCGAAGTCCTCCATCTGCCAGCCGCGCTGCTGCTGCATCACGCCCCGGTTGAAGTTCCATCCCTCCTGGTAATTTGCGCGCGTCATGTCCCACTGTTCGCGGAACTGGCGCAGGTTCATCTCGCGGTTGTCGCGGTTGCGCGCGTCGGCCTCTTCCTGCTGCCGCCGCTGGGCATCACGCATCTCGTCCTGCACCGCCCACTGGCCGCGGCCTTCGGTGAAACGCTCACCCGTGAGGCGGCCGCTGGCGTCGATCATCCCGTGCGTGCCTAACCCCACACCAGTCTCGAAGGTGATATTGCGCCGGATGCTGGCGATCTGCGCCCCGGCGGCAGCCATCTGGGCGTTGAACGAGTTTTGCGATGACATCCACTGGAGGCCGCGCATGCCGCTGACTTCTTGCCCAAAGGGATTTGTGGTTGTAAAGTCGCCGCTGTCAGACTGCCTGAAACCGAGCCCGGTGAGCATTGATGGTTGCATGCCCATGCTCTGAAGCATCTGGGTCGGCGTCTTCACCCAGCCCCCGCCCAACTGCGGCGATTGCTTCAGCCCAAAGGATGTGGTGAACCTGCCAAGCCCGGTATCGAGCTCGCGTGTGATCAGGCCAGTGTCACCGGTCATACCGCCGACCATACCGAGCACGTTGGCGTTGCCACTCATGGCCTCAGACCACATTTGCGCGCTCTGAGGAGCTGCCAGCACGCTCGACATCACATCCATGCCAGCGTTGACATCCCCGGTACGGCCAATAACCGTATTAGCCGTACCAATCGCTATTGATAACTGCTGCGGCGAAACCACGCCATACTGAACCTTGCTAGCTAGGCTTTTGGCCAGATCAGCGTTGCGCGTGACTGACATGACCTGGTCATAGGTCTGGTTGTAAAGATCCTGTTTCTGAGCGGCCTGGTATGCAATGGGTGCCCACTTGGTTGGGTCTTCCTGGAGACGCCTGTTCCACACTGCTGACTGGCTCATAACATCGGCCATCGTGCCCCGACCACGCAGGAGACTACTCGTCCCGGCCTGCACAATGCCGCCCAGCGCCTGCGTCATCAGGTTCTGTTCCATGATGGGCCTGCCAGCAAAGCCCTCCATACCCATGGGCGACACGGCCATTCCGCCCGCCGCCATCTGACCAGCATAAGCCGACTGCATGCCGGTAACAGCCAATCCGAATTGCGCCGGCATCTCAGCATAGCCCGCCCACTGCTGGGCGTACTGGGCCACACCTCCGCCTCCTAATCGAGCACTAAGTTGCGCACCAGCCTCAAGGTTCACACCGGACATCATGGACTTGACAAGTGTTGCCTCACCCTGCACGCCACCGCCAAACAGGATGGCATTCTGTGCAATAACGTCTGCCGCTGCTTTGGGGTCGATATTCCACTGTTGGGCTAGTTGCTGGGCTCGATAGGATGTGACTTGTGCGCGCTGGGTCGGAGTCAGGCCAAGCATCTGGTCGCGCCGCAAACCACCCTCGGCAATTGTCACCAGCCTCTGCCCCAAGCGCTCACTCGCTGTCATTTGCTCTGGCCCACGCGAGCCTGACATTGCGGCACTTTGGCCCGGGCTGACCATGCCCATATTGATATTGGCCTCATACGACGACCGATAACCCTTGTAAGCCTCAATCGCCGCAAAATCCGGGTTCTCGGCCAGGTATTGCGCCCGCGAGGCAATACCCGCGGCGGCAGTGCCAACGAAGCCGATACCACCACCTATAATGGCGCCAGGGGCACCAAATGTCATGCCGCCCAGCATCATGCCAGCCATGCCCGCACCAACGGCTGGGCCTAGAATACTGGCCGGACCCCCCGCACCCCCAGACATGAGATCAGATGCCCAGCGTACGGCTGGGGTCCATGTGGCCGCCGCCTGTCTCTGATAAGCCATCTGCATCCCGGTGTAAGCCCCGGCTGACTGCTGGGCTGTGCCCAGGCCACCGTAGCCATAGCCACCGCGCGCCAATGCCCCACCCAGCATTTGCTCCTGCGCCCCACCCTCCATGGCCGCAGATAGTGCAGGATCAATGAACATACGTTCCATGCGCGAGAGCGCAAAGAGCTGGAGACCGGTCATCAACTGGCCGCCGCGCATGGCTCGCCCGAGTGTTCCCTTCCAGCCCGGCCCAGTACCCTCGGACAGGTCCTTGAACCCGCCCATGATGCCCTCATCGCCCTCGGCGCCATACATTAGCCTGTTGAAAAAGCCCTTCTGCGGGCCTCTCCCCACGGCCAATTTCTCAGCCTGCGTCGTCAGGGCCCCAGCCTTGGCAAGCATGAAATTGCGCTGGACATCCGAGACGCCTTCACCCTCGGCAGCCGTATAAAGACCAGCGGCCTCCTGTGCCATCTTGCCAGCCTGCTCGTAGCGCTGGAAACGCCGCTCCTCGGCACCTGTCGCCGTCTTCACGACCTCGCCGTATTTCTCGTGCGCAGTGGTCAACTTCTCCAGAGATTTTGAATACAGATCCGTGGCCCTCGTAAATCCGGCTGCGCCTGTCTTCGACATCCCCGACAAGTCCGGCCCGGCCGCAATGCCCTGGTCTGTCCAGTGGAATTGCTGGCGCCCGCGCGTGGCCGCGATCTGCCCCTGCATCGTGCCCGCCCGCATGAGGTTGGCTGCACCCTCCGGCGTGCTCGGATCAAGCTGCGCCGCCAACTCCGGCGTCAGGTTACCCAGACTGGCGCCGACCTTGCTGCTAAGCCATGCCGTTTGGAGATTGATGGCCTCCGGCGACCGCGCGCCCGAGCGCCCATAGAAGCCCCTCTGGAGCTGACTGACCTGCCCGAGCTCACTGCCAAAGAAGTGGCCCTGGTACTCTTCCATGGCCGGCATATCCCCGCGGCCGGCAAATGCCAGTTGTGTGCGCGCCAAGAGGTCTGCCCGCGGCCCGCTCTCCTGGAACGACATGGCCCGCATCTCGGACTTGTTCATCCACATCTCGCGCACGCCCTGCTGGAGGGGCTTGACAATCTCGGCTACAATGAAGTTGCGCAACCAGCTTGGGTCAAACCCGCCCGCTTCCGCAGATGCTGAAACCCCGCCACCGCCTCCGCCTGGCGGCCCACCTACGCCAACGCCATTGGCGGGCTGGTAGCTGGGGATCTTGCCCTTACTCAGTTGGTCGGCAGCACGGTAAAGCCACTCGGCCTTATCCTTCGGCATGTCGCCGACGGTCTTCATCAGCCAAGCCTCACCCTTGTTGATAAAGGCCAAGCTCTCATCGGCAGGGGCCCCAAGATTGCCCCACCCGAGTTTCCCAGCAGCCGCGTCTGCCAATGCCTCAGTTGACTGCCCGGCCGGCAGGCCTGCCTTGCGCAGGTTATCGGCGATAACAGCCCTCTGCTTCTCGTTGTAAGCGGCACGGCCTAGTGCCTCCTCCAACCCACCAGCGGTTTCCTGGAGAGCTTCAAGCGGGTCTAGCCCAGCCGCCTGTGCTTTGAGCCAGAAGCGACCGCTCATGGCCTGCGTCCCGCCCGTGAGCCCACCACCCAACTCGGCCCAGGCCTTCATGTTCTCCGGGATGGGCAGGTTGGATTCCTTCCAACGGCCCATCATCATCGCCCTGAGTGCCTGCGGCAGGACGCCAAACTGCTCAGTGTCCGAGAACAACTTGCCGCCTGTGGCTGCACCCAGCGCGAAGCCGAGGATGCGCGGATCGTTCAGCTTCTGCGCATTCGCCAATGACTTCAGGATCATCTCCTGCTTCTGGGGGTCGCTCGTGATCAGTGGCACGATCTGGCCTGCCAGCTTCGTGTTCTCCGGCGCAAGTAGAAATGACGACAGTGCCTCCTGCATTGCTACCATGCCGCCGCCCATCACGTCGCCCTTGAACATGCCAAAGAACTCCATGCGCTCGCCCATCAGCCCCGGCCCCAGCCCTGCCGACGATGGCTGATAGCCCTCTGCAATCCGCATGAACCGCGCCATGTGGGCGCTGTACTCCTTCTTGTCAAGTGGGGATTGATAGGGAGCAAGCATGGCATCCGCTGTGCGCTCGTCCAGCCCGGACAGGTTCATCAACCTCCGCATCATGTTGAAGACCTTGCCCATCGACTCCTGGTGAGTCACTCCGCGCGCTTGGTTGCCCTGAATCTGTGGCATCGTAAACGCGCCGTAGGTGCCCAGAAGCCCACTCTCCTGCGCAAAGCGTGCGGCCGGTCCCGTGATCGTTCGCCCGGTTTTGGGATCGGTGAAGGTGGCCAGACGTGTCTCGACCCGATCAAGCACCTGCCTGACGTGGTCACTCAGAAGCATCTTGCCCATGCGCTTGTTCTCGGCAATGATGCCGCCGATGAACTCTTGCTCGCTTGGCGCTTCTGCACCGCCCGACCACGTCTTGGTAGACCTGTCATACTTGATGCCCATCTCGGCCAATACGGCTGCCACGCGGTCAGAGTCAAAGTCACCCTTGAATGGCCCGCCCATGATCGCTGGGTGCAGGAAATCCTTGTCGGAGTGCGTGGCCTGCATACTGCCCGCAAAATCGCGCACCGTGCGGACACGCATCATCGCCATCTGTGATCCAGAGATGCTGGGATCGCGCCAGACATGCGCGCCCACAGACTTTCTGCCCAGATAGTCGGCCAGGCTTGCAAGTTCGTCTGGGGTTCCCTCGGCCCCACCCACTATGGCCAATGCTTTCAGGTGTACATCGGAGAGGGCATAGACATTCTTAGGCAAACCGTAATCACCGCCGACCGGCGAGCTGACAGCCTGCCTGGGATAAAAGCTCATCGCATTACGGTAGATCTCG
>Ga0209108_10000787_pt1 | contig 17889 bp, 19 predicted proteins | sample Rifsed10ft1_FD_184003 | JGI IMG/M metagenome (GOLD analysis project Ga0209108, IMG submission 184003) | Soil microbial communities from Rifle, Colorado, USA - sediment 10ft 1 (version 2) | ecosystem: Environmental > Terrestrial > Deep subsurface > Rock core/Sediment | place: Rifle, Colorado...
GCGGCGTTCATCATCGTGTGGGGCTGGTCGCTGTGGCGGAAGTTCTCGCGCCCGCCGCCCGACAGGTGCGACAACCCGTTCGGCTGAACGCGTGACGTACCGAATCCTGGCGGATTTCGTCGTCATCACTCACGGCGCGTTTGTGCTCTTCGTCGTGTTCGGCGGCTTTCTGGCGCTCCGGAAAATTCGCTGGGCCTGGGTGCACGTCCCGGCAGCGGCGTGGGGTGCGTACATCGAGTTCGTGGGATGGATCTGCCCGCTAACGCCGCTCGAGAATTACCTGCGCGGGCTCGCGGGCGAAAGCGGCTACCCGGAAGGATTCATCGAGCATTACCTGTACCCGCTGATGTATCCCGCCGGGCTCACCCGCTCGACTCAGTTGGTACTCGGATGCATCGTGATCGCGATCAACCTGATCGCCTACGGCCTGGTGGTGGGCCGGGCACTCAAGTCGCGACGCCAGATCGTGTAGCTGCGATCCGCCGCGCCGCCGTCAGTACTTGTACCCTAGCCCGAGTCGCAGCACGTCGAAGCCCGGCGTGCTTGTGGCGCTACCGACGTCGATCCATTGCTTCTCATAGCCGAGTCGCAGCGACATGCCACGGTTGATGTCCCAGCGCACGCCGACACCCGCCTGATAGGCGAACTCATCCGTGGTGCGCGTGTTCTGATACGTCGTGCAGATGTAACCCCACCAGGGGTCCCACCAGCACCCAGTCTGCGGCGGACCCTGAGGGATGTTGGTATCGATGAAACTCCAACCGATGCCTGCGGATATGTACGGCGTGATGTCACCCTCCAGCAGATTGAACAGCACGTTGATCCGCGGCGTGAATATTTCCGCCGTTCCGCGCACGTCATAGCTGGGCAACGGAACGGTATCGGCGGACTGGATCGTGGCCCGGTAATCGACGTCGAGATAGTCGAGCACGAACTGCAGTTGCATCCGGTTGTTGAAGTGGTAGTTGGCACCGATCGAGAATCCCCAGTCGGTGTCGGTGTCGGCAGTCGAACCGCCCTCGAAGTCGATCCCGTAGGAATCCTGGTAGTTGACGTCGAACAGGAATTCCCAGGTCTGATCACGATTGCTCCGGCTCTGAGCAAACGCGGCGGGCGTCAAGAGAACCGTCAGCATCAACGAAGTCAACAACTGATTTCGGGTCAAGGGAATCTTCTCCATTCGCTCCTGTGGGGGCGTCATTTTGCACGAACCTACGCGCGATTACGCTATTGCGGGTTGTGCCTGATGTCTGGTAGTGCGCTCATCGCGCAACGGTTCGGCAACCAACGCCAGTAAGTGCCGCAACGCCACAGCCACTCGAGCGGGCCCATGCGAAAGCGATTGAGCCACCCGTGACTCGCCTCGGCGAGCAGCGCGTAAACGATGATCGCGACAGCGGTCATCTGCACACCATTGAGATGGCCGTAGAGCCCGAAGCCCCATGGTTCGGCCAACGCCGCGATGGTGAACGATTGGCCGATATAGTTTGTGAGGGCCATGCGGCCGGCCGCCTCGATTCGGCTCCACAGCCGGCGCTCAGCCGGTCGTTGGCTCATCACGAACACCATGCCCGCGATGCCGCACGCGACCGGCAGCGCGCTCAATGCGTGCAGGAATTCCGGCCAGCGCCAGTCCACCAGGCCCTGGAGCTCGCGGCCCTGCAACCAGGTTGCGAGCAGCGTCAGCGGCAGCCCGATGCCCAGACCCACACGCGCAACCCGTGACCCTACGGCGGGCAATTGCGCGGTGATCATGCCGCTGCGAAAGAGTCCCGCGCCGATCATGAACAAGGCGAGCGTGCGCCAGAGCAGCATGATCGCCAGATAGAAAAGAAGTTGCGTGTACTGTTCGACGTGCAGGCGGGTGAGTGCGGCGAAATCCCCGGACTGTCGCACCTGCCATTCCTTCGGTGCAGCAGCCGTCGATTGGCCCGAGATTGCGGCGAGCTGCTGCTGCGCTTCGCGGTACTCGTTGGCAATCGCGTCCTCCGGTGTGGTTCCCTCGAAACGCACGGTCAGGAGGCACGCGGTCGCGATCAGGATGGCGACCCACGCTCCGAGTGCGAGCCGCCAGCTGCGCCGCCAGAGCGCGAACGTCGCAATAGCGAGCAGCGCGGCACTCGCCACGGTGATCATGACCGAGACACTCCCGATGCCGCCGATCTGATAGCTCCAGATGATCGTGACTCCAAGCAGCACGAGTCCCGCTTGCAGCAGCGAATCGGCCGACACTCTGCGCATGGTGAGCAGCAGCAAGCCCGCGATCGCATACGGCAGCAGCACTTCGGCCGAGTACAGAAGCAGCCCGTGAGCGATACCGAACAGGGCCAGGATCAGCACGCGCCGCAGGTAGATTCCGGCAAATCCGCGTCCGCTCAAGGTGAGCCGCTCACTCTGCAGGGCGAAGCCGATGCCGAAGAGTACCGAGAACAGTGTCAGGAACTTGAGATCGATGAGCGCATGAAACAGCTGCCAGTCGAGCCACGCAAGTCGTTCGCTGCCGCCGAGCGCCACGGCAAAACCGCCGGCATCGAATGGCAGGAACATCTGGCGGACGTTGGCCCACAGGATGCCGAGCAGTGCGAAGCCGCGCAGCGCGTCCAGCCAGACGATCCGTGCGCCGCTCTCGACAGGCCCACTTGCATTCGAATCCAGCGGTGGCGGCCGCGGGCGATCCGGCTCTGCGCTGGTCACGTCCCGTCTCCCGGCATCATCCAGGCCGTGTCGCGGTCGCGGATCCTGCGGTACTTCCTGACTTTCCCGAGGAGGTAGCGAGTGGTTGCCGCGAAGGCAATCGCTCCGACAACCAGGCCGAGCGGAATGATGTACCAACCGAGCAGCTCGCGTGCGTCGGCTGGCGGCGCACTGACGCGGCCGAGTTGGTAGGAGATGTCGTCGGGAGCCACTTGCCGGATCCAGAGCCCGATGCGATCGGGAGTGAAAGGCTTGAGGAGCGCGCAGCCGAGCCCGATCAGCGCGGTTCCATAGCCGAAGAATGCGACCACCAGCGCGCCGATGCCCTCGAGACTGCGCGTCGCCCATAGCGCAGCGAGCCGCAGCAACAGGAGCGGCGAACGCGTGGTTTGCGCTCGCAGCGCGAGGTTGTCCATCAAGTAGGCGCTGGCCAGCGTGGCCGGGTCACCCAATCGCGCGATTGCATCGGCGACACGCTGCGGATCCAGTTGATTGTCGACTTCAGCGGTATCGATGAGGTGGCTGCGAAGCTCCTTGACGATGTCGTCAGCCTGTGCAGCGGGAAGCGCGCTGAGCGCGGGGCGCAGCCGCTCGAGGTAACCGTCGATCGCGTGCTCCGCACGTGCCGCTGCGTTCATCGTTTGTACTCCGGGAGGACCGGCGCCAGGATTTCGTCGATATTGGAAGTGAACTCGCGCCAGAAACGCGTCATCTTCACCACGCGACGGCGCCCTTCCGGCGTCAGCTTGTAGTACTTGCGCGGGTGACCCGCGTCGGCTTCGACCCATTCCGCTTCCAGCTGTCCGTCGACATGCAGGCGGCTCAGCAATGGATAAAGGGTTCCTTCCGCGACCGCGAGCTTCGCGTCACTCTCGAGCCGACGGATCAGCTCGAGCCCGTAGAGGCGTCCGGACCAGAAGGCGGCGAGCACAACGAGCTCCAGAACACCCTTGCGGACCTGGACTTCCCATCGTTCGACCGCAAGGTTGTCGCTTGGTCCATGAGACATCGCAATAAACTATACCTCGTATACCGATGTATCTCAAACGGACCCACGAACCGGCGTTGGGACCATTTCATTGAGTGTGTCCCCCAATCGGAAGGCTATTGCGATCGACCTGATCGCCTACGCCCTGGTAGTGCGGCGGTCGCTTACGTCTGGCCCCTGGTCGGGTCCCAACTCGGCGGCCAGCATCTGCAGTCCAAGCAAGCGGACGTCGGTCATCGCCGCGGATTCCGGCAGCAACTCGAGGAGTCGCAACCAGAATGCGCTGCGCTCGGGCCACCGCGGCGTCATCAACTCGGGACTCGAAACCGCCACGCGTTGCAGATCCGTCAAGGTCAACGCTTCGAACGCCGTCAGGGTCTGGTCTGCCATTCCCAAGACGACGCGTGCGGCGGGCGGGTTCGCCCGAGAGAGATGCCAGGCGAAAAACAACGCCAGCTCCGCAAAACCGCCCAGAGCCTGGCGTGGCCCTTCATCTGTATCGGGCGATTGCGGTTCGTGAACCGCCGTATTGTCTGCAATACCGAGCCAGTACGCCCCATCATTGAAGCGGGCAGTGAAGAGTGAGAACGGACACCGCGCGACAATGGCGCGCCGCTCCGGCGTCAACGTCAGCAGACTCGCCGGCACCGGATCCAGCCCACGAAAACGAGCGGCATTCGCCACCCAGTAACGCGGCGCGAACGCGAGCAGCGCCAGCCAGCTGCGATTGAGCTCGTACAAGGGCTCCAGCACCGCCGAACTGAGCACCGCGCTCGCCAGCCAGCGACGCGATCCTGTGGTCACCGCACTTCCAGAATATGTTCTTGTCATCGGCGCCCTCCTGCTTTTCGCGTGGATTCTTGCCGATTCTGCTCATGGCGCACAGCTCGCAATTGTGGTTTATTTATACCAAATCTTTACGGGGCATCACAGGGAGTCCTGCCCATGCGTGTTTCCGATGACCGCTATTCCCGCGACCGGCTGCGTTTCGATCTTGCGGTGAGGATGATCCGGCACGAAGCGCGCACCTGCACGATACGCGTGTGGACCGGGCTCAGCGACGATCGCATTCGCAAGCTTTACCGCGCCTACCTGCAGCACACACCCGAAACCCCCGTGCGGCGCCATCGCGGCAAATCGCCACGACAGATTTCGTTCTTCATGCGCACGCCGGCGGTACGGTTCGAAGCGACGACACTCGCGAGCCTCTTCTGCATGCTGGGTCTCGTTCCACCGGCGGGCAGCAGTCCGCACCGTTCAGCGCCGCCGATGAGTCTCGAGTGGGGTGAATTCTTCTGCCAGGCGTACGAGAGCCATCTGGCGTTGCATGTGGCGCCGCGTGTCTCGTTCGAGCATGCCTGGTTCTTGCTGCTCGCCTTGCTGCGCCAGGACGAGATCGCGCTCGGAGCCTGCAGCGCGTGCGGCGGCTTATGGTTGGTGGATGCGTTTGCCCCGGCAGGCTCCATGTGCCCCCGCTGCGTTCATCTCCCCGTCGGCTCACGCCTCGATCGCCGGGTCGATTCAACCGGCGTCATGCCGGTCCATCGCGATTGGAGTCCCGATACTCCCGGGTTTCGCTGAACACAGACTTGCGCCGGCCCGCCAGGCGGGGCGCTAGAATGGCCGCAACTTTCTCTGGCGGCCGCCCTCGATGGATTCGCGAACTGACCGGCCGAACATCTTTGCCGGGCCCTATCTCGATCGCAGCAGTCATCTGCGTGAGCGTGAGGATTGGCTGGCCCGGGCCGTTCGCGATCCAAATGCCCGCTTCGTTCCGGTCTGGCAGACGCGCAATCTCTTCACGCGTGGGGAATCGATGGGTGCGCTTTTCCTGACGGCGGACCACATCGTCGTGCAATCAGCGCGCGCTGAAAACCTGACATTCCTCGGTGTCCATCAGGAGCGAGCCTTTTTTATGGTGGAGCTCGAGGGTGATGCTCCGCCGCAGGTGCCCGAATCAGGCGAATTCCGCGAGCTCAGATCCCTGGGCGCGATGCTGCCGGGCGAAGAAGCAGGCCTGCTCGCCTACGCGCGTGCGCTCGCCATCTGGCGCCAGCGACACCGGTTTTGCGGGGTGTGCGGTTCACCAACCCGGGGCACGCGCGCCGGCCATGTGCTCGTGTGCAGCAACGAAGCATGCCGCGCCGAGCAGTTTCCACGCATCGACCCCGCGATCATTGTCCTCGTGACGGATGGCCAACGCGCGCTGCTCGGCCGCCAATCGAGCTGGCCCGAGGGGCGCTATTCGACGATCGCGGGATTCGTCGAGCCCGGCGAAAGCCTGGAAGATGCGATTGCACGCGAGGTCCACGAGGAAACGGGCATAGTCGTGCACGACATTCGCTATCACTCCTCGCAGCCCTGGCCGTTCCCCTCCTCCATCATGCTGGGATTCACCGCGCATGCATCGAGTCTCGCCATCGCGCGCGCCGACCAGGAACTAGAGGACGTGCGTTGGTTCACTCGCGCCGACATTGCGTCCGGATTCCCGGCGATGCCCTCGAGGCAATCGATTTCGTTTCGCCTCATCCAGGACTGGTATGACAGCGGTGCGGAGCGCCCCCTCCTCGAGACGCCGGGCGTACGCCTCTGATCATGACCGATTCCTTCACTCTCCCCTTCTGGCTCTTCCTTCTTCTCACACTTCTCTCCGCCTGGGCCGTGGTCTCACGTCTGCTGCTGCCGAGCGTGCGCTGGTTCTTCGGCCGGCGCGTGAACCGGCTCACCGAGCAGCTCAATCGCACGCTCGCTCTCAAGATTCCGCACATCGCGATGACGCGCCGGCAGGTGCTCATCGACCGGCTGGTGTACGACCCGAAAGTGGTGCAGGAAGCGACGCGCGTGGCGGAAACGGAGGGCATTCCGCGGCAGGTGGCACTGAAGCGCGTCGAGAGTTACGCGCGCGAGATCGTGCCCGCGTTCAACGCCTACGTCTACTTTCGCGTGGGCAGCGCGATCGGCAAGGGATTGCTCAACATGCTGTACCGGGTGCGGCTCGGGCATGCCGACGACGCGGCGCTCAAGGACCTCGGCCCGAATGCCAGCGTCGTATTCGTGATGAACCACCGCAGCAACGTGGACTACATCCTCGTTGCACACTTGGCACGTTCGCGCGTGGCGCTGAGTTACGCGGTCGGCGAATGGGCGAAGGTGTGGCCGATCCAGCAGCTGGTGCGTGCGCTCGGCGCCTATTTCGTGCGGCGCGGATCCGGCAACGACCTCTATCGCCGCGTCCTCGAGCGCTATGTGCAGATCGCGGTTGAGGGTGGCGCCGTGCAGGCGATCTTTCCCGAGGGTGGCCTGAGCCGCGATGGTCTGCTGCGCCAGCCGAAGATCGGCTTGCTCGACTACATGCTGCGCGCGTTCGATGTTCGAAGCGGCCGCGACATCGTGTTCGTGCCGGTCGCGGTGAACTACGACCGCGTATTGGAGGACCGCACGCTGCTGCGCGATTCGCAACCGGATGTCGAACCCCGCTCGGGGCTCGCGGCGCTCAGAACGACGCTCGCGTTTGCGGCTCAACAATTGTGGCTTCGACTGCGCGGGCGCTGGTATCGGTTCGGGTACGCCTGCGCGAACTTTGGCGCGCCGATCTCGTTGCGCCAGTACCTGGCGGAGCATGGCTGGGAGCCCGCCACGCTCGATCGCGAAGCGCGCACGGCTCGGGTCAGTGAGCTGGCCGGCGACTTGCTCACCGCGGTCGGGCGCATCGTGCCGATCCTGCCGGTGTCACTCGTGGCCAAGGTCTTCGTCGACGAGCCGCGACGCGAATGGACCGAGGCGGAGATCCGTGACCGCGCCCAGAAATTGCAGCGCGAGTTCGAATCGCTCGGTGCGCACGTCTACGTCCCCCGCCGCGATCCGGACTATTCGGTGCTGGTCGGGTTGCGCATGCTGACACTGAGACGGCTGGTGCTCGAAGCCCAAGGCCGCTACCGCCTGAATCCCGACGAGTTGCCGGTGGTGCATTACTACGCCAATGCCGTCGCGCATCTGACGCGGCCGCCCCTCTGGCTCACGCCGCCCGCGGGAAAGCGGTAGATCCCATCCTGTAGCTCACCGGGACCTTCACCGCCAGTCGCGCGCCCCCGGAAATCTTCAGTCCGTTGGTGCCGTCATGTGGCCGGTTGGCACCGCCATGGCTGTGTGCAGCATTACGGGCGTCACCCTCAGTGCGAGGCTCGCCATTCGCCGCGACAGCCCATTCGTGCGCCACGTGTTTCTGGCCGTCGTCAACGCTCTGATCACGAAGACCGCGTGGGACGCGCTGCGTAACTGCCTTTAGGTGCAGAAGCCCTCACCCCGACCCTCTCCCGCAAACGGGAGAGGGAGATCGACCCTTAGCGCGCCGCTCTCCCGTAAACGGAAGAGGGAGATCGACCGTTACCCCGCCGCTCTACCGCAAGCGGGAGAGGGAGACAGCTAGAATGCAGGCATGTGCCTGTTGGTCTTTGCCTGGAATGTTCACCCTCGCTACCGGTTGATCTTTGCCGGCAACCGCGACGAATTCCATGACCGCCCTGCCGCGGCACTCGCGTGGTGGGAGGATCATGCCGGGATTCTCGGCGGACGCGATCTGCAGGCCAGCGGCACCTGGCTCGCGGTCTCGCGGCGCGGCCGCTTCGGTGTCGTCACCAACTATCGGGACTTGCAACGCCCCGAGCCGGGCGCCCCCTCCCGCGGTCTCCTGATCACCCGTTACCTCGCGGGCGAGCCCGATAGCCTGCAGTTCACCGACCAGCTGACGCCCGAGGCCGGCCGCTTCGGCGGATTCAACCTGCTACTCGCGGATGAGCGCTCGATGGCTTACGCCTCGAATCGTGCGCCGGAGGTCGGACGCGAGCTCGCACCGGGCGTCTACGGGCTCAGCAATCACCTTCTCGATACGCCCTGGCCCAAGCTCACGCTGACGCGCCAACGATTCGAGCGCCTGATCGCACTTGACGAACCGCAGCTCGATGGGTTGTTCGAGATGCTGGGTGACCGCACGCCAGTGGCGGATCATCTGCTCCCAAGTACCGGCGTTAGCCAGGAATGGGAGCGGTTGCTGTCATCGCCCTTCATCGTGAACGAGCGCTATGGGACACGCTGCTCGACGGTCGTCCGCATCGATTACGAACGGCACGTTGCGGTCCAGGAACACTGCTTCGACCGCGACGGTCGGATCTTAAGTACCAGCTCGTTCGAGTTCGAAGCCCTCTGATTTTTCAGCCGCGACGCGCTCATGAAACGGCCACTGACCCGGAACTGCTGCCGCGCGCTCGCCGTATGTTTTGCTCTCATGATGTGGCAACCCGCCTCGGCGGACATCGACCTGGTCATCGAGGGTGTCGACAAAGACATTGAGGCCAATCTGCTCGTATTCCTGAGCCTGCAGCGTTACCGGGAACGCGACGACCTCACGGCTGACACGATCGAGCGACTGCACGAGCGCGCGCCGAACGAAGTGCGACATGCGTTACGCCCGTTCGGCTACTACGAGCCCACGCTGCAATCGGACATCAAGCGGCTGGAGAACGGGCGCGACTGGCGCATCACCCTGCACATCGATCCCGGTAAGCCCGTGATTCTTCAGGAAGTGAGCGTCGAGGTCACGGGCCCGGGCGCCGAGGAATCGATGTTCCGCACGCTGATCGCGGACTCCGAGCTGAAGCCGGGGCGACGGCTGAGCCACGCGGCGTATGACAAGCTCAAAGGCGATCTGCAGCGCACCGCCTTGGGCTCAGGGTTTCTCGATGCGCGCTACGTGCATCACCAGCTCAAGGTCGATCCACTGAACAGGCGCGCCACTGCGGATCTGGCGCTCGAGACGGGGCAACGCTACCGATTCGGTCAGACCGAGATCGAGCAGGACGTGATTGAGCCCCGCCTGGTCCGGCGTTACCTGCGCTACCAGGAAGGCGACTACTTCGAGGCAATCAAGATCCTCACGACGCAGTTTGCGCTCGACGACAGCCAGTACTTCTCGAGCGTCGAGATCATCCCCGGCGCCCGCGACCCGCAGACCCTCACCGTTCCCGTCACGATCCGCGCCCAGCCTTCAAAGAAGAACAAGTACACGGTCGCGATCGGCTATGGAACCGACACCCGCGTCCGTGGAACGCTGGCCTGGGACAACCGCCGCGTGAACGAGAAGGGACACCGCTGGCGCGTCGAACTGCTCGGCTCCAACACCAAGCAGGCGATCGAAGCGCGCTACATCATCCCGGTCGGTGATCCGGCGCTCGAGCATTTGGGCGCGAACTGGACCTGGAGCCGCGAGGAACTCGCCGATCTCGACGTGAGCTCGCAGGAATTGACCGCGAGCCTGACGCAGATTCGTGGGCGGTGGCAGCGCGTGCTCTTCACGACGCTCGAGCGCAGCGTCAGCGAATCAGACGCGGAGCGCAATACGGATACTTTCCTCATGCCGGGCATCAGCTATGCGCTTCTGCCCGCGAATTTTGGCGTCGACTCGCTCGTGCTCGGCCACGGCCTGTACGCGCAGCTCATCGGGTCCCACAGCGCATTTGGGTCGGACGCAAACTTCCTTCAGCTCCGCATTCAGGACGAGCGCGTGTTCCACCTCGGCGACGTGTGGCACCTCATCCTGCGCGGCGATCTGGGCCTGAGCGCCGTCGCGGATTTCTCCGAGCTCCCGGGCTCGCGGCGCTTCTTTGCCGGCGGCGACCGCAGCGTCCGAGGCTTCGGCCTCAACGAGTTGTCACCGGTGGATGCGGATGGCAATCGCACCGGCGGCCGGCATCTCATGGTCGGTAGCATCGAGATCGAGCGCGACCTGCCGCGCCGATTCGGCGTCGCCGCGTTCTTCGATGCGGGCAACGCGTTGAACAAGCTCGGCGACCCGGTCGAGTACTCGGTGGGCCTCGGCTTCCGCTGGCGCATTCCCGTCGTGACCCTGGGTCTCGACGTCGCGCAGGCGCTCTCGCAACGCGATGCGAGTCCGCGCATCCATCTCAACATTCAGCCGCGCCTGTGATTAAGCGCCGCACGCTCATCATCGTGACGCTGAGCCTGCTGATCGCGCTCGGCGCGCCGGCGGTCGGACTCTACTGGCTCTGCTACACCGAATCCGGCCTGCAGTGGCTTGCCGCGCGCATCACCAAGGTGGGCAAGACGCGGGTCCGCATCGACGGGCTCCAGGGTCGCCTCACTGGACCGCTCAGCGCCACTCATTTCGAGCTTGATCACGAGCGCGTCCACATCGTGGCGGATGACATCCACGCGGACGTCAAGCTGCGCAGCCTCCTGGCGCAGACGATCCATGCCGACTATCTCGCCGTCGGAAACGCCAATGTCATCATCAAGCCGCGCACAAAGCCCGCCAGCAAACGTGCACCCCGCTTCGTGCCGCGCTGGCTTCGGGTCCAGGCGGATTCCATCTCGATCGATTCGGTGCAACTGCATTTGCAGAGCGGACGCACTCTCAACGGTACCGGGATCCATGTCGCCTCCAGCGTGACCTCGCAGACTCTGACACTCGAGCGCGCTGCGCTCGTGAGCGAGCAGTTTGATCTTGAGGGTGGCGCCGAGATTGGCGCGGGCGATCCGCTGCGGATGAAGGGTGACATCGAGTGGATCGTAAGCTTTCCGGGCCAGCCGCGTTGGGCAGGCCGCGTGAAGCTCAACGGTGATCTCGAGCGGCTCGAATTCAGCGGCCGGGTGGCCGAGCCCATGGCCGCCGATGTGACTGGCGCGCTCAGCGAGCTGACACATGATTGGCGTTGGGATGCGAATGCGAGACTGACGGACTTCACGCTCAAGCCGTGGTCTCGCGAGTCCAAGCTCGGACTGCGGTCCGCAGTGTTGGCAGGCAGTGGTGATCGTGCCGGCTTCAAGTTCAACGGAACCATCGATCCGCTGCGACCGGACACTGGTCCGCTGAACGTCTCGTTCGCGGGAAATTACTCCGAGCGTACGTTGCGAGCCGACCAACTACGCTTGACTCCGAAGTCCGGCCGCGGAGTTCTGGATGCCAGTGGATCGGCGGAATTTGCCGGCGAAGCGACGGCCCTCGAGCTGCGCGGTCTATGGCGCGATCTCAGTTGGCCATTGGACTCACCCGCGAAACTTCGCAGCCCACGTGGCGAGTTCACGCTGGCCGGAGAACTTCCTTATCGCTATTCAGTTGAGTGCGATGTTGTGATTCGCGAATCAACGCCGTTCAATCTGTCGAGCGATGGCCGGCTCGCTCGCGACTCGTTGCGCTTCGAGAGTCTCCTGGCCCAGGGGTTCGATGCCGAAATGCAAGCGGACGGTGAATTGAACTGGGCCAACGACAACGCCTGGAAGGTCAACGCCCGGATTCGCGGCCTCGATCCCGCGCGGTTCGATGCCCGTTTTCCCGGGCGGCTCGCGCTCGATCTTTCCGCAACCGGGGTCGGATTCGAGCGCGATGCCAAGTGGTCCACTGACCTGCGCGATCTGCGCGGCACGTTGCGTTCGCAACCTGTGAGAGCGCGTGCGCGCATCAGCCATGACAGCGGCCGGTACTCGATCGCTGATGCAGATCTGCGATTTGGCACGGCCCGTCTCGAAGCGAGCGGGCAGTACGGCGGACAGCACAACCTCAGGTGGCAGCTGGCCGTTCCCGATGCCTCCGAGTTACTCCCGCAGGCGAGTGGCTCGCTGCGTTCGCAGGGCACGCTCTCCGGCGACGAGGCCGAGCCCCGGCTGGTCGCTTCCGTGGGCGCCAGGGAGCTTGTCTATCTCGACTATCGCCTCGGCGCGCTCGAAGCCGATGCCGATCTCGATCCGAGCGATCGGCGTGAGTCACATCTGCGGGTGACCGGCACCGATCTCGAAACTCGCGGGCGTCACGTCAGGTCCGCGCAAGTCATGCTCGATGGCCGGGCGAGTGCGCACCAGCTCGAGTTCTCAGCGGAAGCGCATGACTCGCACATCTCACTTAAGACCCAATCGAACTACGCGCAAGGTATCTGGCGCGGAACGATCAACGAAATGGATGTGCGCGTTGCAAGGTCGACGCTCGCGCTCACGGCCCCCGCACAGTACGCGATCGGTAGAGAGCTCGCCGAGCTCGAACAGCTTTGCCTGACGGGCGCGGCGGAACGCGCTTGTGGGCGCGGCAACTGGCATCGCGCCGGACCCTGGGACCTGGCAATCGACATCACGGGCATTCCTCTGCAGATTCTGGGCGCGAGCTCGAAACGCGACTCGCAATACACGGGCGTCTTGAGCCTGAAGGCGGACCTGTCACAGACGCCCGGCCAGCCGTGGGTCGGTGGAGCGACCGGAGTCTTTGCGGACGGCGTCTTCCGCTATCGACGCGCCAACGGAGAGATGCAAAGCGTCACCATCGGATCGGGACGGGCGACCCTGGATGCTACGCCACGGCGCTTTGAGGGCGCCGTTCGCATCGATGCCGGCGAGGCCGCGATGCTCGATGCGCTGGCGAGCGCCGATCGAACGGCTGCGGCGGACTGGAGAAAGCTTCCACTCACCGGTTCGCTGCACGCCGAGACGCGCGAGCTTGGATTTGTGCCGCGGTTCGTGCCGGAGGTCGATCGCGCGGCCGGAAAACTGCAGGCGGACCTGCGTTTGGCGGGGACGCTCGGCCTGCCCGAGATCTCCGGTGCGCTGGTTTTGAGCGAGGGCGAGCTCGATCTGTACGCGGTCAACATGCAATTGCGCGAGATCGGCTTGCGCGTGGATCTTAAGGACAATGCGCTCAAGCTGGCGGCAAAACTGCGTGCCGGAAACGGCAGCGCCGAGCTGGCCGGGAATCTCGAGTGGCGCGATCGCCAACCCTTCGGCCAGCTCAAGTTCAAAGGTGAAAATCTCGAACTGGTCAACGTGCCGGAGGCGCGGATTCTGGTGTCGCCCGACCTGCGGTTCAGGATCGATGGCCGGCGCATCGGGGTCGATGGCGCAGTGCGCGTGCCGAGCGCGTTTCTCACGCCCGCGGACCTGAGTGGCGCCGTTCTGGCGTCGTCGGACGAAATAGTCGTCGGGACCCGCTCCGACGAGGATGCCGACGGCTTCGAGGTCACGACGGGCGTTCAGCTGGTGCTGGGCAAGGACGTGCGCATCAATTCGTACGGCCTGAAGGCACGCATCGAAGGGAACGTTGCGGCCTATGCGGCTCCGGATGAGGTCAGCACGGCGACCGGCGAGCTCCGGGTCGCGGAGGGAAAGTACTCTGCCTATACGCGTGAGCTCGACATCGAGCGCGGCCGACTCATCTTTAGCGGCGGGCCCTTGACCGATCCCGGCGTCGATCTGCGTGCCAGCAAGCAGTTTCCCGACGCACTCGTCGGCGTAAACGTGCGTGGGACGCTCCGCAATCCGCGGCTTTCCTTCTGGTCGGAGCCCTCCTTGCCGCAGAGCCAGATCGCCTCGCTCATCGTTGCTGGTGGAGACATCGGCGCGTATCAAGGCCCCGGTGGCGCCTCCACGCAGGAGAGCCGCGACCAGCTGCTGGCTCAAGGCAGTGCGATCCTCGCGAGCCAGCTCGGTCAACAGCTCGGGCTCGAACTCGAGGAAGTGCGGCTTGAATCGGACTTGAACGACCAGACGCGCCTGGTGCTGGGACGTTACCTATCACCGCGCTTTTATGTCAGCTACGGCATCAGCCTGACCGAAGCGATCAATACGCTGAAACTTCGCTACACGATCAACGACCGCTGGACGATCCGCAGCGAGGCGGGCGAAAATCGCAGCGCCGACCTGGAGTACAAGATTGAACGATAGCTCCGTCCCGGCCTTTCACGCGCACCTGCCGCGGCCGTCACTGTCGCGCTTCATCGAGGGCCTGTGGGCGGTGTCCGCCACATCGGGCCAAAAGCCCCACCTGATCCACGATTTCCGACGGTTGAGCGGCCTCACTCCGAGCGAGTACGTGGCCACTCGGCTCCCCGACATCGACCATGCGGTCATCGCCTAAGGCAGCGACGGTCGTCGTCCTGGGTGGCTACGGGGTTTTCGGCAGTCGCGTCGTTCGCTCCCTCGTCAGACATGATGAGATCGATATCGTCGTAGCGGGCCGCAACCGGCGGGAAGCGGAGAGGTTCTGCGCCGGTTTGCCCGCAGCGCGCGTGCATCCCACAGCACTTGACTCTGGCGCGAGCGATGTCGCCGACCGATTGCTGACACTTGCGGCCGCGGTCGTCGTCGATTCAGCAGGACCCTTTCAGCGCCGTGATCAATCGGTTCCTCGCGCCTGCGCCGAACATGGCATTCACTACATCGACCTTGCCGACGACCGGGAGTGGGTCTGCCACATCGGCGAGCTCGATTCGGTGGCGGCGAAGAATGACGTGCTGATCGTGAGCGGCGCGTCGACGGTTCCGGCATTGAGCACCGCGGTGCTCGACGGGTTGCTCACCGGGCTCGAACGCATCACTTCAGTGGACGTCGGGATTTCGCCGGGTCATCGCGCACCGCGCGGTCTTGCCACAGTGCAATCGATCCTGAGCTATTGCGGCCATCCGATTCCCGCGTTCATCGCCGGAAGTCACACGACGGAGAACGGCTGGGGTGGGTTGACGCGGCATCGCTATCCGGAACCTGTTGGCTCGCGATGGCTTTCCAACGTCGATGTGCCTGAGCGCGCGCTGTGGCCGGCGCGGTACAAGACGCTCGAGACGCTGCGGTTTCGCGCGGGTCTCGAAATTGGCGCGCTACACCTGGGACTTGCTGTGCTGTCGGGGCTCGTACGCGCGGGTCTGATGAGTTCGCTCGTGCCCTATGCCAGCTCGATGATCCGCGTCGCCGATGCGCTCAATGGCTGGGCCTCCGATACAGGCGCGATGCACGTCGAAATTGCCGGCATCCATGCCGATAGCAGAAGCGTTCGGCGCCGCTGGACGCTCAGCGCCGAACGCGGTAATGGACCGCAGATCCCGGCGACTCCGGCGGCACTGCTTGCCAAGAAATTGCTCGGCGTGCCGGGTTACGCGCCGACGATGGAGCGCGGTGCGCGGCCGTGCGTCGGCCTGCTTTCGCTCGCGGAGATCGTGTCGGAGTGGCGGGCCTTCGCCATCCGCACCCAGCTAGAAGAGGAAGCGATCGCAATCCGCGGCTGACGGAGCGAAACACTCCTCGCGCCGTCCGAACCAGCGATAGCGATTGCGCGCCACCCACCGATAGACGGCATCGCGCGCGGCCTTGGGAATCGCGAGTGCCAGCGCGGCGATGCGCCATGCCCCGCCGAAGATCCAGGACATGCGGATCACTGCATCGGACTCGGTGTAGGCGCCGCTCTGCTCGACAAGAAGGAATGTGCTCGGGTTCGCGGTCTCTATGCCGTTCGCGGTCAACAGCGCCTGGCCCGTAGACGATTGCGTCGTGGCAAACCGAAACCGTGTGCGCGCGCCACGACGAAGCACGAACGCCACCCACGACGAGCACAGCACGCATGTTCCATCGAAGACGATGAGCGGCGCCAGCGCTGGACCTTGTTCCGCGGTGGAGTTTGCAGGCACAACATTCACCGGGGCCCATCCTTGAAGAACGCGGCCTGGCGAACGACTTCGCCAAACAGCGGATGGTGTATGGTCAAAGTGAAACTGAAGCAGCCGTCGCGCTCTTCGCGATGAACGACTTCGAGACGGCCCGGACTCAGCATCGATGGCACTCGCAGGGTCAGGCCGAGCACGCGCAGGAAGTACCATGCGCTGCGAAACACCAGCGCGCGATGTTCGACGTGAACAGTGAGCGCCATCCCGAGACCGCCGCCCACCCGCTCTTCGAGCCCGGTCGGTCCGCTGAAGCACTTGGCTGAGTGAATGACCTGCGGGAAACGCCCGATGCGCCCGTAGATTCGGGTCCACAGCTGTCCACCGCTAGCGTGATCCTCGGTCACGATCACGGCTGCCGAGGTTCTTTGCGCCGGCTGCAAGGGAAGCGGCGCTCCGAACAGGAGCAGGACGCAGCTGATCAATCGACCGAATAGCGATAGGCGGGTTTCGGCCACCTCACCGAGAAAAGCGCTCGACTCGCCATCGGCGAGAGCGTGAGTAAATCGACGCTGGATCGGCGAAGGGAGCCTCGACCATTCCTCGGGATCGAGCAGATTCCGGAATCGCGCATCCTCGACTTCGCGGGAACGCGGGAGTGACGGACGTCCAGCTCGTGAGCGAGCGCGCATGGCGGTGAAGGGCACACGTCCGCTCACCAGGCTCGCCTCACCCCCGATTCAAGTCGTGGTGGACCTCCCTGGATTGTGGGTGCGCGCTGGGGGCGTGTGGCCGGGCTCTCGCGATCTGCCAGCCGACCGGTAGCAGCGCAACTAATGCGCCAAGTACCGCCGTGCTGAGCGACATGCGCACGATTTCGGCCACCGATTCGGACTCGAGGTGAGCGCCACCCTGTCGAACGATCGTGATGAAGAGTGGCGTGAGATAGAGCATCAGCGACGTAAACGCGACCCAGAAGGGGACGCCTTCACCGCGTTCGCACAGCGTGGCGAGGACGAGCCGCAACGGCTTTGCGAGCACCGCCACCAGGATGGTGCTCAAGGCGAGGCTGACTGCGAGCGCGATGCTCAGGACTGCGGCGGACGTCATGGCAATGCTCCTCTTGATTCTCCTGCGAATTCACTCTCCCACTGCCTTGCGCCGGGGGATGCGTCGCTCGAGCAAGCGGACGATGCCGGTGCCGAGCTTCATCAGCGCGATCACCTGCGACTTCGGCAGCGACAGCATCTGCACGTACCATTGGCTCAGCCGTTCGACGAAGCCGAGCATCTCCTCCAGGCGCGCTCTCGCCTGCGCGCCGACCCGCGGATCCATGCGTGCCTCCGCCAGGCAGTCACGCAGCGCCGCCGCTGCGGGATCGAGCTCGCGCGCTTTGCGGCCCGCGGCGATGCGGGTGACCATCGTCCACAGGTCGGTTTCGGCTTCGAAGTGATCACGACGGTCGCCGAGTAACGGCACGCGCCGCACCAGTTGCCAGGACATGAGCTCCCGCAGTGAAGTCGATACGTTCGAGCGCGCCATCGCCAGCAGCTCGGCGATCTCCTCGGCTGTCAACGGCCGCTCCGCGACGTACAGCAGCGCGTGGACCTGACTGACCGAGCGGTTCACGCCCCAGCGATCGCCCATGTTTCCCCAATGCAGCACGAATCGGCGGATGGGGTCCGGCAGGCTTTCTTGGATTTCTGTTGTTTCTGTCATGACAGAAATTACAGTCCTTACCGGCCGACTTGTCAAGCCGATTGCCGTACTTTCCGGCCGGTCAAATTT
>Ga0209108_10000788_pt1 | contig 17884 bp, 19 predicted proteins | sample Rifsed10ft1_FD_184003 | JGI IMG/M metagenome (GOLD analysis project Ga0209108, IMG submission 184003) | Soil microbial communities from Rifle, Colorado, USA - sediment 10ft 1 (version 2) | ecosystem: Environmental > Terrestrial > Deep subsurface > Rock core/Sediment | place: Rifle, Colorado...
CCTCGCAGTTCATCGATCCAGGCAACGTCACCCTCACCGGCGGTGGCGGCGCCGGTGCGACGGCGACGGCGAAGATCACTGCCGCGGGGCTGCAGCAGATATTTGCAAGCGCCATGTCGCTTACCAGCGGCCCGGGTGCGAATTCCGTGGCCCAGATCACCACCACCGGGAATCAGACGATCAACTTCAGCTCCCTCGCGCTGAGTGCGTTGAACGGCGGCAACGGATCGTTCGCCAAGATCGATGCCGTTACGGCCGGCACCACCCAGAGTCTGTCCGGCGGTAACGTGACCTTGACCGCAGGCGGCTCCGGCCAGAGTGTAGAACCATTTGTTGCGGTACCCAACGCGAGCGCCATCATCGAGGGACACTCGCAGCAGATTTTCAGCGGCGCGATGACGTTGAACGGGGGAGCGGGGGCAAGCGGCAGCACATCGGACGCCATCATCCGCAATCTCTCGGGAAGCCAGAACGTTTCCACGAGCAGCATCACGCTGAACGGCGGCCATACGCAGTCAACCACCGGCATCCTGAACCTGGGCACCGGAACGCAAACCGTTTCAGGCAGCAACGGGATTACGCTCAGGTCTGATCCGAATCTGCCCCCTGCTCATGCCGACTCCTTCGTTCTGATCCAGAACCCGGCGGCGACGCTCCAGACGATCACGGCCAACTTCGGGGGGCTGACGCTCACTAATTCGGGCGCTGGCACCGTGGAAGTCACTTCCGCGGGAACGCAGGCGGTCACTTCGCACTTTGTCGATGTCACGACCAGTGCCGGGGGGGCGGGCAACGCAACGCTGTCTGCCACCGGCAATCAGCGTATCCATACCACCAACGAGACCGGGCCTCTCTTTTTCGGGGTGCGGGTTGCTGCGTTGGGCACCGGCACCGCGAGCGTCGAGTCGGGCGCGAGCCAGCTTCTGGAAGTGACCTATCCGGAAGTCATGCAGTCCAGCGGCTTGACGGGCGCGATGGTGATCGGGGACGTCAACGTGGCGGGCACCTCGCGCATCAAGGCGGTCGATCAGACGGTGGTGGCGGGTTCGATCGTGGTGCAAAGCGGCGCCGTCGGATCGATCTCCGAACTCAAGGCGAGCGGTACGCAGACTGTGAGCACGTTGACAGGCGGCATTTCGGTGCTCGGGGGCAGTGGCGACAATTCGCTCGCCCAGATCGATCCTCTGACACAAACGATTCTTTCCAATGGCGCGCTCAACGTTCAGGGCGGAAGCGGCATAAACGCCATCGCGCAGATCGTATCGGGGAGCGCGCAGACGATTTACACAACCAATGGCGATTTTACCCTCAGCGGCGGCAGTGCGAGCGGCGCCGCGGCTTTCATTACCAATGGCGGTCCCGTCTCGATACTTGGCACCACAGGTGATGTCATTCTCACGCCGGGCACGGCGCCTGGCGCGGACGCCCTCATCACGGTTGGGCCTGGCGGAAGCGGGACTCTGTTCCTCGTCTGCGGAGGAAGTTGCATACTGCCTGTCGTCGGGTCCACCCCGACTGCCGGGGCGCTGGCATCAGGAGGTGTCATCATCGGCCCCGCCCTGCCCACTGGCCCGCTCCCGATTTCGACAGTCACGAGCACGAGCGCTGCCCTTGCCGCCGAGGCGGCAAACGACGCGACACAATCGCTGCTGGCGCTAGAGGAGGACCAGGAGGACACGCGGCTTGAGGCTGAGCCTGAAACCGCGGATGCCGAAAGCACGTCGCAACCCGGGGTGCCGATATGCACATGAACCGCCCCGAGTGCGTCGCTCCGATTTGCGGGGTGATGCCTTTTTATTCGCTTAGCATTACACTTGCGCGTGTTGGCATTGCAGTATCAGGGGGACGCAGCGAGTCGCGGCGCCCGAAAACAAAGCAACCGCGCCGATGAGAGCGCCAAAATGCCGCTAAGTTTCAAGCCACTGTGGTTGTCGGGGAGAACGCAACGACGCGCGCTGACGCCTCTGATATTTGCGCTCGCTGCGGCGTGTTTCTCGCTGGCGGCCTTCGCGCAACCGGTGGGGGAGGTCACCTACGCGCACGGGCTCACCAGCGTGCAGCGCCCGGGCGAAGATGCGCGCTTTGTGCAAAAGGGCGACAAGCTGAATCAGGGCGACGTCATCAGCACCAGCAATCGGGGATTTGCGGTCGTTTCGCTCAAGGACGGCACCAAGATCACGCTGCGACCCAACACGACATTTTCGGTCGACAAGTTCAGCCACGGGGCGGGCGAAGAGTCGGCGCGGTTTCGCCTGGTGAAAGGCGGGGTTCGCGCGTTCACCGGTCTCATCAGCAAGCGCAATCCGCAGGGGATGCAACTGGCCGCGCGCGCCGCTACGATGGGCATACGCGGCACTTCGTTCGACGTGCGTGCGTGCGAGGGCGACTGCGCAGAGGAATTGAAAGCCGGTCGCAAGAAGGAGGGCCTCCCGTCGGACCTGGTCATCGCGCGTGTCGCCGTGGCCTTGGGAACCGTGACAGTGGTTGCGGCGAATGGACAAACTCGCCCCGCGGGCAAGGGCACACCCCTGGTGAACGGAGAGTCGGTGCGCACCGGGAAGGGCAGCCACGCCATCATCGCATTTCGCGACCAGACCAAGGTCACAGTCACCGCGGAGTCCGAATTCAAGCTGGAGAACGTGAAATTCACCGGCGCGAAGGCGGACAGCGGAAATTTCGTGGTGCGCATCGTGCGTGGAGGCGCGCGCGCGCTGACAGGACTGCTGGCGAAGAGCCAGCCGGAAAACGTTCGGGTCAACATGCTCACAGCGGTCGTCGGCGTGCGCGGGACCGGCATAGACGCGATGTTCGGGCTCGATTGCGTGGCACCCAACCAGTGCGCCCAAGGCGCCTTCGTTCACACTTGGGAGGGGGCGGTCGCATTGGAGGTCGGCGGACGGTCGCTGCTCATACCCTTGGGCCAGACGGGTGTATTCAACCCGAAATTCGACAGGCTCACGCTGGTCGAACGGCGGCCGCAGTTCATGATCGACGAACCGGCGCCGCGTCCAGACGGGATTGAAGTGGATTTCGACAACCTGTTCGGAGTATTCCGCCTCGACGGTTATCCGACGGGACTTTACGCCATCGTGCGCGACGGGCACATAGAGTTCTTCGGCAGCGCCGGGTCCATCGATCTGGGGCCGGGTGAGTCCGGTTACCTCGCGGACGGTCAGGATACGCCGGTCCGGCTGGCCGACCAGCCCCCGTTCCTCCTGAATGATCCGTATCCTTTGCCGGATCGGTTTGATGAACAGACCATCCGCCTGCTCGAAGTCCTCAACCCGGGCGGTAGTGCCGGTGACTTAATCTGCGAGGTTCAATGACAGCGCGCGGAAATCGGATAATGCGCCACACCTGCGCAGTCGTCGCGGGGGCAGTGCTGGCATTTGCCACCACGGCCGTATTCAGCCAGCCCTCGCAAGCACCGGGCGGTGTGCTGCTCGAGATCAAGCGCTTCGTGGTCGAGGGAGACGCCAACCCGTTGTCGCAGCAGGAAACGGATGCCATCCTCGCCCGGCACCTGGGCACGCACAAGAGCCTGGACACCATCGAGGCGGCTGCGCGCGCACTCGAGGACGCGATGCGCGAGCAGGGCTATTCGTTTCACCGCGTCATCGTCCCGGCGCAGCGGCCCGCGGCGGGCGAACTCAGGCTGCGCGTGCTGCGTTTCAATATCGCGCAGCTGACGGTCTCGGGCAATCAGCATTTTTCGAGCGAGAATATTCTTCGCGCGTTGCCGGAATTGCAGGCGGGGCAATCGCCCGACGTGCGGGAACTGTCGCGGCAACTGGCCCTCGCCAACGAGCACCCGGCAAAGCGCCTGTCGATCCAGATCAAGGAAAGCCAGAAGCGTGACCATCTCGATGCCGAAGTCAAGGTGCGCGACGTGCCGGCGATGCAGACCTTCGTCGGGTTGAGTGGGCACACGCGCGACCACGACAATACGATCAATCGCAATACCGGCTACACGCGGCTCACGGTCGGGCATCAGCAGAGCAATCTGTTCGACCGTGACCACGCGGCGACGGTGGCGTACACGACATCGCCGGATCACCTCGATGACGTGAAGCAGATCGGGGCGTTTTACTGGCTGCCGCTCTACGGTTACCACACGACGTTGAATGCTTACTGGACGTACTCCGACGTGGATACCGGCACGGTTGGCGTGGGCGGGCAGAACTTCGACGTGAGCGGCCGCGGTGAATTCTGGGGGCTGCGCGGCACCTATGCGCTGCCGAAACTCGGTCTTGTCAGCCAGAATGTGTCACTTGCGCTGGACGACCGCTATTTCAAGAGCGATGTGGGTTTTCAGGGCATCGCGCTGCCGTCCAGTGTCGTGGGCAGCCGCCCGCTGTCGTTGCGCTATGCGGTGCAGCATGCACAAGCCGAAGGCAGCATCGGCGCCCAGGTCGAGTACGTGCACAATCTTCGCGGCGCACGCGCGGACGACGATCTCGCATACAGCACTGCGCGCGTCGGCGCTGACCCGAACTGGAACGCCTGGCGCTATGGCATCGATGCAAGCTATTCGTTCAGCGGAGGATGGAATCTTTCGGGGCGCTTCCGTGGACAGTACGCGGATGAGGCGTTGATTCCCGGCGAGCAGTTCGGCGTCGGTGGCACCAGTTCGGTGCGCGGCCTGCGCGACCGCGAAACGACCGGCGACCGGGGTCACAGCTTCACCGCGGAACTGCAGACGCCGGAACTGTATGCAGGAATCGTGCCGTTCGTATTCTTTGACTACGGCAGCGTGAAGCACGTCGTGCCTGTGGTCGGTGTCGACTCCTCGAACAGCGCCTCGAGCGTCGGCGTGGGCCTCAAGTGGAACTGGCAGCGCAAGCTCGAAGTGAGCGCGGCGCTTGCCAACGTGGTCGATGGCGTGGCGGGTGGCACGCCACAGGGGCACGTCAAGTTACACTTCTCGGCTTTTTACCGTTTCTGACCAGGCGGCCTCGCAACAGAGCAGGAACACGGTCGGCCGGCGGTTGAGGGCAGGCGGCGCCCGCGCCTTCCACTCGGCGATCGTTCGCGTCCCGATGGCTTCCGTGGCGAGGGTGAGATCGGTCGCCAGACAGAGCAGGGTATCGCCGCGGCAGGCATCGAAAATGGCGCGCAGTAACTGCATATTGCGGTAAGGCGCTTCGATGAACATCTGGGTCCGCCGCTCACGCCTGGAATCGCGTTCCAGTTCGATGAGAGCAGCACGGCGCCGGGTCGCCTCCACCGGAAGATAGCCGTGAAAGGCAAAGCGCTGGCCTTCCAGGCCTGACGCCATCAACGCGAGGAGGATGGCGGAGGGCCCCACCAGCGGCACCACGCGAACCTCGCGCGCGTGCGCGAGCCGGACCACCGCGGCGCCGGGATCGGCTACGGCAGGACATCCTGCCTCGGACACAAGGCCGCAGTCCCTACCGTCAAGCAGGGGCTGAAGCAGGCCGGCAATCTCGCTGGCCCTCGTATGCTCGTTGCACACCTGGAACTCGGCGTCCTGCAACGGGTGCGGGTAGCCCGCCGCCTTGAGAAAAGCGCGCGCCGTTCGCGGGTCTTCCACGATGAACGCGGTGAGCCGCGCGAGGACGCCCAGGGTGGAAGGCGGCAGCACCTGCATCGCGGTGCCGGCGCCGAGCGACGAGGGGATCAGGTACAGCGTTCCAGCCCGGGACATGTGCGGGTTATATGACCGCAACGCCTTCGGCCTGGAGCATGGACACGAGGGCGATGAGCGGCAGGCCGATCAGCGCCGTCGGGTCGTCCGCCACGATGCGCTCCGCCAACGCAATGCCCAGCATCTCCACACGCGCGCTGCCGGCGCAATCGTAGGGCTGCTCCAGTTCGAGGTAGCGCTCGATTTGCGCATCGCTCACGGAACGGAACTTCACCATAGTCGGAACATTCGCCGTCTGCACCTTGCCTGAGCCGGCGCTGTACAGACACACGGCCGTATGAAAAATGACTTCCCGGCCGCGCATGGCGCGCAGTTGCCGCACTGCGGTGCGGTGGTCGCCGGGTTTGCCGAGGTGCTCGCCATCGAGTTCAGCTACCTGGTCCGATCCAATGACCAAGGCTCGCGGCGAAACTGCCACCGCTCGCGCCTTCGCTTCTGCCAGGCGCAGAGCTGCGCGCGCTGCAGTCTCGCCGGGTAACCCCCTTTCGTCCACCTGGGGCGCGACCGTCGCGAACGGCAATCCGAGGCGTTCGAGCAACGCGCGGCGATAACTGGAGGCCGATGCGAGTATGAGATTGGGTGTGGGCAACTTGAGCGCAGCGTGGCATCCGGCACGGGTGGGGCAATGCCGCCTAAGTCCCTGCCGGAACAACGTTTTCCGTGATTTTACTTTGACAGCCCGGCGCAAAAATACTATCATGCCCCGCTTATGTCTGCACGGACTGTCATCGATGGTCTGGAATTCAGCCAGGCAGAAGACGAGTTACAGGGGCATCTTCCGCTCGCAGGTTTTGGCCGGTTACAGGACTGCCTGTTTGATGCGGACGGCGGGATAGACTTCCTGCTCAAAGGCGGGAGGGACCGCCAGAGGCGGCCGGTGCTGCATCTCGAAGTCAATGGCCTGCTGAATCTGCAATGCCAGCGCTGCCTGGGCGCGCTCGCGTATCCGCTGCGGATCATGAATACGCTGCTGCTGGTGAGCGCCAACGAAACGCTGCCCGCCGAAGCGGATGAGCCGGACGCCCCGGATTGCATCGTAACGAGTGTGGACATGGATGTCGCGGCGCTGATCGAGGACGAAATACTGTTGAGCCTGCCGCTGTCGTCCCGCCATCCTGATGGCGCATGCGCAGCGCGCGCCGGGGTCCCGCGCATCGGGAACGCCGCCTCGCCCTTCGAAGGGCTGGCGGCACTCAGGAAATGAATCGTAAAGGAGTTGCGAGATGGCTGTTCAGCAGAACAAGAAGTCACCTTCAAAACGCGGAATGCACAGGTCGCACGACCGTCTAAGCGGTCCGGCCCTCGCCGTGGAACCCACGACGGGCGAAGTGCATTTGCGCCACCACATCAGCTCGAACGGTTACTACCGGGGCAAAAAGGTTATCAAGACCAAAAGCGAATAGCCTGCCGGGGGACAGATCACGCGACTGGAGATACGCCGGCAACCATCCATGAGTGGGGAGGCGCGGATGGGAGGTAGTTTGTGGACGTGACTGTCGCCATCGATTGCATGGGAGGGGATCGAGGCGCGGAAGTCACCGTTCCGGCCGCGCTTGAGTTCCTGAAGAGCGACCCCGGGGTCACTTTGATCCTGGTCGGTTTGAGCGAGGCCATCGACGCCCAACTGCGGCAGGCCGGAGTCAAGCCCGGGTCCCGGCTGCAGGTTCGCTACACGACCGAAGTCGTGGCCATGGACGAGCCGCCGGCGACCGCGCTGCGCAACAAGAAGGATTCGTCGATGCGCGTGGCGGTCGACCTGGTGAAGGAGGGCGCGGCAAACGCCTGCGTCAGCGCCGGTAATACGGGTGCGCTGATGGCGATCGCCCGCTTTGTTCTGAAGACATTGCCCGGGGTCGACCGCCCTGCGATCGCGAGCATCCTGCCAACCCTGAAAGGGCAGGCCTGCATGCTCGACCTGGGTGCCAACGTCGATTGCACCGCGGAGCACCTGCTTCAGTTCGGCATCATGGGCTCGGAACTGGTTGCCTCACTGGAGAACAAGGACCGGCCCACTGTGGGCCTGCTCAATATCGGGCAGGAAGATATCAAGGGCAATGAGGTCGTCAAGCGCGCAGCAGAACTTCTGCGCACGAGCGGGCTCAATTTCCACGGCAACGTCGAGGGTGACGATATCTACAAGGGCACGACTGACGTGGTGGTATGCGATGGTTTCGTGGGCAATGTCGCGCTCAAGGCCTCGGAGGGCGTGGCGCAGATGTTCACGACTCACCTGCGTGCGGAGTTCAACCGCAATCTTCTGAGCCGGATGTCCGCATTTTTCGCATTGCCGGTCATCAACGCCTTGAAGCGCCGTCTCGACCACCGCCGCTACAACGGCGCCACGCTGCTGGGGCTGCGGGGTATCATCGTCAAGAGTCACGGCTCAGCGGACGTGTTCGCGTTTGGGTTCGCCATCCGGCGCGCAGCGGAAGAAGCGCGCAGCGCGGTGCTCGCGCACATCAGCGCGCGGCTCGCCTCGCTGCAGAAAAGCGTCGCGTGACGATCCATTCGCGCGTCGCCGGCACCGGCAGCTACCTGCCGCAGAAGGTGCTCACCAACCGCGAGCTCGAACGCCTGGTGGACACCACCGACGAATGGGTGCTCACGCGCACGGGGATACGCCAGCGCCATGTCGCGGCGGACGATCAGAATGCGAGCGATCTCGCGCTCGCGGCGAGCCGCAAGGCGATTGAAGCAGCCGGCATCCCGCTCCAGGACATCGGACTCATCATCGTCGCCACGACCACGCCCGACATGATCTTTCCCAGCACGGCGTGCCTGTTGCAGGCCAAGCTCGGCGTGAGGGGTTGCCCCGCGTTCGACGTGCAGGCGGTGTGCAGCGGCTTTGTCTACGGTCTTGCGACCGCGAACCAGTTCATCCGTTCCGGCCAATGCCGGAACGCGCTGGTGGTGGGCACCGAAGTGTACTCCCACATCATCGACTGGAGCGATCGCTCGACCTGCGTGTTGTTCGGTGACGGCGCAGGGGCAGTGGTCCTCACGGGCGACTCGGCGCCGGGCATATTGTCTTCGCACCTGCACGCGGATGGCAGCTATGCCGAGATGCTGTCGGTGCCGGGTACGGTTGCGGGCGGCATGGTGCGTGGCAGGCCGCTGCTCAAGATGGAAGGCAACACGGTATTCAAGTTCGCCGTGCGGATTTTGGGAGAGGTGGCGGAAGAGGCGCTTGCGGCGAACCAGATGGACCGCTCGCAGATTGACTGGCTGATTCCGCACCAGGCCAACATCCGCATCATCCAGGCGACGGCGAAGAGACTCGGGCTGAGCATGGAAAAAGTCGTGACCACGGTGGACCGCCACGCCAACACTTCGGCCGCGTCGATTCCGCTCGCCCTTGACGAAGCGGTGCGTGATGGGCGCATACGTGCCGGTCAGCACGTCCTCCTCGCGGCCGTAGGCGGAGGATTCACCTGGGGCTCTGTGCTGATCCGATGGTGAGAGCTCCGGCATGAGGTTCGGGATGGTTTTTCCGGGGCAGGGCTCGCAGGCGATAGGCATGATGCAGCCGTTCGCCGACAGCCGCGCCGTACGCGATACGTTTACCGAAGCGTCCGAAGCCCTCGGCCAGGATCTGTGGAAACTGGTCGCTGAAGGCCCCGCCGAGGAGCTGAACGCGACCGTCAATACCCAGCCGGTGATGCTTGCAGCGGGCTACGCGGTGTATCGGGCATGGCGGGAAGCGGGTGGCGCTGCGCCGGCGATCGTCGCAGGGCACAGCCTGGGCGAGTACACGGCGCTGGTCGTAGCTGGGGCCCTCGCGTTCCGCCATGCCGTGCCGTTGGTACGGTTCCGGGCGCAGGCCATGCAGGAGGCCGTGCCGTTGGGAGCCGGGGCGATGGCGGCAATTCTCGGCCTGGACGACGATCAGGTCCGTGCCGCGTGTAACGAAGCCGCCCAAGGCGAGGTCGCCGAGGCCGTAAACTTCAATGCTCCGAGCCAGGTCGTCGTCGCGGGGCACAAGGCCGCGGTCGAACGCGCGGCGGCGGCGGCGAAATCGCGTGGCGCGAAACGAGCAATGATGCTACCGGTGAGCGCGCCATTTCACTCCACACTGCTCAAACCGGCGGCCGATCGACTTGCTGCGCGGCTTGCGGGCATCGCGATTTCGCGGCCGGGCATTCCAGTGATCAACAACGTCGATGCGACAGCGACCGAGGATCCGGCGCGCATCAAGGATGCGCTGGCGCGGCAGGCGTGCAATCCGGTACGCTGGGTCGAGGTGGTGCGACAGATGGTTGCATCAGGCGTCACGCATCTCGTCGAGTGCGGCCCGGGCAAAGTACTGGCAGGTCTCACGAGGCGCATCGCCGGCGACGTTGAGAGCTACGCAATTATGGATCCCGGGTCTCTGCAACAAACATTGCAGGCGCTTCGATGACGGGCCTCGACGGCAGGGTCGCCCTGGTTACCGGCGCGTCACGCGGCATCGGCGAGGCCATCGCGCTGCAGCTTGCCCGCGACGGGGCGGTGGTCGTCGGTACCGCGACTACCGTCGAAGGAGCGGCGGCAATCGCACGCTACCTGTGCGCGCAGGGCAATACTGGCACGGGACTTGCGATGAACGTGAACGACACGGCGCAGGTCGATGCGGCGCTCGAGGGAGTGCGGGCGAAGTACGGCGACGTGTCGATTCTCGTCAACAACGCTGGGATCACGCGCGACAACCTGTTGTTGCGGATGAAGGACGAGGAATGGGACGATATCATGTACACTGACCTGCGTTCGGTGTTCCGGTTGTCGAAGCGGGTGCTGCGGCCGATGGTGAAAGCGCGCTACGGGCGCATCATCAACATCACCTCGGTCGTCGGCGTGATGGGCAACCCGGGACAGACCAACTATGCGGCGGCAAAGGCCGGTATCGTCGGTTTTTCAAAGTCGCTCGCCCGGGAGGTCGGCGCGCGCAACATCACCGTCAACTGCGTGGCCCCGGGTTTCATCGATACCGACATGACGCGCGCGCTCGGCGCCGAGCAGCGCAGCGCCCTGATCGGCCACATTCCGCTCGGGCGTCTCGGTGAGGCGCGGGACGTGGCGGCCGCGGTCGCGTTCCTTGCTTCGCCGGGCGCATCGTACATCACGGGAAGCACCATCCATGTGAACGGCGGCATGTACATGGATTAGTATGATTGTTCTTGGTTTTCAGATCGTTGGATGTTTTCAATTCTGGTAAAATACGCCGCCAATGCGCCAGCGCTGCCCGGTTGCAGCTCCCGCGATGGTGGTCGACGGCAGATCGATAAACAAGAGAGGAAAGTTTGATGGATACGATCGAAACCCGAGTCAAGAAAATTGTGGCGGAGCAACTGGGGGTCAACGAAGGCGACGTCAAGAACGTGTCGTCCTTCGTCAACGATCTGGGCGCGGACTCTCTGGATACCGTGGAACTCGTCATGGCGCTCGAGGAAGAATTCGAGACCGAAATTCCCGACGAGGACGCCGAGAAGATCACCACGGTGCAGCAGGCGATCGACTACATCAAGGCCCACGTCAAGTCCTGAGCCAGGGCCCACTCCGGAGCCAGTTTGTCCAGACGCAGAGTTGTTGTCACCGGGCTGGGGGTCGTCTCGCCGGTGGGGATTGGCGTGGCCCGGGCCTGGGCCGATATCATCGAGGGTAAGTCAGGCATTACCCGGATTTCGCGTTTCGACCCGGCGGCCTTCAGCTCGCAGATCGCAGGCGAGGTGCGCGGGTTCGACGTCACGCAATATCTGTCGGCAAAGGAAGCGCGCCGGATGGATACCTTCATTCACTACGGCATTGCGGCTGCCATCGAGGCCATCAAGGACTCGGGTATTGAAGCCACGCCGCAGAACGCCGAACGCATCGGCGTCAACATCGGCTCGGGAATCGGCGGGTTGCCGCTGATCGAAGATACGCACGCTGAACTGCAGAAAAGCGGGCCGCGCAAGATTTCGCCCTTCTTCGTGCCGGGCACCATCATCAACATGGTGGCGGGCAACGTGTCGATCATGTACGGTTTCAAGGGACCGAACCTCGCGATCGTCACCGCTTGCACCACGGCGACCCACTGTATCGGAGACTCGGGCCGGTTGATCGAATACGGCGATGCCGACGTGATGGTCGCGGGCGGCGCCGAGTCCACCGTGTCGCCGCTGGGCGTGGGTGGATTCTGCGCGGCGCGGGCGCTGTCCGGGCGCAACGACGATCCCGCGAGCGCGAGCCGTCCCTGGGACCGCGACCGCGACGGCTTCGTGCTGGGTGAGGGCGCGGGCGTGCTGGTGCTGGAGGAGTACGAACACGCGAGTGCGCGCGGCGCGACGATTTACTGCGAGCTCGCTGGTTATGGCATGAGCGCGGACGCCCACCACATTACCGCCCCCCGAGAGGATGGCGACGGCGCACTTCGATGCATGTCGAACGCGGTGCGCAACGCCGGCATCAACCGGGAAGACGTCGATTACGTCAATGCCCACGGGACGTCGACGCCGCTGGGCGACATCGCGGAGACCGTGGCGGTAAAGCGCTGCTTCGGCGACCACGCCGGCAAGCTCGCCATCAGTTCGACCAAATCGATGACTGGACACCTGCTCGGCGCGGCGGGCGGCGTTGAGGCGGTATTCACGGCGCTGGCGCTACGTGATCAGATCGCGCCGCCGACCATCAACCTCTTCAACCCCGACCCGCAGTGCGACCTGGACTACGTGCCGAATGCGGCGCGCCGGATGAAGATCGAGGTTGCGGTTTCCAACTCGTTCGGGTTCGGCGGCACCAACGGCAGCCTGGTTTTTCGCAGAGTCTAGCCGCCTGCCGGACTTAACAGTCCGACAGGCGGCTCGCGTCGCGGTGATGGGGTGCGCCCAATGATCCTGGTCAACGGAGTCGCCATCGATACCATCCCGGCTTCCGATCGCGGATTTGCCTATGGTGACGGTGTGTTCCGCACGCTCGTCGTTCGCGACGGGCAGCCGCGTGCTTGGCGCCGGCAGTTCGGGAAGCTCGCATTCGATGCGCATGCCCTGGGCATTCCGTGCCCGGAGGAGGCGGTGCTGCGAGAGGAGACCCGGCAGGTTGCCGGCGAAGAGCGGTCGTGCGCGGTCAGGATCGTGGTGACACGCGGCAGCGGGCCGCGCGGCTACGCAAGTCCCGCGCCGGTGCGCCCCATGCGTAGCGTATCGCGTTCGCCGTTCCCGCAGCATCCAGCGGAATGGATCGAGCGCGGCGTTACGGCGCGCGTGTGCGCGCTGCGCCTCGGCTGGCAGCCGGCGCTGGCCGGCATCAAGCATCTCAACCGGCTTGAGAATGTCCTCGCACGCGCCGAGTGGGACGATCCCGGGATCGCCGAGGGGCTCTTGCAGGATTGCGCCGGCAACGTGATCGGCGGAACGATGAGCAATGTGTTCGTCGTGGAAGGGGAGAGGATCGCGACACCCGATCTCAGTCAGTGCGGAGTCGCGGGCGTGACCCGCGACCGCGTAATGGATGGCGCGCGGCGGCGCCGCGTCGCGTGCGTCGTGGAACGCATTTCTCTCGAACGGCTCCTCGCGGCACAGGAAGTCATGCTGGTCAACAGCCTGATCGGCGTGTGGCAGGTGCGGCGGCTGGGGGGCAGGGCATGGGACCCGGGTACCGTGACGGCGCAGGTGCGCCGCTGGCTCGATGAGGACGGCGATTAGGAACGGGCTGCGCCGCGCCGCCATCCTGCTGGCGCTTGCCATTGCCATCGCCTGCGGCGGGGTGGGCTACTATCTCACGGCGGCGGTGGCGCCGCCGCAGACGCCATTGCAGTTCGACGTGCGAAAAGGCAGCACGCTGACAGCGGTCTCGCGCCAGCTTGCCGATGCTGGGGTCCTGAACTACCCGGCGCTGTTTGTCCTTCTTGGGCGGGCGCTGGACAAGGCTGCCGGCGTCAAGGCCGGGAACTACGAAATCGAGGCGCCGATCACGCCGCTCCAGCTCCTGCGCAAGATCACCGAGGGCGACTACACCCTGGCGGCCGTCGTGTTTCCGGAGGGCTGGACGTTTCGGCAGATGCGCCGCGCGCTCGACGAGCATCCGGCACTGCGCCATGACACTACAGGGCTTGCCGACGGCGAGATCCTCGCGCGCATGGGCAGCAGCGAAGCATCCGCCGAAGGGTGGTTCTTCCCCGATACCTACTACGTCAGTAGCGGCGGCAGCGACCTTGCGGTCCTGCGGCGCGCCCATCGACTCATGCGCCGCCATTTGGCGGAGCAGTGGGAACGCCGCGCCAGCGCCCTGCCGCTCGCCAGCCCGTACGAGGCGCTCATACTGGCATCGATCATCGAGAAGGAGACCGGCTGGGCCGAGGAGCGGCCGCTGATCGCGGCCGTGTTCGTGAACCGGCTGCGTGCCGGCATGAAGCTGCAGGCCGACCCGGCGGTGATCTACGGTCTCGGGGGCGATTTCGACGGCAATCTCCGCAAGCGCGATCTCATCGCCGATTCAGAGTACAACACCTACACCCGGAGCGGGCTGCCACCGACGCCGATCGCCATGCCGGGGCTCGGCGCCATCCGTGCGGCGCTCAACCCGGCGCCCGGCGATGCGCTGTATTTCGTCGCGCGGGGCGACGGCACGTCGCATTTCTCGCGGACGTTGGCCGAACACGAGCGGGCCGTGACAAAATACCAGCGATCGGGGCGGCGTTGATGTCCGGAAAATTCATCACCTTGGAAGGCCTGGACGGAGCAGGGAAGAGCACGCATCTCGCGGGCCTCGCCCAGGTGCTCCGCGAGCGCGGGCTCACCGTTCGAACCACCCGTGAACCGGGCGGTACTGCCCTTGGGGAAAAGCTGAGGCAGCTGCTCCTCGACCGCGACCAGCGCCTGCATCCGGAAACGGAGACGTTGCTGATGTTTGCCGCGCGGCACGAGCACCTCGACAAGATCATCCGGCCGGCGCTCGCAGCAGGCGCGTGGGTGCTGTGTGACCGCTTTACCGACGCCACGTTTGCCTACCAGAGCGGCGGCAGCGGCGTGTCTTGGGCCCGGATCGAGGCGCTCGAACGCTGGGTGCACGCCGATCTGCAGCCGGATTTGACCGTCTATCTGGACGTGCCGCCGGAACTCGGTCGTGCGCGCCGGGACCGGATCAAGGCCCCGGACCGGTTCGAACAGGAGGCCGAGGCGTTCTTCGAGCGGGTGCGCGCGGCCTACCTGCGCCGCGCGCGCGAGGCGCCAGCCCGCATCCATGTGATCGATGCCAGCGCAACGATCCCGGAGATCGCCAGGCACCTGGAAAACGTGCTCGATGAACTTATCAAGTAAACCCTCAAGTACGCGACTTAAGCTCCTGTAAATGAGCTACTTACCTTGGCACATATCGGAATTTGAGCGACTCCTTGCCGGGCGTGCGGCGCTGGGGCATGCACTGCTCATCCACGGCCCCCGTGGCATCGGCAAACTCGCTTTCGCCACGGCCTTGGCGCAAGCGCTGCTGTGCGAGGGATCCGGGCGCGCTGGCGGAGCCTGTGAGGTGTGCCCCGCATGTGTATGGTTCGCCGCCGGCAACCATCCGGATATCAGGCGCGTTGAGCCGGAAAGCCTGGCGGCGAAGCCCTCGGGCGAGGAGCAGCCAGCGGAAAAGGGGAGTAGCGACCAGATCACGGTGGACCAAATACGGGCGCTGGCGGATTTCGTCGGCGCTTCCGGTCACCGTGGCCGCGCCAAGGTCATCCTGGTTCATCCGGCGGAAGCGCTCAACCTCAATGCCGCCAATGCGCTTCTCAAGAGCCTGGAGGAACCTCCCGCAGGCACCATCTTTTTGCTGGTGGCGCACCGGCCGAGCTACCTCCCAGCCACGGTTCGCAGCCGCTGCCGCCAGGTCTGCCTTGAACGGCCGGACGTTGACGCAGCCGCTGCATGGCTGAAGGCGCAGGGAATTGCAGACCCCGCCCTCGCGCTCGCACATACTGGAAATGCGCCCTTGCTCGCGCGCGAACTGGCCCAAGCGGACTACTGGCAGCGCCGGAACGACCTGTTCACAAGTCTCGCTGACCCCGGCTTCGATGCGCTTGCCACCGCGGAGCGCGTGCGTGACTACGACGTCGAGGAGGTCGTCGGATGGCTCCAGAAATGGAGCTTCGACATACTGTTGCAGGACGGCGTTGACTCCATTCGCTACAACCCGGACTTTTCCCGGCCGATCGCGTCGCTCGCATCCGGCATCGACACGCTCGCACTACTGCGCTACCACCGCGAACTGATCCGCCTGCAGCGCGTCGTGGAGCATCCCCTGAATGCCAGGCTGCTGTTCGAAAGGCTTCTCATCGACTACCAGCGCGCGGTCGCGCCAGCCGCGCCCGGCACGCGAAAGGCCGCGTGACATGTTCGTCGACTCCCATTGCCACTTGAACTTCCCGGAGCTCGCGGGCGACCTGGAACGCGTCATGGCGAACATGCGCGAGAACCAGGTCACGCACGCCTTATGCGTGAGCGTCACGCTGGAGGATTTTCCGGCGGTGCTGGAACTCGCCGAACGTTACCCGCATATTTACGCGTCGGTCGGCATACATCCCGACTCGCAGGGTGTGCGGGAGGCGGAGCCCGGCGACCTGGTACGACTCGCAACGCATCCCAGGGTCGTTGCCATCGGCGAAACCGGGCTCGACTATCATCGTCTCAAGGGCGATCTGGAATGGCAGCGGGAGCGGTTTCGCCGCCACATCCGCGCGGCCCTGTCCTGCGCGAAACCGCTGATCGTCCACACGCGCGATGCTGCCGCGGACACGATACGCATCATGCGCGAGGAGGGCGCCGATCGCGCTGGCGGCGTGATGCACTGCTTCACCGAGTCGTGGGACACGGCGGCGGCGGCGCTCGACCTGGGGTTCTACATCTCGTTTTCCGGGATCGTGACCTTCAAGAACGCCAAGGCGCTGAAAGAGGTGGCAATAAAAGTGCCTATGGAACGCATGCTCATCGAGACCGACTCCCCCTATCTGGCGCCGGTCCCGCATCGGGGGAAACTCAACCAGCCGGGATATGTCAGACACGTCGCCGAGGAAATTGCGCGGCTGCGGGGGTTGACGCTCGACAGCGTGGCAACCCGGACAACATCAAATTTCTTCAGTTTGTTCAAGGTCTTGAGAAATGTTAATCACACGACACATTAGGATTGTCCTGCTCTTCAGCGCGCTCGCTTTCGTTGCCGGAGGGGCGCGCGCCGACGCCTACGACGACATGATCCGGGCCATCGACCTGGACGACACCCGCACGGTCGCTTCGCTGCTTAACCGCGGTTTTGAGGTCAACAGCGTCACGCGTGAAGGCGAGTCCCTTCTGATGCTTGCAGTCAAGGAGGGAAAACCGAATATCGTCAGGACCCTGCTTGCGGCCAAGCCGCGAGTGGACGCACGGAACGCCTATGGTGAGACGGCTCTGATGCTGGCGGCGTTGCGCGGGCACGCGGATATCGTCGAGATGCTGCTCGCGCACGGGGCCGAGGTGAACCAGTCCGGCTGGACACCGCTCATGTATGCAGCGGCGAACAGCCATCTGGATATAGCTCGGAAGCTGATCAGTCGTGGCGCCAAGGTGGATGCAGCAGCCGAAAATGGCACGACGGCACTGATGATGGCCGCGCGCGAGGGACATCTGCCCATGGTGCTGCTGCTCATGGAGCATGGTGCGGACGTCAACTACCGCACTCCGCTTGGCTATACCGCGCTGGAAGTCGCGCGCGAGCGCGGGATGAAGGAAGTCTCTGAAATCCTGGTGAGGGCCGGCGCGAAGGACTAGCTAGCGCAGGCAGCCGAATACAGTCTTGCCGAGCAGTTCCCCAAAGCCGGCGATGAAAGTCCCGATACAGAGGAGGATGATAGGCAGCCGCCCGGTGGGAGCATCGGGGATAGGCTCCGGCTTCCCGATGAGGATATTCCAGCGCTCGATCACGATCCCGAGAATGACGCCGACCGAGCTGATGCGCGTGACCCAGTCCCATTCGCAATGCGTCCACGCGTAACGCCCCGAGAGGATGAGCACGATGACCAAGGTGTAGAACACGATAAGATGGCGCTTCATGCCTGCATTATAGCTTCTTGGGTATCAGGTGCCAGCGCAGCGGGCGATCATGTCAGGGGTAAGCCCGGTAGCCACCTATGCGTATAATGTATATTATGTTAAATCATTTCCTATACCGCCAAGCATCAGTTGCGGCGTGCCTCTGGCAGGTGCCCCACCGCCCGCCCCGGCGCCCAAGCTATACTTCGCCCTG
>Ga0209108_10000791_pt1 | contig 17867 bp, 15 predicted proteins | sample Rifsed10ft1_FD_184003 | JGI IMG/M metagenome (GOLD analysis project Ga0209108, IMG submission 184003) | Soil microbial communities from Rifle, Colorado, USA - sediment 10ft 1 (version 2) | ecosystem: Environmental > Terrestrial > Deep subsurface > Rock core/Sediment | place: Rifle, Colorado...
CGTGGCTGGCGAGCGACCAGCGGTCCATCGCCTCGCGGGTGACCTCGTGTTTCTCGGCGATGTACTCGGCGGCCATGCCCATCACCCAGTTCTCGAATGGATCGAGCAGCCCGTCGTGCAGCAGCGAGTCCTCGAGGAGCTGATCGCCGTAGCGAAGTCCCCCGCGCGCCCGCAGCAGGTGCGGGGCGTTGCTCATGCTCTCCATCCCGCCGGCGACGATGACGTCGGCGTCGCCGGCGCGGATCGCCTGGGCGCCGAACATGCAGGCCTTGAGGCCGGAGCCGCACACCTTGTTGATGGTCGACGCCGGGGTGGTGTCGGGCAGTCCGCCGAAAAGCGCCGCCTGGCGCGCCGGCGCCTGGCCGACGCCGGCCGAGACGACGTTTCCCATCAGGACCTCGTCGATGCGTAACGGGTCGACGCCCGAGCGTTCGACCGCGGCCGCGACGACGGCGGCGCCCAGCTGGGTGGCGCTCAGGGCCGAGAGGCCGCCCTGGTAGCGGCCCATCGGAGTCCGGACGGCGCTGAGAATGACGGCCTCGTGATCGTGGTTGTGGGTGTCCATGCCGCCTGTCTTGGGGAATGGGGCGGGTCAGGCGGCGCCGGGCAGGGCGCGCCAGGCCTCGTCCAGACGGTGATAGGTCTGCTCCAAATCCTCCGGGATGACCCGGGTTTCGGCGGTGGTGGCCATGAAGTTGGTGTCGCCGGCCCAACGCGGCACGACGTGCAGATGGACGTGATCGACGACGCCGGCGCCGGCTGCCGCACCGATGTTGGCGCCGACGTTGAACGCCGCCGCCCCATAGGCGCGGCGCAAGGCGCGCAGCGATCGGCGGGAAAGCAGCATCAGCTTCGTCAGGTCGTCGGCCTCCAGATCTTCCAGCGAGGCGACATGCGCCTGCGGGACGATCATCAAGTGGCCGTTCGTGTATGGATAGCGATTCAGGACGACGAAGGCGCGCGCTTCCTGATGCAGCACCAGGGAGGCCGGGCCGGGGGCGACGCTCCGCAGGTTGCAGAAAAGACAGCCGGGCTCACTGTTGCGTTCTTCGATGTAGGCCATGCGCCACGGCGACCAGAGCTGCTTCATCGCGTGCGCTCGATTGTAGCAGAGAAGCCCCGCTACCCTCTGCGACGTCTGACACCCGGTCGGGTGTGCTTCGGTACAATGATCCCGCGCCCCTCAATGACGATCTCGAGGAAGGGCGCGGGATGACCCGATGACCATGGGACAGGAGCTGCGCGCCTGGCTGCCGGCCGGCGGATTCGGCGAAGAGTTATACGTATTCGACGCGGTGGACAGCACCAACACCACCGCCGCCGCCCTGGCGCGAGACGGCGCGGTCGAAGGGACGCTGGTCGTGGCCGACTATCAGCGCCGAGGACGAGGGCGAGGCGGCTCGTCCTGGAGCACTCCGGCTGGGACAGCCATCGCGCTCAGCCTCGTGCTTCGCCCCTCGGCGAACCATCCCCTGCGTTGGACAGGGCTGGGCGCGGTGGCCGTCGTGGAGGGCTTGCGGCAGGAGGGCCTATTGGCCCGGATCAAGTGGCCCAATGATGTCCTGCTTGAGGATCGGAAAGTCGCCGGGGTGTTGGCCGAGGCGGCGTGGCAGGGAGAACACCTCAGCCATCTGGTGCTGGGGATCGGAGTCAACGTCCGGCCCGGGTCGGTTCCCCAGCAGGATTTGGCCTACCCGGCGACGTGCGTCGATGGTCATGCCGGGCGCGCCGTGGCGCGGCCGAAGCTGATCGCGAACATCGTCGGGTCGCTGGCTGTCTGGTACGCCGGCCTGGGATCGTCGCGGTTCTTGCAGGTCTGGGAAGACGGCCTGGCCTACAAGGGCGAGCGCGTACGAGTCGAATGGGGCGAGAAGGAGTGGGAGGGCCGGCTCCTGGGCCTGGGTCCCGAAGGGGAGGCCAGGCTGCTTCTCGATGACGGCCGCGAGCTCCACTGCAGCGGTGAGGCGCGTTCGCTTCGGCCCCTGCGTCGCGGGGAGTGATCTCCCTCCGCGGGCGGCCGGTTGACACTTCGCCCGAATGACTTAGACTCATCACGGTATCACGGAGGAGCGAGGGATGTTCGACAACCTGCGTGACCTTTCGGACGGACCGCCGGCCCCCAAGCCCGCACGGGCGCCGGTCGTCGAGGAGTATCGGGCGCCGGGAAGCGGCCGGATGCTCGGGATGACGGCCGCGCAGCGGCTGGTCATCTCCATTCTGCTCTTCTTCGCCGTCCTGCTGCTGGGCAGCATGTGCCTTCTCGTGACGCAGAGGGTGCTGCTGGCCTAGGGACGGCAGTCCGATCGAAAGCGCTCACGCAAGTGAAGCGTAGGGGCACGCCCTGAGCCAAGTCGAAGGGCGTGCCCCTACGGATTCTAGGAGTGAATGGAACACCCTTGTTTCACGGCACCAGCCGCAGCGTCCCCTCGGTCTGGCGCTCGACGACGGTCCGGGTCCACGGAAGGGGCGCGTAGTCGATCTGCGCCCAGCGATCGGCCATGTCAACATAGTGCGGATGGAAGGCATGCCCCGATTGACCGGTGGTGTGGATCGCCAGGGCGCGATCCCAGTCGCTCAGGTCGAGCACCATGCGCTGCGAAGGCACCCAGGCGACCTCGTAGCCTTCCTCGTAGGACCACCCCGTGGCATTGACGATCGATGCCCCGCCTCCGGTCGGGTAGGGACCGCGGTTGAAAAGGGCTTCGATGGGACCGATGCCCGACTCGCCGAGGGTCTCGTTGCGGAACGTGGCGCCGTGCAGGGCTCCCCAGGTCCACCCGGAGATTTCCTCCCCAAGCCGCTGCTCGAGCTCCTGGACGGCGTCGGCGGCGGCCAGGCGCAGAATCTCGTTGCGCGTTTCCAGGGCCGGGGTCCGCAGATCATCCCACCAGGGATCGCCCGGACGCTGTAGGAGATTCTCGACCACGACGAAGGCCACTTCGTCATCCGGCAGCCACCCTTCCGGCAGGTCGTCGCCGAAGGTGCGCAGGATCATGTGGCGCCAGATGGCGTTGAAGATCGCCGCGCCGCGCGAGCCGGGGTCGTTGTGGCTGTCCCAGGTGGCCAGCTCGGCGACGACCGTCTCCAATTTGGTCGCCTGCGAAGCTTCGTCGGCGGGCTGGCCGGCGCTGTGGAAGTCGAGAGCGAGCAGATAGGGCGTCAGGATCGGACCGGCGGCATGGTAGGTGTCGCCGTGGATCCGGCGCATCGCCTCGGCGGTGAAGGGTTCCTCGGCCGCCTGGAGCAGCTCGACGATGCGGGCGGCGCGGAAGCCCAGATCGGGCATGGTCGTCAACAGGTAGGGATAGGTGCCGTCGACGGCGCGGTTGTTGGCCGTGGCGATGAACCCCGACGGCGGATTGTAGGCGGTGGGAAGCTCCTCGAAGGGAATGGCGCCGATCCAATCGCCGCGGTCCGTCCATCCGGCCGCCGGAAAGGACCCATCGCCGCTGCGGCGGATCGGCACGCGACCGGGCATCTGGTAGCCGATGTTGCCGTCGATGTCGGCGTACACGAAGTTCTGCGACGGGACATCCCACTCCCGCAGGGCGGCGCGGAACTCGTCGAAGTTCTGCGCCCGGTCGACGTTCAGGGCGGCGCGCAAGATGGTGGAAGGCTCGAGCGCCGTCCAGCGCAGGCTGACGGCCATCGGGGAGCCCTCGGTGATGGCCGCGCCTTCGGCGAGCGCCAGCAGCTCTTCATCGGCGTCGGAGAGCACCGGCCCGTGGCGCGTCTGGCGTACGCGGATCGTCACCGGGGGGCCGCCGGCAACGAGGATGACCTCCTCGCGCGCGACCATGAGCTGCCACTCTCCGTCGACTTGGTACTGGTCGGGGTTGTCGGGATTGAGTCGTTCCAGGTACAGGTCCTGCACGTCCGGCCCGGCGTTGGTCACGCCCCAGGCGATGCGGTCGTTGTGGCCGACGACGACCGCCGGCAGGCCGACAAAGGAGAAACCGACGACGTTGAGGCCGCACGTCTCGGTGATCGAGGCGCAGTGCAGCCCGTTCTCGTACCAGATCGACGGCATGCGAATCCCCAGATGCATGTCGTCGGCCAGGATGGGCATCCCACTGTCTGTTCGAGAGCCGGCGATGACCCAGTTGTTGGATCCGATTCCGCTCAGGCCGCCTCCGGTGAGACGATTCAACCGTTCGACCCGGGCCAGAACCAACGCCAGACTTTCGGCGGCGGCGGCATAGTCCTGCGAGGCGACCGGGGACGTCGGCGGCGAGTCCGCCAGGCTGAACCCCGGCACGATCACCGGGTTCGCCTCCGGGTAGGCAGGGTAGAGATCGGACAGGCGGTCCTCGCCGAGTTGGGGCAGGAGAACGGCCCGTTCGAGCTCGGCCTGCATGTTGCCGCCCAGATCCCAGGCCATCGCTTTGGCCCAGGTCAGGGAATGGACAGGCTGCCACGCTTCCGGCGCATAGGTCGCATTGGTCAACTTGAGAACGGCGTACTCGAGAGAAAGGTGTCCGCCTTGATGGCCGGCCAGGTAGGCGTTGACGCCGTCGGCATAGGCCTGCAGAACGGATCTCGTGCCTTCATCGGCCGCCTCCCACTCTTCTTCGGCGAGGCGGGGCCAGCCCAGAGTCCGGATGAAGGCGTCCGTCTCGACCTGGCTGTCCCCGAACATCTCCGACAGGCGCCCGGCGCCGATGTGGCGCCAGAAGTCCATCTGCCAGAAGCGGTCCTGGGCGTGGACGTAGCCCTGGGCCATGAACAGGTCGTGTTCGTCCTGGGCGTAGATATGGGGGATTCCCGTCCTGTCCCGCAAGACCTCGACCGGCCCGTGTAACCCGGGAAGGGCCACCTCGCCCGAGGTTTGCGGGAAGGACTGCCGGATCAGGAGCGCCAGCCCTCCGAACGCGATCAAGATGACCAGAAGAATGATGACCAGGGTGCTGACGAAGCGATTCATGGACTGGCTCCCGGCGGCCGCACCCGCCATGGGCAGGGATAGCCCAAGTTTATCCCCCAGATAGAGCGCCGGCAATAGCCTCGCGCTGGCTTTCACAAGGTCTGGAAGGTAAAATTGGGGCTTCACGGAGACCTTCCCGGAAGCTTTGGAGCTTCCGGGAAGCTGGGTAGAGGCTCATGGAAATCGGTCAGGTCCGACAAGTCGATATCGACGAACAGATGCGCGGTGCGTATCTGGACTACGCCATGTCCGTCATCGTGGCGCGTGCCCTGCCGGACGCCCGCGACGGGCTGAAGCCGGTCCACCGCCGCATCCTGTACGCCATGCACGATATGGGCATGCGTTCCAACGCCGCCTTTCGCAAGTCGGCCCGCATCGTCGGTGAGGTGCTCGGCAAGTACCACCCTCACGGCGACCAGGCGGTCTACGACGCCATGGCGCGCATGGCCCAGGATTTCGCCATGCGTTACCTGCTGGTCGACGGCCAGGGCAACTTCGGCTCGATCGACGGCGACTCGCCGGCGGCGATGCGTTACACCGAAGCCCGCCTGGCGCGCATGGCGGAAGAGCTGCTGGTCGACATCGACAAGGAGACCGTCGATTTTGGCGACAACTTCGACGGTTCGCTCAAGGAACCGCTGATCCTCCCGTCGCGCCTGCCGAACCTGCTGCTCAACGGCTCGACGGGCATCGCCGTCGGGATGGCGACCAACATCCCGCCGCACAACCTGGGCGAGCTGACGAACGCGCTGCGGCATCTGATCGACGCCTACGACCGGTTCGACGATGTGACCGTCGACGAGTTGATGGCGCACCTGCCCGGGCCGGACTTCCCGACCGGCGGCGTGATCGTCGGGGTGGAAGGGATCAAGCAGGCGTACTCCACCGGCAAGGGTCGGCTGGTGGTGCGGGCCCAGGCGCAGATCGAGGAGCAGTCCGGCGGGCGGCACCGCATCGTCATCACCGAGATCCCGTACCAAGTCAACAAGACCGGGCTGATCGAACGCATCGCCGAGCTGGCGCGCGAGGGACGGCTGGACGACGTCGCCGATCTGCGCGATGAGTCGGACCGGCGTGGTCTGAGCCTGATCGTCGAGCTGCGCAAGGGGGCCCAGCCGCGCAAGGTGCTCAACCAGCTCTTCAAGTACACGCCGCTGCAGACGTCGTTCGGCATCCAGCTGCTGGCGCTGGTCGACGGCGAGCCGCGGCTGCTCTCGTTGAAGCGGGCCCTGCAGTTCTACGTCGAACACCGCCGGGTGGTCATCACGCGCCGCTCGGAATTCGAGCTGGCCAAGGCCCGCGCCCGGGCGCACATCCTGGAGGGCCTGCTGATCGCCCTGGGCCACCTGGACGAGGTCATCCAGACCATCCGCAAGTCGCCGGACGCCGACGTGGCCAAAGAGCGCCTGATGAAGCAGTTCTCGCTCAGCGACCTGCAGGCCCAGGCGATCCTCGACATGCAGCTGCGCCGCCTGGCGGCGCTCGAGCGCAAGAAGATCGAGGACGAACACAAGGAGATCAAGGCCGGCATCGCCCGCCTGGAAGACCTGCTGGCCCATCCCAAGAAGATCTTGCGCCTGATCCACGACGACCTGGGCGACGTCGCCGAGAAGTACGGCGACGCCCGGCGCACGCGCATCTCGCCCGAAGCCAACGAGGAATTCCGCGAGGAAGACCTGGTGGCGGACGAGGCGGTGCTGGTCAGCCTGACGGAGCGCGGCTACATCAAGCGCGTAGCGACCGAGAGCTACCGGCGCCAGGGGCGCGGCGGCCGCGGCGTCACCGGTCACTCGACGCGCGGCGAGGATGAGCTGGTGATGCTCTTCCCGGCGCGCTCGCTGGACACGGTGCTGTTCTTCTCGGATCGAGGCAAGGTCTACTCGGAGAAGGCCTACCAGATCCCCGACGCCGACCGGACGGCGCGCGGCGTGCTGATGGCCGGCATCCTGGCCCTGGCCTCGGACGAGACGATCACCGCCGCCGTGGCCGTGCCGAATTTCGCCGCCGCCAACTTCTGCACCATGGTCACGCGCAACGGCAAGATCAAGCGTGTGGCGCTCCCCGAGTTCGCCGCCGTCCGCCCGTCGGGGCTGATCGCCATCTCGCTCGAAAAGGGCGACGTGCTCGGCTGGGTGCGCCTGACGACGGGCAAGGACGATCTGATCCTGGTCACCGAGAAGGGTCAGGCGCTGCGGTTCCACGAGAAGCTGGTGCGGCCGATGGGCCGTCCGGCGGCCGGCGTGCGCGCCATCCGCCTGGGGAAGGGCGACCGCTTGAGCGGCATGGACGTGGTCGACAAGAAAGCCGATCTGCTGGTGGTCACCCGCAACGGCTTTGGCAAACGCACACCGCTGAACGAATACACCCCCCGGGGCCGGGGGACGATGGGCGTGATGACCCTCAACCGAGAGAAACTCGGCCTGACCGGGCCGATCGCCGCGGCACGCGTCGTCCATCCCGACGACGATCTGACGATCATCTCCTCCGGCGGGATCGTCATGCGCACCAAGATGGACCAGATCAAACGCGCCGGCCGGGCGACGATGGGCGTCCACGTCGTCAATCTGAAGGAAGGCGACATCGTAGCCGGCGTCGCGACTTTCCCATCGATCGACCATCCCGGCGCAGACGAGCCGAAGAAACCCGCCTGAGCCAGGCCGGCGCCGCTCTCTCACGGCGCGCCGCCTACCATCCCCTTCAAGACGTTGAGTTGTGGAGCAGGTGCAGACCGGGGAGCGGGCCGGCTTACGGTTCCCCTATCAGCGAGTTCCCGCGCCACGCGGCGCGACGTGCCCCTGCGCGCTCGCCGATGAGCTGCAGGGCCAGGCGGCCGAACGCCGCCGGGTCGCCGCTGGTGACGAGGGCGGTGGAACCGGGAGTCGTCGGTTCGCGCGGCCAGGCGGCCTGGCGCAGGCGGGCCGCCTGACGAGCGACGGCCGGAGCCGGGTCGATCACGGTCACGCCGGGACCGGCCAGACGCGTAATCACCGGAATGACGAACGGATAGTGGGTGCAGGCCAGAACGATGGCGTCGGCCTTCGCCGCCAGGATGGGCGCCAGGGCGCGGCGGATCAGGTCTTCGGTTTCAGGGGTGTCGACGTGGCCGGCCTCGATCTGCTCCACCAACCCCGGCACGGTCTGATTGACGAGCCGGACCCCCCGAGCGAATCGTTCCACCACCGAGGCGTACAGCTCGCCCTGAAAGGTGGCCGGCGTCGCCAGGACGCCGACGACGCCCGACCGCGTGACCTCGGCCGCCGGTTTGACGGCCGGCTCCATTCCCACGAAGGGGACGTCGAGGAACGTCCGCCGCAACGTCGTCAGCGCCGCGGCGGAGGCCGTGTTGCAGGCGACGACGATCAAATCGGCGCCCTGATCCAACAGGAAACGCGTGATGCCCTCGGAGAAATCGCGCACCTGTTCCATCGGGCGCGGTCCATAGGGGACGTGGCTCTGATCGGCGAAGTAGAGGATGGGCTCGGCCGGCATCTGCCGGCGCATTTCGCGCAGGATCGAGAGTCCGCCGACGCCGGAGTCGAAGACACCGATGGGGGGAGAGGCGGAGGGAGTCATTCCGACCGAAAAGAAAAGATGCACCCGGAGGGTGCACCCCTTCGCACTCTACAGTGCGCCAAGGGCGGGCGCACCTGAGGTGTGCACCCCTCACGGCGCGCCGCGCTAGTCCTTGCGGCGCTCTTCCAGCCGCGCCCGCTTGCCGGCCAGCTGGCGTAGATAGTACAACTGGGCCCGCCGCACCTTAGCCTGCCGCTGCACTTCGACCTTCTCGATGCGCGGCGAGCGCAGCAGGAAGGTCCGCTCCACGCCGACGCCGTGCGATGCCAGCCGGCGGACCGTGAAGTTGGCGTTGTTGCCGCCCTTGCGGTAGCGGATGACGGTCCCGCGAAATTCCTGGATACGCTCGCGGTCGCCTTCCTTGATCCTTAAGTGGACGCTCACCGTGTCGCCGGGGTGCAGCTCGGGGATCTCGGGGTTGACGGCGGCCTCGACCGCCTTGGATGCTTCGCTCATCGGAACCACCTGGCTGGTATTTTCCGTACAATCGCCGCCCCACACGCTGGGGCGGCGCACCCGGAGTCTACCACGATCGGCGGGGAGGCGTCCAGAGGCGTGTAACGGGCCGCTGCGCGCTCAGCGCCAGAGGGCGGGGATCCTCGGCCCTCGCTCCCCTCGGGCCTCGGAATGACAGGGAAGTGGAGGCGGGTCGACCCGGGCGGATGTCATTCCGAGCGAGCCCTCCCTACGGACCTTGGCACGGGGTGAGCAGAGATTGAGGGCGAGCGAGGAATCCCTGGAGCGCTCAACGGGGAGCTCACGAAGGTAGCCAGCCCGGCCTCTCGTCTTCTAGCCCGGACGCCTGCCCTCCAGCCAGGCCCTCGCCAGGTACAGCGCCGCCAGGGACTTGGCGTCGCGCAAGTCGCCGGAGGCGATCAGCGCCGGGATCCTCTCCGGCCGAACGCGCTCGACGGTGATGTCCTCGTCGCTGTCGGCGGAGAGCGGGGCTGCCGTCAGGCCGCTGGCCAGGTAGAAGTGCATGTATTCGGTCGAGTACCCCGGCGCCAGGAAGCACTCGCCGAGATGCTCCAGCCGCGCCGGCGCCATCCCGATCTCCTCCCGACACTCCCTTTCGGCGCATTGCTCCGGCGGCTCTCCGTCCTCGAGCGTTCCGGCGGGGAACTCGAGCAGGACCGTTCCGGCCGAGTGGCGGTACTGGCGCACAAACCACAGGGAGCCGTCTTCATCGATCGGCACGAGCGTGACGGCCCCGGAATGGACGACGACGTCCATGCTCGTCTCCTGGCCGCCCGCCAGGAGCACGCGATCGCGCCGGACCGAAAGGGCGCGGCCGCGGTAGACGATCTCGCTTTCCAGGATCTGAACGCCCATGATTCCTCCGCAAAATATGGAGCGGGGGAGGTCTGCCTCCCCCGCTCGAATCCAGGCTGGTCGGCCCTGAAGGCGCTAGGGGATCTGGATCGTCGTGCCCGGGGTGAGGGTGTAAGGAGACGAAAGGCCGTTAGCGGCTGCGATGGCGATCGGGTCCGCATCGCCGTAACGGCAGCCCACCGAGTAAATCGTGTCGCCGCCGGCGACAGTGTAGGTCGCCGGATGGGTCAGCAGGGCGCGCGGCCCGGGGAACGTCCCCGAGGTCGGGATGCTGAGGGTCTGGCCTGGCGAGACGATCGTATCGTTGCTCATTCCATTGATCGCCAGAATGTCGTCTGGATTGCGGTTGAAGCGGCGGGCCAGGCAGTAGGGGAATTCCCCTTCATGAAGCGTATAGCTAGCCGGCACGACCAGGGTCGGGATCGGGGGCAGGGTTCGAGTGGCGGAGGGAAGGGCGGCGGAGGTTGCCACCGGCGTACCCACGGAAGGCGTCGCCGTCGAGATGCCGGGGCCGCCGCCCTGAACCGCGGCGGCGGTCTGAGTCAGCAACGCCGAGCGGACCGCCTCCATCGTGGCCTGCTGCCCGGTGAGCGGGCTGGTTGTGCCGCTGCCGGGAGTCCCCGTGGGGGCGGACGAGGCGGAGCGGGTGCAGGCGCCGATCAACAGACCGCAGGCAATCAGCGCGGCGGACGTTAACCTTCGCATCGGGATGGTAGCCATAGGCACCTCCTGAGGGTCTAAGGGCCGCCTGCCCGGGCGCCCAAGCGGCGCCCTCGCCAGGACGCCCGAAACGGCGCATCCTAGCACAGGCGTTTGGGCGCGTCAAGCAAGGGTGGTTCGCACCGGGTCCTGAGATGCAAGTCTCGTGCCGCGGCCAGGGGGACCGAAGACAAACACAAACGGCGGCCCGGGTTCCCGGACCGCCGTGGCTGGGACGTGGGTCGACGAGCTAAGCGGCCGCCAATCTCGGCCGGAACTTGTAGCCGTAGACCAGCATCCCCCGCTCGCCGTCGGAACGCAGCTTGCGGGTGACCATCTCGACCGGCAGGCCGATGCGGGCCGGCTCCTGGCCGAGGTCGGTCAGCTGCGCCGTGACCATCGGGCCCTCCTCCAGCCGGATCAACGCCACCGTGTAGGGCGCGTTTTCCTCGAAACCGGCGGGGGCCTCTCTCACCGGGGCAAAGGAATAGACTTCGCCGCGGCCGCTGAACGCATAGGGTTCGCGCGCTTCCTGGCCGCAGTCCGGGCAGACATCGCGCGGCGGGAAGATCTTGACTTCACAATGCGGGCAGACTTCGCCCATTAGGGCGTAGCGCTGCGCTCGCAGTCTCCAATGCCGGGCGACTTCCATTTGGCACCTCGACCGGCCTTGGGCCGGGATGTGGCTGAGTGTAGGGTGGGGCGACTCTCAAGAACTATCAGCCCTTCGACTTCGCTCGGCCTGCGGCCTCGCTCCGCTCAGGGCGGGCCCTCCGCCTGTCTCAGAATCGTCGTGGCGGCCGTCGCTCCGCCGGCTCCCAGGCACTGCGCCATCCCGATCCGCGCTTCCTTCACCTGACTGGCTCCGGCCCGCTCCTGAAGCTGGAGTGCGACCTCGACCACCTGATAGACCCCGGTGGCTCCACCGGCCTCGCCCCTGGCCTTCGATCCGCCGAAAGTGAGCAGCGGCAGCTTCCCCTCCAGCGCGATCGTGCCATTGCGCGCCATCTGCCAGCCCTGACCGCGTGCGGCGAAGCCGGCGGCCTCCAGCGCCAGGGCGGCGTAAACGCTGTACGAGTCGTGCAGCTCGAACAGGTCGATCGCGTCCCGGCCGATGCCGGCCGCTTGAAGAGCGCGCTCGGCCGAGAGGGCAGCCGCAGGTAGGTTCAACGGGTCGGGTTGATCGTGGACCGCCAGTTGGGCGGTGGCGCTGGCCGTCCCCAGCAGGTGAACCTCGGGCCGCCCCGGGACGCGGGCGACGGAAGATCGACCGAGCAGGATCGCCGCCGCGCCGTCGGCCAGCGGGGCGGCGTCGTACAGATTGACCGGATCGCTGACCATGCCCGCCCGGGCATAATCCTCGAGGGTGATCGCTTTGCGGAACATGGCGTTGGCGTTGCCGACGGCGTTGCGATGCGCCGTCAGGCTAAACCCGGCCAGCGCGTCCGACGGCGCACCGTGCTCGTGTAGGTAGCGGCGCATGACCAGCGCTGCCTGGGAGGCGGTCGTCAGGCCGTGCACCGCCTCGTAGTCGGCGTCGCTCCACGCCGACAGGGCCGCGTCCAATCCGGTGCCGACGCGATCGGTGACTTTCTCGACGCCGACGACCATCACCGTCTCGACCGCGCCCGCTTCGAGCGCCAACCAGGCCTGGCGGATCGCCACGCCGCCCGAAGCGCCGGCGGCCTCGACGGTGGAGGCTTCGATTCCGTCGAGGCCGGCGAAATCGGCCAGCAGCGCGCCCAGGTGCGTCTGACCGGACAGGATCGGCGCCAGGGCGTTGGCGACGTAGAGCGCCTGAGGCTGGACGCCGCCGGCGTCGGCCATGGCCGCGCGCATGGCTTGCAGAGCCAGTTCGCGCAGCGAAAGGCCCCAATGCTCGGCGACCGGCGTCATGCCGACGCCAAGGATGAAGACAGGTTCACGCATGCCGTGCGATCTCCCTCAGGCCGGGCTCCTTCATTCGCTCGGCCAGGCGGCCTCGCTCCCCTCAGGACAGAGTGAGCTTGCCCCGGTAGCGGGCATAGGTGGCGTAGTCGATCTCGGTCCGGCGGGCGATGTAATCGCGCGTCGAAGGCGCCAGGCCGCGCTGCTGCGGCAACCGCTCGGTAGCCACCAGGCAGAAGGCATCCGAACCGGCGCCCGATCCGTAGGACACCAGCAGAATCCGGTCGCCCGGGGCGGCCTCATCCAGAATCGCCGTCAATCCGACCAGGGCCGACCCGGCGTAGGTATTGCCGATCACCGGCGCCAGCAGCCCGGTCTCGATCTGCTCCGGCTTGAACCCCAGCGACTTGGCGGCCCGCTGCGGGAACTTGGTGTTCGGCTGGTGGAATACGGCGTAGCGAAAGTCCTGCGGTCCTCGTCCCAACATCTCCATCAGGGCCGAGCCGGCCTCTTGAATGTGCTTGAAATAGGCCGGTTCGCCGGTGAAACGCTCGCCGTGTTCGGGGTATTTCTCGTCGGCGCGGCGCCAGAAGTCGGGCGTATCGGTGGCGAACGAGTAGGACCCTTCGAAGATCGCCAGCGATTCTTCGCCCGGCCCGAGCAAGATCGCCGCACCGCCGGCGCCGGCGGTGTATTCCAGGGCGTCGCCCGGCCGACCCTGGGCCGTGTCCATGCCGATCGACAGGGCGTAATCGGCCATGCCCGATCCGACGAAGCCGATCGCCGCCTGGACCGCTTCCGTGCCGGCCTTGCAGGCGAACTCCCAATCGGCCGCCTGGGTGTGGGGCGTGGCCCCGATGGCCTCGGCCACGACGGTCGAGGTCGGCTTGACGGCGTAGGGGTGCGACTCGGACCCGACCCAGACGGCTCGGATCATCGATGGGTCGACCTGGCCGCGGGCCAGCGCGTTGCGGGCCGCCTCGATCGACATGGTGATCACGTCCTCGTCGATTCCGGGGACGGCTTTTTCCTTCACCGGCAGGCCGCCCTCGCCGCCCTTCCAGACCCGCGCCACTTCCTTCGCCGGCAGGCGGAAACGGGGGATGTAGGCGCCGTAGCCGGCAATGCCGACCTCGCGTGCCGGCTTGAGCAGTCGTCGGTCCACACCTGGGGCGTTCATGGGGCTCCTTGAGGCTCAGGCGGCGACCCGCCGGCCGCTCCCTGTCGCAGAATGGCCTCGGCCCGGTCGAGGCGGACGATGCCTTCGAGGACGAGTTGGTGGGCGACTTTCTCGACCTGGTCGCCCTCGGCGCCGGCGGCGATCGCCACTTGGCGCGCGTGCAGCCCCATGTGGCCGCGCTGAATGCCCTCGGTCGCCAAGGCGCGCAGCGCCGCCAAATTCTGCGCCAGGCCGACCGAGACGACGATCTGGGCCAGCTCCTGCGCCGACGCCACGCCGAGCAACTGCAGGCACGCCCGCGCGGCGGGGTGGACGCGCGTAGCGCCTCCGACCGTGCCTACCGCCAGCGGCATTTCGAGCCGGCCTTCCAGGGCGCCATCGCCCCCCTTCGACCACTGACTGAGGGAAGTGTACCGTCCCGACCGGGCGGCGTACGCATGCGCCCCGGCCTCGATCGCCCGCCAGTCGTTGCCGGTGGCGATGACGACGGCATCCACCCCGTTCATGATCCCCTTGTTGTGGGTGGCGGCGCGGTAGGGATCGACGTCGGCGAAGGCCCAGGCCTCGACGATCCCGTCGCGCACGCGTTCGCCGGTGAAATCGTCGAAGGCCAGCGCCGCCGCCGGGATGCGACAGCTGGCGCGCGCCAGCCGCCGGTCGGCCAGGTTGGAGAGGATGCGCAGATGCACCCGACCGCCGGTGAGCGCCTCGACCCGCGGGGCCAGGCGCTCGGCGGCAGTATTGGCGGCATTGGCGCCCATGGCATCGCGTGTGTCGTAGATCAGATGCACGATCAACATCGGTCCGACGGTCGTGTCCGGGAAGAGGCGCACTTCGAGGTCGCGGGCGCCGCCGCCTAGCCCCAACAAGACCGGATCGACCTGATCCGCCTCGGCCAAGATCGCCGCCTTCTCGGCCAACAGGGCATGGCGGGCCGCCTCTAGATCGCGCACGTCCAGCACCTGGAGCTGGGCGATCATCTCGGGAGCCGTGGTCTCGGCCAGGAAACCGCCGCCCTCGCGGGCCAGGCGGGCCATAAAGGAGGCGCCGGCCACGACCGACGGCTCTTCGATCACCATCGGTACGAACACTTCGCGGCCGTTGACGACGAAGTTGACGGCGATCCCCAGGGGAAGGCCGTAGATGCCGACAACGTTCTCGATCATGTGGTCGGCCTGGTCGCCCGTGAGACCGGCCGACGCAGACAAGGCGGCCGCGGTTTCTGCGTCCAGGCCGGCAGCCGTGGACAGCGCCTCTAATCGCTTGTGGCGAGGCAAGTCGTAGAAGCCAGGTAGGCGGGAGGAGGTCATTACCTTAGGAACACGGCGGACCCGCCGGATATATCGCCCGGCGCCCTCCAAAAACTATCAGGCTTCGTGGCGCGACTTCGGGCGATCCGGCCAAATCGTGCGAGGGCGCGGATGGGCGAGGGGCAACCCCGCGCCCGGTGCTGGACAACGATCGAGAGGCGCGGGGCAACCCCGCGCCCGGTGCTGGAAACGATCGACGGGCTCGGGGCAACCCCGCGCCCGGTGCTGGACAACGATCGAGGTGCTCGGGGCAGCCCCGCGCCCGGTGCTGGACAACGATCGATAGGCTCGGGGCAACCCTGCGATCTGTGCTGGACAACGATCGAGGGGCGCGGGGCAACCCCGCGCCCGGTGCTGGAAACGATCGACGGGCTCGGGGCAACCCCGCGCCCGATGTTGGACAACGATCGATAGGCTCGGGGCAACCCCGCGCCCGATGTTGGACAACGATCGAGGGGCTCGGGGCAGCCCCGCGCCCGGTGCTGGACAACGATCGATAGGCTCGGGGCAACCCTGCGATCTGTGCTGGACAACGATCGAGGGGCGCGGGGTAATGTACAATCCCTCTGAGAAGTCCGTGACCGAGAAGAAGCCTCGCAAGCCCGGCCCGGTGAAACGTCCGTATTTCTCTTCGGAACCGTCCGATCGGATGCGCCGGTTGCATCGGGCGACCCTGAGCCTGTACACCGACCTTTCCCTGGATGGGACTCTGCGCCGTATCGTACAAGCGGCGCGCGACCTGACCCAAGCGCGCTACGCCGCGCTTGGCGTCCCTGACGGCCAGGGCGGACAGTTGATGTTCCTGACCGAAGGGCTGAGCGCGGCCGAGATCGCGCACATCCCCCATCCGCCGATCGGCGTCGGCTTGATCGGCGAGGTCTACCGCAGCGGGCGGTCTATTCGCCTCCCCGATCTGAGCCGCCATCCTCGTTCCTCCGGCTTCCCCGCGGGCCACCCCGAGATGAAGTCGTTCCTGGGGGTGCCGATCTCGGCTTTCGGCCGCCCGGTGGGCCAGATCTACCTCACGGAGCGCATCGGGGGGGCCGAATTCACCGAGGAAGATCAGGCCTTGATCGAGATGCTGGCGGCCCACGCCGCCGCCGCCATCGAGAACGCCCGCCTCTACCGCCAGGTGCAGGACCGCGAAGGCGAACTGGCGGCGCGCAACCGCGAGCTGGAGCTCGTCAACTCCCTCAGCACGGCCGTCAGCACCGCCATCGAGCTCGAGCCCTTGCTGCAAGGGATCCTCGACCGGGTGGTGACGCTGTTCGGCGCGAAGGCGGGCGAGGTCTTCTTGCGCTCCGAAGACGGGGATGTCTTCGTGCCGGTTATCCAGCGTGGTATGGCGGATGAGGCCTTCTGGGCCGCCAGCCAGTTCCGCGTCGGGGAAGGGTTCGTCGGCCGCGTGGCGGAGACGGGCAAGGCGATCTGGACCAATCTGGCCGAAGCCGGCGAGCCGCGTTTCTTGCGGCGGTCGGTCATCGACGCCGGTTTCGGGACGCTGGTGTCGGTCCCTCTCCTGGCGCGGGCGCAGGTGGTCGGGGTCATGAGCCTGGCGTTCCTCGGTGAGCGGCCGCTGCGGGTGGATGAGCTCGGGCTGCTGGAGGCGATCGGGGCGGGCGTCGGTGTGGCGGTCGAGAACGCCCGCCTCTATCGTCAGGCACGCCGGATCGCAGTGCTCGAAGAGCGGGAACGGATCGCCATGGATCTGCACGACGGCATCATTCAGTCGATCTATGCCGTCGGCCTGACGCTCGACACAGCCAAGATCATGCTGCAGAGCGCGCCGGGGGAGAGCGAGTCTGCCATGCGGCAGGCGATCGAGCGTCTGAACAGCGTCATCCGCGACATCCGTGCCTACATCCTCGATTTGCAGCCGAGCCGCGTACCGATGGCCGACCTGGCGGAGGGCCTGCTTCAGCTGGCGAACGAGTTCCGTGCCAACACGCTGGTCGAGGCCGAGGTCCGCGCCGATGACGGTCTGGGGCGGACGCTGGACCCGGCCGTGCGGTCGGCGATGTTCCACATCTCGCAGGAAGCGCTGGCCAACGTCGCCAAACACGCCCGCGCCTCACGGGTGTGGCTCAGCCTCCGAGGGGAAGACGGCCTGGTCGTGTTGCAGGTGATCGACAACGGGCAAGGCTTCGACGCCGATGCCGCAACACCGCTGCTCGGCCACGGATTGTCTAACATTGTCGAGCGCGGTCATGCCATCGGCGCCATTGTCGAAATTGCCTCCCACCCCGGGGACGGGACGACCGTCACCGTCCGGCTCCCGGTCGGACGCCCGGCCTAGTTCCTCTCGCGAGGACAGGTAGCCCGCTCGCCGGGGATAGAGGTCACTGGGGGCCGCCGGGCACACGTCTAGACTTGTGGTGCGCATGGCCGTCGGCACGCCTCGCCTCTACATCATCGATGAGCACGGCCCCGTCCGCCGCGCCCTGGCTGAGCGCCTGTCGCGCGTGGGCTCGGTGACGGTTGTCGGCGATGCCGCCGAACCCTCGCAGGCGGTGGAGGCGATCCACACCGACGCCATCGACATCGTCCTGATCGAGATCAAGCGCAGCGACGGCCTCGGCCTGGAGCTCGTGCGGCAGATTACCGCGCCTCCGGATGCGCCGAAGGTGATCGTGCTGACGACCTACCCGACCGACTGGGAAGAAGCGGCCGCCAAACGCGCCGGCGCCGCCGCTTACGTCCTCAAAGACCTCGACGCCAAGGAACTGCTGCGGCACATCCTGGCGGCGCCGGGATAGGTTCCGGCACCTCCTCCATTTGCGTCGCACGCATTGCCCGGGCCAATCCCACGACGACATCCGTTCCTTCAGACTTACCACCCCCCACCGTCAGCCCCTCCCCCGAGGAGCCACTTTCTGGCTTCGAAGGCTTAGGCGGGGGAGGGGTTGTTCATTGAAGAGAGGGCGGCGGCAAAGCCGCCCCCTTCTCTTCAAACTCCTCTCCC
>Ga0209108_10000794_pt1 | contig 17833 bp, 15 predicted proteins | sample Rifsed10ft1_FD_184003 | JGI IMG/M metagenome (GOLD analysis project Ga0209108, IMG submission 184003) | Soil microbial communities from Rifle, Colorado, USA - sediment 10ft 1 (version 2) | ecosystem: Environmental > Terrestrial > Deep subsurface > Rock core/Sediment | place: Rifle, Colorado...
AGGCAACGATCGCGGTGGCGAGCGCCGCGGGCCCGCACTGGTACTCGACCTGGGGGAAGAACGGCACCTCGCCCAGCTCGACGCGCTCGGGCAGCCCCGGCGGCAGCCCTTCGGCGAGCTGCGCGGTCTGCGGCCAGAAGCTTGCGCAGCCCGCGAGCAGCAGCGCGCAGGCAAGAACGAAAACGCCCGCGACGGCGCGGGCGTTCCGTGGGTTCGTCGGCGAGCCCCTTATCGGAAGCCTCCTCTCCACACGTACCATATCGCAGCCAGCACCAGGATGAGAAACAGCACGCCGACGGCGTCGGCGCCGGCCGGCAGGCTGTCGATCCTGGCCGCGAGGGCCTGGACTTCCTGGTCGGTCATCGCGGCCACGCGGTCCTTCGCGTCCGCGGGATCGAGCCCCAGCGCCTGGAGCTGGCGCGCGACGTCGCCGCGGGTGACGAAGTTGAGCACGGTGTCGCGCTCGGCCTGCGAGGCGGGCGCGGCGAGCTGGTCGGTGCCGATCATTCCTGCCTGCGCGACCTGGTATGGCGCGAGCGCCATCAGCAAGATCAACAGGCGGCAAATACCTCTTGCCCATGCGGTGTTCATGTCTGCTCCTGGGAGGGGGAAGGGAGGGGTGGAAAAATAGTCGCCGCCCCGGGTGAAGTCAAGCCGATTCCCCATGCAAGAATCCGCGACACATGGTCGATTTCCGGCGACTCGAAGCACGGCTGCGCAGGGCGATCGCGGGCGAGGTGCGCTTCGACAAGGGCGCGCGCGGCGCCTATGCCGCGGACGCTTCCAACTACCGGCAGGTGCCGGTCGGCGTGGTGCTGCCGCGCAGCGTCGAGGACGTGGTCGCGGCGCTGGCCGCGGCGCGCGAGCACGGCGCGCCGATCCTCGCGCGCGGCGGCGGCACTTCGCAGTGCGGGCAAGGCGTGAACGCGGCGCTGGTGATCGACTGGTCCAAGTACCTGCACCGCGTGATCGGCGTGGACCCGCAAGCGCGACTGGCGCGCGTCGAGCCCGGCGCGGTGTGCGACACGCTGCGCGACGCCGCCGAGCGCCACGCCCTCACCTTCGCGCCCGACCCCGCCACGCACTCGCGCTGCACGCTCGGCGGCATGATCGGCAACAACTCCTGCGGCCCGCACTCGGTGATGGGCGGCAAGACCGCCGAAAACGTCGACGCCCTCGAAGTGCTGACCTACGACGGGGCGCGCTTCTGGTGCGGGCCGACAAGCGAATCGGAGATCGAGGCGATTGTCCGCCGCGGCGGCAGGCAGGGCGAGATCTACGCGCAATTGCGCTCGCTTCGCGACCGGTATGCCGACCTGATCCGCGCACGGTTTCCGAAGATCAAGCGGCGCGTTTCGGGCTACAGCCTCGAACAACTCCTGCCCGAGAACGGCTTCCACGTGGCGCGGGCGCTGGTCGGCACCGAAGGCACCTGCGCACTGACGCTGCAAGCGCTGGCGCGCCTCGTCAAGAGCCCGCGCCAGCGGGTCCTGCTGGTGGCCGGCTTTCGCGACATCTACGCTGCGGCTGACGCCGTCCCGCAGGTGCTCGCCGCGCGGCCGATCGCCTGCGAGGGGCTCGACACGGGAATCATCGGCGGTCTGCGCGAGCGCGGCTTGAAGCTCGAAGACATCGCGCTGCTGCCCGAGGGAGGTGCCTGGATGATGATCGAATTCGGCGCCGACTCCCGCGCCGACGCGCTCGAGCAGGCGCGTGCCCTCGAGGCCGCTTTGCCGGGGATTCTGATCGAGGACCCCGTGCTCATGAACCGGATCTGGACGATCCGCGAGATCGGCGCCCCGGCGACCGCGCTCAACCTGAAGGGTGTCGCGGGCCCCGATCCCGTGGTCGGCTGGGAGGATGCGGCAGTCGATCCGCTGCGGCTCGGCGATTACCTGCGCGAATTCCAGGCGCTGGTCGATCGCTACGGTTACGCGACCTCGCTCTTTGGCCATTTCGGCGATGGCTGCATTCATGCCCGCATCACGTTTGATCTGCGCAGCGCGAGCGGAATCGCGACCTGGAAGAGGTTTCTGCACGAGGCGGCCGAGCTCGTGGTGAAGTACGGCGGGTCGCTCTCGGGTGAGCACGGCGACGGGCAGGCGAAGGCGGAGTTCCTGCCCGTGATGTACGGCGCGGAACTGATGGAAGCGTTCCGCGAGTTCAAGCGCATCTGGGACCCGCTCGGGAAGATGAACCCGGGCAAGGTGATCGATGCCTACCGCGCCGACGAGAACCTGAGGCTGGGACCGGCTTACCGGCCGCGTCATCCTGCGACGCACTTCGATTTCCGCACGCCCGAGGGCAACGGTTTCACGCGCGCGGTCGAGCATTGCGTGGGCATGGGCAAGTGCCGCTCGCAGCACGGCGGCGTGATGTGCCCCAGCTTCCGCGCAACCGGCGAGGAGCTTCATTCGACGCGCGGGCGCGCCAGGGTGCTGTCGGAAATGCTGCGCGGCGAGACGATAGTCGATGGCTGGCAGAGCGAGGCGGCGCGCGAAGCGCTGGACCTGTGCCTCGCGTGCAAAGGTTGCCGCAGCGAGTGCCCGACGCATACCGACATGGCGAGCTACAAGGCGGAATTCCTCTCGCACCACTACCTCGGCCGCGTGCGCCCGCGCCAGGCCTACAGCATGGGTCTCATCCAGCGCTGGGCGCGCGTAGCCGCGGTCGCGCCGCAGATCGCGAATCTGCTCACGCAGACCCCGGGGATTTCCGCGCTGGCCAAGTTCGCCGCCGGGATGGCGCAGGCGCGCGAGGTGCCGCGGTTCGCGAAGCGCAACTTTCGACGCTGGTTCCGGCGCCGTGCGCCGGGCAACGTCGACGGGCCGCGCGTCATCCTGTGGGCCGACACCTTCAACACCTACTTTCACCCGGAGAGTGCCGCGGCGGCAGTGGAGGTGCTGGAGGCCGCGGGTTACCGGGTGGACGTCCCGCGCGAGCACCTGTGTTGCGGACGCCCGCTGTACGACTTCGGCATGCTGGATATCGCGCGCCGCGAATTGCGCCGGATCCTGAGCGCGCTCGAACGCGACATCCGCGCGGGTGTCCCGATCATAGGCCTCGAGCCCGCCTGTCTTTCGGTCTTCCGCGATGAGTTGCTGAAGTTTTTCCCCGACGATGCGCTGGCGCGACAGTTGAGTCGCCAGACGCATCTCTTCGGTGACTTTCTGGTGAATCACGCCGACTGGCAGCCGCCCCGGATTGGCGGCAGAGCGATCGTCCACGGCCACTGCCACCAGAAAGCGCTATTCGGCATGACGGACGACATGAACCTGTTGCGTAGGCTGGGCGTGGAAGCGCAGCTGCTCGACGCCGGCTGCTGCGGCATGGCGGGCTCCTTCGGCTTCAACCCGAAGCACTACGAGCTTTCGCTCAAGGTGGGCGAGCTCGGACTGCTGCCCGCCGTGCGCCGCGCCGAGCCCGACACGATGGTGATCGCCTGCGGCTACAGTTGCCGCGAACAGATCGCGCAGTGCACCGAGCGCGAGGGTCTGCACGTCGCCGATATCGCACGGCTCGCGCTGAGCCCGACGCTGACGCAATCCGCGCACTGACGGCCCGCGATGCCGGGATTCGAGTCGCTGTCGGTTGGCGTCGTCATCTGGCTCATCTGCGTCATCGCACTCGCGGGCGCGGTGCAGGGCGCGCTCGGGCTGGGATTTCCCATCGTTGCGACGCCGCTCATTGCGGCGGTGACCGACATGCGCACCGCGGTCATCGTGGTGCTGCTGCCCTGCCTCGCCTCCATTGCCACGAATATCGTCAAGAGTGGCTCGCTCCGTCCGGTGCTGGCGGAGTTCTGGGCAATGCCCATCTACATGATCTTGGGTGCGGCAGTCGGCACGCGGGTTTTCATCGCGTTTCCACAATTTCCCTACACGCTCCTGCTCGCCGGCATGATTTTCTTCTATCTCAACCTGGAGCGGCTCGGCAGGACCGATTGGCCGTTGCTCAGGACCCATCGCGGTTTTTTCGGAATGGTGTTCGGTGTGCTGGCGGGCGCGGCCGAGGGCACCGCGAATATCGCCGCGCCGCCGCTGGTGATCTACTACCTCGCGCTGGGGGTCACCCCCGCGACGCTGGTGCAGGGGCTCAATATCTGCTTCTTCGCCGGCAAGACGACGCAGTTTGCCACGCTCGCCACCGCTGGCGGAGTCGAGGTCGTGCAATGGCTGGCGACCCTCCCACTCGCCGTCGTCTCCTGCGTTATGTCGGTATTCGGCATCAGGATCCGCAACCGCATCGACGCGGCGACCTATCGCACGTGGCTCAAGCGCGCGCTGTTCGTCATGGCGCTGCTGTTGCTCGCGCAGTACGCCTATCTCAGCACCGTGGCGTGATCGAAAAAAAGCCCGCCTGGGGCGGGCTCCTGCCTACCGCTGGCGCCGGGATGTCACACCTTGGCTTCGCCCAGCATCTTCTTCAGCTCGCCGCTCTGGTACATCTCGGTCAGGATGTCGGATCCGCCGACAAACTCGCCGTTGACGTAGAGTTGGGGAATCGTCGGCCAGTTGGCGTAGTCCTTGATGCCCTGGCGGATGTCGGGATTCTCCAGCACGTTCACGGTGAAGATTTCATTGACGCCGCACTCCCGCAGGATGCCCACCACATTCGCCGAAAAGCCACACTGGGGAAAATCGGGCGTGCCCTTCATGTACAGCACGACCCGGTTTCTGGTCACCTGGTCCTTTATAACGTCCTGAATACTCATTTGACCCTCAATACTTGAGTGAAGTTGTCGGGAATTAGTCTAGCGTCGCAAGCCGCCGCATGTCAAGCGAGCCGGCCGCCGGTCACGCGGTCTATCCCTGCGAGATCCGGGCGCGAGAAGATTTCCACGAATCCCGCGCGCGACAGAAATTCGCGGCACTGCGCCGCCTGATCGTGGCCATGCTCGAACAGCAGCCACCCGCCAAGCGCGAGGTGCGCCGGCGCGGCGTCGGCGATGGCGCACAGGCACGCGAGACCGTCCGCCTCCGCCGTCAGCGCCTCCGCCGGCTCGTGGCGCAGGTCACCGTGCGTGAGGTGGGGATCGCCGACCGCGATGTACGGCGGATTGGCGGCAATCACCGCAAAGCTCTCGCCATCGAGCCGCGAGAACCAGTTGCTGAGCCGGAACTCGACGTTGTTCACGCCGTGCGCCGCGGCATTCTCCTGCGCCAGCGCCAGCGCCGCGCGCGACATGTCGACCGCCACGACGCGCGCACGCGGCCGGTGTTTGGCGACGCAGACGGCGACGCAGCCGCTGCCGGTGCCAAGGTCGAGCACACTCTCCCGCGATCCGGCAGGCAGGCGTTCGAGCACGAGTTCCACCAAGAGCTCGGTCTCGGGTCGCGGTATCAGCACCGCCGGCGTCACCCTGAAGTCAAGCCCGTAGAACTCGCGATGGCCGGTCAGGTACGCGACAGGTTCACCCGCGGTGCGGCGACCCACCAGATCATCGAACACGCGGTGACGGTCGGCAGCAAGCGCATCATCGCCATGCGCGATGAGATACGCCGCGCCGCGCTGGAGCACATGAGCGAGCAACGTGCGCGCATCGAGCACGCCGATCCTCTGCGTTGCATCAGCGAGCGCGGCATTCAGCGTGACGTTCATCGGGGGCTCCCTCCCTGCGCCGGGTCAGCGCATTGCCATCTCATACCGCAGCCTCCTCCGCGAGCTGGGCGAGCTGCTCGGTCTGGTGTTCGGCGGCGAGCGCGGAGGTGAGTTCGTCGAGATCACCGTCCATGATCTGCGCGATCTTGTAGAGCGTGAGATTGATGCGGTGATCGGTCACGCGGCCCTGCGGAAAGTTGTAGGTGCGGACGCGCTCGGAGCGGTCGCCGCTGCCGATGAGCGACTTGCGGGTGGCGGCGGTTTTCGCCTGCTGTTCCCGGATCTGTTTGTCCTTCAGCCGCGCCGCAAGCACCGCCAGCGCACGCGCCTTGTTCTTGTGCTGCGAGCGGTCGTCCTGGCACTCGACCACCATGCCGGTGGGCAGGTGCGTCACGCGGATCGCGGAGTCGGTCTTGTTGACGTGCTGCCCGCCCGCGCCCGAGGAGCGGAAGGTATCGATCCGCAGTTCCGCGGGGTTCAGGACAACGTCGCCGATTTCGTCGGCCTCCGGCATCACCGCCACCGTGCACGCGGAGGTGTGGATGCGGCCCTGGGTTTCGGTCGCCGGCACGCGCTGAACGCGGTGCCCGCCGGACTCGAACTTGAGCTTCGAATACGCGCCGCGGCCGACGATCTTGACGATGATCTCCTTGTAGCCGCCGAGATCCGACACGCTCTGGGAGATCAACTCCACCTGCCAGCTTTTGCGTTCCGCGAACCGCGCGTACATGCGGAAGAGATCGCCGGCGAACAGCGCCGATTCCGCGCCGCCCGTCCCGGCGCGGATTTCGAGGAAAATATTGCGCTCGTCGTTCGGGTCCCGGGGCAGCAATTCCTTCTGCAGTTCGGCCTCGAGCCGCTCCAGCCGCTCGCGGGTTTCGCGGATCTCGGTTTCGGCGAACTCGCGCATCGCCGGGTCGTTCGCCATCTCGCGCGCAGCATCGAGGTCCGCTTCCCCGCTGCGATAGACCCGGTACAGTTCGACGACCGGCGCGATCTCGGCGCGTTCGCGCGTCAACCTGCGATAGTTTTCCAGGTCGGACGTGACGCCCTCCGACGCGAGCTGGTGATTGATCTCCTCCAGGCGGCGCGTGAGCTGCCCGAGTTTGCTCGCGATGCTGGTCTTCATTTAACCGCCGATACTTCCAGGTGAACAGTGATCTGTGAGCCGTGAGCCGACAAGATCTGCCTTCGCGAGTCTGGGTTTGTCGGTTCACCAATCACGGCTCACGCCCTTCCGGGTTCGCTCATTGCGGTCGCTGAATCTGGTAAAGACGCGCGAGCGTCGCGGCGATGGTCTCGCGCTCATCCGCGCCGGCGTGATTGAGCGCATGGGTCGGCGGGTGCAGCAATTTGTTGGTAAGCGCCCGCGACAGTTGTTCCATCACGGCTTTCGGGTCATCCCCCTTGTGCAGCCGGCGCAGCGCCCGTTCCAGTTCGTGCCGGCGCGAGCGTTCCGCCGCATCGCGCAGCCCGCGTATCATCGGCACGAGTTCCCGGTTCGCGAGCCAGTGCATGAAATCGGTCACCTGGTTTTCGACGATCACTTCGGCCTGGGTGACCGCGTTCTCGCGCGCGCTCATGCCGTCGCGCGAAATCTTCCCGAGGTCGTCGATGGTATAGAGAAACACGTCGTCGAGCTTTGCGACCTCGCCCTCGATGTCGCGCGGCACGGCAAGATCGAACATGAGCATCGGACGGTGCTTGCGCGCGCGCAACGCGCTTTCCACGAGTCCTTTGCCGATGATCGGCAGCGGGCTCGCCGTGCATGACACCACGATGTCGTAGACCGCGAGCTGCGATGCGAGATCGTTCAGCCCGATCGCCCTTCCCAGAAACCGCTCCGCGAGCTGCTGCGCGCGTTCCGGCGTGCGATTGGCAAAGGTGATGCGGCGCGGATGATGAGCGGCGAAATGTCCCGCCGCGAGTTCGACCATTTCGCCCGCGCCGACGAAGAGAATGCTCTGCTCGCCGATCGAGGGGTAGATGCGCTCCGCGAGCAGGATCGCCGCCGAGGCCATGGATACGACGCTCGCGCCGATTTCGGTCTCGCTGCGCACCGCCTTGGCCACCGAAAAAGTGCGCTGGAACATCTTGTTGAGCATCCAGCCCAGCGTGCCGGCGGACTGCGCCGTGCGCACCGCATCCTTGAACTGACCCAGAATCTGCGGCTCTCCGAGCACCATCGAGTCGAGCCCGCTCGCGACGCGGAACGCGTGCTTCACCGCCTGCTCCTGCGGCAATTGATAGAGGTACGGGTCGAGCTGATGGCGCTTGAAGCGATGGTAGGCGGCAAGCCAGTCGACCGCCTCCCTGGGCTCGGTGGTCGCGCAGTACACCTCGGTGCGGTTGCAGGTCGAGATGATTGCCGCCTCCTGCACCGGGCGGCGATCCACGAGGTCCCGCAGCGCCTGCGTCAGCTGTTCGGCATGGAACACCACCTGCTCTCGCACCGACAGCGGGGCAGTATGGTGGTTGATGCCGAAGGCAAACAGTGTCATGTGTCCGGAAAGCGCAAAAAAGCGCTATATATTATATGGATACGGCACCGCTCACAACGTCGATGCGGGCGGGGCTGCCGGTGTCATCGCGAGGAAGCACCGCTGACGCGGCGATCTCGCGGCTGGCCGTGGATACGTTGCGCGCAACGAGATTGCTTCGCTTCCCGCCACGCTTCGCTCGCGGCTTCGGCTCATCGCACCACAGGCGCATTCCTGCGCCGTTCCGGTCACCGGGATGCCCCGACATTCAAGGATGATACTTGCGGGACAGCAGGCTATCGCTTACCCGCGGCGAGCGCGGCGCCGGGCAACATCAACAAGGTTGCGGCGATTATACTGCCGACGATGAACGCCGATTCACGCCGATAGATTCGAGAAATGCCGACATGGGAGAAGACTGATGCTGACTGAGCGACTTGCACGATTCGTCATCGAGACACGCACCGCAGACATGCCAACGGCGGTCGTGAACGGAGCGCGCGATGCGCTTATCGACACGGTCGGCGTCGCGCTCGCCGGCAGTCTCGAGCCGGTGGGCGAGATCATGGCGCGCTGGATCACGGAGATCGGCGCAAGGCCACAATGCGCGCTGTGGGGAAGCGCGCTCGCCAGTTCCCCTTCGGAGGCCGCCTTCGCGAACGGCGTATGCGCGCATGCGCTCGACTTCGACGACAGCTTGACCACCTTGCGCGGACATCCCAGCGCCACCATGGTGCCGGCGGCGCTCGCCGTGGGCGAAGTCGTGGGCGCTGGCGGCGCGGATGTGCTCGCTGCATACGCCCTGGGCCTGGAAGTGGCCGGCAAGCTGGGACGGGCCATGGGACACGGCCATTACCTGCGCGGCTGGCATTCGACCGCCACCATCGGCCTTTTTTCCTCGACCGCCGCGGCAGCGCGCGTGGGGGGCCTCAACGCGGAGCAGTTATGTCGCGCATGGGGCCTCGCCGCGTCGCAGATCGGCGGCCTGATACGCAACTTCGGCACCATGACGAAACCGTTCCACGCCGGGCACGCCGCGCGCTGCGCGGTACAGTCGGTGTGGATGGCGCGCGCGGGATTCACGGCGGACGGCGGCATTCTCGACGGCAAGAACAGCGTGCTCGCGACCTATCGCGGCGACGATGGCATGCCGCTCGGCGAGGCGCTCGACCTCCTCGGCAAGCCGTGGGAAATGCTGGAGCCGGGCATCTACGTCAAGCGCTGGCCGTGCTGCTATTGCAACCATCGCCCGGTCGGCGGCATGCTGGAGCTGATCGCAAAGCACGGCATACGCGCGGACGAGGTGCGGAGTATCGAAGTGGGGTTCCTGCCGGGCAGCGACACCGCGCTCGTGAGCCTCGATCCCCACACCGGGCTCGAAGGCAAGTTCAGCATCGAGTACTGCGCGGCGGCGACCGTGCTCGATGGCAAGCTCACCCTGGAAAGCTTTACCGACATCATGGTGCAGCGCCCGTTGATACGGGAGCTCATCAAGAAGGTGCGGCGCTATCGCATCGCCTCCGACAAGGTCTACTCGGGAATAGTCGGCTATACCGATATCGTCATCGACACCGCGCGCGGGCGCTTCGAGATGCGCGTGGAGCGCACGCCCGGATCGCCGGCTTGGCCGATGACGGAACAGGACCGCACCGAAAAATTCATGGATTGCGCCGGCAGGGTGCTGGGCGAGCCGGCAGCGCGGCGTCTCCTCGCGCTCGCGCAGTCGTGCGCGACATTGCCCGACATCCGTGAGCTGCTGCGCGCCACCGTGCCGGCAGCGGGCAAGTCAGCGAAGGCGCGCGAGCCGCAGACCGCGGGTTAGCGATCCATGCGTGACCGGATGGCTATCCGGTACAGCGCGCGACGGTCCCCTCTCCGCTCGGGGCTCGGGGTGAGGGAATGCGAGGCGGTCATTGGGCCTTGAGGCCCGCGGCCTTCACGACCTTCGCCCACTGGACGATTTCGTTCTGGATGTGCGCGCGGAACTCCTGCGCGCTGTTGCCAACCACCTCGCCACCGTCGCCCGCGAGCCGCGCGCGCACTTCCGGCGACTGCAACGCCTTGACGATATCGGCGTTGAGTCTCGCGAGGAGCGGCTTCGGCACGCCCGCGGGAGTCAACACGCCGTTCCACGACGTCGCACCGTAGGCCGCCACCCCGCCCTCGCGAATTGAGGGAATGTCCGGCAGCACCGCGACGCGCTTCGGACTGCTGACACCGAGCGCCCGCAGCTTCCCGGACTTGACATGGGGAAAGGTGGACAGGATGGTGCCGAAGATCAACTGAATCTGGCCGCCGAGAAGATCTGTGAGCGCCGGCCCCGAACCTTTGTACGGAATGTGAATCAGGCGCACGCCGCTCAGCATGGCGAAAAGCTCCCCGGCGAGGTGACTCCCGCTGCCGGTGCCGGGCGACCCGTAATTGAGCGTTCCGGGCTTGGCTTTGGCGAGGGCGATGAAACCCTTCACGTCGCGCGCAGGCACCGACGGGTGCACCGCGAGGATATAGGCCTGGGACGCGGTCTGCGTCACCGGCTCGAGGTCCTTCAGGGTATCGTAGGGAAGTTTCCGGCGCAGGCTCGAATTGATCGCGAGCGTCGTCGTTCCCATCAGCAAGGTGTACCCGTCCGCCGGCGCTTTCGCCGCGAGTTCGGTGCCGATGATCGTGCTCCCGCCGCCGCGATTGTCGACCACCACCTGCTGGTTCCACATCTCCGAGAGCTTCGGCGCGAAGGCGCGCGCCACGATGTCGGTGCCGCCGCCCGGCGCGTACGGCACGATCAGGCGCACCGGCTTGACGGGATATGCCCCGCCCTGTGCGCTGGTCTCGCTGCTCAACGCAAGCGCGATCAGCCCGGCGCAACACGCAAGGACTATTGATGTCATTCGCATGCAGTTTCCACCTCCAGACGCACTTCGCTCGATGCGCAGCCCGGCAGCCTTCACCGCCGCGCGGCCTGCGCGCGTTCCCGCACGCCACACCACCTCGTACTCGCGCGCCGGCATTCCGGATTCCCAAGAATTGTCTGCTATAGTGCCAGCCCGCAGCATCAATACGCAACACGAGAATCGTGGACTGGTGCAAGAAAGGACGCGCGCGATGGGACTCACTGAATCGATTGCCCGCTTCATCCACGATTCCAGTCTGAAGGATTGCCCGCCCGAGGCGGTGGAAAAGGCGAAGAAAGTCATCGCCGACACATTCGCCGCCATTCTCGCCGGCGCCGGCAGCGAAGTGGCGCCACCGCTGTTGCGCTACCTCAAAGCAAGCGGCGACAGCGGCACGAGCCCGATCTGGGGCACGAGCCTCCGCGCGACGCCCGAAGTCGCGACGCTCATCAACGGCACCTTCGGACACGCGCTCGATTTCGACGACGTGCTCTCGATGATGCCGGCGCATCCCAGCGCGGTGATCCTGCCGGCGGTGTGCGCCGAGGCGCGGAGCCGCCCGCTCTCGGGACGGGCGCTGATCGAGGCACAGGTGATCGGCATCGAAGTCGGCGGCAAGATCGGGCTCGGCATCACGGTGGGGCATTATCACCGTGGATTCCACGGCACCGGCACGCTCGGCATCTTCTGCGCGACCGCCGCGCTCGCCAAGCGCTATGAGCTGGACGTGACAACGACTTGCGGCGCGTTCGGCATTGCCGCTTCGATGGCGAGCGGGCTGCGGCGCAACTTCGGCACCATGACCAAACCGCTGCACACCGGATGGGCTGCACGCAGCGCACTTGCCGCCGTGCAGCTCGCCGCGGGCGGCTTTGGTGCGGCTCCCGACATCATGGAAGCGAAGTCGGGTTTCTTTGCGGCCTATGGCGTCGCCGAGTCCGACCCCGGCGTCACGGCGCAGGGGCTCGGCAAGCCGTGGGTGATCGTCGATCCCGGCATCGCGCTGAAGAAGTATCCCTGCTGCTACGCCTGCCACCGCGGCATGGACGGCGTGCTGGCGCTCCGGCGCAAACACGACTTCACCGCCGGCGATATCGTCAAACTCGAATGCCGCATGCCACCTGGCGGCATGCAGGTGCTCACTTACGCCGATCCAGTGACGGGTCTCGAAGGCAAGTTCAGTCTGCAATACTCGCTCGCGGCGGGCGCGCTTGACGGTCAATACACGCTGTGGTCGTTTACCGACGAGGCCGTGCGGCGCCCGGCGATACGCGATCTGCTGAAGCGCGTCGTCGCGCACGAGGTGCCGCACTGCAGAGGCGACGATCCGGATTTCGAGAAGCGCAGTTCGGGGAGCCGCGGCTTCGCCGAAGTCGAAGTCGAGCTGCGCAATGGAGCCCGCGACACGGTCCGCATCGACAAGCCGCCTGGCCATCCGTCGCGTGAACTGACGTGGGACGATCTCCACACCAAGTTCACCGACTGCGCCGCGCAGGCCGGCCTCGCCCCGGAGAGAGCGCGCCGCGCTTTCGACCTGCTCACGTCGCTCGAGCGGGTCGATGATGTATCCGCAGTGCTCGATCTCTTGTCCTGACCCGAATGGCGCCACGCCGGGCACCCGGGGCTACTGCAACACCCACTTGCCGCCCTGCACCCGGAAGATGGAAAGCAGGCCCTGCTTGAGATCGCCGTTGGCATCGAACTCGATGTCGGCCGTGATGCCCGGGTGGTGGATGCGCTGCAATTCAGGCAGGTATTGCGCGGGATCAGCGGCACCGGCTTTCTCCATTGCCGCCGCGATCACCATCACGCCATCGAAGAAATAAGGCGCGTAGAGCCCGATCTCCCGCTGGTGGCGCTGGTGGTAGCGCTCGGCGAAGACCTTGCCAAGGGGACGTTTCTCGAGCGCCGCGCCGGGAGTCGAGGCGACGTGCCCCTCGGCCGCCGCCCCGGCGAGTTCGAGGAACTTCGCGGTATTCATGGTTTCGCCGCCGAGGAGCGGCGCCTTCACGCCGAGTTCGCGCATCTGCCGTGCCATGGGACCGGCCTGGGCATCGTAGCCGGCAAAGAAGATCGCTTGCGGGTTGGCGGCGCGCAGCAACGTGAGAATGGCGCGGAAATCGAAATCCTTGTCGCTCGTGTATTCACGTTTCACCACCGTGCCGCCCGCAGCTTTCACTGCCGCAGCGAAGGCGTCGGCGAGTCCCTGGCCGTAAGCCGTGCGGTCGTCGATCACTGCGAGGCGCTTGAGGCGAAGGCGATTCACGGCGTAGCGGCCGAGCGCCGCGCCCTGCTGGTCGTCGTCCGCCATCAGGCGGAACGCGGTGCGGTAGCCCTGGCGTGTGTACTTGACGTTCGTCGACACCGACAATTGCGGGATGCCCGCGTCGTAGTAGATGCGCGAAGCGGGGATCGTGACGCCCGAGTTGAAGTGGCCGACCATGCCGCGGATTCGGGTGTCGACCAGTTGCTGAGCCACGATCGTGCCGGTGCGCGGATCCGCCTGATCGTCGCCGACCGCGAGCTCGAATTTTACGGCTCTGCCGCCGATGCGCGGCTGCCGGGCATTGAGCTCGTCGATCGCCATCCGCGCGCCGTTGAGGTTGTCCTTGCCGTAGTGCGCCTGCGGCCCGGTGAGCGGCGAGGCAAAACCGATCTTGACCGTTTCCGGCGGCTGTGCCTGCGCCCACTGCGCGGCAAGGCCCAGCATGGGCAGCATAAACACGCGGAAGAGCCGGCCCACGCTCATCGCCTCCTGCGAAATTTACCCCCCATCCTGACCTTCCCCCGTAGACGGGGGAAGGAAGTTACTTTACCGCGATTCCTTGACCCCTTCACCCTTCAGTCTTCACTTGTCCTTCATCTTCTCGCGCGCGAAGAGCTGATCGAGTTTCTGCTCGTAGGCGTGATAATCGAGGTAGTCGTAGAGATCGTCGCGGGTTTGCATGATGTCCACGACGCCCTTCTGCGTGCCCTCGGTGCGCAGCGCCTGGAACACGCGCAGCGCCGCCGCATTCATCGCGCGGAACGCCGACAGCGGATAGAGCGCCATCGCGACGTTGGCGCTCGCAAGTTCCCGGGTGGTGAAAAGCGGCGTCTTGCCGAATTCCGTGATGTTGGCAAGGATGGGAACTTTCACCGCGTCGGCGAACTTCCTGAACATCGCGAGGTCGGTGATCGCCTCGGGGAAGATCATGTCGGCGCCGGCCTCGACGCAGCGGCAGGCCCGTTCGACCGCCGCCTCCAGCCCCTCGACCGCGAGCGCGTCGGTGCGCGCCATGACCACGAAGGCGGAATCGGTCTTCGCATCGGCCGCGGCCTTGATGCGGTCCACCATCTCCTGCTGCGTGACCAATTCCTTGTTGGGGCGGTGGCCGCAGCGTTTCGCGCCGACCTGGTCCTCGATGTGCATCGCCGCGGCGCCGAACTTGATCAGCGACTTCACGGTGCGAGCGACGTTGAACGCGCTCGCGCCGAACCCCGTGTCCACGTCCACCAGCAGCGGCAGCGTGCAGACGTCGGTGATGCGCCGCACGTCGGTGAGGACATCATCCAGCCCGCTGATACCGAGATCCGGCAGACCGAGCGAGCCGGCTGCGACTCCCCCGCCCGACAGGTAGATCGCACGGAATCCGACGCGCTCGGCCATGCGCGCGTGATAGGCATTGATGGTCCCTACAACTTGCAGCGGTCTCTCGGCGGCGAGCGCGGCGCGAAAGCGCGTGCCCGCGGAATTGGATTGGGCAGGGATGCCGATGGCCTTAGCGGTCATGCTCGTATGCTCCTCGTCGTGGGGCGGTGGCGGCGGTCTGCCGCCCGGCACCGGGGCCGTAATGTGGACTTCCGGAACGCTGGAGCCGGGAAAAAGTGCTGGAATCACGATACCATGGCGGAATAGTTTTCTCCAAGGCGGGGCCGGTGGCATAATAATACCCCAATCTCACTATTCGGACTTCGATGATATCCAGGAAAGCCGACGCGTCCGGAGTGCTGTCCGGCACGCAAAGCATCGAACGCGCGCTGTGGCTGCTCCGCGAGATCGCGGCGCACAACCGCGGGGGCTCGCGGCTGCTCGACCTTTCAGCGCGCACCGGGCTGCAACGCCCCACGGTGCACCGCATGCTGAAGTGTCTGGTCGCGGAAGGCATGGTGCATCAGGACGCCGACACGCACCGCTACTATCTCGGTTCGATGGTATTCGAGCTGGGACTGTCCGCCGCTCCGCGTTTCAATCTGCGCGAGATCTGCCACCCGTCGCTCACCCGCATCGCCGAAGCGACCGGAGACACCGTGTTTCTCACCCAGCGCAGCGGGCTCGACGGCGTGTGTCTCGACCGGCATGAAGGAACGTTCCCGATCAAGACTTTTACGCTCGAGATCGGCATGCGGCGACCGCTCGGTGTCGGTATCGGCAGTCTCGCCATTCTCTCCGCCCTGCCCGAGGAGGAGATCAAGGACGTGATCGCAAGCAATCACCCACGCCTTCCCGACCACGGCCTGACGCCCTCCAGCCTGCTCGGGCAAGTGCGGCGGGCGCAGAAGCTCGGCTATGCCCTGCGCGAAAGTCCGTCGCTCGCCGGCGTGCGTTCGATCGGCTATGCGATACGCAATGGCAGCGGTGTCGCGTTTGCAGGGCTCTCGCTTTCCGCCATCTCCAGCCGCATGACCGAGAAACGCGTGCTGGAGCTGGCACAGCTTCTCAAGAGCGAAGTGCGCCAGATCGAAAAGCAGCTCGCCGCCGCCAGCGAAGGGCGCTGACCGGACTACCAGCCGCGCAGCCCTCCGCCGTCCACGCTGAGAATCTGCCCGGTGATATAGGCGCCGAGCGGCGCGCTGAGACAATAGATCGCATGCGCGACTTCCTCGGGCGTGCCGAGGCGATGCATCGGTATATTGGCGTTCCTCGGCGCAAGAAATTCCTCCATGGTCTTGTCGGGCGCCCAGCGCTGGCGGCTTTTCTCCGTCTGTGAAGTAAGGATGCTCTCCAGCGCCACCACGTTCACGCGGATATTGTCGGCCGCGAGTTCCAGCGACAGGCTCTTGCTGAGATTCATGGCTGCCGCAGCGGCGACGCTCGAACTCGCCACGCGCGGCGGAGGCTGTTTGCCCTTCATCGACACCACGTTGACGATGGCGCCGCCGCCGGCCTTGCGCATCCACGGCAGCACCGCGCGCATGGTGCAGGCGAGCGCCAGCACCTTCTGGTTGAAGGCGTTCACGAATTCGTCGTCGGCCATGTCCTCGAAGCGCCCCGGCGGCAGCGGCCCGGAGACCGGGTCGACCGCATAGACCTGCTGGCGCGAGCCGCCGGCGGCGCGCTGCTCGGAGGCGCCCGCGTTGTTGACGAGTATGTCGATGCGCCCCAGGGCGTCGCCGGCAGCGTTCACAAATCCATCCATGCCGCCGCGATCGAGGATGCTCGCAGCGCAGGTGAAAACCTTCACGCCGTGTTTGCGAGTGAGCTCGCCCGCGGCCTGTTCGAGCGCTTCCGGCGTGCGCGCGCAGAGCGCGAGGTCGGCGCCCTCGCTCGCAAAGAGTTCCGCCGTCGCCCGCCCGATCCCGCGCGTGCCCCCGGTCACGATCGCGGCCTTCCCGCTCAACTTCCCCATGAGTCTTCCTGTTTCCCTGTCATTTCACCATGCCGAGGTCGGTCAACAGACCGCGCAGTTCGTCGTGCTGTTCCTTGAGAAACCGGCGCATCGCGTCGCTGCGCCGAAAGTTGGCGACCCAGTTCCGCCGCTCGACGTCGCGCCTGAACTCGTCGGTCGCGACGAGCCTCGCCATCACGTCCTCCCAGTACGCGATCTGGGCGGCGTTAAGACCACGCGGGCCGACGATACCGCGCCAATTTGAGAATATAACGTTCGTCCCCTGCTCGCGCAGGGTCGGCACCTCGGCCAGTTCGCCGGCGAGGCGTTGGGGCGCGGCCACCGCGAGAATCCGCGCCTTGCCCGCGCGCAACTGCGCCACCGGCGCGGCGGTGGTGGAGAGCATCACGTCGATGTGCCCGCCGAGCAGCGCCGTGATCGAATCGCCCCCGGACTTGAACACGACTGTTTTCAGTCGCTTCGGATCGATGCCATGCGCTTTTGCCGCCAGCGCGATCGCGTAGTAGCCGCCACCGGTCAGCGACGGCACGCCGATGCTCAAAGATGCGGGATCCTTCGCGAGCCGCGCCATCAACTCCTTGCTGCTCCCGATCGGTGACTGCGGCGCCACGGTGGAGACGATGTAGTCCTCGAACAGCACCGCGAGCGGCGACAGGTCCGCATAGCTGATCTTGCTCAAGCCCATGATATGGTTGGTAATCAGCGGCACGGTGAGCAGCATGATGAAGTGCCCGTCTCCGGCGTGCTGATTCAGATACGCGTAGCCCACCGAGCTGCCGCCGCCGGGTTTGTTGACGACCACCATTGGCGTTGCGACGAGCTGCTTGTCCTGCATCAACTTCTGCACGAAACGGGCGGAGGTGTCCTGGCCGCCGCCCGGGCTGGTGCCGACGACGATCTCGACGCCCTTCTCGGGTTTCCAGGGAGTTTGCGCGCAGGCCGCGCCCGTCGCGAACCCCGCGGCAAGCACCGCCATCCATCGCCAGGCCGTTCCGGTCCCGCCGCGTCCACTTCTCATGTGTACAATCCTCATTGTCGATAATGCCCGCATGATAGGCTCAGCCACTGCGTGCGGCAACGGATCTTCCCGCATCAAGGAGGAAGACGAATGAAACCCGATTTTCCGGTCTGGCGCTCTCTCCTGTACGTGTCCGTCGAAACCCCCGGCTCATTCTCGTGCCAGGAGGGAAATTTGATTTTCTCCCCTCCTAGTCAAGGAGGGGTGGACGCGAAGCGGACGGGGTGGTTGAAAGAT
>Ga0209108_10000795_pt1 | contig 17827 bp, 15 predicted proteins | sample Rifsed10ft1_FD_184003 | JGI IMG/M metagenome (GOLD analysis project Ga0209108, IMG submission 184003) | Soil microbial communities from Rifle, Colorado, USA - sediment 10ft 1 (version 2) | ecosystem: Environmental > Terrestrial > Deep subsurface > Rock core/Sediment | place: Rifle, Colorado...
CAGACAGGCGAGGCCGCCAGCGCCGCCGACAGGGCTGGGCCCTCTCGCGGGCAAGCGAAGAGCCGCTCCAGCTCGTGGAACTGGGCCAACGCCGCCGCGGCCAGCGGCGGGCCCAGACGCCGCAGCCCGTTCAGCCGCTCCAGTGCTCCTACCTGGGGCAGCAGCCCGTCCATCGCCTCCGCGATGGCGCCGAGGGCACCGTGGTACGCCGCATGCTGGCTCAGGTAAGCGGCGACGTACTCGCGGCGCCAGATGGCGGCCGCGTTCAGCATCCACTCCAGGCGCGCCGGCTCCCGCCAGAGCGCGGCGAAGGTCGTCGCGTCCAGCACAGCGGCGCGGTCCGTGAGCAGGTCGGCGAGGGCCGCCGGCACCGTCGCGGCTTCGAGATAGCCCCGCGTCTCCAGCAGGCGCAGTCCTTGGTCGGCGTCACGCGCGAGGCAACGCGCGAAGTAGATCGCCTCCCGAAAACGCTCCGGCGTCTCGAAGCGCGCCTCGGCCGCCGCCATGGCCTCTTCTAGCTGATCCGCCCGCGCCACGGCCGACAGGGACTCGATGGCCGCCGCCGCCGCGGCGTTGCCCGCGGCTGACCGGGCGCCGCTCTCGGTCAGGCGGGAGAGGAGGAGCAGGGGACCGGCGTCGCGGACGGCGGGTTCGCCGCCGGCCAGCGACTCGTAGAGGGCGTCCTGAAAGCGTCGCGCGGCGGATGAAGATTCGGACGCCATATCGGCGCCTATCATACGGGCAGCGGCGCCGCCTAGCGAGCGGTCGCGAAAGGCCTGCCCTGAGCTCCGTCGAAGGGCCTGTCTTGAGCTCCGTCTGAGGGCGCTTCTCGCAGACGCAGCTTGCGTACGGCGTCCGGCAGGACGGCGAGCAGCGCGTCCAGGTCGGCGTCCGTGTTCTCGGCGCAGAGGCTGAGGCGCAGGCCGCCGACTGCCTCCGGCATGCTCAGGCCCATCGCCAGCAGGACGTGAGAGGGCTCCCAGGAGGAAGAGCCGCAGGCGGCGCCGGCGCTGGCGGCGATTCCCGCCCTGTCGAGCGCCGCGACCAGCTCGTTGCCGTGCGCGCCGCGGAAGCTGACGTTCACGTTGCTCGCCAGGCGCTCCGTCGGGTGACCGTTGAGGCTGGCGCCCGGGACGAGGGACAGAGTCGCCTCGATGAGCCGGTCGCGCAGCCGCAGGCAGGTCGCGACGCTGCCCTCGCGCGTCTCCTCGGCTAGCGTCAGTGCCGTCGCCAGGCCGACGGCGCCGGCGACGTTCTCCGTGCCGGCGCGGCGCTGCCGCTCCTGACCGCCGCCCGATAGCTGCGCGACGAAGGGCGTGCCGCGACGGATGAAAAGCACGCCTGTGCCCTTCGGGCCGCGGAACTTGTGGCCGGAGAGGCTGAGCAGGTCGACGCCCAGCGCCTCGACGTCCAGGGGCAGCAGGCCCGGCGCCTGGACGGCGTCCGTGTGGAAGGGGATGCGCCGGCGCAGGGACCGGCCGCGCTCCGCGACGGCTTTGGCGACGGCCGCTACCGGCTCGACGGTGCCGACCTCGTTGTTCGCCAGCATCACAGATACGAGGACGGTGCGCTCCGTTATCGCCCGCGCCACGTCGTCGGGGTCGACCATCCCGAAGCGGTCGACGGGGAGCCGCGTCACCTCGAAGCCGAACTGCTCCAGGTAGTTGGCCGTGTGGAGGACGGCGTGGTGCTCCACGGCCGTCGTGACGACGTGGTTGCCGGCGCGCGCCTTCTTCTGGGCGAAGGCGACACCCCTCAGCGCCGTGTTGACCGACTCCGTGCCGCCGCTGGTGAAGACGACGTCCGACGGGCGGCAGCGCAGGACGGCGGCGACAGCCTTACGGGCGTCGTCGACGGCCTTCTGGGCCTGGCGGGCGAGAGAGTAGGTGGCGGAGGGGTTGCCGAAGCGCTCGATCAGGTAGGGGAGCATCGCTTCCAGCGCCTTCGGGTGAAGCGGTGTCGTCGCAGCGTTGTCGAGGTAGATCACGTCCGAGGCGCCGAGCCTAGAGTCACGCTCCGACGATACGCCCGAATCTGGCCGCCGTCAATTTTACAGCGCCTGGGGCGGTATAATCGAAGCGCGAGAGCGGGGGTAGCTCAGTGGTAGAGCTCCTGCCTTCCAAGCAGGCTGTCGCGAGTTCGAATCTCGTCCCCCGCTCCAGAACCCACCCAAGACACCTATCGATTCCTCGAGAGGCGCTCCCCGAGGTTACATCTCCTGGCCGAGGTCGTGGTCCGGGTGGTTGGCGACGCCCTGCTTCCAGTAGCCGTGCGTGTGCATGGCCTCGCCGGCGAGGCCGCGGTCGAAGAGCAAGTGGCGGCGGATGTCGCGCATGACGGCGGCCTCGCAGGCGACGAAGACGCGACCAGGGCCGTCCGGGAGCCTTAGGGCGCGAATCGTCTTTTCGAGGAGCGCGCCGGGCTGGCCGCCCGCGGCGTGCAGCCAGGTGACGTTGACCGCGGCGGCGCTCTCCAGCTGCTGGTGCTCCGCCTCGTCGCTGACCTCCAGGTAGACGTCTGCCCTTGCCGAGGACGGCAGCGTCTCCAGGATGGTGCCGACCGCCGGGACGGCGCAGGCGTCGGCGGCGAGGACGTACCAGCGCGCCTCGGGGTCGAGCCGGAAGGGGCCGCCCGGCCCGCCGACCATGGCGGCGTCGCCCGGGCGGGCGCGTTGCGCCCAGCTAGCGCCCGGCCCCTCGCCGTGAAGGACGAAGTCGACGTCCAGCTCGAGGGCGTCCGGCCGCCAGCGCCGCGACGTGTAGGTGCGGCTGACGGGCCGCTCGACGCCCGGCGGGTAGACCGGGCGCCCGTCTGCGTCGTAGGTCGGCCGGACGGGCCGGTCCTGGCCGGGCGGCGGGAAGAAGACCTTGATGTGCTCCGCCGGGCCGTGCGGCTCGAAGCCCGCCAGCTCCTCACCGGCGAAGGTGACCCTGAGGACGCGCGGCGTCAGCCGCTCGACGCGGCTCACCTGCACCATGCGGAGCGGCGGCCGGCGCCGCGGCGGCGGGCCCGGCTGCGTCTGCTGCACCATCTCTCCTCCTCAGGCGGGCCGACCGTTCGACGGGGCGTCGGCTGGCTGCGGTCCGCCTCGATGCGCATCATAACTCCCGACCGGCGGGGCGCGCTCGGCCGGCGACCGGCGAAGATCTGGCGGCGCGACAGAGGCGGCGTCGGCTCCTTAGCTAGGGGCGTCAGGCGGCGGCCCTCGAGGCCGGCGCGGCGGCCGGCTGAGAGCGAGACCGGACGAACGGCTCCAGCGCTTCGCTCGGCAGGGGCCGCGACAGGTAGAAGCCCTGCGCCCGGTCGCACTTGGCGCGCAGGACGAAGTTCAGCTGCTCCGCCGTCTCCACGCCCTCCGCCACCACGTCCATACCCAGCGCGTGAGCCAGCGACACGATGCAGTCGATGACGGCCACCACACGCTCATCCTCCGTCGCCTCGCTGATGAACTGGCGGTCGATCTTCACCGTGTTCACGGGGAAGTGGCGCAGGTAGTTCAGCGACGAATAGCCGGTGCCGAAGTCGTCGATGGCCAGCTTCACGCCGACTTCGCGCAGGACGTTCAGCGCGTCGATCGTGGCCTCCGTGTCCTTCATCAGGGCGTTCTCGACGATCTCCAGCTTCAGCCGGCCCGGCTCCAGGCGCGTCTCGGCCAGCACCTTGATGACGTCGGCGACCAGCTCTCGCGGCCGGAACTCCGCCGGCGAGACGTTGACGGCGACGGTCAGCGGCCTGCCCTGCTGCGGCCAGCTCGCCGCCTCGCGGCAGGCCTGGCGCAGCACCCAGCGGCCGATGGGCTGCATGAGCCCGGCCTCTTCGGCCGCCGGCAGGAAGTCCAGCGGCAGGAGGAGCTTGTCGGCGTGCTGCCAGCGGATGAGCGCTTCGAAGCCGACGACCTCGCCCGTCGCTAGCTCAACCTCGGGCTGGTAGTAGAGGCGCAGCTCCTCGTGCTTGATGGCGGAACGCAGGTCCGCGTCCATCTCCAGGCGCTCCACCGTCAGCGGGTTCTGCCCTGGGTCGTAGTGGCGGAAGCAGGAGCGGCCGTCCGCCTTCGCCTGGTAGAGCGCCACGTCCGCCCGCCGCACCAGTTCGTCCGGCGTGATGTATTGGCCCGTGCTCAGGGCGATGCCGACGCTGGCGGTCACGAACACCTCGTGCCCCTCGATGAGAGCCGGCCCGGCGAGCGCGTCCAGGATGCGCTGCACGGCGGTCTCCGCCTCGCCGGCCTCGGCCAGGCCCTCGAGGAGGACGGTGAACTCGTCGCCGCCCAGGCGGGCCAGCGTCTCGCCGCTGCGCACCTGGCGCCGGATCCGCCTGCCGACCTCGATGATCAGTTTGTCGCCGGCCGCGTGGCCCATCGTGTCGTTGAAGACCTTGAACCGGTCGAGGTCGATGAAGAGGACGGCGACGCGGCGCTTCTGGCGGTCGGCCCGCGCCAGCGCCTTCTGCAGCTGGTCCATGAAGTAGGTGCGGTTCGGCAGGCCCGTCAGGTCGTCCTTGAGGGCGAGTACTGCCGCCTCCGTATGCGCCCGCCTGCTGATGGCCCGCGCGAGCAAGAATCCGAGGGGCAGACCCGCGACGACCAGCGCCACAAGCGTCGCGCGGTTGAGAGAATCCGGCTCCGCGAAGGCCCGCAGCAGGCTCACCAGGACGAGAGCCCAGTAGGCGACGCCTACCGTCAGACCCGCCGCAACGCCGAGGCGTGAACTGCTCCTCACACTGCGATCTTCGTCAGGAGCGGCCGACTACGATAGATGGCCTATGACAGATGGCCAGGCGCCGCCGGTCGGGACGCGCGACGGTGAGGAGTCCGCGTCGTTCTCGCGAAGAGGGCCGCCGGGGCTGCAACACCTGCCTTGTCCCGGCGTTCGATCTTGTGAGATGAGCACGGCACCGGCCACCTCAGCCCTGAGACGACAGCGTCGCTGCAGCCGCTGCGGCGGCAGCCTGATCAAGGACATCGACGCCCTGGCCTGTCTCATGTGCGGCAGGCGCGACTACGGGCCCGGCTACACGCCCCTCGGCCTCGATCCGCGGGACGGCGCGGCCTACGCGCTCTCGCGTCTCCTCGCCGCAGACGGGCCCGAAGACCTCGACATAACGTCCTAACTGCTGCGCCGCAGGCTGCGCCGCTGCCGCGCCGCCTCGATCTGGCCGTTGACGAAGGCGAGGATCTCCTCACCGCCCCGGACGCAGAGGCTGCCCTTCCGGTCGGCGAAGTCGTTCTGCACGTCGACGACGACGAGGGCCGTGCTTCCGTCGTACTCAATCATCGGGCCCCTAGTCTGCCAGAGGCTCCGCCGCTTGCCCAGCCCTCGGGGCGGGTCGTCCTTGCTCGCACTCTTGGGAGGCTGTATCGTGGCGCGCGACCTGCCCGCCGGCAGGCAGACTCGAAGCGTCGGAGGCGGCCGTGACCAAGATCGACATGCTCCTGCAGGGCTTCTCGCTCGGCACCGACCAGGGCAACGTCGCGTTCTGCGGCGTCACCCTGATCGAAGGGACGAAGCGCACGCTCGTCGACGTCGCCCACACGGGCCGCCGCACGCTGCTCCTCGAGCGCCTGCGCCAGCGCGGCCTCACGCCCGCCGATATCGACTACGTCTTTCTCACCCACGCCCACTGGGACCACATGCTCAACGTCGACCTCTTCCCCAACGCCAAGGTGCTCATCCACCCCCTGGAGCGCGAGTACTGCAAGCAGCCGCGCGAGCGCGACTGGGCCACGCCCCGCTACACGACCCTAATCCTCGAGTCGACGCAGCTGCAGGAGGTGCGCGAGGGCGAGGAGATCGACGACGGCGTCCAGGTGGTCGAGACGCCGGGGCACAGCCGCGGCAGCATGGCGCTCCTCGTCCGCGCCGCCGACCAGACCATCGCCGTCAGCGGCGACGCCCTGCCCAACGGCTGGTCGGCCACCAGCGGCCTGCCGCGCTACGTCTTCTGGGACCTCGACCAGGCGCAGCAGAGCATCCGCAAGCTCCTCGACCGCGCCCAGGCGTTCTATCCCGGCCACGACCGGCCCTTCCGCGTCGCCGACGGTGGCCGCGTCGCCTACCTGGAGCCGACGGGCGTGCGCGTCTTCGGCTGGCCGGACGGCGGCGCCGGCGAGGGCGGCCCCGGCCTCAGCTACGCCGCCGAGCCGCCGCGCCAGACGCAGGTCTTCGTCTAGCCGCTAGGACTCGAGCCAGAGGACGTCGCCGCAGAGGTTGGCGTCGTGCTCCTTCGCGGCGAAGACGGCGTACTCCGCTTTCGAGACGCCGATGGTCGTGTTCGCGCCGTGGCCGGGGTAGACGCGCGTCGCGTCCGGCAGGACGTGCAGCCGCGACACGATGGCGTCGATCTCCTGCCGCAGGTCCTCCGGCCGCTGCGTGCGGCCCGGCCCGCCGGGGAAGAGCGTGTCGCCGGCGATGAGGTGCCCGCCGACGAGCAAGCAGATCGAGCCTGGCGTGTGCCCCGGCGTGTGGACGACGCGCAGGCGTAGGCTGCCGACCTCGACCTCCTCGTCGTCGGCCAGCGTGCCCCGCACGTAGGGCGCGTAGGGCTCGCGGTCCGCCTCGTGGCAGGAGACGGGCGCGTCGATGCCCGCCAGCAGCGCGTCGATGCCGCCCCAGTGGTCGCGGTGGCGGTGCGTGACGACGATGCGGCGCACGTTGAACGCCCGCGCCGCCGCCACGACGCGCTCGCTCTCCTGCGGCGCGTCGACGACGAGCGCGTCGTTCGTCTCAGCGTCGGCGAGGACGTAGGCGTTGTTCGAGAACGGGCCCAGCGGCCCGAGCTTGATCAGCAGCAGCCTTCCGTCCCGCGTCTCCTCCACGGCGTCCTCCTTCGCTGAGCCGCCGCTGAGTATAGCAGCGGTGTACTGGAGATAGGAAAGCGCTGGAGGGGACTCGGCGCTTATGCCATACTAATGGCCGGGTTCACCAGTGACTGCCGCCCTGCCTATCGGCGGGCTAGGAAGAGGCCTTTTCGTATGGTCGCGACGAGAGAGTACAAGGTCATCGGCACGCGCCCGATCCGCCCGGACGGCGCCGACAAGGTCACGGGCCGCGCCGAGTTCGGCGCCGACATCCGCCTGCCGGGTATGCTCTACGGCCGCGTGAAGCGCAGCCCGCTGCCCCACGCCCTCATCAAGCGGATCGACGTCTCCAGGGCGCTGGCGCTCCCCGGCGTGAAGGCTGTAGTCACCGCGGCCGACTTCCCGCCGGCGCCCGACATCTCGACGCCTCTCGGCGAGCAGGGCGGCCCTTCGCCGCTGCGCTACCAGCGCGACGCTATCCTCGCCAGCAGCAAGGTGCTCTACGTCGGCCACCCCGTGGCCGCAGTCTGCGCCAGCGACCCGCACGTCGCCGAGGACGCCCTCGACCTCATCGAGGTCGAGTACGAGCCCCTGCCCTTCGTCCAGGACGTGCGCGAGGCGATGGCGGCCGGCGCGCCCATCCTGCACGACGACCTGAAGACGCGCGCGCCGGCGCCCCTGGCCGAGAACCTCGGCAGCGGCCCGACGAACGTCGCCTCCCTCACTCGCTTCGCCCGCGGCGACATCGAGGCGGGCTTCAAGGAGGCAGACGCCGTCATCGAGCGCGAGTTCGAGACGAGCATGTTCCACCAGGGCTACATCGAGCCCCAGAACGGCACCGCCTATTGGAACAAGGACGGCAGGCTGATCATCTGGAGCAGCTCCCAGGGTCACTTCATGGTGCGCTCCTCCTGCGCCAACCTCCTGCAGCTGCCGATCTCGCAGGTGAACGCCGTGCCGATGGAGATCGGCGGCGGCTTCGGCGGCAAGACCCTCGTCTACCTGGAGCCGGTCGCGGCGCTGCTCTCGAAGAAGAGCGGCAGGCCCGTCAAGGTCACCATGTCGCGCACCGAGGTGCTCGAGGCCACCGGGCCGACCTCCGGCAGCTACATGCGCGTGAAGCTGGGCGCCAAGCGCGACGGCACGATCACCGCCGCGCAGATTTACCTCGCCTTCGAGGCGGGCGCCTACCCCGGCTCGCCCGTCGGCGCCGCTGCCCTCTGCTCCCTTGGGCCCTACGCCCTCGCCAACACCCAGGTCGACGCTTACGATGTCGTCCTCAACAAGCCGAAGGTCGCCTCCTACCGCGCGCCCGGCGCCCCAGCGTCCGAGTTCGCCGTCGAGACCGTGGTCAACGAGCTTGCGGAGCAGCTGAAGATCGACCCGCTCGACCTGCGCCTGAAGAACGCGGCGCGGGAGGGCGCGCCGGGGCCCTTCGGCCAGCCCCTGGGCCCGGTGGGCGCCGTCGCCGTCATCGAGGCGATGCAGTCGCATCCCCACTACCGCTCCGAGCTGCAGGGCGACAACCGCGGCCGCGGCGTGGCGATGGGCTTCTGGTTCAACGCCGCCGGCGTGCGCAGCGTCAGCGCCACCCTCAACCCGGACGGCGCCGTCGGCCTGACCACCGGCAACGTCGACATCGGCGGCACGCGCTCCAGCATCGCCATCATGCTCGCCGAGACCCTGGGCATCGCCGCCGAGGACGTCAAGCCGCATATCGTCCCGACGGACGACGTCGGCGACACTGGCATGACCGGCGGCAGCAGCTCCACCTTCTCCAGCGGCTGGGCCGTCTACGAGGTCGGTCAGGAGCTGCGCAAGAAGCTCGTCGAGCGCGCCGCCCGCATCTGGGAGGTGCCGGCCGACCAGGTCGAGTACGGCGACGACGGCGTCCTGCGCGGCCCCAACGACGCTGAGGGCAAGCCGCGGAGCCTGACCTTCAAGCAGATCTGCTCCCAGCTGCCGCGCACCGGCGGCTCCATCTCCGCCGCCGTCACCGTCCAGCGCCAGGGGAACGCCCCCGCCTACGCCGGCCACATCGTCGACGTGGCGGTCGACAGGGAGACGGGCAAGGTCGAGATCCTGCGCTACACCGCCTTCCAGGACTGCGGCACGGCCATCCACCCCTCCTACGTCGAGGGCCAGGTGCAGGGCGGCGTCGTCCAGGGCGTCGGCATGGCGCTGACCGAGGAGTACGTCTGGGGCCCCGACGGCCGCATGCTGAACACCAGCCTGCTCGACTACCGCATGCCGACGGCGCTCGACCTGCCGATGATCGACGCCGTCCTCATCGAGGTGCCGAACCCCAACCACCCCTACGGCGTGCGCGGCGTCGGCGAGGTCTCGATCGTCCCGCCGATGGCCGCTATCCAGGCGGCGATCGCGGATGCCACGGGCGTGCGCCTCTACCGGGCGCCCATGTCGCCGAAGGTGGTGCTGGAGGCGCTTGTCGACGATTAGGCGGGCTCAAGCCGTTCGTCCTGAGCTTGTCGAAGGACGATCCGCTCGACCAGGAATCGTGGTTCCCTTCGGCAGGCTTAGGGCAGGCTAGGCTCACCACGAACGGGTTCAAACCTGTTATGCCTGGATGAGGGGGAGCCCCTCCTCGCGGCGGATGTCGTTGACGATCTCCAGCACGCGCTGGGGGAACGGCGCCAGCGTCACCTCGAACTCCTGGCGCAGGCGGCTGTTGTCCATCAGGTAGTTGCCGGAGGCGGCGCGGCCGCCCTCCTCCTTCTCGAACGTGATCTGGGCCTCCGGCAGGAACCGCCGGACGAGGTCTGCCAGCTGGCCGAGGCTGATCGTCTCGCCGCCGGAGTTGTAGACCGGGTGCTGCGTCGACTCCGCCAGCGTCACGCGCACGAAGATCTCGGCGATGTCCTCGACGTGTATGGGCAGGCGCATCGAGTCGCGGAAGGGGAAGCGCACCGCCTGGCCGCGCGCCGGCTGGGTGACGCAGAGCACGTGGTCCATCGACCCGCGCGCCTTGTCCGGCCCCGTCACGTTCGCCGGCCGCACGCCCGTGATCTGCATGCCGTAGGCGCGGTTGTACCACTCTGCCTGGTGCTCGTTGAAGATCTTCGAGACGGAGTAGACGCCGGTGCCCCTGCGGTCGTCCTCCTCTGTCAGGGGCCGGTCGCCGAAGTGGCTCTGACGGCCGTACACCGCCAGCGAGCTGGCGTAAACGACGCGCCGAACGCCGCAGATGCGCGCCGCCTCGAAGCAGTTGTCCATGCCCAGGACGTTGAGCCGCACGGCGAAGTGGGGGTCGTTCTCGCCGGCGCCCAGCAGGTAGGCCAGGTTGAGCACGCGCTCCGGCTTCGTCTCCATCATCGTCCGCACCACGTCGTCCATCAGCGTGATGTCGCCGCGCAAGACCTGGACGCGGTCGCGGACGGCGTCTATGGAAGGCGAGCTGGGGTTGACGTCCATGCAGGCGACCTCGTGGCCGCGCTCCACCAGGCGTCGCATCACGCGCGGGCCGATGAACCCCGCGCCGCCGAGGACGAGGACCTTCACCTTGCGCTCCTTCTAGGCGGCTCTGTTCAGTCGAGGATGTCCTGTAGGTTGTAGACGCGGGTCATGTTGCCGCCGAGGATCAGCGCCATCTCGTCCGCCGGCACGCCCTCGAAGTTGCGCGCGATCGCCTCGCGCGACTTCGGCCAGGTCGAGTCGAAGTGGGGGTAGTCGGAGCCCCACATCAGCTGCGTCACGCCGATCATGTCGCGGCAACGCACGCCTGGCACATCGTCCTGGAAGGTCGCGTAGACCTGGCGCCGCCAGTAGTCGCCGCCCGAGAGCTTCATCTGCGGGTAGCGCGGCCCGAAGCGGTAGGAGTACCAGTCGAAGCGCTTGAGATAGTTCGGTATCCAGCCGATGTCGTTCTCCACCGAGATGATCTTCAGGTTGGGGTGCTGCTCCAGCACGCCGCTCGTGATCATCTCGGCGATCGTCCGGAAGGCCGGCACCGGCAGCACGACGCCGTCCACGATCTGGTTGGCGCCGACCTGCGCGCCCCTCTGGACGGTGAGGATGTGGATGTTCACCGGCATGTCGTACTCCTCGACGGCCGTCCAGAACTTCTCCCACATCGGGTTGTCGTAGCGGCGCTCCGGCAGCGGGTCGTTGGAGATGAAGATGCCGCGGAAGCCCATCTTCCGCGCGCGCTCCACCTCCTTCAGGTCCTCCTCCGGGTCGGTCATGGAGATGTTGGCGACGGGGATGAGCCGTTTGGGGGCGTAGGACGCGTACTTCGCCGCCCAATCGTTGTAGGCGCGGTGGGCGTCGCGCTGAAACTCCTCGTCCGGGTGGCTGAACAGCGACATGCCGTAGCCGCAGTAGAAGACCTCCACGCCGAGGCCGTCCAGGTCCATGTCCTTCAGCCGCTCCGCCGGGTCCCAGCTTCCCGGCCGGCAGGCGGCGTAGCCGCTGGCAGCCAGCTCGGCCATCTTCTCCGGCGCCACGCCGGCGCAACCCAGCTGGAAGGGATTGAACGGCCGCAAGGGCTGGCAGACGAAGAAGTCGCCCTTCTGGCCGTTGAAGTCCTTGACCACGTGCGGCGCCTTGTCGCGGAAGCGCTTCTCCATCCGCGTCGTCCAGAGGTCCGGCGGCTCGAGTATGTGCGAGTCCGCGGAGAGAACCTGACTGACCATCGCTCTTCCCCCTCCCTAAGCGGCGCGAGGCCGCGAGGAAACACGATCCGGCGCCGTAATGTTGCGCCCCGGCCGCGCATTCCGCAAGTGCGCACCGCTTTCGATTGACAGGCCGCCGCGCGCCCGACATGATCGCCGCGTCATGACGAACCAGGCGCCGGGCGACGGCTTCGCGGCGGTCGAGCGCGTGATGCGGGCGCAGCGCGCCGTCCGCCTCTTCGACGGCCGGCCGGTGGACGACGCGCTCATCGAGCGCGCCCTGCGCGCCGCCGTCCACGCCCCCAGCGGCGGCAACAGCCAGCCCTGGCGCTTCATCGTCGTCCGCGACCGCGAGACGAAGCGCCGCCTCGGCGTCATCTTCGACGAGCTGGGCAAGCAGCTCTACGGCGACCGGGCGCCGGAGCGCACGCCCTGGCAGGACGTGCCCCTCCTCATCGCCGTCTGCACGGAGACCGACCGCGCGCAGGCGGGGGCCTCGATCTTTCCCGTGGTGCAGAACCTGCTCCTCGCCCTGCACGCCCAGGGCTTGGGCTCCGTCCTCACGACGCGCTGGAAGGTGCGCGAGGCCGAGGTCCGGCCCCTCCTCGGCCTGCCGGAGACGCTGGAGGCGCACGCCATCCTGCCCGTCGGCTGGCCGGCGCGCCGCCACGGCCGCGGCCGCCGCCGGCCAATCGAGGAGGTCACCTTCCGCGAGAGCTTCGGCCGGCCCTGGCGCCCCGACTATTCGGGGCGGACTGGAGGCGCGTCATGAAGATCAAGCGCATCGGCCACGTCGCCCTGCAGGTGGCGAACGAGGAGCGCTCGCGGGCGTTCTACAGGGGCGTCCTCGGCTTCGAGGTCAGCGAGGAAGACCCCGACCACGGCGGCGTCTTCATGACCCTGGGCGAAAACTTCCACACGCTGGACGTCTTTCCCCACCCGGACCCGGCGAGCGCGCCGCGGCCCCAGAGGGGCCAGATCGGCCTCTTCCACATCGCCTTCGAGGTCGCCAGCTACGCCGACCTCTGCGAGGCGTATCGGACGCTCATGGCGCACGGCGTCGCGGTCGACCACGCCACCGACCACGTCAGCCAGCGCAGCATCTACTTCGCCGACCCCGACGGCAACCGGCTGGAGATCTACTACGAGATGCCGGACGCCCTGAAACGCTTCGGCGCGGCCGGCCGCGGCGACCAGGACGCGCCTCTGCCCGTCAGCCGCCCCGGCGAGCCCCTGCCCGCCTGGCTGGACGAGGACTGGCCGCCGCCGTAAGGCACAAGGCATAGGGCATAGAGGCGGCCAAGACGGGGCCAATCGTCCCTGGTGAACGCTTCGCGTGCGGTCTAATCTAGCTCAGTGGGCTGGCAGACGATCCGCAAGCCGAAGGGCCCCGACGCCGTCGGGGTGCCGCCCAACCTCCTCTCCTACGAGGCGGCGCGGGCGTCTTTCTCCTGGGAGCAGGCTCGCTCCGAGCTGAGCGGGCTGCCGGGCGGCCGCGGCCTCAACATCGCCTACGAGGCCATCGACCGCCACGCGGCCGGCGCCCGCCGCGACCACGTCGCCCTGCGCTGGATCGCCAGGACGGACGCGGTGCGCGACTTCACCTACGCGGAGATGTCCCGCCTGACGAACCGCTTCGCCAACCTCCTGCGCGGCCTCGGCCTGGGCAAGGGCGACCGCGTCTTCGCCCTCGCCGGCCGCGTCCCGGAGCTCTACGTCGCCGCGCTGGGCACGCTGAAGAACCGCAGCATCTTCTGCCCCATCTTCTCCGCCTTCGGGCCGGAGCCGGTCTACTCGCGCCTGTCCATCGGCGGCGCGAAGGCCCTGCTGACGACGGAGTCGCTCTACGCCCGTAAGGTCGTCGCCCTGCGCGAGCGCCTGCCACAGCTGGAGCACGTCATCCTCGTCGGCGACGACCACGGCCCTACCTCCGTCCCCGGTACCGTCGACTACGCCGCCGCCATGGCCGCCGCCGGCGACGAGTTCGAGATCGAGCCGACCGACCCGGAGGACGTCGCCCTCCTCCACTTCACCAGCGGCACGACCGGCACGCCCAAGGGCGCCGTCCACGTCCACGAGGCCGTAGTCGCCCACCACGTCACCGGCAAGCTGGCGCTCGACCTCCACCCGGACGACGTCTTCTGGTGCACCGCCGACCCCGGCTGGGTCACCGGGACCTCGTACGGCATCATCGCCCCCTTCACCAACGGCGTCACCAACGTCATCGACGAGGGCGACTTCGACGCCGAGCGCTGGTACCGCATCCTCCAGGAGCAAGCGGTCTCGGTCTGGTACACAGCGCCGACGGCGATCCGCATGCTGATGAAGGCGGGCAGCGAGCTGGCGCGGCAGCGCCGCTACCCGGCCCTTCGCTTCCTGGCCAGCGTCGGCGAGCCGCTGAACCCGGAGGCCGTCGTCTGGGGCCAGGAGGCTTTCGGCCTGCCCTTCCACGACAACTGGTGGCAGACGGAGACGGGCGGCATCATGATCGCCAACTACGCCTGCATGGACATCCGCCCCGGCTCCATGGGCCGGCCCCTTCCCGGCGTCGAGGCGGCCATCGTCCAGCGGACGGAGGGCGGCGTCGTCGAGGTCGAGCCGGGGCAGCAGGGCGAGCTGGCGCTGCGGCCCGGCTGGCCCTCGATGTTCCGCGGCTACTGGAACGAGCCTGAGCGCTACGAGAAGTGCTTCGCCGGCGGCTACTACCTCACCGGCGACCTCGCCCGCCAGGACGAGGACGGCTACCTCTGGTTCGTCGGCCGCGCCGACGACGTGATCAAGAGCTCCGGCCACCTCATCGGCCCCTTCGAGGTCGAGAGCGTCCTCATGGAGCACGCCGCCGTGGCCGAGGCGGCCGTCATCGGCAAGCCCGACCCCGTCGCCCTGGAGGTCGTCAAGGCCTTCGTGGCCCTCAAGGACGGCTTCGAGGCGAGCGAGGCGCTGCGCCGGGAGCTGCTCGGCTTCGCGCGCTCGCGGCTGGGCGCCGTCGTCGCGCCGAAGGAGATCGACTTCCTGCCGGGGCTGCCGAAGACGCGCAGCGGTAAGATCATGCGGCGCCTCCTCAAGGCGCGCGAGTTGGGCCTGCCGGAAGGCGACATCTCAGCCCTGGAGAGCACGACGTGACCACGCGACCGGCCCGCGGCCGCAAGGCCGCCGGCCAGAGCCACGACCTCGACCTGCTGCGCGGGATGCTCCGCATCCGGCGCTTCGAGGAGCGCTGCTCCGACCTCTACCAGCTGGGCAAAATCCGCGGCTTCCTCCACCTCTACATCGGCGAGGAGGCCGTGGCGGTCGGCGCCATGCAGGCGCTGACGCCGGACGACAACATCGTGTCGACCTACCGCGAGCACGGCCACGCCCTGGCGCGCGGCATGCCGCCGACGAGCCTGATGGCCGAGCTGTTCGGCAAGGCGACGGGCTGCAGCCGCGGCCGCGGCGGCTCCATGCACTTCTTCGACGCCGAGCGCCGCTTCTACGGCGGCTACGCCATCGTTGGCGGCGGGCTGCCCGTCGCCGTCGGCCTCGCCCTCGCCGACAAGATGACGGGCCGCGCGCGCGTCACCGCCTGCTTCTTCGGTGACGGCGCCGTCGCCGAAGGCGAGTTCCACGAGTCGATGAACCTGGCGAAGCTCTGGGACCTGCCCGTGCTCTTCCTCTGCGAGAACAACCTCTACGCCATGGGCACCGCCCTCGACGTCTCCCAGTCCGTGACCGATATCGCCTTCAAGGCGCAGGCGTACGGTGTTCCCAGCCGCGCCGTCGACGGCATGGACGTCCTCGCCGTCGAGGCGGCGACGAAGGAGGCGGCGGCCAGCGTGCGCGCCGGCGGCGGGCCCCAGCTGCTCGAGCTCCGCACCTACCGCTTCCGCGGCCACTCCCTCGCCGACCCGGAGCTCTACCGCTCGAAGGAGGAGGTCGAGCGCTGGATGGAGCGCGACCCCATAGCGACCTTCACGGAGCGCCTGCGAGACCTTGAGCTGCTCAGCGACGCCGGCCTGCAGAAGCTGGAAGAGGGCGTGAAGGGGGAGGTCGAGGGCGCCGTCGCCTTCGCCGAGGAGTCGCCCTGGGAGCCCGTCGACGACCTGCTGAAGGACGTGACCGCCCCGTGACGACGATGACCTACCGCGAGTCCATCCGCTCCGCCCTGCGCGATGCCCTGCGCGGCGACCAGCGCGTCTTCCTCATGGGCGAGGACGTCGGCCGCTACGGCGGCGCCTTCGCCGTCAGCCGCGGCCTGCTGCAGGAGTTCGGCCCGGACCGCGTCCGCGACACGCCCCTCATGGAGTCGACCTTCCTGGGCGCCGGCATCGGCGCCGCGCTCAACGGCATGCGGCCCATCGTCGAGATCATGACGATCAACTTCAGCATGCTCGCCATGGACCAGGTGCTGAACAACGCCGCGACCCTGCGCTACATGTCGGGCGGCCAGCTTAATGTGCCCCTCGTCGTCCGCATGGCGACCGGCGGCGGCCGCCAGATGGGGGCGCAGCACTCGCACAGCCTGGAGGGCTGGTACGCCCACATCCCCGGCATCTCCGTCCTCGCTCCCGCCACCGTCGCCGACGGGCGCGGCATGCTCCTGGCCGCGCTGCAGGAGCCCGACCCCGTCTTCATCATGGAGCACGCCACTCTATACCCTATGGAGGGCGAGGTGGACGAGGCCAGCGGCCCGTGCGACATCCGCAAGGCAGCCGTGCGCCGCGAGGGCACCCACGTGTCGCTCATCACCTACGGGGCCTGCCTGTGGAAGGCCCTGGCCGCGGCGGAGCAGCTAGCCAAGAAGGGCATCGAGGCCGAGGTGGTCGACCTGCGCGTGCTGCGGCCGCTCGACAGCGAGACCTTCCTCGCCTCCGTCGCCAAGACGCGCGGCGCCGTCGTCATCGAGGAGGCGTGGCGCACCGGCGGCCTCGCGGCCGAGGTCTCGGCGCAGATAATGGAGAACGCCTTCGACGTGCTCGACTGGCCGGTGCAGCGCGTCGGCGGCGCCGAGGTGCCGGCGCCCTTTGCCAAGCAGATGGAGGACGCCTCGCTGCCCCAGATCGAGGACATCGTCGCGGTCGTGGAGGCGAACCTGGTCTGATGGCCGACCTCGTGATGCCCGTCCTCGGCGCCGACATGAAGGCCGGCGAGCTCGTCGCCTGGCTCAAGCGGCCCGGCGACCGCGTCCAGAAGGGCGACGTCTTCGCCGAGGTCGACACCGAGAAGGCGGTCGTCGAGGTCGAGTCGATGTTCAGCGGCGTCATCGAGCGGCTGCTGCTCAGCCCCGGCGACAAGGTCCCGGTCGGCGCCGTCATGGCCGTCGTCCGCACCGAGGGCCCGGAAGAGGTAGCGCCACCGTCGCCGGCAGTCGCGCCGCCTGCCGCGGCGCAGCGCCGCGCCGGCCCGCGCCCGACCATCGCGCCGGCGGCGGCCGCGGGACGCCTGCGCGTCTCGCCCGTGGCGCAGAAGCTCGCCGAGGAGAAGGGCATCGACCTCTCGACCGTCGCCGGCACGGGGCCCGGCGGCCGCGTCATGCTCCGCGACGTGGAGGAAGCGGCCACCCGCGTCGTCGCCAGGCCGGCCGCGGCCGCTCCTGCGCCCGCAGACCGTGCCCTGCGCATGCGCCAGAGCATCGCCGCCGCGATGAGCCGCTCCCACCGCGAGATCCCTCACTTCCACGTCGAAAGCGTCATCGACATGAGCCGCGCCATCGCCTGGTTGACGGCGGAGAACGCCCGCCGGCCCGTGGCGGAGCGCCTGCTCTACGGCGTGCTCCTCATCAAGGCGGCGGCGCTGGCGCTGCGCAAGGTACCGGAGGCGAACGCCGTCTGGGCCGGCGACCACGTTGAGCCGAAGGCCGCGGTCCACGTCGGCGTCGCCATTGCCCTGCCGGGCGGCGGCCTCGTCGCGCCTGCCATCCACGACACGGACAAGCTCTCGCTGGGCGAGCTGATGGCGAAGCTGCGCGACCTCGTGCAGCGGGCGCGCGCCGGCCGCCTGCGCAGCTCTGAGGTGTCGGACCCGACGATCACCGTGACCAGCCTCGGCGAGCAGGGGGCGGAGAGCGTCTTCGGCCTCATCTACCCGCCGCAGGTCGCCCTCGTCGGCTTCGGTAGGCTGACGGAGCGGCCCTGGGTCGTCGAAGGGCGCCCCGAACTGCGCAAAGTCATCCACGCCTCGCTCGCCGCCGACCACCGCGCCCTGGACGGCTACCGCGGCAGCGTCTACCTGGCCGAGGTCGAGCGGCTGCTGCAGGAGCCCGAAAGCCTATGAGCGAGGACGCGGTGCGGGAGAAGGTGCTCGCCATCCTCGCCGAGCTGGCGCCGGAGGTGGACGTTCACGCCCTCAGGCCCGACGTCCGCCTGCGCGACCAGATGGACATCGACTTGATGGACTTCCTCAACTTCCTCATCGGCGTCGA
>Ga0209108_10000796_pt1 | contig 17825 bp, 26 predicted proteins | sample Rifsed10ft1_FD_184003 | JGI IMG/M metagenome (GOLD analysis project Ga0209108, IMG submission 184003) | Soil microbial communities from Rifle, Colorado, USA - sediment 10ft 1 (version 2) | ecosystem: Environmental > Terrestrial > Deep subsurface > Rock core/Sediment | place: Rifle, Colorado...
AGGGCGGCGGGCAGCCGGGAGTCATTTCGCAATTCGCTTCTGTAGATGCCGTAGGGTTCATCACGGCTGTCGCTGTAATCAAGCAAAACGGGATAGATGTGAATGCAGCCTTTCCCTTCGGCGCGCCAGCGGCCGGCCAGCGAAAGATCAGCCCATGATTAGCTGCTCAAGCCGCAGTCTAGTGCGCTGCTTTCACCGATAGCCGCAGGCCCATGGCGTGCAATACCTTAAGGTAGTTGGACACATCGAACTTGCGGAAGCGGAGCTTTCCAAACTGCTCCGTCTCGAGAATGCGATTCGAGGTCATCTGTATGTTTAAAGTTACAGTTCGTCAAGCTCATGGCTCCAGAGTGCCCGTCAGGGCCCGGCTCGGATAGACGAATTTCCCCGCCGTTCGACCGCAAACTCAACCCAGCAGGTCGTACTTTCCGCCGCGCTCCAGCGCACGCAGATAGGCTGGCCGCGAATGGATGCGCGCCAGGAAATCCATGAGCCGTGGCCGGCTCATGTCGAGGCCTGCCCGCTTCGTCGCCACCTCCAGCGGAAAACCCATCTGGATATCCGCGGCGCTGAACTCGTCACCCGCAAACCAGCAGAATTTCCCCAACTCCGCTTCCATGTAATTCAGGTGCCGCGTGATCTGCGGCACGACGAATGTGGACTTTACGCGGCGCGCAATCGCCCGCGCGACGGGCCTGACGAAGAACGGCACCGGTCCCGATTCAATGCCATCGAAAATGAGCTTCAACAGCAAAGGCGGCATGACCGAGCCCTCCGCGTAATGCAGCCAGTAGGTGTAGCGCAGCCGCGCGGGCGTTCCCGCCGCCGGCGCAAGCCGGCCCACTCCATAGCGATCGACCAGGTACTCGATGATCGCGCCGGATTCCGCCAGCGTCTCGCCACCGTCCGTGATGACCGGAGACTTGCCGAGTGGATGCACGTCGCGCAGCGCCGGCGGCGCCAGCATGGTTTTGGTATCGCGCTCATAGCGCTTGATCTCATATGGCAGCCCGAGTTCTTCGAGCAGCCACAGGACCCGCTGCGAGCGGGAGTTGTTCAGGTGGTGGACGGTGATCATGGGTTCGCCTCCTGTGCCGCTGCGTGCAGCGGCGGCAGCGGGCAGTGAACCGCCGCACAGATCGCGCGCAAGAGCTCGGATTCCGCGACGGTCATGCGCAGGTCATGGGAGATGGTCCGGACCAGCGCCTGCACCAGCAACTCCTTGCCGGCCGGCACCAGCCGGTCAATGCGGTTCAGCGCATGGTCGAGCCGCCGCGGCCAGTTCGGGATGCGCTGCAATTCCGGGCGCCGGACCGGCAACAGGTGAGCCATGCCGATCTCATAAGCGCGCCGCGCCTCGCTCTCAGCTTCGCTGCCGGCGATAGCCAGCACCGAAAACAGAGCCTGCAGGTCCTCGGCGACCGAAGCCAGCGACAGATCGAAGGAGCGCGCCTTCGGTTGCAATTCATCGCGCAACTGCACCTGCGCAAGCTTGCGAAGCGCATACGCATAGACCGACACGCGCCCCTCCCGGATCAACAGCTCATTCAGGCATTTCAGCAGTTCCTCGCGCTCGTCGCGGCTCAACTGATGCAGGGCCGGAAAGGCGGCGAGCAGTGCCGGCATTTTCTGCACCGCGGTCAGCGTATCGATCGCGGGCAACAACTCCTCGATTGCGGAGCGCTGCTCCCGGCCCAGACGCTGGTTGATGAATGCCAGCTGGCGGCCGCGCGCGTCGGTTGTCGCGTCCAGCGCCAGCGCGAGCATCAGGGCACGTGCCGTCGCAGGTTGGCGCGCCGCGGCGGTGATCATCGCGGGCAGGGAAATGCGCAATTCCTGCGCACGAGTCACATGCTCCGTGCCCGGATTAGCGACGAGCTGCGCGACGATCTCGGGCACCAGGACCATCGTGCCCTGCAGCATTCCCTGCAGCCGCCCCTTGGCATCCGCCGGCGGCTGGCTTGGTTCCTCGGTCGCGAGCGTGCGCTCCTCATTCATGCGAATCCGCATCGTCTCGAACTCCTCCGGGCGGAAGTGCGGATCGATCTCGCGGAGGCGCTCCTCGAGCGGCGGATGCGTCGCGAAGGCCCTGCGCACACCCGAGGCGAACAGCAGGTGCGCCACTTCCTCCGCTTCGGTGTCCTGGAGCCGGGATCCAACGTCGAGCGCGCCGATCTTGACCAGCGCGCCCCGCAGCCCAGTCGGGTCGCGCGTAAACTGGATCGCCGAGGCATCCGCGAGCGATTCACGCTTGCGCGACACGGCGGCCTGGATCAGCCGTCCGAAGAACAGACCGATATAACCGAGGATCAGCACCGCGAGCGCCGCCGCCATGATGACAGCCACCGCGCCGCCGCCCTTGCGGCCGCCGCCGCCACCGCGCGAGGCATGGCGCAGCACGAAGCGCGCGATGATGGCGATGACCATCAGGCCGAACAGCCAGCCGATCAGTCGCGTGCTGAGCCGCATGTCGCCATTCAGCACGTGGCTGAACTCGTGCGCGATCACGCCCTGCAGTTCCGTGCGATTGAGGTTCTGGAGCGCGCCGCGCGTCACCGCGACCACGGCATTGGAGGGGTTGTCGCCGGCCGCGAAAGCATTGATGCCCGCCTCGCGCTCCAGCACATAGACCTCCGGCACCGGCACACCTGAGGCGATCGCCATTTCCTCGACCACATTCAGCAGGCGCCGGCGCAGTAGATCGCTGGTGTCGGGCGTCACGCGTTCGCCGCCCAACTGACGCGCCACCACGCCGCCGCCTGCGCTGAGCTGGCTGGTCTTGATGAGGCTGGATGCGAGGATGACGCCGATGACGACGAAGGAACTCAGCAGAATCAGGCCGGGATAGCGGGCGTACCAGGCAACATCCGCGGGTAGCGTGAAATCGCTGCCGTCCTGCGCCAGGAACGTCACCGCCGTCACGACGACGAAGTCCACCGCCAGCACGCAGGCGGCGATCGCGATGATGAACAGCACCACCAGCCAGCGCGACAGCCGGCGGGTTTCGGCCTGCCGCCTGAAGAAGTCCATGTCGGTTCAGCCCGTCGCGCGGATCAGGTGAAGCTGACCTTCGGCACCTCGCGCTTCTGCGGTGACTCGATCTCGAGCATTTGTGCCACCAGGAAGCCGAACATGCCCGCGACGAAATTGTTCGGGAAAACTTCGCGCTGGTTGTTGTAGCTCATGACGGCGTCGTTGAAGGCCTGGCGCGCGAATGACACCTTGTTCTCGGTCGAGGTCAGTTCCTCGGAAAGCTGCATCATGTTGCGGTTCGCCTTGAGGTCCGGGTAGGCCTCGGCGAGCGCGAACAGGCGACCGAGCGCACCGGTCAGCGCATTCTCGGCGGTACCCAGTTGTTGCACCGCGGCCGGGTTGCCGGGGTTCGCGGCCGCGTTCTTGAGGCCGGTGACGGCGGCATTGCGCGCCGTGATGACCGCCTCGAGCGTGTTGCGCTCGTGCGCCAGGTAACCCTTCGCGACTTCCACCAGGTTCGGGATCAGGTCATGCCGGCGCGTCAACTGCACGTCGATCTGCGCGAACGCATTCTTGTAGCCGTTCCTGGACGTGACCAGCCGGTTGTAGATCCCGACCACGAAAACAATCAGCAGGACGATGATACCGAGGAGAATCCAGGCCATGGCGGGCTCCTAATTGGTGCCGGATCGCACTTTCGCATGATAACGGTGCCGGGTCGCACTTTCGCGCTTTCTCGCTGATCGAGGTGGTTTTCAGGCAGACCCTGACAGCAGGTGCTCCCTGGACTGGCGTCGTCAGCAGGATCGACGCCGGTGTCGCCCAGGATGGCCGGTCCCCTCCGTCTGCACGTGCCGGGCGGTTTCTATCACGTCACACTGCGCGGCAATCACCGCCCGGCTGGGTGTGCGGGTACACGCCTACTGCTGGATGACCAATCACCTGCATGTACTGGTGCAGGTTTCGGAAGTGCCTTTGGGCAGTGTCATCCTGCGAATCGCAAGTTCGTACGCCCGCACTGTGCAGGCGCGACTCATGACGACCGGCCATCTTTTCGAACGTCGCTATCATGCCGTGCTCGTTGACGCCTACAGCTACCTGCTTGCGCTCGTGCGCTACATTCATCTCAATCCGGTGCGAGCCGGCCTGGTCGCCGACCCCGCAGCGTATCGCTGGTCGAGTCATCGCGTTTACCCGGGGGAGCGCGCGTGCGACTGGGTCACCAGGGGTTTCGCACTCAGCCTGCTCACGACCCAGTCCGCTGCGGCGCTCGCAAGGTACCGCGAATTCATGTGCAGTCCCGCACCTTGCCGCCAGGACATGGCGACCATGCCTGAGAAAGAGCCTGGATGAGCTGATCAGGGACTGTGGCGAGCGATTCGGGGTCGCGCCGGAACTGCTTGTTTCACCCGGCCACGCGCGCGAACTGGCCACCGCGCGCGCCTGGGTATCACATGAGGCCACTGCCAAGCGTGTCGCCAGCATCTGCGCCGTCGCCAGGCGGCTTGGACGCAGCGAAAGCGCCATTCGTGCACTGATGGCGCGTCATTCGCGCGGCGTGCCCGAGTAGCAGGCGCAGGCATCCGCACATTGGAGCCAGAAACCAGTATCAAGCATCATGCGAGAGTGCGACCCGGCACCAATCGGATATGTCGCGGATTTCCTCGCGGCAGATCTGGTGCTGCATCGGGTACTCCTTCCATTCGACGCGGTAGCCCGCGCTGCGCAGGTGGTCGCGCGATGCGAGGCCCAGTTGCATCGGCAGCATCGGGTCGAAGCTCCCGTGGCACATCAGGATCGGCAAGTTGTGGTTCGCGGGAGCCGCCTCGGCGGCGAGAGTCGCGCGCAGCGGCAGGTAAGTCGACAGTCCCATGACGCCCGCGAGGCGCTCCGGATGCCGAAGCGCGGCGTGCAGCGCGATGGCGCCACCCTGGGAGAAGCCCGCGACGACGATGCGATTCGCGGCGATTCCCGCGTCGCGTTCGCGCTGGATGTACTGCCCGAGCAGCACTGCCGACGCACGGATGCCCTGCTCGTCCTCCGGCCCGCCCGCGGACGGCACCTTGATGTCGTACCAGGCGCGCATCCGCATGCCGTTGTTGATCGTGACCGGCCGCACCGGTGCGTGCGGGAATACAAAGCGCACGGCCAAAGGCGGCAGCAGCTCCAATTCCGGCACGATCGGCACGAAGTCATGGCCGTCGGCGCCCAGGCCATGCAGCCAGATGACAGTCGCCGTGGCGGCGGCCGCGGGCGTCAGGACGACGGCGTCCGTGGATTCCTGGAGTCGGTGGCTCATCGTCTGGCTCCATCGGTCCACCACCCGAGCAACACGAGCAGCCACATGGCCAGCGCGGTCCACGCGACAGCCAGCGGCTCGGGCGGCGGCGGCCCGAACGCGTTGGCGAGCTGAATCACGGCCAGAAACGCCATCAGGAACCAGGCTCCCCAGGTGCCAGCGCGACGAGCGACATATTCCACAGGCCCAAGCCGCCCAGGCGCGCATCATCGCCGGGCCACAGTGGCAGGTCCAGGAATTGCGCTGTAAAGAACCGCGTGCCCAGCGGGATCCGGGGCGCGATGCGCTTGGCCGCGTAAGCCGCGGCAAAGTGACCGACGAACATCCGCTCTACCCGCGCGCCCGGCTGATCAGGAGCCAGACTCCCGCACCGAGCGCCGCGAGCGTGCCCACGGCGAGCAGGCCCGGGTCGATCAGGGATGCAGAATTCGCCGCGAGCCGCTGAATCTCCGGCGCGAATCGCCACAGCAACGCCGCCGCGCAAGCGCCCAGCCCGAGGGTCGTCATTCCGTTCATCCAGACCTCCCGGCGCAGCCGCCGGCGCCGGAGCTCGCGCCGGCGTTCGAATTGCACCCGGAGATCCTCGCGTGGCGCCACCGCCAGCATCGATACGCGCTGCATCACGCGTGCCTCGAATCCGGCGCTCGCATCCATGCCGCCGAGGAGTCCGCGCAACCGCGCCTCCAGGTTCCTGCGCCCGGTATCTTCGGCACTCATGCAACCTCCTCACCGGCACCAGCGAGCGCCGCGGCGAGGCTTGCCCTCGCACGGTGCAGATGCGTCTTCACGGTGTTGACCGGTAGCCCCATCATTGCCGCGACCTCCTCGACCGGGCGGTCCTCCTGATAATAAAGAATAACGGCCTGTCGTTGCTTGTCCGGCAGCGCCCCGACGTTGCGCCACAGTGCGGCGTCATCGAGCCCGGCCTCGGATGCCGCGCCGCGGCTCTCGACTTCCTCGAATACCGCCGGGTCGGACATGGAAACCGAGCGCCGCCGCCGACGCATCGCCGAAATCGCCGTATTGCGCGTGATCGCGTAGATCCAGGTCGAAAGCTGCGCGCGGCCGTCGTAACGGGGCAATGCCTGCCACAGCTTCACGAACACCTCCTGCGCGACGTCCTCGGCGGCGCCGCGATCGCGGAGCAGGCTGTAGGCGAGCCCGAACACGCGGCGGCGGAAGGCCGGCACCAACTGCTCGAACGCTGCTTCGGCCCGGCCGGCCTGGATCAGTTCCGAGATCGCGTTGTCGGCCGGCATTCGGGTTGGACCTTCTCCCCGGTTGATACGCACCCACACGTCGGCAGGTTTCAGTGATTTTCACGCTGAATCCTGAAACCCGGCGCTGGGCGACAGCGTATCAAGGACCGTGAACAGCTTACGACGCGCGCCGGCCACTGAAAACCACGTCCTGGAATTCTCGGCCGTGGCGATTGTCGGATTTCTGCTCGGCAACGCCGTGCGCATGGACTGGGAGCTGTTGCAGCGGGCGATGAGCCTGCTGTTCGATATCTGAATCAACCAGGAGAGCATCGATGGAAGAAGGACAAGGAATTATTGCACTGTTTATCCCGCTCTTCGGGATCGTGTTCGGCATCGCCGTGGCGATTGTCGCGATCATCTCGAAGCATCGCGAAAAGTTGCAGCGCACCGAGCTGCGGCACAAGGAAAGGCTCGCAGCGATCGACAAGGGCCTCGAGCTGCCGCCCGAGCTCGAGCAGCCGGAAAATGGCGACATGCGCGGCTCAGGTTCGCTGCGCAGCGGCCTGATCGGGCTGGGCGTCGGCATCGTGCTGTATTTCGCGCTCGGCAGGGTGGCTGGCGATGACGTCGCGCTGTTCGGCCTGATCCCGGCCGCGGTCGGCCTTGCCAACCTGATCTTCTATTTCATTGAAACGCGCAGGGAAGGTGGCCGCGGCGTGCAGGGTGGTCGCTCCGGTTGACCGGGCTTATACTGGTTCCGGTTTCGGATGGAGGCAGAACCGATGAACCAGGAAAACATGCGGATTATTGTGTCCCTGCTTGCCTTTTCGGCTTTGTTGGCCGCCTGTCAGCGGCAGGACGCGGCTGAACCGGCGGCAACCGAGCCCGCGGCAGTTACAGCGCCGGCGGATCCTCGCGAAGCGATGATCGCGGACGCCCTGTCGGCGGCTCCGCCATCGGTCGCGGCGACCGCAATGGTGATGGATTGGGAAGGCAACATGCTCAAGGAGAACAGCGGCCCATATACATGTATGCCGACGCCGGCCAGCCTCGGTGGCAGGGCGCCGATGTGCATGGATGGCCCATGGATGGCCTGGGCCGATGCCTGGTCGAAGCACCAGGAGTTCAAGGCGGAACGCGTCGGCATCTCCTACATGCTGGCCGGCGACGGCGGCGCGAGCAACATCGACCCGTACGCGACCGGACCGACCGACGACAACCAATGGGTGGTCGAGGGCCCGCACCTGATGATCGTGGTGCCAGACCCGGCCATGCTCGAGGGCATATCGACGGATCCGAAAAACGGTGGCCCGTACGTGATGTGGAAAGGCACGCCCTATGCCCACATCATGGTTCCGACTGCCGACTAAGCGCCCTGGCGGGTGCCGGGCTCTTGTAAACGAGAGCCCGGCACTCTGATTCATAGGTTCCCCTTCGTCCACGGCCCCCAGATGGCGAAGGTGATCCCGGGCACCTGGATGTTGGCGAACAGCACTTCGCCGGCCGGATCGAAGCAGGCCCCGCACCATTCCGCTTTGCGGTAGTCGCCGGGCGGAACGTGCTTTCCGGCCGCAAGAAGCTGTTCCGGGCTCAACTGCAGGTTGTTCTTCGCGAAGGTGTAGGAGTTGCCTTCCGCCGTCAGGCCGAGCAGCCGCGTGCCCGGGCCGTATTCGTCCGTCACGGGTTCGCCGTTTTCGCAGAGCACCATGCCGCCGCGCGCGCTGACGGTCACGTTGTCCGGATTGTCGCCGACCAATTGCGTGCCGGCCACGAAGATCACGCGCAGCATTTCCGTGCGCAGGTCGTATTCCCAGACGGCGCCTTCGCCGTAACCGCAACGCCCGAACAGACCGGGGCCCGCACCCGTATCCACGAGATAGATTTTCCCGGCGTGATGGCAGATTCCCTCGCCGCGGCTGAAGCGCAGGGCGCCTTTGGACCAGGCCTCGAGGAATGCGCCGCTGGCAGCTCCAAAGACAAAGGGAAAGCCGAGCGGCGTCATGCCGGGACTCGCGTCCGGCTCCTGCAGGTCGATCCACTCCAGGCGATACGACTCACCGGGCACTGGCGCGCAGAGATCCGCGTTTTTCCGGCCGACGACGCGCGCCGCCTGTAGCCGGCCGCCCGCTTCGTAACTTCCCGGGGTTCCGCTGCGGTCCTTCGGAATGAAGCGATAGAAAGCGGAGCGGTGGCGCTCGTCCTCGGTCAGGTAGGCGTCATTCGTCACCGGATCGACGGCGACCGCCTCGTGCTTCATGCGACCCATGTCCACGATCGCCTTGCCGGTCGTCTGTGCCGGATCGCGCCGCACCTCGAACACATAGCCGTGGCGACGACCGCCATGGGCCGAAAAATCCAGCAGGGTCTCTTCGCAACTGAGCCAGGTGCCCCAGGGCGTCACGCCGCCCGCGCAGTTTTCCAGCGTGCCGCCGAGCGACGGTTCGGCGCCCAGCCAATTGCGGCCACGAAATCTCAGGTTCGTCGTGCCGCCGCCGGGCGGATAAGTCTGGCCAGGCGGCACCTGCGCATCGTATTGCGCTGGCGCCGCGATCGGGCTCGCGAGTCCGCGCTCATGATTGCGCACCAGCACGCACTCGAGCTCGTCACCGCGACGCTCGGCATGGATCACGCCCATGCCGTCGTGAGAGCCGGGTGCCGGCTGGCCGTTGGTCATCGGGTCACCCGACCAGGAATAACTGCGGTACTGAAATCCCTCGGGCAATAGCAGCAGCGGCAGGTTTGTCGCGAAATCCGCGACCGGCGCGAGCGGGCCGTAGGGACCGACGACATGGGCGGAGCCCCCGGTGCCCGCGTTCGCCTGTTGCCACTGCATCCTGGTGCAAGCGGCGAACATGGGTGTCGCCGCCAATCCCGCGGTGGCCGCGAGGAATCCGCGTCGGTTGATGACTGGAGGCATCGACTGAATCCTCGCCGGCCGGGACGTGCCGGGAAGATATTATCCACGCTGCGGCTGGCGAAGCGGGCAATTCAAGCCGATGCTTGTGCCGCGCGGCAGCCGTCAGGCGCGCAACTCGTGTGGATCGTGCAGGGTGACAACGATCGGCCTGCTATCCGAGAAAATCAACTCGCGCAGGTTCACTGCGCCTTCGGTTGCATCGGAAAATCGCATCCATACCCGAAAGTCCGGCATGGCGCGTGCTTCAGTAACCCAGATCATTCGTGTCCATTCACGCCAGGGGTTGGATGGGTATCAACCCACCCTCGCGGGCGAGCAGTACCAACGGCTGAATGCTGAGAATCGCCCGATGATCCCCAGGAATCGGCACACTTCGGGCGCTGTGACACCTCAATGGCGTCACCATGCATCGAACACCGATATCCTGTGCCGCGCTAATTGAGTCAATTTGCGACTATATTCGCCCGTGCATTAGTCAACCGCGATCCACGCGACAGGCGTAACAACCGCGCCGCGCGAAGTGCACATGAAGATAGCTGACGTCTACGCGCGCGAGGTAACTCTCGATCAGCGGCTCCGCGGCAGCGCCGTCGATGACATCCGCCTCGACCATCTCATCCGCCGCGTCATAGGCGCGCACCGACAGCGGCCGCCGCGTGAGATAGGGCGGCAGTTGGCCGGCGATGCGCCGCGCTTCGCGCCGGCCGCGACGCACGAAGATCGGCCCCGAGGCGCGATACGGCGAACGGCTGTCCTGGTGCACGAATGGCAGCAGCAGAACTTCTTCACCCACGGGCGCGTCCTCGAGGCTCACGCGGCAGGGATAACCGACCGGCGCATCCACGCGCATGCGGCGCATGTCGCGCGTGGCGAGCGCCGCATCATCGAGGTCGAACAAGGGCTGAAAGAGTGCAGGCTCGAGCCCGTGCAATGTGTAGCTCATGGTGTGCAGGATGGCGCGCGCCCATCCTTGCGGCAACCCGGTTCTTGCTGTCTTTCCGGCTCGCGTATCAGGTGCTCGAAGAGATCATCGCGCGGCTTGCGCTCGCCGATCGGGATGATGCAACGGCGCACGCCCTGCCACGCCTGGTGAAAGTCCTGCAGCGTCAGGCTCGTTGAACTCAGCGAGATGTAGCAGTAGTCCGACACCCACAGGATCGTCTCGCCTTCCGGTGTCGTCACGGTCGTGCCCACTCTCGGTAACGGCTTCTCAAATACCGTGGGCTCAGCTTGCTGCTTCGGCTGTTGCCCGGACTCGGCAGGGCCGGCGCCAAATGCGTGGCGCTCGGGCGCGCCCCCCAGCGCGCCTGCGACGGCACGGGCATCGCCATACCAGTCGCGGGTGCGGGATTCCGGCGGCATCATTTCCGGTTCCGGCAGCAGCAACGGCGCCGGCTGGATGGGCTGTGCAGGAATCGCCAACAGCACCACGCGCGGGGGCGGTGGCAGCGGCCGTGACTTCGGGAGCCAGACCATTGGCTGGATCGCGACGCCGGGCGGCGGCAGGCTGATTCGCAGGCTCAAAAGCCAGGCTGCCAGCCCGATGTGCAGCAGTAGCGTGGCGGCAACGGCGGTCGCCCTGAACTGATTTCCACCCCTGCGCACACTGGCTCCAGCAGGCGACCCGACCATTCCGACCGGGCGATCGGGCCGGGGTTCAATCAGGGGCTGCGGATGGTCGCCGCCCGGGCCTTGTTTGCCGGGTCCCGCCCCGGGGCGTAGGATCGCGTAGCGGTACCGGTCGGCCGGGCCGCGTCATAACTAAGTCTCAGGGGGGATGATCAAGTGAATGTAATGAAAATACTCGGTTGGGTCGGCCTTCTCGTCGCCGTGCTCGGTGCGTTCATGGATGTCCCGTATTACGGGGCGATCCTGGTCGTGCTCGGCCTGATCGTCGGCTTCAACATCGCCGGTGAGGATCATGTGCGTGTGCTGGTCACGGCACTCGTGCTCGGCACGCTTTCCGGCGTGTTGAATGAGATCCCGGAGATCGGCAGTTACCTGGCGAAGATCTTCAGCGGCATCGGCGTACTGACGGCCGGCGCGGCGCTGATGATCATTTCGCGCAACGTCTATAACAGATTCAAGCCCTGAACGAAGTCCGCTGGACGCGGCCAAAGGCCCGCCATATGGCGGGCCTTTTTTGTTCAGGCCCGGACCGCCACCGGCAAGTCAGCCAACAGCTTGTCAGCCGTCAGTAATCGCAGGGTCTCGATCTGACACTGTGCGAGTAGCAAACGGTCGAATGGATCCGCGTGCGGTGTGTCGACCCGTTCAATTGCCAAAGCATGGCGAACCGAGACCGGCAAGTTCTTGAAACCGGCTTCAGCGACGGCACCCTCCAGGTCGGCAAGTGGGTACTTAAGCCGGTACTTGCCAAGTTGAACCTTGATCGCGAGTTCCCAGGCGCTTGCGCTGCTGAACCAGCATTCATTGCCTGGATCCTCGAGCATGGCCCGCGCCTTGGGCGAAAGGCGTGGACTATCCGCGAGCGCCCACAAGGCGATGTGTGTGTCGAGTAGCAGCCTCAAGGCTCCAGCGCCCCGCCGAAAAGCGATTCAACGTCGTGTCGAGACAACGGTTTCGTAATCTCATCGAGCAGCCTCGCCGGAAGCCTGCCCCGCAGGACACCCAGTTTCACACCGCGCTTCTCTCCAAGGCCGACGAGCCTGGCAACAGGCTTGCCGGAACGCGCAAGCAGAATCGTCTCGCCCGACTCCGCGGCTTCCACCAGCCTGGAAAGGGTCGTCTTTGCCTCGTGGATGTTGACCTTGCGCATGCCAGTTCACCGACTTAGCTAACTTAGCTAAGTGTAATCAAGCCGGGTTCAAACCGCAATGCCGTCTGTGCGCAGGCATTGTCGCCGCAGGACCGGCCCGGGCGAACCCTCCAAATCTGTCGAATCGCGGGGTTTATCGCGCGTGGATGTTGAAGTGCAGCTCGCGGTCGTGGAAGCGGTCGTCAAGTTTTGCGGCGCCGGTTGCGACCAGCACGTAGAGGATGTTGAGCGCCTGCAGCGCGCTTTTGACATGGGCCGTGCGTGAGCGCGTGGCGAGTTGCTTGGCCGTCACATCCTGACGGCCCGCGTAGCCGCGCCGCACATGCTCAACCGCAGCCTTGCTGACCAGGTTGAAATAGCCCGCGTTCGGCTTGGTCCTCGCCTGCGACATCACAACGAACTGTTTCTTGCTCTCGAAGACCTGATAGGTCTGCTTCTTGCCGGTGGCCTCGCCGCAGTACTTCAGCCCCGTCGCCAGATTCCGAATATCCACAGCCTTTCTCCCCAGATGGTGCCGGATCGCACTTTCGCATGTTCGCAGTTTAACCAGAAAGTGCGAAAGTGCGACCCGGCACCGAAAAGAGCCCGGCGGCGGACCATTCGCGAAACCAGGCGCCCAGGGTGGCGGCGAGCTGATCCGCTGAGCCTCGACGGCCAGCCAGACTCCCGCGCACCGCCGCCGCGAGTGTCTTGCCGGAGGCAAGCGCCGCGAGCAGCTTGAACGCTGCCTCCTCCTGGTCCCTCCGGTAGACCTGGTAGCCGCGCCGGTAAACGATCGCAAAAGTCGCGCTCGGCTTCGGAATCCGTGGCTTGCCCTTGCTGCGCACGGCATTCATAAAGTCATTGGCCGGGTACTTCAGCTTCAGGAGGCGCAAGGCCGGAATCACCGGGAGCCGCACCCGCTGCCACTCATCGGCACCGATCGCGGCGAACTGCGCCGCCGTCATCGGCTCGGCGTGCGGAGCATCGAACACATCCTCCATCGCGCGCTCGATGCGCGCGACATCCACGGCAAGACCGTTCCGATGGCCACGTGGCAGATGCCGCGCGAGGAACGCCGGAAAGCGCTCGCTCAAGCGATTCAAGGTCTTATGCCGGGACGGATTCCGCTCCAGGAACCGCCGGCACGCCCGCTCGAAGGCCTCGGTGCCCAGGATCTGGCGCGTCGTCGGATATTCGTCGCGCAGGATCTCGAGGAGCCGCGCGTAATACATGTGCGCATAGATATCCAGCCGCTCGGCCGAAGTCAGCGCCTTCGACGGCAGCACGACGCTCTCCAGCGAGCGGGTCGCCTGCGGCAACAACCGCCGCGCGGGGCGCGCACGAACCCCGGCCGCTGCGCCTTGTGGATGCATGACCACCGCCTGCATCCAGCGCTCGATCGTCTCGAGCCGCGGCGCGCGCGCGAGGCTCATGCGGCTACCGGCCGGGCGGCCTGTACGTCATTGCGAAACCGCGCGGCCTTGCCGACCTCCTGCTGCAACACCGGGAACTTCGGCACGTTCGCGTCCCATTCGAGGAGCGTCGCGCGCCCGCCCGTGCGGGCGTGCACGCGCGCATAGAGTTGCCAGACCTCGTCGATCACGCGCCCGTCGTGGGTGTCGATGCAATGCGTGCCGTTGTCGGTGTGCCCGGCAAGATGGACCTGCACCACATGCTCGTAGGGCATCGCATCGAGATAAGCGACCGGATCGAGGTCGTGGTTCCGGCAGGTCACATAGACATTGTTGACGTCGAGCAGAAGCGCGCAGTCGGCTTCGATGGCGAGCCTTGCGATGAATTCCTCCTCGGGCATCGAAGAGGAGGCGAATGTCAGGTAAGTGGAAGGATTCTCGAGCACCAGCGGCCGCTCCAGGTAATCCTGGATGATCCGCACGCGCGCGATCATGTGCCGCAGGCCTTCCTCCGTGTACGGCAGCGGGTACAGGTCGTGGCCGTTGATGCCCGCCACGCCCGTCCAGCAGACGTGATCGCCGAGCCAGACGGCCTTCACGCGCGCAGCCAGCGCGGCGAGCTTGTCGAGGAACTTGAAATCCACCGGATCGGTGCTGCCGACCGAGAGGCACACGCCGTGCATGACGATCGGATAACGCTCGGCGATCTGGTCGAGGAACCAGAGCGGGCGGCCCTCGGTGTCGATGAAGTTCTCGGACAGGATCTCGAACCAGTCCATCGCCGGCCAGTGCTCGGTGATGTGCCGGAAATGCTGGGTGCGCAGGCCGACACCGAGCCCGAGGTCGGGCAGTTTCCAGCGATTGGGGAGCTTGATCTGATTCATGTGCGATCAACGAGTCCGCGTCCAAACGGCTGCCACCCGGGCCGGCTGGCCCGGATGGCAGCACGATTCAGCGCCGGGCTCTTAGCCCATGTGCGCCGGATCGACCGGCGACTTGCAGCCGCCCTTGCCCTTGCAAGAGTTCTTGCCGGCGCAGCCATTGTCACCGCTCTTGCAGCCGCCCTGGCCCTTGCACTCGTTCTGGCCCTTGCACTCGTGCTTGGCCGTGGCGCAGCCGCCCTCGCCCTTGCAGGAGTTCTTGCCGGCGCAGCCGCCATCGCCTGTCTTGCAACCACCCTGGCCTTTACAGGAGTTGTGGCCTTTACAAACGTGCTTGTCGCCGCCGGCTTCTTCCCCGGCGGATGCGACATTCGCGAGTTGCGTGCCGGCGAGCAGGCCGCCCGTGACACCCAACATCACCTTGCCGAAATCCCGACGATTCATGGACATGATCAGTACCCTCATTGTTGAGACGCTCAACCAAATGACCCCATGGTCAACTGACAGACCGGCGGAGTGCGGGAATTAATACGCGCCCAACACAAAAAAACCGACTCAGGCTGTCTGCCTTTTGCGGCGCAACATAGAATGCTGCCGGGTCGCACTTTCGTACTTTCTCGTTAAAGTGCGAAAGTGCGACCCGGCACCAACCCAATGCACTACACCCACGCCATCGTCCGCCCGCCACCCCCGAGCTTCGCCACCGGGCTCACGCTCTCCAACGAAGGCGTACCGGACGTCGCCCTCGCAATGTTGCAGCATCGCGCCTACTGTCAGGCACTCATCGATTGCGGCCTGCAACTGACCGAGCTGCCCGCGGACCCGGCTTTTCCCGATAGCTGCTTCGTCGAGGATCCCGCCATCATCACTGCGCGCGGGGCGATCGCCACGCTCCCTGGCGCGCCCTCCCGTGCGGGCGAGGTCGAGAGCATCATCGCCGCACTGGGCAGCTGGTATCCCGGTATCCCGCGCATCACCGCTCCTGGCACGCTGGACGGCGGCGACGTCTGCGAGGCGGATGGTCACTTCCTGATCGGCCTTTCATCGCGCACCAACGAGGAGGGCGCGCGGCAGCTCACCGACATTCTCGAGTCGCTCGGTTACCGGTCGAGCATCGTGGACCTGCGCGAAAGCCCGCGCCTCTTGCACCTGAAGACCGGCATGACCTACATCGGCGACGGCCGCATGGTCCTCACGTCGGATGTGCCGGTGACCGAGGCCTTGCAACCGTATGAACGGATCGTAGTCTCCGAGGCGGAGCGCTACGCCGCCAACTGCATCCGGATCAACGCCCGCGTGCTGATCGCGGCCGGGTATCCCAAGATCGCCGGGACACTCGCGGGCCTCGGTTACGACACACTGCCCATCGAGATGTCGGAGTTCCGCAAGATGGACGGCTCGCTAACCTGCCTCTCGCTACGCTTCTAAAGGGGACGCAACCCTTTAAAGGGTTGCGTCCCCTTTACCCCCGGCAAGTTCGTCTTCATTCCTGCTGGTAAGTGCCCATCAGCTCGACCTTCGCGAGCACATGCCCTTGCATCGCTTTTTCCAGTGCCGCCTTGGTCGGCTGCTTGAGGTCCGGCAGCACCACATCGAGCGCGTAGAGCTTGTGGAAGTAGCGATGCCGGCCGATCGGCGGACACGGACCACCGTAGCCGGTGCGTTTCCAGTCGTTCGTTCCCTCGCGCGTGCCGGGCGGCAATGCGGCGGGCGCAACTGCTTGCGCAAGCCCCGTTGCGCTCGGCGGAATGTTGTAGAGCACCCAGTGCACCCAAGTCCTCTTCGGCGCGGCTGGGTCCGGCGCGTCCGGATCGTCCACGATCAGCGCCACGCTCCTGGTGCCCTCCGGCAGCCCGTTCCACGCGAGTGCGGGCGAAATGTCCTTGCCCTGGCAGGTGTAGAACTTCGGGATCGGGCCGTTGTGGCTGAACGCCGTTGAGGTCAATGCGAGTGCCATGACGAGCTCCAGCATGAGGATGGTTCTGCTTGGCTGACGATTGCGCGGTGAAGGATACTCCCGTCATGCCCATTAGCGATCGTTGCCGATGTCCGCAGTGAAGCCGATCGGCCGTGTCTTCGTTGCGGGCGAGCGCCGTATTCGAAGCCAAAACTTGCCGCAGTTTTACGAAGGCCCTGACGACGTAGACGGACATCTCCACGGCACGCGGGCTGTTCAGGATCGTCGCTGCCATGATGGCGCCGTGCTCGGTGAAAGCTAGAGGCGGGCGTTTTGGGCCTCGGTACTTCCGAGAACTGCTTGCAATTTGCAAGCGGTTATCGCGCAACTCACTGATTTTCAACTGAAGCACAAACTCGTCTGGAAACTTTCCCCGGTTTCAACGCACTTGCTGATTCAAACGCTCGGTCCGAACACCATCAAGCGCGGCCAAATCCGCATCGAGCAGTACACGATGTCCTCGAAGCACAAGAATTCGTTCAGTAATGCTCTTATGGCCTGCATCTCTGTCAGCTGGCTGTAACTCTTGAACTGGCCGCAATTTGCGACTTCAAGTTACCTCCAAGCCTCGCCGCCTCCCTACCTCCGCGCCTCCAAATGCCTCTGATGCACATTGGCCGCATAATTGCACCCGGGACATCTCCAACCTCAAACAGGTCGTCTCTCGTGAGAAGGCTGGGTAGAACAGATGATTAAGGCACTCGTCGCCGGCATCGTGGCCGTGGTCGTCCTTCTGGCGGGCATGACCTGGCTCACGTTGCACTGGACTTATTCCGATGGCGAACGCGCAGGCTACGTGCAGAAACTCTCAAGAAAGGGTTGGCTCTGCAAAACCTGGGAAGGCGAAATGGCGATGGTGACGATGCCGGGCACGGTGTCCGACAAATTCTATTTCACGGTTCCAGATGACGCCGTGGCTAGCCAGATCAACACCAGCGTCGGCAAACGCGTGGCGTTGCACTATGAACAACACAAATGGATTCCCACCTCCTGTTTCGGCGACACGGAATTCTTCGTTATGGGTATGCGCGTGGTGGAGTGACCGCGCGATTGGCGAGATCGGCAGTAAACCCGATCGGCCGCGACTTCGGCGCGGGTGGTGTCATCAGCGCGCGGATCGCGCGATAGACCTCTTCGAACTGTTTCCTTGTGCCGGCGTCGAGTACGGCGACGGATTTCTCGAGCGCCTCCAGTTTCCGGGCCAGGTCGACGTTGGACGCCAGAACTTCACGGAGCTTGATGAATGCTCGGACGACATAGACGGACATCTCTACGGCCCGAGGACTATTCAGCACCGTCGCAGCCATGATGGCGCCATGCTCGGTGAAGAAGATCGGCGGGCGTCGTGGATCTCAATGCTTCCGTGAACCTGTTGCAATTTGCAACAGGTTCTCGCGTAACTCATTGATTTCCAATTGGAATG
>Ga0209108_10000800_pt1 | contig 17795 bp, 17 predicted proteins | sample Rifsed10ft1_FD_184003 | JGI IMG/M metagenome (GOLD analysis project Ga0209108, IMG submission 184003) | Soil microbial communities from Rifle, Colorado, USA - sediment 10ft 1 (version 2) | ecosystem: Environmental > Terrestrial > Deep subsurface > Rock core/Sediment | place: Rifle, Colorado...
CCCGCTGAGCGATTGGCGCGTGGAGGGTCGCTATGCGGCGGTCAGCATCGCCAACTGGAAACTGACGCCGCGCATGACCCGCTTGCTGCTCAGGCGGCGTGTCGCGCAACCGCTGTCATTCTCGGCGAATGAGCGCCTGACGGTCGTCATTCCATTTCGCGATCGGGACGAGCATCTGCGCCAGTTGATGCCGGTGTTGACTGCCACGCTGGATGAGCAGCGAATTCGTCATCGTGTTCTCGTCGTCGAGCAGGAAGCCGGCGGCCTGTTCAATCGGGGCAAGCTGATCAATGCAGGCATTCATTACGCGGCCGGTGACAGCGACTACTACTGCCTGCATGATGTCGATGCGGTACCGGTCGTAGCGAACTACCAATGTCCTTCGCAGCCGCTGAGGCTCGTGAACACGATTCGTGGGCCGGAAGGTGAATCGCGACGCACCGCCTATTACTTCTCGGGCGCGGTATCCATACGCAAGGATCAAGTGTTCGCCGCCAACGGCTTCTCGAACGAGTATTGGGGATGGGGCAAGGAGGACGACGATTTCTTCTTCCGCCTGCTGTTAGCCGGCTACCTGTGTTTCTACGACACGCAGGGATCGTTTGCAGACTTGCCCAATCCGCAGCGGCAACAGGTGGTGCGCAAGGGCCCCAAGACGCCGCCCCACGTCAAACGCAATCGGCAGCGGCGCAGCCGGCTGCTACGGGGCCTAATCAGCCCGTTCGAGGACGGTCTGAACACGCTGCGGTACGAAGTGCTCGAGCGCTTCGATGGCGGAGCGTACGAGAAGATTCGAGTTCGCTGGTAACGCTCACGACCGGCCGCGGGATTGCCAGGCCGTCGTATCCGGCCCTTCGGTCACGGTTCGATAGCCACACTCTTGCAGTCGGGCAACAGCCACGGCCCGCTCGTCGGCGCGCATGTTCTTGTGCTCGTACTTGATGAGCCTCGGCCGAAAGCGCGAGTAATCGATCATCTGCAGGATCGCCGCGTCATAACCCTCGGCGTCGATCTGCAGCAGATCGGCATCGAGCATCGCGGTCTCCGTAAGTAATGTCATCAGCGGTGTGCACCGTACGGTTTCCGCGGTCACGTCCTCGGGCGCGATGCCATGTCTGAAGAGGTGATCGCGGTCGAAGGAAGCAATGCCGCTCGCCCAGCCCGCGTAGCGCGCCAACGCGGCCGGGGCGACCCTGTACAGTTACAGGACGTCGGCGACTTCGTGAATGGCCTTGTTGATGGGCAAGATGCGCGGGTAATCGGCATAATTCGCCCGCAGGCGCTCGAACGCATCGGGCAGAGGCTCGACGACGATTCCCGAGCACGGATGGTTCGTTACGAACCGGTAGAGGTCGTCGAAACGCACGCCGTCGTGGGCGCCGATCTGAACGAACTTGAACGCGCGCGGCTGCTTCGGGAGCGTCTCCAGCTCCCGTTGGAATCGGGATACGCGCTCGATCCGGTAGCCGGCAGGTTCGAGCAACTTGTTGAGCAGCCTTCTCACGCCATCAGTTCGCTCATATGGATGGACTATTGAACCAGATCCTGCGCACCATCGTCATCGCCTGCCTGCTCGCCGCCATAGTGCCCGCGACGGGCTGGGCGAGAGGCGTGAGCCCGTATCTCCCCCTGAACCTCGATCCGGAGATCGAGCGTCAGATCGAACGCGTGTTGATCCTGGCGGACAAGCCCGTCATCACCCGGCCGATTGCTGCGGCAACCGTGCTCGATGCCCTGCCCGCCGCTTGCCGGATCGACGCCGTCCTGTGCCGAAGCGTACGCGGCTACCTCGAGCGATACATGGAAAAGTTCGGACTCGATCACGCGAGCGCCGAGGGCGCGGCCGTGGACGGCGCCGTCGTCGCGCTGCCGAACCAGCATGGAATGTGGGCCGACAGTCCGTGGCGGGTTTCCGCGCAAGCCCACTGGCAGCCGAGCGATTACGCGTTAATGAGTCTTGGGGGAGTGGCCTATGACGGCGGCGCCGTCGCCAGCGGCTCGATGCTGAGCCTGGGTTTCGAGTATGCGCAACTCGACATCGGCTACCGCGATCACTGGCTGTCACCGTTCACTACGAGCGCCATGATCATCAGCACCCAGGCCAAGACCCTGCCGTCGATCACGCTCTCGAACTACACGCCGATCACGCGCCTCGGATTGCAGTACGAGGTGTTCCTCGCCGAGATGGAGGAATCCGACCGGATCGCCTTCGAGGATGGCTTCACCACCGGCAACCCGCGTCTCGCGGGACTGCGTTTCGGCATCGAGCCGGCGCCGGGCTGGTCGTTGAGCGGGAATCGCATGATGCAGTTCGGCGGCGGTGAGCGCGGTGGGAATTCGTTCAGCGATTTCGTCGATGCCCTGTTTCGCCCTCACCAGAACGACAATCGCAGCGACACCCTGAGTCAGGAGGAGGAATTCGGCAACCAGGTGGCCGCCTGGACCAGCCGATTCATCTTCCCGGGCAAGACCCCGTTTTCGGCTTACCTGGAGTATGCCGGGGAGGACAATTCGTACGAAGGCAACTTTCGCCTCGGCAACGCCTCGCTCTCCGTCGGTATCACGTTTCCGCGTCTGTGGCGCAGCTTCGACCTGACCTACGAGGCCTCGGAGTGGCAGAACGGCTGGTACACCCACGGCATTTATCTCGATGGTCTGACGAACGACGGTCACGTGCTCGGACATTGGGGGGCCGATCATCGTCAGTTCGACGACGCGGTCGGTGCGCAGACGCACATGCTGCGGGTCGGCTGGGAGCCGCGATTCGGCGGATTGCTGCAGCTTCGGGCGCGCACCGTCGACAATGAGGATTACTCGGCGATCAACTACAAGCGCGGATACGACGTCGCGCTCAGCTACTCGCGCGCCTTCAAGGGTTTCACCGTGGGCGCGGACGTCCTGTCAGGCCGCGACGTGTTCGGCGAGAGCTACAGCCGGCTCGCCGGCTTCGTGCGTTTCGGCGATGAGTGGGCGGGCGGCGTGAGCGCGGTGGCGGATTCAGTATCGGAGCGGCCGCCAGGCGCGGAGCTCTTCGTGGACGCCGGTGCCAGTGTGAGCAAAGTGCGGATCCGCCTGGGCGACGGGAGTCCCAAGACGACGACCGACGCGGGAATTGCGCCACACCTGGGACTCGGCGCGCGCCGTGCAGTGTCCGAGCGAAGCGACTTGGGTGTGCGCCTTGAGCTCGATCAGGTCAACGATGACTACTTGCTCGCCGTACGGGCTCTCGACTACCGCTACCGATTCCGGAACCCGCTGGCGTTGACGGCGTTCGTCGGTGCCGCCCGTTACGATCTGGCGACGCCGGCGTATGGCTACTACATCGGTCTCGGCGCGCAGTGGCGCGGCATCGTGCAGCGGCTCGACGTCAATCTCGACCTGAAGTACGCGGACAAGGTTGCCCGCGACAAGCTGCTGCCCACGGACCCGGGCACCGATCCGCGACCCGACAGCTTCTATGACGTTTCGGCGGCGGCTCTCTATCTCAGCTATCGCTTTTGAGATAGCGCGCGCACAGCTGCTCGAACAGGGAGTCGGGCGGGAAACGACCGTTGGCGTCGAAGCCGTGCGCACGCCGCGTCATCTCGTTCCACAAGTGCAGCGTCGTGCTAGCCGCGACGATGCCGGGATTATCGCGCAGACTCGAATCGAATACCGTGCGCCAGTTGAGGTAGTGCACGGGATAGAAATGCCAGAAAGGCAGCGCCCGATCCTCGTATCCCAGATACCGCGCGGCCTGAGTGAAGCCCCGTGGCCCATGTTCGTCCCAGGCGACGTTACTGCGCCGGTTGCCCTGCAATAGACGACGCAACAGCTTCCGCCGGTACGTCCGGCGGGAGTCATACGGCAGGATTCGGTTCGGTTCGCGGCAACAGGCGATCATCCACGCGGCGAGCTCGTGCCCTTTGGGGAGTGCCAGGACGGCATTGTTGATGAACCGCTCGTCCGAGCGCGCAAACAGCTCGAGGTGGGGGTACCTCAATGGCTTGAGACACACGACGTCGGTATCCGCCCAGATTCCCCCCTGCTCGTAGAGCAACTGGTAGCGAAACCAGTCCGCGAACGCCCCGACCGATCCGGAATCGGCGTGGTTGAACAAACAGCGCTGCGACAGCGTCCGATTTGCATCGATGATCTGTACGCCCTGCGGTACGCCCGCGGGCTCTTCGTAGACGTGCATCCGCACCGGGTGTCCATGCGCGAGAAACGAAGCGATGCACAAGCGTTCCAGCCGGGTTAGCGCCGGTCCGTGCCAGAACATGTGGATGGGCGGCAGTTCCCCGCCGTGCTCACCAGCAGCGAGCGGGGCCGTGATTCTTGTTTCGGTGTTGTCCACGTCGGCTGCGTCCCTTGCTGTGCCCGCCTCGCCGCCTCGCGCGGCGACTCCTTCCATCCATCCCAGCAACGTGAGGCCTGGGTCGGCATCGCGCCTGGCGGTGAGCTGTGAATGCGCGCGGCGACCCATCTGCTCGAGCAGATGGCGGGAGCGCCACATATGTTCCAGCGCGGCCGCGATGGCGTCTGGCGCGGGTCGATGCGCCACGAAAGCCGTTTGCTCATGCGCAACCCATTCACTGATGCCACCCACGTCAGTCACCACGGCCGGCCGCGCAAAACTCATTGCCTCAAGCAACGCCAGTGGCACGCCTTCCGCTCGCGACGGCATGACGAGCACGTGGTGGTCACGCCAGATGTCAGCCACATTATCAACGAAACCCGCGAAGCGCACGCGGTTCTCGAGCGCCGCGCGCTTGACCTGTGCGCTAAGACTCTGCTGCTCCTGGCCCGTTCCACAGAGCGTCAGACTCCAATCGCGTGAGCGCCATTCGGGGGTCGCGAGAATCTCCATCAACAGGTCGAGACCCTTGATGCGTTCGAACCGCCCGACGAACGCCATCCGCAAGCGTTCACCCACGGGCCACGGAAACGGCCCGGAATCATCAAGGTGCAGCGGATTCTGGAAGATCCGTGCACTGCCGAGCGTGATGTCGAGATGCGATTCCGTAGTTCTCCGCAGACGCTCGCTCAGGAATCCCGTGATGGCAGCCGCCGCAAATGCAGATCGCGCGCGCCGCAAGCGCCGGGCTGTGGGCGGCGCAGCCTGCTCGCAGTGGCACAAGAGGATATAGGGTAGCGCGTCACGCGTTAGCGTCTTGCGCAGTGCGTCCATCTCACCGCCACGGGAGATGTCGTACGTCCCCGCCTGACTGATCAGCACAATGTCCGGTGAGAAGGCGGTCAGCGCTTTGAACGGATTGCGAAACGTGCTCTTGACCCATGAGCGTCTCGTTTTGTGACCCGCGGGCCGCTCGTGCAACTGGGCTCCCTGTTGCACGAGCGCTTCGATCCTTGCGCGCCGCGACGGCCACTGGTAGGTCATGAGCAGGACTTCGTGACCGGCGGCGAGCGCCCTCGCGGCGGTCGTTGCCCACAATTCCTCGGATCCTCCCCACGGCGTCGCCGCCATTGTCGTGACGAACGCGACACGCATCAGCGTTTTTCGAACACGGCAATCGTGCTCAGGTAGAGACTCGTTTCAAACGAGACCAACTTGCGTGGCCATTGCGCGCGCAGGACTCCGAGCAATGCGGAGCGGATGAATCGCAGCGGAATCACCAACGGCCAGTAGAACCAGCGTCCTCCAGCGGGACGGATTCGCACGGATTTGAGCACGGTGCCGAGCACGTCGCGGCCGTCCCCGAGCCGCGTGATTTCGAGCGGCGTCAATCCTGCGGTTCGCCCGTGAAAGTCGAGCGCCCAGGGCGTGGGGCGAAAGAAGTCAGAGGGTTCCTCGTGCGGAAACCACAGGTGCGGCGTCGTCAGGAGCAGGCGGCCGCCGGGCGCGAGCAGTGAGGCGAGATTGCGAAATGCTTCGGGCCAGCGCGCGACATGTTCGAGCACTTCGGTGCACAGTACGAAGCTGAACTGCTGCCCGACGAGCGCCGCCGGCAGAGGGTCGTCGATGGCACCGAGTACGCCAACCGTGCCCTCCGGATTCTGATGAACGTCGAAGCCTGTATAGGTGAACCCCATGCGCTCCACGTGAGGCCGGAAGGGCTGACCTCCGCAGCCGACATCGAGGCAGCGGCCGCCCGCCGCGAGCGGCGTGGCGTACTCGCGGAGCCGCTCTTCAATTGCGCGCCCCAACAGGGGAACGATCCAGCGCTCGATTTGCCGCTTCGGCGAATACCGCGTGCGCTGCGGCAGTGCCGGACTCCGCCAGCGGTCCGCCGCGACGTCGTCGGACAAGGATCCCATCTCCCCGGTCGTCCGCTTCACACGCGAACACCGATTCGGCCAGTATCATCGATGATGTTCAGCAGAATGGGTTCGGCGTGCCCTGCAAAATATTCGTCCACGGCGCGCCGGGCACCGGCCCACCAACCGTAGTCGTCGATGATCAGCACGCCACCGGCAGACAATCTCGGGAACAGATGTTCGAGCTCGTGCCGCGTAGACTCGTACCAGTCGGTGTCCAGACGCAACAGGGCGATTGCCTGTGGCGCTGCCGCAGGAACAGTCTCCTCGACCTTTCCGGCAACATAGTGAACGCGCCGGGGATCAAACTGGCACAAAGCCATCGTTGCCTTCACCGTGTCGAGGCTGGCTGCTGCCCGTGTCCGCTCTTCGCCCGGGTCTTTCAGGAGGACGGATGCCGCCGCTCCGTCATGGGCACGAACATCGTCGGGGCCAGGTTCCGGCATGCCGGAAAATGTATCGAACAGATACAGTTCGCGCGTGGTGTCACCCGCGTCCAGCAGCGTGCGTGCAGTAGCGAGCATGCTGCCGCCGCGCCAGACGCCGCACTCCACAATGGCTCCCGGAATCCGTCGTCTCGCGATGTAGCGAGTGGCGAAAATCAGCGCCTGCACGCGCTGGGGCGACGTCATCGTATGCGGACGCACGAGAGCGAGCGTCTCTCGATCGAAATCGCTCAGCTCGGGGGCGACAGACGCGCCTTTCGCCGCGCTACGCCGAACAAGCAATCTGCGCAACATTTCCGTCACCAGGAATGTCGATCACGTAGCCGCTCGCCGAGCACTGCTGCGAGCACGACAATTACCGTCAAACTGATTGAACGTTGCATCACGGGTCCTCGCGGGAGATTTCATCGGAAGCATGCGCTATCGCCTGAGCCCCAGCAAATCACCCGGTGCCAGAATTCACCACACCTGCGCTGTTGACCTCGAGCGCGGCGCGTTCGCCGGATTCGAGCGCGCCTTCCATCCACGCCTGCCACGGCGAGGTGTGTTCACCGGCGAAATGAATGCGACCCTCGGGAACAATCGCGTGTGGCATCAGCGCAGTGACCTGTCCTGGAGCAAGTCCGGCATGAGCGCCCCCCGCCCAGCGGTCTTCGAGCCACACTTTGCTGACTCCACCCTCGACCGCAGCGGCTACGCCGGGAAAGATCGTGTCGACATGCATCGCGGCGTAGCGCACGCGCTCGGCCTCATCCATTCCAAGTAGCGCCGTGGCTGCCGAGCCCTTCAGGTACACGCCGTAGAGCGCACGCGGGCCCGGGCGGTCATGCGAGAGATGCCAGATTTCCGAGGGCAAGTCGGTCTTTGCCCAACCCGCGAGACCTTCCTTCTCCCACGGCCGGGCGCTGAGTTGCAGCAGGACGCGGGCGAGATTCTCGTACTGCATCTCGCGAATCGCACGTTGCTTGCCGGAAGACAGTGCGGGCTGGAATTCGACCGCACGCAGCGGCGGAAAGGGTGCGGTCACGATCGCCCGCTGTGCATGCAAGCTCTCGCGCAGGCCACGGTGCTCGATAACAGCGGTGACTCCGTTCGCCTCCTGGCTCATGGCCACGACCGGCGCGCCATAGCGGATGTCGGCGGTCAGGCTCCTGGCGAAAGCTTGCGGCAGTCGATCCATGCCACCGCGAATGCGAGCCAACGGCCGCTCGAATGGTGACAGCGCCGTGATGCGGAGAATCCACAGTGCCGAGAAGTTCGCGCCACCCGGATCCTCGAAGCCGAGCCCGAAGTACCTGTCGACCGCTTCGCTCAGTCCGCGGCGCAGCGTGTACTCGCGTGAGGTGATTGCGTCGTAAGGCTTGAGTTCCGCTGGTGGCCAGTCGCGGCTGGTGACGGTGCCCGCGTACTTTTCGAAGGGCGCGGCCCAGCGCTCGGCGACCTTGGCGATTCCGAGCCTGAGCTCTTCCTTGGTGAACGGCAGCGGATATGCGGCGAGATCGGGCGGCGCATCGGGTCTGTAGCGGATTTTCTGGCCATTCACCACGTCCAGGCGATCACCGCTCTTCGGATCGAAGGGCTCGAGCTCGAGGCCAAGATGGGCGATCCACGCGCGAATGCGTTCGTGTGTTTCGGGAATACGCGCGGGCCCGAGCTCGCCATGCAGTCCCTCCGCGAAGGGCTCGCGCGCGGTCATCACACGACCGCCGGGTCGCATGCGCGCTTCCAGAATCGTCACGCGGTGCCCGGCTAGCTTGAGCAGGTACGCGCTGACCAGGCCGGCCAGGCCGGCGCCGACGATCAGCACATCTTCTGGCGTGCTGCTTCGAGCGAGAGTGGGAATGCCGCTCCAGGCGCCACGGGGTACCAGCGTGCTCAGGCCGGCCAGGGAAAGCAATTCGACGAATTCGCGCCGCGTCTGCACTCTTGTTCTCCTCGTCGTCGCAGACGAGCGTTCAGAGGCGGTCAAGATAGCCGAACGTGCCCTGCTCTTTCACCTCCCGGGCGGCCGCGAGCAATCCGGTCATCGCCGCGCGATAGAGCGACGTCGCAAGACTGATCCGGCGCACGCCGACTGCTTCAAGCTCCGCCACGCTGAACGACTTGCCCTTCATGCCCACCATGAAGTTGACCGGTTTCGATACCGCGCCACAAACCGCACGCACGGCGTTGAGATCGGGGAGACCGGGTGCGAACAGTACGTCCGCACCCGCGCGCTCGAACGCCTGCAGGCGTTTGATGGTGTCGTCAAGATCCGGGTTACCGCGCAGGAAATTCTCCGTTCGCGCCGTCAACGTGAATGGGTACGGGAGAGCTCGCGCGGCCTGCGCCGCCGCCGCGACGCGCTCGGTCGCCTGGCCGATATCGAATAGTGGCCTGTCCTTGTAACCGGTTGCATCCTCGATCGAGCCGCCGACCAGGCCAACGTCCGCGGCCAGGCGAATCGCTTCCGCCGCGGCCTCCGGCGCATCGCCGAATCCCTTCTCGAGGTCGGCCGACACCGGCAGATCGGTGGCCATGACGATCGCACGCGCATGCGCCAGCGCTTCGTCACGCGTCACTTCGCCATCGCGCTTACCGAGCACCGCAGCGGACGCGCCGCTTGAAGTAGCGAGCGCCTGAAAGCCGAGGTCGGCGAGGACCTTCGCCGAGCCGGCGTCCCAGGGATTTGGAATCACGAACGCGCCCGGCCCCTCGTGGAGCGCGCGGAAATGCGTGGCTTTCTCGCTCTGTGTCGCTGTCATGAGAAGTCAACTCTTCCTCGGAGCACAAGGCTGCGCTCTCATGATTCTATCGCGACGAAGCGGTCAGCTGATCGACTTCCATCGAGCAGCAGCCGACACAGGTTCGCCGAAAACTCGTGAAGTGTTTCAGTTCAACGGCTGGTCTCTCTCGATTCGCTCAGCTGCTCAAGCGCACTGACGAGCCGGTCGATTTCCAGGTGGCTGGTGTAGAAATAACAAGAGGCGCGCGCCGCCGCCGTCAGCCCGAATCGCCGCAGCAAGGGCAAGGCCGCCAGATCCCCGGCGCGAATCGCGATCCCCTGCGCATCGAGTCGATGCAGGACCTCGTGCGGTTCCCAACCGGACATCGAAAACGAAAACACCGGGATTCGCTGCTGCGGCGTCTTCGGGCCGATGAGCCGCAACCCGCGCACGTCGCTCAGCCGTTGCAGCGCGTAAGCAGCGAGCGCACTTTCGTACTGCTCCAGCGCCTCGCGCCCGATTGCATCGAGGAATGCAACGGCCGCCGCGAGTCCGATCGGCCCCGACACGTTGGGCGTTCCCGCCCCGAACTTCCGCGCGCCGTGCTCGAATTCCTCGGTTTCGAGGTCGATCCCATGCGCCATATTGGAACCTACCTGATAGGGCGGCATGTCCTCCAGCAGCTCGCGGCGCACCCACAGCACACCGACACCCATCGGGCCCAGCATCTTGTGGCTCGAGAATGCCAGGAAGTCGCAATTCATCGCCTGAACATCGAGTCGCACATGCGGCGCCGACTGGGCGGCGTCCACCAACACGCGCGCACCCGCTCTCCGCGCGCGAGCACAGATCTTCGCCGCCGGATTGATGTAACCGACCACATTCGACACATGGCTGAACGCCACCAGGCGCGTTCGCTCGGAAAGCTTGCGGTCGAGATCCTCGAGGGAAATCCTCCCGGAGTCATCGACGTCGACGTAACGGACGATTGCACCCGTCTGCGCCGCGGCCAGTTTCCACGGCAGTAGATTCGAGGCATGTTCGGCGAGCGTGAGCAGGATCTCGTCACCGTGCCGGAGCCTCGAGCGTGCCCAGGCGAAAGCGACGAGATTGATGCCCTCGGTTGTGCCGCGAACCCACACGATCTCTTCAGCGCTGTTCGCATTGAGAAATCTAGCCAGCGTTCCTCGCGCCGCCTCGTATCGCTCGTGCGCGCGTCGAGCCAGTGCGTGCAGTGTGCGTCCGGGATTGGCGTTGTCATGGCGGTAGAAATCCATGACGGCGTCGAGCACGGCGTTGGGACGCTGCGTGGTCGCGGCGCTGTCGAGGTAGATCAGGGGTTGACCGCCGATGTGTTGTTGAAGCGCGGGAAATGCAGCGCGCCACCTTTCAGGCGGCGACTCGGGGATGCTGTGCGGCGCGGCCTGCACCGGTCTCGGACCGAGCATCCCCGCGAGGACCGCGCCGACGGCCACACGTCCCAGCTCCCGGCGTTGCATGTCAGCTGGCCCCGCAGCTCGGTGGGACGCGTCAGTCACGTCAGGCCGCGAGCGTATGTGTAAGTCCAATTGTGCACTTCCTTCCAGTCCTCGTTCTGCGCCCAGGCATAAAGTGCCTCATACAGGGGTATGCCCAGCTCGAGCATCTGGACATCGCTTGCGGCGATGCGCTGCAAGCCCTGCGAGATGGCGAGCAAACCGGCGCACTGCGGCGCCAGGTCGAGCCGGGCCGTATCCGCGCCGCGCACGATGAGCGCGACGCGAGCCAGCGCATCGCTCGCGAGACCATATTTCTTCAGAAAGGCATCGAAGCTGCAGTAGGGGCCGAAGTGCGTCAGTTCGACCGTTGCATCCTTGACGTCATAGAGAGTTGCGCCTTGTCTAATGGCCAGCGCCGCCAGCTCAGGCTCGGGTGCAAACAGAAATTCCGCATCCGGGTCGATGAATCGGCGGACGAGCCAGGGACAGGCAACGCGATCGATGAGAATTCGTTCCCGGGTCAGCCAGCGCATGGCGGCATTCACTCCCTTCAGCTATTTGATATAAGTGTATCATGCACACAGAATTGAGATATAGTAGTATCCTGAATCGTGACGGCGCCTTATCGCACCAGTTGGCTGCTGCTCGCGTTCCAGCTGCCAGCGCAGCCGGGATATCTGCGCGTCAAGATCTGGCGGCGCCTTCAGGACGTCGGCGCGGTCTCGTTTCGCAATGCCCTCTATCTCCTGCCGGCGAGCGAGTCAGCGATGGAGGACTTCGAGTGGATCCTAAGGGAAGTGCGGGCCGGCGGTGGGGATGGCGCCGTGTTTGAATCGCAGCTGGTCGATAGGGCTGGCGACGAGGTGTTGCGCGCCCTCTTCGACTCCGCACGCGAGGAGGACTATCGGGGACTGACCGAGGAGCTGCGAAGCCTGACGGAAGGACTCGAGCGCAGACGGGCGCGAGCGGCGGGCACCGAGCTCGCCACCGAGCTGGCGCGCATTCACCGCCGCCTGGCGGAGATTGAGGCGATGGATTTCTTCAACGCCAATGGGCGTGAAAGCGTGCATGCGCTGCTACGCAAGCTCGAGCAGCGACTACCCGCCCCCCAGGCGGAGGAAGCCGTGAAAACCGTGATCTCGAAAGGCGAACTTCGCGGTCGCACCTGGGTAACGCGTGCGCATGTGCAAGTGGATCGCATGGCGAGCGCCTGGCTCGTCCGTCGCTGGATCGATCCCGACGCCACCTTCAAGTTCGTCGCCGAGCGGCAGTACCGGCCGCTTCACAACGAGGTGAGGTTCGACATGTACGAGGCCGAGTACACGCACGATGGCGAGCGCTGCACATTCGAGGTGATGCTCGACCTGATCGGCGAGAAGGACGAGGCGCTCGAGGCCATCGGCGAAATTGTCCACGACCTTGACCTCAAGGATCACAAGTACGAACGTGAGGAAACCGCCGGTGTCGGGCAGCTCCTGGCGGGCATCGCAGCCACCCACGAGCACGATGACGAACGATTGCAGCGTTCGGCCATGCTGTTCGACGACCTGTACCGCTCGTTTCAGAGGACACGTCACTGATGTTCGATCTCACGATGTTGGCGGTGTTCCTGACCGCGACACTCGCGCTCAATCTCAGCCCGGGTCCGGATGTCTTCTACGTGCTGGCCAACAGTGCGCGGCATGGCACGCGCGGTGGTGTGCTCTCCACGCTCGGGGTATCGGCCGGAGTCGTCGTGCATACCGTGTTGGCTGCTTTCGGTATCGCGGCGCTGTTGGCTGTGCATCGATGGGCGTTCGAGGCGGTGCGCCTGCTCGGCGCGCTCTATCTCATCTGGTTGGGGCTTTCGGCGTGGCGATCCGCCGGTGTCGCTGCTCAGGCACAAGCCGGAGTCTCCCCCTGGCAGATCGTGCGTCGCGGATTCGTGACCAACGTGCTCAATCCGAAGGTGGGACTTTTCTTTCTCGCGTTTCTGCCGCAGTTCACCGATCCTGAGCGCGGTAGCGTCGCGTTGCAGATCCTGATCCTGGGCGCGTTCTTCATCTGCTCCGGCACCCTCGTGAATGCAGGCTACGCGCTCGCGGGAGGATGGGTGAGCGTCACCCTGCGGCGCGAACCGCGCTGGCAACGCCGGCTGGACCAGCTGTCCGGCAGCATACTTCTCCTGCTCGGTTTGCGACTCCTGCTCCCTCAGCGCTGCACGTAAGGCGCTGAGGATGTGAACATGAGAGCAGACGCCACAACTGTCGAACACGACGCGGAGCGAAATCGCTTCGTCACGCGTTTTCCCGAAGGGGACGCCAAGCTGGTCTACAAGAGGCTCGCGGCTCGCACGCTCGATCTCACGCACACGTACGTGCCACCAGTTCTGCGGGGTCGCGGCGTCGCCGATGCGCTAGTTCGGGCGGCACTCGCCCATGCCCGGCAGCAGCAGCTCAAGATCGTGCCGACGTGTCCGTACGTCGAGCGGTGGTTCGAGAAACATCCGCAGGAGCGTGACGTCATCACCACCCGCCCAGCCGCGACGTAGTCGCTGCTCACCGGCGTCCGGTATTCCGGCGTTGAGGCATCGCTCTCGAAAGTGCCGTATCCGGCAGATGTTCGAGCAGCGCCTGCAGGCCCAGCGCGAGACCGGCGAGTGCTTCATCAGAAAGCCGGCGAACCGAACGTTGCAGCGTGCCAGACGCACGACCGGCTGTTGCGCCGAGGATCGCCTTTCCCGCCGCGGTTACGTACAGGCGCACCGATCGCTGGTCGTCATGCTGCCGTTTACGCTCGATCCACCGGCGCTCGGCCAGACCTTTCAGCACATGACTCACGGCCGGTCGCTGCATGCCCAGCGCATCCGCCAGTCTTGACGCGCTGATGCCGGGCTCATTGCCGATGCAGGCCAGCGCACGATGCATGGTGATCGGCGCGTCCGTCTGACGCTCGAGCTCGCGATACAGCGTCCTCATCCGGTCGACCAGGGTGCGCGACGCGAACAGCGCGAGTCGCTCGAGCTGCGGTCGTGAGTCCGCGTCGTCGCGCTGCACAGCGGATCTTTTCGGAGTCATGGCGCCTCGAAGCTGCTGGCGACGCAAGCGTACCACCAACTCCCCGCCGGGCATGCGTGGTCCACTCATTTCCTCAGGTGATTTACTCGTTGCAATAGTTGCCTATAATAAACTATATGCAGATCACGGCTCCCGGCCCGGTCGCGCCGGATCAATCAGGCGACCTGCTGGCGGCACCCGTGCCGTCGGTCGCCTCATGCCTGTTCCTCGATGTCGACGGCACGGTCATCGACTTCGCCGCCACGCCCGACGAAGTGCAGATCGACCAGCCGTTGATCGCCCTGCTCGCACAGGTTCAACAAGCGGTGAATGGCGCGTTTGCCCTCGTCAGCGGGCGTTCGATCGCGGCGCTTGACCGGCTGTTCGACCCGCTGCATCTGCCGACCGCCGGTGTTCATGGTTTTGAACGACGCGATGCCAGCGGCGCCGTTCACCGGCGGACCCTGCTGGACGAACCGCTGGCTTCGACGCGCGCGGCGCTCAAGAGCTTCGTGAACGCGCATGAAGGACTGCTACTCGAGGACAAGGAATCGGCGCTGGCCGTTCACTTTCGCTGCGCGCCGCAGCTCGAGGAACTCGTGCGAATGACCGTCGCGAGACTCCCAATCCTGCTCATTCCGGAGTTCGAGCTGCTCGAGGGCGATGCAGTCCTCGAAATCAAACCCGCGTCCAACAGCAAGGCGACCGCGATCGAGGCATTCATGCGGGAAGCGCCGTTTGCCGGTCGAACGCCCGTCTTCATTGGGGACGATCTCACCGACTACGACGGATTCGCGGCGATTCGCCGACACAGCGGCATGACGATTGCCGTGGGTGATCGCGTTTCGGCGCAATGGCGACTGTCCGACCCGCGTGCGGTGCGCGAGTGGCTGCGGAACTTCATCACTGCGCAAGGCAAGATTCGATGAGCCGGACGCAGCCGAATCTCAATCTCGGCGTCATCGGCAATTGCCAGGTCGCGGCGCTGATCGACGATCGCGGTCGGATCGTCTGGGCGTGCCTGCCGGGTCCGGACGGCGACCCGGTGTTCTCGGCGCTTCTCTCGCCCGAGGGGGGCGCTGCCGGACGCGGCGTATTCGCCGTCGATCTGACGGATGCGGTTTCCAGCGAACAGCGGTACGTGCACAACACGGCAATCCTCGAAACCACGCTGCACGACGTGCGCGGTGGGACGGTGCGGGTGACGGACTTCTGTCCGCGCTTCCGCTCGCGCGGGCGTATGTTTCGGCCGATGATGCTCGTCCGCATCGTCGAACCGGTTGCCGGGCGGCCAATCGTGTGCGTGCGCCTGCGGCCGACGGCGAACTTTGGCGCGCAATCCGACGGCGGCCTGTGCGCCAGCCATCACATCCGGTTCAACGCAGCGGAGATCGGCTACCGGGTCACGACCGACGCCTCGCTCAGCGCTGTGCTCGAGGATCGGCCGATCGTGCTCGAGCAGCCGCTGACTTTCATTCTCGGTCCGGATGAAACGGTCGAGGAAACGCCGGCGACGCTCGCGCACTCGTTCCTGGAAGAGACGCGGCACTACTGGCAGGACTGGGTCCGCACGCTGGCGGTACCGTTCGACTGGCAGGAAGCAGTCATCAGGGCGGCGATCACGCTCAAGCTCTGTACGTATGAGGACACCGGCGCCGTGCTTGCGGCGCTGACGACTTCGATTCCGGAAAGCGCACACAGCGGCCGAAACTGGGACTATCGCTACTGTTGGTTGCGCGACAGTTTCTTCGTGATTCAGGCGCTCAATCGACTCGGCGCGACCCGAACGATGGAGGCCTACCTGCATTTCATCGACAACATCGTCGCCCGTTCGACCGTCGGCGAGCTGCAACCCCTTTACAGCATCAAAGGTGATACGCACATCGAGGAACGCGACATTCCGGCGCTCGATGGCTATCGAGCCATGCCGCCCGTACGGGTCGGCAACCAGGCAGCCGTGCAGGCCCAGCATGACGTGTACGGCTCGGTCATTCTCGCGACGACGCAGCTGTTCTTCGACCAGCGACTCGTGCGCGGTGGCGATCTGGCGCTGTTCGAGCGATTGCAGCCGCTCGGCGATCGCGCCGCGACGCTGTACGAGAAACCTGATTCCGGCCCGTGGGAGCTTCGTGGCAAGCAGACTCCGCACACGTTCTCTGCGTTGATGTCATGGGCGGGTTGCGATCGACTGGCGCGCATCGCGTCGCGGCTTTCTGTCACCGCCGCCTCGGGTCGCTGGCGCGTCAGCGCCGATGACATGCGCAGCCGAATCCTGGCGCGCGCATGGAATGATCGGCGGCGGGCATTCGTAGCGTCATTCGAAGGCGAAGACGTGGATGCGACCGCCCTGCTCCTCCCCGAGCTGGGCATGCTGCCCGCCACCGATCCACGTTTTCTTTCGACGCTCGAGGTGGTCGGGCGCGAGCTGCGGGAAGGCGACCTGGTCTTCCGCTACCGCCACGCGGATGATTTCGGGGTGCCGCAGAACGCGTTCACCGTGTGTGCATTCTGGTACGTCAACGCGCTGGCCGCTGCCGGCGAGGTGGACCTCGCTCGGGAGCAGTTCGGGCGGCTGCTGTCGCACGCTAACCCACTGGGCCTTTTCTCCGAAGACATCGACCCGGCGACCGGCGAGTTGTGGGGCAACTTTCCTCAGACCTACAGCATGGTGGGTGTGATCACGAGCGCACTGCGGCTCAGCCGCTCATGGGAGGACGCACTATGAGCAGGCTGGTTGCCGTCTCCAACCGAGTCTCGGTCCCACGACGCGGGACTGTGCCGGGCGGCCTCGCCACTGGATTGGTTGCGGCGATGCAAGCGCGGGGCGGAATGTGGTTCGGCTGGAGCGGTGAAGTCGCGAACGCCGCCCCTGATACCGCCGAAATCGTGCGCAGGGACGGCGTGACCTATGCGACGTTGAATCTCAGCAGCAAGGAGTACGAGGAGTTCTACGTCGGATTCAGCAATGGCACGCTTTGGCCCGTATTCCATTATTTTCTCGACGCGTTCCAGTACTCGGACCAGCAGTACGACGTCTATCATCAAGTCAACCAGCGATTCGCGCGTGAGCTGATGAAGCTGCTCGAACCCGACGATCTGGTCTGGGTTCACGACTACCACCTGATTCCGCTGGCTTCGAAGCTGCGCGAGGCTGGTGTGATCCAGCCCATCGGATTCTTCCTGCATATCCCGTTTCCGAACATCGAGGTGCTGCGCGCACTACCCGTGTACGGCGAGTTGCTGCAGGCCATGCTGGCGTACGATCTGCTCGGGTTCCAGACCGACATCGATCTCAACGCGTTTCGATCCGCGGTGGAGTTCATGTGGGGCGCAGCGGCGCTGAAACCCGACGGATCCGTGGTCGTCGGCGATCGTCGCGTCCTTGCCGAAGTGATTCCGATCGGCGTGGATATCGACGCGATCCAGGGCGAATTAACCGAAGCGCAATCTTCGGACGCCCACCGGCGGATGCTCGCCGGTCTGCTCGGCCGGAAACTCATGATCGGAGTCGATCGCCTGGACTACAGCAAGGGACTGGTCGAGCGTTTCCGCGCCTACGAGCGTTTCCTGGAGACGTACCCGGAGAACCAGAACCGCATCACCTTCCTGCAGATCGCCCCGTTGTCGCGCTCGGACGTGCGCGCGCCGAGCGTCTCGGCGGTGTCCGCGGCCGCCAGGCCGGCCTCGAGCGCCTCGCCCAGTCGACCCTCCGCTCGCCGCAGCGCAGCCTTCCCGCCCGCGTAGACGCCTTGCTCCTGGACGTCGACCGAGCTCTCGAGTCGCGAGAACAGCGAGAAAAGCCGCTGGGCTTGCTCGAGCTCGCCGAGAGCAGCGATCCGGCGCTCGGCAAGGACGCCGAGATCGTCGACGCCG
>Ga0209108_10000801_pt1 | contig 17793 bp, 21 predicted proteins | sample Rifsed10ft1_FD_184003 | JGI IMG/M metagenome (GOLD analysis project Ga0209108, IMG submission 184003) | Soil microbial communities from Rifle, Colorado, USA - sediment 10ft 1 (version 2) | ecosystem: Environmental > Terrestrial > Deep subsurface > Rock core/Sediment | place: Rifle, Colorado...
CCCGGCGCTGCCCACGGGTTGGCGGCGCCCCACGACACCTGCCCGCCGTTGGCGAAGCTGGTTTCCATCGCCGGACGCGGCTGACGATCGACCAATGTCACATCATGGCCGGCGCGCGCCAGATACCAGGCGCTGGTCACGCCGATCACGCCGCTGCCGAGAACCAGGATTTTCATAAGTGGTAAGTGGCGGAATATCGCCGCAGCCGGTGTACGCGCGGCGCGCCCATGACGGTCACGTGTTCGAGCTCGAGACCGTCTTCGACAACGCCGGGCGCGTCGTCGGGCGCTCGCTCGCTCTGATCGCGGGTCTCGAGGAGCCTCGGGTGCTCGACGTCGGCACGGGAAGCGGAGCCATCGCGCTCGCGATCGCTGACGAGCATCCCGGCGCGCGGGTCACCGGCATCGACGTCTCGGGCGACGCGCTCGACGTCGCACGCGCGAACGCACGGCGGGCCGGGCTCTCCGTCGCGCTCCTCCGCGCAGACCTCTTCGAGGGCTTGCCGGACGGCCCCTGGGACCTCGTCGTCGCGAACCCGCCCTACGTCGCTCCCGACGAGATCGACGGGCTCGAGGCCGAGGTTCGCGAGTGGGAGCCGCGGACGGCGCTCGTGGGAGAGGGCGCGACGGAAGCCATCGCGTCGTCCGCGCTCGGCGTTCTCCGGGAAGGCGGAGCGCTCGTCCTCGAGACGGCGTCAGGAGAGGCGCGCCGGATCGCCGAGCTCCTCCGCAGCCTGGGCTACGTCGACATCGGCGTCACGCGCGACCTCGCCGGCCACGAGCGCGTCGTGGAAGGGCGGCGGCCGTGACGACCGTCGAGGAGGCGGTGTCCGCGATCCGCGAGGGCGGCCTCGCGGTGATCCCCACCGACACCGTCTACGGGCTCGTCTGCACGCCGTACCGAGAGGAGCCGGTGCGTCGCCTCTCGGAGGTCAAGCGCCGCGAGCCGGGCCAGCCCATCGCGATCGTCGCCGCCTCCGTCGACTGGCTCCTCGAGTGCGTGCCGGAGCTTCGCGGGCGCGCGGCCACGCTGGCGAGGCTCCTGCTCCCAGGCCCGTACACGCTTGTCTTGCCGAACCCCGCCCGCCGCTTTCCCTGGCTCGCGGGCGCGCATCAGGGCACGATCGGGGTCCGCGTCCCGGAGCTCGACGGTCCCGGCGGGTCGGTGCTCGAGCATGTCGGGGCGGTCGCGGCGACGAGCGCGAACCTGCACGACGGCCTGGACCCTGTGCGGGTCGAGGACGTCCCGGAGGAGATCCGTGCGCACGCGGCCGTCATCGACGGTGGCGCACTGCCCGGCACGCCGTCGACGGTCGTCGACCTGACCGGGGCCGAGCCACGCATCCTGCGAGAGGGCGCAGTTGCGCCGGAAGAGGCGCTCGCGCGCCTCGAGACGGCGCTCGCCGTGCGGGCCGGCGAGTAGCATCGAGCGCGATGGAGGTTGCCCCGCACACGTTCGAGGACCTCCGCACCGCCTCGCTCACCGACGTCGATCCCGAGATCGCGGACCTGCTCGACCGGGAGCTCGAGCGGCAGCGCGGCGAGGTCGAGCTCATCGCCTCCGAGAACTTCACCTGGCCCGCGATGCTGGAGGCGGTCGGGAGCATCGCCACCAACAAGTACTCCGAGGGGTATCCGGGCCGGCGCTACTACGGCGGCTGCGAGGTGGTGGACGAGATCGAGCAGCTGGCGATCGACCGGGCACGAACTCTCTTCGACGCGGAGCACGCGAACGTCCAGCCCCACGCCGGCGCGCAGACGAACATGGCGGTGTACTTCGCCTGCCTCGAGCCGGGCGACACGATCCTCTCCCTTGCGCTCTCGCACGGCGGGCACCTGACGCACGGGCTCAAGGTGAACTTCTCCGGCCGCCTCTACACCATCGTCCACTACGGCGTGTCGCGGGAGACGAACCTCGTCGACTACGAGGACGTCCTGCGTCTGGCGAAGGAGCACCGGCCGCGGCTCATCGTGTGCGGTGGCTCCGCCTACCCGCGCACAGTGGAGACCGCCCGCTTCCGCGAGATCGCCGACGAGGTCGGCGCGTACCTCCTCTGCGACATGGCGCACTTCGCGGGCCTCGTCGCGGCGGGGATCCACCCGAACCCCGTCCCCGACTGCGACTTCGTCACGTCGACGACGCACAAGACTCTCGCCGGGCCGCGTTCGGGTTTCGTCCTCTGCAGGGAGGAGCACGCGCAGGCGCTCGATCGCGCGGTGTTCCCAGGCATGCAGGGAGGCCCGCTCAACCACGTGATCGCGGCGAAAGCGGCCTGCTTCAAGATCGCCGCCTCCGAGCCGTTCCACAGCTACCAGCGGCAGGTGCGCGCCAACGCCGATGCTCTCTCGGACACGCTCCAGGAGAGCGGGCTCGACGTGCTGACCGGAGGGACCGACACCCACCTGCTCCTGCTCGATCTGCGCTCCTCGGAGTGGACCGGGAAGGACGCGGAGGAGCGCCTCGCGGAGGTCGCGATCACGGTGAACAGGAACACGGTGCCGTTCGACCAGCGCCCGCCGACCATCGCGTCGGGCCTGCGCCTCGGGACGCCCGCGATCACCATGCGCGGCTTCGACGAGGGCGACGTGCGCGAGGTGGGGCGGATCATCGGCGCCGCGCTCGAACCGGATCCGGACCTCACCGCGCTTGCCGCGCGGAGCGCCGCGCTCTGCGACCGGCGCCCCCTCTATCCCCGACAGGACGCTTTTCCGACCTTCGGTCGAGAGGGCGCCTAGGAGGAAGGCCATGGAGTCGACGACGCATCCGGTCACTTCTGGCACCGGGACAGTGACGGAAGTGGCTCATCCGCTGGTACAGCACAAGCTCGGGCTCCTGCGCGACGTCACGACGACGACGCAGATGTTCCGCCAGCTGGTCAACGAGCTGACCCTCCTGCTCACGTACGAGGCGACCAAGGACCTCGCCGACGAGGAGGTCGAGATCGAGACGCCCCTCGAGCGCACGAGCGCCCGCCGTATCTCGGGGAAGAAGGTCGCCGTGTGTCCGATCCTGCGCGCAGGGGTCGGCATGCTCGACGCCGTGCTGTCGCTCGTCCCAGGCGCGCGCGTCGGGTTCATCGGCCTCTTCCGGGACGAAGAGACGCTCGAGCCGGTCGAGTATTACGTGAAGCTGCCGGGCGACATCGCCGACCGCGACGTGATCCTGCTCGACCCCATGCTCGCGACCGGGAACTCCACGGCGGCCGCGATCGAGACGGTGAAACGCGTCGGCGCGACGTCCGTCCGCTTGATCGCGCTCATCGCCGCCCCCGAGGGGATCGCCCGCGTCCACCGAGACCATCCGGAGGTGCCGATCGTCGTCGCCGCCGTCGACCGCGCGCTGAACGACAAGGGGTACATCCTTCCCGGGCTCGGCGACGCAGGCGACCGGCTGTACGGCACGAAGTAGGCGCGCGTCCATGTTCGACGAGCTGCGAGCCACTCCCGAGGTCCTGTACGGGGCGGGGACCGCGTTCGTCATCGTCGTGCTCCTGACCCCCGCCGTGGGGGGGATGGCGAGGCTGCTCGGCGCCGTCGACCGGCCCGACTCGCGGAGGCTGAACCGGCGCCCGATCCCACGCCTCGGCGGCCTCGCGATCTTCCTCGGGATCATCGTGCCGTCCCTGGCGTTCCTCGACCTCTCGGGCGAGACGCGAGGTGTCCTCCTGGGCGCGGCCGTCGCCACCGTCGTGGGAGCGGTGGACGACTTCCGCGGGCTCTCGCCGCCGACGAAGCTCGCCGGTCAGGTGTGCGCCGCCGCGATCCCCGTGGCCTTCGGCGTCTGGATCGACCACTTCACGTTCCCGTTCATCGGCGTGGTCGACGTGCCGGCGTGGCTCGGCGTCCCGATCTCGATCTTCTGGATCGTCGCCGTGATGAACATGGTGAACTTCCTCGACGGGCTCGACGGGCTCGCCGCCGGCGTCTGCGCCATCGCGGGAACGACCTTCGCGATCCTCGCCCTCTCGCTCGGGAAGGCGGATCCCGCGATCCTCTCGGCGATCGTCGCGGGCTCGTGCCTCGGCTTCCTGCGCCACAACTTCTTCCCGGCGCGGATCTTCATGGGCGACTCGGGAGCGCTCTGCCTCGGGTTCATCCTCGCCTCGGTCTCGATCCAGGGACTGCTGAAGACGGCATCGACCGTCGTGCTGCTGCTCCCGCTGCTCGTCCTCGCCGTGCCGATCCTCGACACGTCGTTCGTCGTCGCGAAGCGCCTGAAGCACGGGCAGCCGATCTACGGAGCTGACCGCAGCCATCTCCACCATCGGTTCCTCGACATCGGGTTCTCCCAGCGCCGCGCCGCCGTCACGATGTGGCTCTGGTGCCTGAGCCTGGCCGGCGCGGCGCTCGCGACGCGCTTCGTCCCCTTCCGCGAGGGCGGCGAGTGGCACCTGTGGGAGACGCTCGCGGTACTGGCGATCGCGTTCTTCGCGCTCGCGTTCTCCGTGTACGTCGTGTACCTGCTCGAGATCGTCAAGCTCGCGAACCCACGGATCCGCCGGCGCGAGCGGGAGGCCGCCGAAGCGGCCGATCGCATGACCGCCTAGAGGTTGTAACGAACTTGGGCGATTTCCGCTCTGTTGAGCGGAAAAGCGCTGTTACAAGCGCTGGTATGCTTCCGCCTCGGGATGAACCCGAGCGACGCCTCCTCTCCGCACTCTCTCGCCACCGCATCGGGCCTTCTCCTCGGCACGACCGGGGCCGCCATGCTCGTCGGTGCGCTCGTCGGCTGGGCGCTCGGCTCGTGGGAGATCGGGCTCCTGGTCGGGGCGATCGCCGGCATCCCGCTCGCCGTGCTCGTCGTCTACCTCGTCTACGGAAGGGCTGAGCGCGTTTGAGCGCGGGGATCTTCTCGACGCCGCGTGCGGTTCCGAGCAGGCTCGCGCCGACGCTCGCCGGGGGAAGCGTGATCGCTCTCGCGCTGCCGGTCTTCGCGGTCGCCGGCTGGCCGCTCGCCGGCTGGGCGCTCGCGGCGGTGCTGTGGGTCGCCGCGCTGGCGTTCTCGCTCCTACTGGCGCGCCTCTCGAACGACCCCGGTAACCTCGCCGCCGCAGGAATGCGGGGCATCGGCACATCCTCTCGGGCGCTTCTCGTCGGCATCCCGCTCGTCGCGGTGACCGTGTCCGACGAGAGCGTCGGCATCGCCGCAGCGGTGGTCTACGCGCTCGCGTTCACGATCGAGCTGCTCGTCGGCCTCACGTCGTACTTCGGCGGGGAGGCGAAGGCATGAAGCGCGTGCTCGCACTCGTGGTTCTCGTCTACTTCGCGCTCCCGTCGCTCGCCTTCGCAGCGGAGAACGGCGACGAGTTCGACCCTGCGCAGGAGTGGGAGCTCCAGACCTGGGGCCCGGAGCTGAAGCTCGGCCCGATCGACATGTCGATCAACAAGGCGGTCGCCTACCTCATCCTTGGCACGATCGTCTCGATCCTGGTCGGAATCGTCTTCATGCGCGTCGTTAAGTCGGGAGACCCCGATCGGCGGCAAGCAGTCGGGGAGACGATCTACGAGGTCGCCCAGATTCAGGTCGCCGAGCAGGGGCTGCCGACGAAGGCGATCGGCCGGTGGTTCCCGTACGTCGCCACGCTCATGATCTTCATCTGGGTCGTCAACATGATCGGCTTCATCCCGCTCCCGCTCTCGGACGAGCGGTTTGAGCTCTTCGGCGTGGAACTCCCGACTCTCGCCATCTTCGCGGCGACATCGACGCTCTCGGTCACATTGGCGCTCGCTCTCATGACCTGGGTGTTCACGCACGTCGAGGGAATCCGTGAGAACGGGGTGCGCAAGTACTTCAAGAGTTGGATTCCGGACGTACCCAAGGGAATGTTGGTTTTCATCGTGCCACTCGAGGTGATCGGCCAGTTCATGCGGCTCATAAGCCTCTCGGTCCGTCTCTACGCGAACATGCTCGCCGGGCACATGTTGATCCTCACGTTCATCGGCCTGATCTTTCTGACCCATTGGGCCGTCTTCCCGGTATCGGTGTTCTTCGGGACGCTCTTCTACGCCTTCGAGGTCGTCATCGTTGTCTCGATCCAGGCGTACATCTTCGCCGCCTTGTCCGCCATCTACATCGGCTCGGCTATCGAGCCGGAGCACTAAAAAGGAGGGTCTCCGACATGCTTTCCTCGTTCTTCTTCCTCGCCGCCGCCGACGACGGCGCGGACGCCGGCAAGGCGATCGCGCTCGCGCTCGGCATCGGCCTCGGCGCGCTGGGCGCCGGCGTCGGTATCGGCAACATCTTCGGCTCGATGATCCAGGCCGTGGCCCGCCAACCCGAGCTCCGCGGCGAGCTCACGGGCATCCAGTGGCTCGGCTTTGCTCTCACCGAGGCGGTCGTCTTCTACGGCCTCATCGGTGGCCTCTTGGCGTTCGTGCTGATCTGAGTTGAGTGTGTTTTTCCCACTCGCTGCAGAGGAGAGCTCGGGCGGTCTGATCGACGTCGTTCCCGGCCTCATGATCTGGACGCTGATCTGCTTCGGGATCACGTTCTACGTCCTCAAGCGATTTGCATTCGCACGCATCCAGCAGGGAATCGACGAGCGCCGCGAGCGCATCCGGAAAGCGGTCGAGGAGGCCGACAACGCGCGCCGGGAGGCGCACGACCTCCTCGAGCGGCATCGCGCGCTGATCGCTGCCGCGAAGAGCGAGGCGGCGGAGATCCTCGCCGAGGCGCGCAAGGTGGGCGACGCGCAGGTCGAGCGGGTCAAGACCGAGTCCGAGGCCGAGCGGCAGCGGCGCCTCGAGGAGACGAAGCGCCAGATCGAAGCCGAGACGAAGCGCTCGCTCGACGTCATCCGCTCCGAGGTTGCGGACCTCACGCTGCAGGCGACCGCACGTGTCACGGGCAAGGTGCTGGACGCGGAGGACCAGCGGCGCTTGATCGACGAGGCGATTGCGGAGCTCGACTTCTCCGTGCTGGAGCGCGCCGAGTAGATGGCCGTCGCGCAGCGGATGTACGCGCGCGCGCTGTTCCAGGCGGCGCAGGAGGCGGGCCGGCTCGAGCGCGTGGGCGAGGAGCTCGAGGCGCTCGCCGGGGCGGTCGTCGATGTGCCGGAGCTCGCTGCCTTCCTACGCAATCCGGAGGTCGAGCCGGCGGGCAAGGCGGCGCTACTCGACGAGCTCGCGGCCGGCGCCGACGACCTCGTGCGCAACTTCGTCCGGCTCGTGGCCGAGAAAGGTCGTGCCGGAGAGCTGCCCGAGATCGGGCGGGAGCTCGAGGCGCTCGTAGACAAGGCTCAGAACCGGCTGTCGGTCGAGCTCGAGACTGCTGTCGAGCTCTCCGACGAAGACGCGGCGTCCATCATCCGCACGATCGAGCAGGCATCGGGACGCACCGTCGAGGCGACACGCAGCGTCGATCCGAGCCTGATCGGCGGCGTCGTGCTCAAGATCGGGTCCTTCCGCGCGGACGGGAGCGTCCGCGGCCGGCTCGAGCGCCTGCGCAACGAACTTGTCACCGCACATTGATGGAAACGGGAAACACAGCGGCCGCGACGCGGCCGCCTTTAGGGATTTGCGCGCGCGGGTTCCGCGCTAGCGGAATCCGCGTTCGCGCACAAAGGAGATTGTCTTGAAGCTACGCCCCGAAGAGATCACCGCGATCCTGAAGGACCGGATCAAGGAGTTCGACGTCGAGACCGACCTGAGCGAGGTCGGCACCATCCTCCAGGTCGGCGACGGCATCGCCCGCATCCACGGGCTCGACAACTGCGTCGCGCTCGAGCGGCTCGAGCTGGAGCACGGCGTCGTCGGCATCGCCTTCAACCTCGAGGAGGACAACGTCGGAGCCGCGCTCTTCGGGGAGTGGCATCACGTCGGGGAGGGCGAGCCCGTGCGCCGGACAGGCGAGGTCATGAGCGTCGCCGTCGGGGAGGGGCTGCTCGGCCGCGTCATCGACCCGCTCGGCAACCCTCTCGACGGTCTCGGCCCGATCGAGACGACGGAGCGCCGCCCGCTCGAGTTCAAAGCGCCCGGTGTCATCGCCCGCCAGCCCGTGAAGGAGCCGCTTCAGACGGGCGTCAAGGCGATCGACTCGATGACGCCGATCGGGCGCGGCCAGCGTGAGCTGATCATCGGCGACCGCTCGACCGGCAAGACCGCGCTCGGGATCGACACGATCCTGAACCAGCGCGGCGGCGACGTGATCTGCATCTACGTGGCGGTGGGCCAGAAGGGCTCGACCCTGGCGCAGGTCGTGGAGCGGCTGCGCGACGCCGGGGCCATGGAGTACACGGTCGTGGTGTCCGCGCCCGCGCACGAGGCGGCGCCGATCAAATGGATGGCGCCGTTCGCGGGCTGCGCGATCGGCGAGTACTTCCTCTACAAGGGACAGCACGCGCTCTGCATCTACGACGACCTCTCCAAGCACGCCGACGCATACCGGCAGCTCTCGCTCCTGCTCCGCCGTCCGCCCGGCCGGGAGGCGTTTCCGGGCGACGTCTTCTACCTTCACTCGAGGCTCCTCGAGCGCGCGTGCAAGCTCTCCGACGAGCGCGGGGGCGGATCGCTCACGGCGCTCCCGATCATCGAGACGCAGGCGAACGACGTCTCCGCCTACATCCCGACGAACGTCATCTCGATCACCGACGGGCAGATCTACCTCGAGTCGTCGCTCTTCTTCTCCGGCGTACGGCCCGCGATCAACGTCGGCATCTCGGTCTCCCGCGTCGGGGGCAACGCCCAGGCGAGGGCGATGCGAAGGGTCGCCGGCCGCCTGCGCCTGGATCTCGCGCAGTACCGCGAGCTGGAGGCGTTCGCCCAGTTCGGCTCGGAGCTCGACACCGCGACTCAGAACGCACTCGCCCGTGGCGAGCGCATGGTCGCGACTCTCAATCAGCCGCAGTACGACCCGTGGCCGCTCGAGGAGCAGGTCGCGGCGATCTACGCGGGCGCGCACGGCTACCTGGACACGATTCCCGTGGGCCAGGTGCCACGGTTCCACGATGAGCTGCGGGAGGCGCTGCGCACCGAGGGCTCGGTGTACGCCGCTATCCGCGAGTCCGGCGACCTCTCGGAAGAGACGGAGGAGAAGCTGAAGGCGGAGCTCGACCACTTCGTCCACGGGTTCAACGTCGAGGAAGAACGGGGCCTCGCCCGCTAGCCCATGGCGTCGGTCCAGGATCTCAAGCGCAGGATCCGGTCGGTCCGGAACACCCGCAAGATCACGCGGGCGATGGAGCTCGTCGCCGCCGCGAAGCTGCGGCGGGCCGAGCAGCGGATCACCGCGCTGCGGCCGTACGCCGCGACGATGAACGAGCTCATCGCCGGCGTGGGGAGGGCGGCATCGAGCGTCCGCCTCCCGCTGCTCGAGCTGCGCGAGCAGGCCGACGCTGTCGCGATCGTGCCGCTGACGGGAGACCGCGGTCTCGCGGGCCCCTTCAACGCGCAGATCCTGCGGCGTGCGTTTGCGCTCGAGCGCGCGCTCCAGGCCGAGGGCAAGAAGGTCAGCTGGGTGGCGGTCGGAAAGAAGGGTCGCTCGACGCTGACCTTCCGCCGCCGCGAGCTGGCTGGCGCGTACATCGGCTTCACGGATCGGCCCGCGTACGAGGACGCGCAGGCGATCGCCCACCGTGTTGGTGAGCTCTTCACGAGCGGGGAGGTCGACCGGGTCGTGCTCGTCTACAACACGTTCGTCTCCGCGCTGACCCAGCGCGTCACCGAGCAGGACGTGCTCCCGATCTCTCCCGACATCCTCGAGACGGACGAGGAGGAGCGGCAGACCGATGCTCTCCGCGGCGACTTCATCTTCGAGCCCGAGCCGGAGCAGATCCTCGAGCGGCTGCTCCCCGTCTACCTCGAGACGCAGATCTACCGCGCGCTGCTCGAGTCCACGGCTTCCGAGCAGGGAGCGCGGATGACCGCGATGCGCAACGCGTCGAAGAACGCGGGCGAGCTCATCGACTCGCTCACGCTGCACATGAACCGCGCCCGCCAGGCCGAGATCACGCAGGAGATCCTCGAGGTCGTCGCCGGAGCCGAGGCGCTGTAGGGGGTCAGGTCTTGATCTGTGCACCTCGCGGTGCACAGATCAAGACCTGACCCCAGCTTTTCTTCCTGCGATACGTCTAACTCCGAGACGTGGAGGCGCAGCCGACTGACTAGCATCCGGGACGTGGGGCCCGCACTCGTCGATCCGCAGGAGGGCGCGGAGCGCTTCGCGCGCGCCAACGACATCGCGACGCGCTTCCTCGACAACATCGAGCAGGTCGTCTACGGCAAGCGCGACGAGATCAAGCTGGTTCTGACGGCGCTCGCGTGCGGCGGGCACGTTCTCCTCGAGGACGTTCCCGGCACCGCGAAGACCATGCTCGCGCGGGCGATCGCGGGGACGATCGAAGGCGCGACGCCCTCGCGCATCCAGTGCACGCCCGATCTGCAGCCCACCGACGTGACGGGTCTGTCCGTCTTCGACCAGAAGAGCCGCGACTTCGAGTTCCGCCCGGGGCCCGTGTTCGCGAACGTCGTCCTCGTCGACGAGATCAACCGGGCGACGCCGAAGACGCAGTCCGCTCTGCTCGAGGCGATGGCGGAGTTCCAGGTGACAGTCGACGGCGTCACGAGAGATCTCCCCAACCCCTTCCTGCTCATCGCGACCGAGAACCCGATCGAGTACGAGGGCACGTTCCCGCTTCCCGAGGCCCAGCTCGACCGGTTCTTCCTGCGCACCGCTCTCGGCTACCCGGGTGTGGAGGACGAGCTGCGGATCCTCGAGCAGCAGCGGTTCTCGCATCCGCTCGAAGGCCTCCAGGCGGTGGTGACGCTCGAGGACGTGCACGAGCTCCGGGCCTCCGCGCAGCACGTGTACGTCGACGATGTCCTGCACCGCTGGCTCGTCGAGCTCGTGCGGGCGACTCGCGAGCAGGACGCGGTCGTCATCGGCAGCTCCGTCCGCGGCAGCCTTGCGCTCGAGCGGGCAGCCCGAGCCTGGGCGCTCCTCGACGGGCGCAGCTACGTCGTTCCCGAGGACATCGAGCGCCTCTTCGTCCCAGTGCTCGTCCATCGCGTCGTGTTCACGCCGAGCTTCGTCGCCCGGGCCCGCGCGTCCGGATGGGAGGAGGCGGTCGGGGAGTTCCGTGCCGGCTGTCTCGAGCTCGCGCCGAGGCCGGGCTCCGAGGAGGACCCTTTCTTCGAGCACCCGCACCCGGCCTAAGAGCTGGGGCCTGGTGAGACACAACCGGCTGACGTTCCCGCTCGTTCCGCGACGACGGGTCATCGGGCTCTCGTTCGGAACCATGCGGAGCCTGCGCCGTGGCTCCGGGACCGACATCGCCGGCTCGCGCCCGTACCGTCCCGGAGACGACATGGACGCGATCGACTGGGCCGCGTCCGCCCGGCTCTCGACCGCGAAGGGAAGCGACGAGTTCATCGTCCGCGAGCGCTTCGCGGAGGAAGCGCCGAGGATCATGATCGTCTGCGACCGGCGGCCCCAGATGGCGCACTTCGCCCCCTCGCTTCCATGGCTCGACAAGCCGCAGGCCATGCGGCACGCGGTGGAGCTCATCCTCGCGAGCGCCGGAGTCGCCGGCGGCTTCGTCGGCTACCTCGACTACGCCGACGGCGATCCGCACTGGCGTCAGCCGAAGGGGGAGCGGAAGCTGATCGAGATCCGTGACGAGCGGCTCTGGTCGTCCGAGTTCGGGGGTCCGCCGGACTGGCTCGAGCGATCGCTCGAGCACCTGGCGGGCCATCCGCGTGCGGTGACCCCCGGCACCTTCGTGTTCGTGCTCTCCGACTTCATTCCGGCAGCGTCCGAAGAGGTGTGGCTCGCGGCGGTCGAGCACCGCTGGGACGTCGTTCCCGTCGTCATCCAGGATCCCACCTGGGAGCAGAGCTTTCCCGAGGTCAGCGGGATCGTCCTGCCGCTGCGCGATCCGCGCACGGGACGCCTCGTCCCCGTACGTCCGACGCAGAAGGAGGCGGCTGCGCGGAGGGCCGCGAACGAGGCGCGTGTCGTCGATCTGCTCGAGCTGTTTCGCACCCTCGACGTCGACCCGATCGTCCTCTCCTCGAGCGACCGCGGCGACGTCCTAGCGCAGTTCCTCGTCTGGACCGAGCTCAGGCGGACGAGACGTGTGGTAGGGGCGTAGATGACGAGGAGAGGTATCGCGGTCGTCGCGGCCGGTGTCGTCCTGGGCGCGGTCGCGGCGCTCGCGGCCGTGCTCCTCACCCGCGACTCGGCGGAGGTGGGCGCCGGGCCGGTCCCGCGGGATCCGTCGGGCGTCGAGGCTCGGACGACGCTCTCCCCTCGGATCACGCTCTTCGGCGACACCGTGCGGGCACATGTCGACGTGACGCTCGACCGGGATCGCGTCGACCCCGACTCGGTGCGCGTCACCGCGCAGTTCGCGCCCTGGGAGGTCGTGGGGACGCCCGAGCTCGTCCGGCGCGATGCCGGCCGGGCGACGTTCCTCCGCACCACATACATGCTGCGCTGCCTGACGAGCCCGTGCATCCCCACCGGCCAGGCGGCGCCGCGCGAGTTCGTCCCCGCGCGCGTGACGTTCCGCTCGCCCGGGGAAGACGCCGGACGGGACACGGTCGCCGCGCGCTGGCCCGTTCTGCTCGTCTACTCGAGGTTTGCCTCCGCCAGCCTCCAGAGAGGACCGACGCGCACGATTCCGTGGCGCGCGGATCTCGTCTCGATGCCCGAGGCCACCTATCGGATCGCACCGGGCGTGCTCCTCGCGCTGCTTCTCGCCGGCGCAGCGCTCGCCGGAGTCGCAGCAGTCGGCCTCGCCTTTCTCGCCTGGCCGCGGCGGGCTCCCGCCCCTCCGCCCGAGCCGGAGCCCGAGCCGGAGCCGGAGCCCGCGCTCAGCCCGCTCGAGCTGGCGCTCTTCCTGCTCGAGGAGTCGGTGCGCGTGGACGGCGCGGCCGATCAGCGCCGGGCGCTCGAGCTGGTGGCGGAGGAGCTCGAGCTCGCCGAGTGGGGCGACACGGACCTGGCCAGCACCGCGAGGAGCCTCGCCTGGTCGGAGGGCGTGCCGCCGGTCTCCGAGACGAACGCGCTCGCGGCGAGGGTCCGGGCGTCGATCGAGGCTGCCCAGGAGGAGGAGGAGCACGTGAACGGAGACGGCAGTGTGGTCTAAGCGCTTCGCGAGACTCGGTCGCAGGCGCGCGCCGGGTGTCGACTCACCCGACGCAACGGCGTTTCCGTCAGCCGCGCGCCGGACGATGATCCTCAGGCTCGTGCTCGGCGGGGCTGCGGTGGCGCTGGTCGTCGCGGCCGCTGCGTCGGCTCGCGATCTCGAGACCCGGGAGGAGGGCCTGCTCCCGAGAGGGACGGTCGGGGTCGTCGTGGTCGACCTCTCCCTCTCGATAGCAGACCAGGACTACACGACCGTGCGCAATGCCCTGAGGCAGCTCATCGCCGACAACGCGCGGATCGGACTCGTCGTCTTCTCGGACGTTGCGTACGAGCTGCTTCCTCCCGGAACCCCTGCCTCCGAGATGCGCCCGATGCTCCGGCTGCTCGTCCCGCCGACGCTCGGCCCCGCGGTCAACCCGTGGACGGAGACGTTTCGGGCGGGAACACGGATCTCGGCGGCTCTGAAGCTCGCGCAGGGAATCCTCGAGCGCGACGGCGTGGTGTCGGGCTCGATCCTGCTCGTCAGCGACCTCGAGACAGCTCCCGACGACGTCCCGGCCCTGGCCCGCACGGTGGAGGAGCTGCGGCGCGGCTCCATCGAGCTGCGCGTCGTCGGGCTCTCGCCGTCGAGCGACGCACGCGTGCTCTTCGCCGGACTCCTCCAGCGCGACGCGTTCGACGCGCCCGCGACGACGGGAGACGACGTCGTTCGGCCGGCCGAGGCAACGAGTCGTCTGCCTCTGGCCCTGCTCGTGCTGGGGCTCGTCTTCTTCTCCGTCCTCGCGCTGCACGAGCGGTTCGCGGGTCGGCTGTCGATCACACGCGATGCGGGCAGGACAGCGTGAGCCGGCGTGAGATCGTGTGGCGCTGCGCTGCAGCAGCGGGGGCGCTCGTCTGCCTGGCGCTCGCCGCCGGCCTCGTGCTGCTCGCGGCGGACGTGGTGCGCTGGCGCGACGCCCTGCCCGCCGACGACGTCAGGTACCGGGTCGCGCCGGAGAAGACGGGTCTCTGGCAGCCGAATGAGCTCGTCCCCGGAGGTGCCGCTGCGAAGGTGCTCGGCGTGGGAGACGACGTCGCCTTCAGGCTCGCGGTGCGCGCGCTTCTGCTCGGGCGACTGGAGGAGGCAACTGTCTCGGACCCGCGGCTCGCCATCCAGCGGAACGAGGCGATCGCCCGCCTCGAGGCTGTAGTAACGGACGACAAGGACCGAACGCGACGTTCGCGGGCCGCCGGCTTGCTGGGCGCGCTCGGGCTCGCGCGTCTCGTCTCCGAGACCCAGGACCGGGTCGCGCTCCTCTCGAGCACGGTCGCGAACCTCCAGCTCGCAGTCGCGCTCGATCCCTCGAACGACGACGCGAAGTTCAACCTCGAGCTCGCGTTGCAACGCAGCCGCGGGATCCAGCTCGCGGAGGGCGCCGGCGGGACGAATCCGACGCCGGGAGGGAGCGGAGCGAAGGGCGCGGGCGCCGGCGACGCCGGCAGCGGGTACTAGACGACGTGGCGACGTCTCTCGTCTTCCTGACGCCGGCGGGCGCGCTCCTCGCGGTCGGCGTCCTGCTTCCACTCGTAGCGCTCCGGTTCGTCAGGCATCGCGCACGAGGGGCTCGCTCCACGCTCCGCCTGGCGGAGCCTCCGCGGCGGCAGCTGGCGGCAGCGCTGTCGGCCCTCTTCGCCGCCGCTCTCTTCCTGGCCGCTGCCGCGGCGCAACCGGTGCTCGAGCGGACGCTGACGCTTCGCACCCGAACGGATGCGGAGGCGTTCGTCGTCCTCGACGTCTCGCGGTCGATGCTCGCTCAGCGCGGCACCGACTCGCCGATGCGCATCGACCGCGCGAGGTCCGCTGCGAGCACCCTCCGTGCCACGCTGCCGGGCGTGCCCGTCGGGGTCGCATCGCTCACCGATCGAGTTCTGCCGCACCTCTTCCCGAGCGTCGACGAGGACGTCTTCAGAGCGACGATCGAGCGCTCGCTCGGCATCGAGCAGCCGCCGCCCCGAAGTAGCTTCCTGACGAGCGCGACGAAGCTCGACGCTCTCGCCACGATCCGCACTCAGCGCTTCTTCTCGCCGCAGTCGCGGAAACGACTACTCGTCGTCCTCACCGACGGCGAGACGCAGCCGGTGGCCGGCGCCAGGCTCGGATCTCTCCTGCGGCAGGCTCCGGCGATCGACACCATCTTCGTCCAGTTCTGGGACAAGGACGAGCGTGTGTACACACGCGGGACTCCCGAGCCCGAGTACCTCGCGGATCCCTCCGCCCGCGCGCTGCTCGACGGGCTCGCGGAGTCGCTCCGGGGTACCGTGTACGACGAGGGCGACGTCAGCGCCGCTGCCCAGAAGGCCCGGGCTCTCCTCGGCGACGGTCCCACCGTCGTCCGCGGGGAGCGGGGTTCGGACGTGCCGCTCGCCCCGTACTTCGCCGCCGCTGCGCTCGTGCCGCTCGCGCTTCTCCTGCGCAGGCCGGAGCGGTAGCCCTACTCGTCGTCCTCTTCGGCAAACCAGGGGCCGACGGCCTCCGGGAAGCCGCTCTCGTCCATGTACGAGATCGCCCGGCTCGCCAGCCACACGACGGCCGGGGTGCTCGCGGCGGAGAGCGCCTGGCGGACAGCCTCGTCGCCGTGATACGGGCCCCCTTTCTCGCCGGCACGCGCTCTCCGCAGGCGGCACAACGTGAGCGCGGCCAGGTCGACGTCGCTCCCCGATTCCTCGTACCACTCGACGCCGAGCGCACGGTCGAGGAGCAGCCCCGCCTCACCCGACAAGCGGGAGGCGTCCTCGGCTGCGACGAAGTACTTGGAGTCGCGCCCGTCGTCTCCGGAAATACGCATTCGAGCCCCTTCCTAACGAAATTCGATCGCCAACGTCACAGAAGTATGATCCTGCACTTGGTCATGGCGCTGGAGGCATCTGGATCGTCCCGCCGGCTGACGTCGGGGCGTTCTGCTGCGCTCGAGCGCCTGAACAGGCGTCAGCAGGGCACCACTCGGATGGAGGGAGTACATGCGTAAACGTTCACTTCTGCTCCTGGTAGGAGCGCTCGCGATCACCGCAAGCCTGGTGATCGGGCCGGCTGCGACAGCCGGTCCGGAGCGGGTGTCCGCCGGCACGGTCGTGTTTATCCACGACCAGGAGCCGCCCAACCTTCAGGCGGCCTGGGTCGGGAACAACCTGTATGCGACCGCCCTCGTCACCAACAACATCTGGTACGGCGGCCAGATTCGCGACGCAAAGGGTGACTTCGTGCCGCGCCTCTTCGAGGCCAGGCCGAAGGTCGCCAAGTCGAAGCCGCTGACCATCAGCTTCAAGTTCAAGCAGAACGCCGTCTGGAGCGATGGAAAGCCCGTCACGTGCGCCGACTACAAGGCGACGGTGGCGGTGTACGTCAACCCCCAGAACAACGTCATCTCGAGGACGGGCTGGGAGGACATCAAGTCGGTCACGTGCAAGGGCAAGGCGGGCGTCGTGGTGTTCAAGACGCAGTACGCCGACTGGGAGTCGCTCATCTCGACCGGCGTATACGCCGCGCACGCCATCGCCGGCAAGAACATGAACGAGCTGTTCCTGAACTCGATCGCGATCTCGAGCGGCCCATGGCTCTTCTCGAGCTGGCAGAAGGGCGTCCAGATCACGGTCGTCAAGAACGGCAAGTTCAAGGCCGCGCCGACGATGAAGCTGGATCGCGTCGTGTTCCGCTACATCCTCGACACCAACGCCCGCTTCCAGGCCCTGAAGGCCGGTGAGGGTCAGGTCATGGAGCCGCAGCCGCAGCTCCAGATCGCCGACTTCCTGAGCGACTCGAACTTCGTCGTCGACCGGAAGATCGGGTATGCGTGGGAGCACATCGACGTCCAGTTCGGGCCCAAGGGTCATCCAGCCCTGAAGGCACCGTACGTCCGGCAGGCGCTCATCACGGGCATGAACCGTGCCCAGGTGGCGGCGACGCTCTACAAGGAGATCGCCCCGGGTCTGCCGGCTCTCCAGAGCCACATGTTCAAGCCCTTCGAGTCGACCTACAAGCAGAACTGGAAGAAGTGGGGCTTCAGCCAGCAGAAGGTCATCTCGATCCTCGAGGGCAAGGGCTGCACGGGCGGCCCGGACAAGCCGAGTGCCGGGAACTCGAGCATCTTCTCGTGCCCCGATGTGGGCAAGCTGTCGTTCAGGTTCTCGACGACGACCGGTAACCAGCTCCGGGCGCTGACGTACGAGATCATCCAGCGTCAGCTCAAGTCCGTCGGCATCGAGCTCGTCGCGCGGTTCCAGGCCGCCGGGACGCTGTTCGGGACGACGCTCCCGTCCGGTGACTGGGACTTGCTCATGTTCACGTGGGTCGGATCGCCGGATACGCCGATCACGATCAAGGACCTCTACGGCTGCGGTGGCGACCAGAACTACATGAACTACTGCAACCGCAAGTTCTCGGCCGTCATGAACACCGTGGCGACCACGCTCGACTCGTCTGAGCGGGCGAACATGCTGAACGCAGCCGAGCTCAAGTACATGGTGAACGACATCCCGTCGATCCCCGTGTATGCGCGCCCGGTGTTCGTCATCCGCGCCAAGAAAGTGTCGGGCCCGGTCGTGAACCCGACGCAGGAAGGAAGCCCCTGGAACGCAAACACCTGGACGACCAGCTAGGGAGGCGTCCCGCGTGCCAGGCCTTCTGCCTGCACTCGCACTTCAACGTCCCGCCCCCGCTTCGAGCGGGGGCGG